>Ga0256832_1003318_pt1 | contig 10953 bp, 8 predicted proteins | sample 134614metaG_FD_190534 | JGI IMG/M metagenome (GOLD analysis project Ga0256832, IMG submission 190534) | Hydrothermal vent microbial communities from Lau Basin, Pacific Ocean - 134-614 | ecosystem: Environmental > Aquatic > Marine > Hydrothermal vents | place: Pacific Ocean: Lau Basin | collected...
CTGCCGTGGGAATGAATATCGAGGGGGACGCTGGCCTGATTGGATTCCCACTCCCAGTTCGGGAGCACCGCCGGGGGACAGATCATCAAGGCCTTACCCCGATGAATCCGTCCCTTGCCCAGAATATCTTCCATCAACGCGCCAATCAGATGCACGCCCATCCGGGTTTTCCCCGACCCTGTGGTGTCGGCCACCAGGACACTGCCTTGATGGGACAAGATATAAAGTGCCTGGGCAATGCCCTGTTTCTGGGAAGGCCACAGCGGGGCATCGCCGGCGAAAGAGGCATTTCGCCAATAAGCTTGAGCCCAGTCGCCTTCAAGCAATTCCGCGCAGGCCCGGGCCAGCGCTTCCCGCCAATGGACCCAGCGTAGCAACTTTTCCAGTAATGAAATGAGCGCCGGGGTATAATCCTCGCCCATTTGCCAATAATTTTCGGCAATCTGAACCAGCGCCTCATAGCGGCGCTTGTGTTGCCGTTTGCTGAATCGCGTATTGGCCTCCAACTGGCGCTGCATGCCCGGCTGGGTGAAGTTGCTAGAACCCACGCTGGCCGCTTCCTCGCCGCAATAAATCTTGGCGTGCAAGTCACCGATATAACGGGCCCGGGTATGGCCGGACTTGAGGCGCTCCAGGCATTGGATCAACTTGGCGCTCAGGCGCAGGGAAATGCCTCGCCTGAGCCAATATCTTTCCACTTCCTTGGGGAAGCTAACTTGGCGCAGCTCGAAACTTTCCCGCCGGGAGGGAAAGGGTTCGTTACCAAACAAAAGCCGTGGCCTGGACTGATCACCGGCCTGGGCGACAAAGTCAATAATCCGGTCCAGCGAGGCATAGCCGACGACAAGTAACGGGCTAGGGGATTGGTGCAGATCCTTGAGAATTGTGTCTTGAACATGACGCGGGCCAAGATTCAATGGAAACTCATCGGCCTTTGGCCACTCAAATTGCTGGCCACCAAAGCCAGGAATATCCGGTTGACTGAACAAATCCAGGCTTTGGCCTTGCAGGATGGGAGGGTTTTTCGAGGTCATGGGGTTATTTTCTCAATAATTCACCGCAGAGACGCAGAGATTTATTGTTACCAGATTAGGTTGTGGAGGACGGAGATAAAACCCTGGGACTAGCTGTCATTATAGATGTTTCAGGTTACTCCGACCCTATCCATATATTTCTCTGCGCCCTCTGTGTCTCTGCGGTGAAAATATCAACCACTTATAAGGTCATATTCAACCGCGCTTCCATCTTTCTTTTATAGGCAAGTAGCACTGCGGTGTGGGCCAAAGAAGGTGAGGAGACGCCCAGCAATCCGGGCGGGATGGCCAAATCACTCAGATAAACCGGGTAAGTTTCCCGGTGACGGCGCAATTGCCGGATTCTCTCAGCGGCGCGTGAAAAAACATTATCCCCTAGGGTCAGGGTAGTAAATTCCTCCCTATTACACAGAAGGGTGTAGTAAATTTGGCCGCCGCTAATCTCCTCGGCATAAACCCGAACATCAATTTCGGGCTCGGTTGCCAATGGCAGGGTCAAGGGTTGAATTTGCCAATCTCCGCCGATGCCATTCAGTTGAAAACAGTCAATTGCCAGTTCATTGGCATAACGTTGCTGAAGACGGTGCAAAAATCCCGCATATCTTTGCAACACGGCAGACTGCGGCACGCTTTCATAGGACTGGGTGTAAAAGGCGCCCCGCTCATCGAGAATGTAAACTTGGATATGCTGTTTTTTTTGCTGCAAATACAACTGCACACGCCCTTCCCGGTTGTGCTGGAAAAGCAGAGGCAACGGGCTGTCTTTAAGCGCCCACGTATCAAAAACGACTGGAATGAACTTATCTCTTGGCTTCGCCAAGACGTCTTCCAAAGCATTGAAGTCGCCGACTTCCCACCATTGCACTCGCAGGTGTCGCCCCTGGAAAATGTAAAACCGCTGGCCACCCCGCAAAACCTGCCAGCTCTCCCCAGGCGAGGAAAACTGCGCCACCATGGCCTGATAAATGGCTTCTATCCGCATCGCCAGTGTACGGGAGGAATAGCAGTGACAGGCTATTTTGGCCTGCATCTCGCCTTCGTTCAAAACTTGCGTCAAACATTCGAACAGTCCTTCCAGCCCCTCATGCTTACTGACCAATATTTCTCCCCAGCTATTGCAGGAAAGTTGGTCAACGGTTTTCAGCAAACAAGCCTTGACCGCGCCATAACTGAGCGGATCATAACGCTGACTGGTTACCTGAAATCCTTCTTGACTCGAAAGCTGCGTGGGCAGGCCAATATTTGCAAATAAATGCACCGTCTCTATTTTGGGCGATTGCCGAAAGTTCCCCAAGGGAATTTCCTTGGCAAGACGGCGAAAACCCCTCAACGCCTGGCATAAGTAACGCAATTCCGGTTCTGAAACCGGCACTTCGACATCAATCGACCAACGAGTATTGGGTTGATTGATGCGATTGAGCATCACCCAGGCCAAAACTTCAACCAGGCTATGGCCCTGTTTCAGTAATCGGCCCTGCCCCCCACTAATGGACTCTCCCTTGACCTGCCAAAGCAAGCTGCCTTGTGAATGCTGAGACATGCCTATGGTTAAAACCGCTTCTCTTTCCAGGCGATTCTGGTCAAAAAGAATTATCTCAAGCTTGCCAGGACGCCGCTCCAAAGCGGCGTGCAGTTTTCTCCCCAATAAAATCAGATCTTCGTTTTCCCGGGGCTGTTCGTCTCCGTATCGATGAGCAAACCGGCGCAGGCGCTGGTAACTTTCCTCCAGGGCTTCCGTCAGGACACCCCATTCTTCCAGGATTTCCTCGGTACGCTGGCGCTGATGGGTATCCAGCCGATTTAGACCTTTAACTTCCAAACCCCAAGATTGCAGCAAATCATGTAAAAAGTAATTCGGTTGAGTATATGTCGGTAGCGAGGCCGAGTTGACCTTTTGCAGGAAACTATGCCGAATTAACGGCAAAAGGTTGCTTCGATTGCTATCTTGTAATGCCGATTCAACCTTCTTATACAAGAGAAAATAAGGATCAAGCGCGTCGGGATCGACTTCACCCTGGAACAGGGCTTGCTTGATTTGGGTACTGAGCCATCGGGGAGTGGGGTATTCGCTGGCATAGCATTCCAGTAGCTGTATCTTCAACAAAGATTTGTAGGGTGACGCCAAGGCTTTGTACAAATGCCACAAGCCCGCGCTGACAAATTCCTGGGCAGGCACACCATCCAGCCCCCCCAGATCAATCACTGCGCCAGCATCAATAAACCGCTTTTGCAGTAAGTGCGCCACATAGGCAGAATAATTGGCCTCTTGGTCCGGCGGCACCAACCACCATAATAACTTCCGTCCGGCCAGATGCACCGCAGTGCGGTAAAACTCTTCCAGCAGTAAATAATGCTGGGTACTGCCGGCGCTTTCCTTGGATAAAGGCAGGTTTTGTCCTTGCCGGAACCGCTCTGGATCAATAAGGAAGAAATGAACCTCCAGCCCTTCCTCCGCGGCCCAGGCTTCCACCCGGTGACATTTATCCTGAAGTCTTGCCAGCGATTCGGAATCCAGGCCGGGCCGGTGACACAGCCACACATCCAAATCACTGTGACGGGAGTAGGCGATACTGCCGACGCTACCCATTAAAAACATCGCCTGCAGCGGAGAATCAGCCCGCTTCAGCCGGGTATATCGAAAACTTTTCACCAGCCTTTTCGCGGCTTGAAGCACTGTCTTGTTGGGAAAGTAATCACTAATGCCGGAAGGGGTGTCGGCATCCAGATACCCTGGCAAAGAAGGGGTGTTGTGATGAAACAGCAATGGCAGAATTTGCAGACAATCACACTGGCGGGGCGTCAACAACGCCTGTAATCGTTGCCTGCGCAAGCGGTGTAAATGAAGAAAGCGGCGCAGTATTGAATTCAGATCCTTCCGGCTGATTTCTTCGCCGGGTGCGCCAAGGGAAATAGGGCGATAGGATTTATAGCGCAAACGTCAGGAGAGCAATGCGCTCAAATTGAGATCTTGGTCTTTTTCTGCCCGTTTTAATAATTTAAGTAGGTCATCCCCTTTTGACCACGCCGCCACCCCATAGCGGATCTTTCCCTCATCGGCGCTGAAATCCAGAGCCGCCCGGTCACTCAAAAGTTTGGTTGCCAGCTCTTTGGCATCCTCCAGGGAAGTTTCTGGCAACACTAACAGAAATGTTGTGTCATCGAGCATGCCCACCTCATCGGCCCAACGCAGCTTGTCTTTTAATGCCGCGCTCAGGGTACGCATGATTTCATCCTGACGGGGCTTTTCCACCGAAGACTCCAGAGTGAGGCGAATGATGGACAAAGGGTTTTCATAGCGGCGGCTGCGGCTGATTTGCCGGTTCAACTCTTGCATAATGGCGCGGCGGTTTTGCAATCCCGTGGTGGCATCCTTGAGATCCAGCGCTTGAAGCTTGGTCTCCAATGCTTGGGCGGTTTTTTGCAGGGAGACTTGCTCGGTAATTTCCACAAAATAATGGGCCTGAGAGCCATTGGCCAATGCTGCTTGATGCCATCTGAAATGACGGTGCATGCCATCCGTGGTAGCCACTTCCACTATCTCCTGAAACCAATTGGAAAAATGGCTATCGCCAATCGCATTGCCCACAAGCGCCTCGCGGGGCTGTTCAGTCAAGTCAGCCAGGGTTTGGTTTAGCCAGGCAATTTGCCCATCCTTGAGGACTAACACACCCATTGGAGCCAGATCCAGCGTTGCGGCCAAGTCTTCTAGGGTCATCATATCTTCCCCCTGTACCTTTGTGATCCCGTCAGTATGACACAATTGGTTGAATTTTAGCCAATTCCCCTACGATTTTCACCGAAAAACGTTTGAAAAAACGATTCTGAGGGTTTTATTTTCCACAATGGGAACCCCTTCCCATTTTTAGAGGGTGTCGCAAAAGCCGACACCCTCGGCGATGCATGGATGCATCGTCATTTTCGATGGCCATAAGCCATTGAAAATGGAGGAATCGGAAAGTCGCGCTTTTTCGATTCCGAGTCGCAAAAGCCCAACCTTGGGCTTTTGCGACATCCTCATTTTTTAAGATCAGGTAATCCGCAGTCCAGCATAAATTTCCCCAAGCGGCAACCGGGCTTCCATAGAAGACAGCCACACACTGGCGTCTTCCGGTCCGGCGATCTCCACTTCCCCCAGCAGATCACCGCTGCGCCGGTAGATTTCCACTTGAATGGCGTCTGGGGAAACCAGCACGTATTCCTTCAGGCCAGGTAATTTCTGGTAATTGAGCAACTTTTCCCGCCGGTCGGTATTTTCCGTGGAAGGCGACAAGACTTCTATCACCAACACCGGCTCGGTTAAAAATACGTCTTTGGGCTCAGCGGTCTCGCAGCTGACTACGACGTCGGGATAGTAAAAGGCATCGGCGGCGTCAATCCGTACTTTGACATCACTCATATAGACGGAGCAAGGTCTGCCATGTAAATGATTGCGTAGCAGGAATGTCAAGTTCATGGCTAATTGGTTGTGTCCCAAGGTACCGCCTACCATGGCAAATACCTGGCCCGCCACATATTCGTGGCGAATATCGCTGTGCTCCTCGCCCGCCAGATAATCTTCCACCGAAATCCGCTGCAATTGTGCGTGTTGGGTCATGGCAATCTCTCCTGATGGCATCTTTTACCTATTGTGCCATCCATATCACACTGTTTCGTCACACCGCAACCGGGCTTCTTGCACGGCTTTTCTTACTTGCCGGGGCGCGGTACCGCCATAATGATTGCGGGCGGCGACGGAGCCTTCCAATGTCAAGACCTGATAAACATCTTCGCCAATCATGGAACACAAAGCCTGTAATTCCTCTAAGGATAAATCCGCCAAATCACAGTGTTTGGTCAGCGCCAATTGCACCGCCTTACCGACAATTTCGTGGGCGTCGCGAAACGGCACGCCTTTACGCACCAGGTAATCGGCCAAGTCCGTCGCCGTCGCGAAACCCTGTCGGGCGGCTTCCTTCATTTTCTCCCGCTTGGGCTGAACATGGGGCATCATGTCGGCGAACGCCCTAAGGCAATCCTTCAGGGTATCCACGGTGTCGAACAAGGGTTCCTTGTCTTCTTGATTATCCTTGTTATAGGCCAAGGGCTGGGCTTTCATCAGGGTAAGCAGCGCCATCACATGGCCATTGACCCGGCCGCTCTTGCCTCGCACCAGTTCCGGCACGTCGGGGTTTTTCTTCTGGGGCATAATGGAAGAGCCAGTGCAGAACGCATCCGGCAGTTGGATAAAATCAAACTGGGCCGAGGTCCAAATCACCAACTCTTCGGAGAATCGGGACAGATGGGTCATCAACAAAGCCGCGGCGCTACAAAATTCTATGGCGAAATCCCGGTCACTCACCGCATCCAGGGAATTGGCGGCGGGACGCTCGAATCCCAATAACTCCGCGGTATAAAAGCGGTCGATGGGAAACGAAGTCCCGGCCAGCGCCGCCGCCCCCAGGGGCATGATATTGACCCGGCGCAGGCAGTCCCGCAATCGCTCCCGGTCGCGCATCAACATTTCAAACCAGGCGAGCATGTGATGGCCAAAAGTCACCGGCTGGGCCACTTGCAGATGGGTAAATCCAGGCATGATGGTCTCTGCCTCGGCTTCCGCCAGCTCCAGCAAAGCCGTTTGCAGGCGTTTTAATTCGCCGAGAAGATAGCCGATTTGGTCGCGCAGGTAAAGACGGATATCGGTGGCCACCTGGTCATTGCGGGAACGGGCGGTATGGAGCTTTTTGCCCGCCTCGCCAATCAGGGCGGTCAAGCGGGCTTCAATATTCATATGGACATCTTCCAGGGCAATCGACCACGGGAACCCTCCCCGTTCTATTTCCCCGGCAATCCGCTCCAGGCCGCTGATAATTGCATTGCATTCTTCTTCGGTAAGCACGCCGATCTTGAACAGCATCCGGGCATGGGCGATGGAGCCCTGAATATCGTAAGGCGCCAGCCGTTTATCGAAATTGACCGAAGCGGTGAATGCTTCAACGAACGCGTCGGTAGGCTGCTCGAAACGGCCGCCCCAAAGTTTGTGGGTGGTTGTCATATTACCTCTAAAGAAATGCTTAAATTGCGGCCATTATAATTGCAAAGCCGAGGCTTTCCTATACAATAGCCTCGCCGCTGGGTGCCCTTCGCAGGGTGAAACGGGAAGCCGGTCCAAGTCCGGCACTGCCCCCGCAACGGTAGGTGAGAAAAAGACGAATCACAATGCCACTGGATTTCAATATCCGGGAAGGCGGTTCGTACAGCTCTGGCTGCTCACAAGTCCGGAGACCGGCCCGGCAGGCCAATTGGCACGCCACACCAGTTTTGCAGAGGCGTAATCTTCTAACCCAACGGTATGCGGAGGGCATGCCGAAAAGGAGAATCCCATGAACATTCGTTTGAATGCTTTGCTTTTAGTCCCCGTTTTCGCAACATCACCCGTGCTTGCAGCCAATGATGATACCACCCAACTTGAACCTCTGGTGGTAACGGCCACCCGCATTCCACAGCCCCTAAGCAAAATAGGCAGAAGCATCACCGTGATTACCGCCGAGGACATTGCCGCCCGGCAAGTTTTTACGCTGTCAGACGTGCTGCGCTCTGTCCCTGGTTTGGACGTTGTCCAAACCGGTGGACTCGGAAAAACCACCTCGTTATTCTTACGGGGCGCCAATTCCAATCACACCCTGGTACTCATTGACGGCATCGAAGTCAATGATACCGCCAGCCCGGGCGCGGCTTTTGACTTTGCCAACCTGACCGTGGACAACATCGAGCGGGTGGAAATTCTGCGCGGGCCGCAAAGTATTCTCTATGGTTCGGACGCCATTGGCGGCGTTATCAACATTGTCACCAAGCTTGGCAAAGGCAAGCCCGGCGCCAGTCTGAGTGCCGAGGGTGGCAGTTTCAGCACCTGGAAACTGGGCGGCAACAGCGCCGGGAGTCTGGATAGCGTCAGCTACAGCATCAGCGCCAGCCATCTGAAATCCGGAGGATTTTCCGCCGCCGATGACCGGTTAGGCAACCAGGAAGACGACAGCTATAAAAATACTACTGTTTCTGCCCGGATGGGTTGGCAGGCGCTCGACAATTTAAATCTCGATGTGGCCGCCCGCTTTCATCACAGCGAGACCGACATCGATGATTGCGGTGGCCCCAATTGCGATGACCCCAATAATCGCCAGGAAGGGGATCAAATTTTCGTGCGCGGCCAGGGCAAACTGGGGTTATTCGATGACTTTTGGCAACAAACCTTGCGTCTTTCGTACAGCCGTACCGAACGGCGCAATCGTGACCAACTGGAACCCGGCGATCAGTTTGCCCTGGACAGTAATTTCCGCGGCGAAAAATTCAAGCTTGACTGGCAGAACAACCTCAATCTGACCAGTTGGGATACCTTGGTGTTCGGCATTACGACCGAAACCGAATGGTTCGACACTAACGAAATTGATACCAAGTCAGCCACCACCAAAGGCTATTATGGCCAAAACCAGATAGAAATTTGGGACCGATTCATTACCACCGCGGGCGTCCGCTATGATGACCACAACCGGGCAGGCGGCAAGGTAACTTGGGGGGTTTCCCAAGCGGTGCTGATCCCGGAGACAAACACCAAGTTACACGCCAGTTATGGCAAGGGTTTCAAGGCGCCCAGTCTGTTCCAATTGCTGGCTCCTGCAGGCCAGTTTGGTCCTATCGGCAATCCGGACTTGAAACCGGAACGCAGCCGCGGCTGGGATGTGGGGATAGATCAGAGCTTCTGGGAAGATAAAATCCTGCTGGGCGCCACCTATTTCCACAACCAATTTACCAATTTGATTGATTTCGAATTTGGTACCGGCTACGTCAATACCGCTGCCGCCAGAAGCGTTGGGGTGGAATCCTATGTGGAAATCCAACCCTTGGATATTTTAACCCTGCGGGGAAGCTATACCTTCACGAATACCGAAGACAACCAGGAGAACGCCCTTTTCAACCGCCCCAGACATAAAGGCAGCTTCGACGCGGATCTGGCTATTCTGGAAAATGGCCACCTCCATCTTAACGTGCTTACGGTAGGCAGCCGGCGATTCTCATCCTTTTCGGTCAAGCAGAAATTGCCCACCTATGTCGTGGTCAATCTGGCGGGCAGCTATCAAATCCTGCCGAATTTCACGGTTTTCGGCCGCATCAATAACCTTCTCGACAAGGAATACGAGGAAGTCCCGGGTTATGGCGCCAGCCGGGTGGCAGGGTTCGGAGGTTTCCGCTTATCGTTTTAATGTGCCGGCCTTCCTTTTATGGGAAGGCCGGAACGCCTCAGAATGTCCAGCTAAATCGTAACTGCTTGCCCATGCCGGAAGAAGGCCCCATGGGCAGCCTGTCATTTTAACCACGTCATTTCCCTCAAACCGAGGCATATCCCGTAATCAAATATTGTATTCCTTGAATTCAGCCCGGATATTTCACCAGCCGGATTCGGGCTTTTTTGTAATTAACTGATTTCTCATAAAATGCTTAGGTTTTATGATTTCTCCGAAATCCGATTTGGATTCAGCCCGAACCCTATCCCGGCCCTGGCTTGTCCAGGCACGCCTGGGCTTGGGCTTCCTTCAAGCCATAGCTACAGCTATGCCTTTCAGTCCAGCCCGGCGCCCAGCCGCACCTGTCCTGCACCATCATCCGGGATGCTGGTGAAATATCCGGGCTAGCTAAGATATTCCCTGGAAAATGCAGTGGCATAAAAATTGACTAGTATTTCTATGTCCAGCATTTTTCAGGAGAATAAAAATGACCACCCAGCTTTCAGCGCTTGCCAAACCAAAACCCTTGCGTGAAGACAAAAAGCCGCTGTGTTTCCGCAGCGATGAGCGTTTCCTCTGCACTAAAACCCAGTGTCCATTACGAAAGGAGTGTATGAAGTTGGTGGCTGCCTGGCGGCGATGATTCAACGATAACGGGTAGGGTCGGGAATGCCCGCGGCGTCGAAACCTTGCCGACGCAACCGGCAAGCATCGCACTTGCCGCATGCCCGGCCCTCTTCATCCGCCGCATAGCAGGAAACTGTCAAAGCGTAATCAGCGCCTAATTGAACGCCGGCTTGAATGATTTCCGCCTTGCTCAGATGAATCAAAGGGGTGTGAATTTGAAAACGCCCACCTTCCACCCCCGCCTTCGTGGCCAGATTCGCCAGATTCTGAAAGGCCTTGATGTACTCAGGCCGGCAATCGGGATATCCGGAATAATCCACCGCGTTGACGCCGATGAAAATATCCAAGCTTCCCAACACTTCGGCATAGCCCAAGGCAAAGCTGAGAAAAACAGTATTACGTGCCGGTACATAAGTGACCGGAATGCCTTCCGTCGCCGTTTCCGGAACCGCAATGGCATTATCGGTCAAGGCCGAGCCCCCGATCTCTCCTAAACCGATATGAATGACTTTATGTTCAGCTGCCTCAAGCCTTTTTGCTATATTTTTGGCGGCAAGAAGCTCCGCCCGCTGACGCTGGCCGTAATCAAAACTCAAACAATGGCAGGCGAAACCCTCATTTTTGGCCATAAGTAATGTGGTCATAGAATCTAGCCCACCCGAGAGAAGAATGACTGCTTTTTTCATGGCGTTAGCTCTTGCATTATTCTTTACTGAAGTTACGTACGGTCATTCCAAAGTAGCCCTCAAACGTAATGAGCGGTCTGGCAAGGAAGCCCGCCATTGGCTTGTGGGCAAGACAGGCTGCCCCCTCCCCAACCCTCCCCCGCAAGCGGTGGAGGAAGCGACAGACCATGCCTTGAATCCCCTCTCCCTTTGGGAGAGGGGGTGGGGAGAGGGTATGACGGTACTGCCCTTGCCATAAGTTGTGTAACATCAGTTTTTTAGACGAGCTTCATCGGCCGGGTTCATCGCCCCACAGCAATTTGTGAAGTTGAAGCTGAAAACGCACCGGCAAGCGGTCTTCCAAAATCCACT
>Ga0256832_1003319_pt1 | contig 10953 bp, 4 predicted proteins | sample 134614metaG_FD_190534 | JGI IMG/M metagenome (GOLD analysis project Ga0256832, IMG submission 190534) | Hydrothermal vent microbial communities from Lau Basin, Pacific Ocean - 134-614 | ecosystem: Environmental > Aquatic > Marine > Hydrothermal vents | place: Pacific Ocean: Lau Basin | collected...
TGACCTGATATTTGAAGCCAAACAACCGCCCTTCAAATGGGATGGAAGCGCGGGTGGGAGGCCAGCCAATATTGGGGTTTATATCGTCGTTTTCAGGTATCTCAACCTACTTAATTTGACGGAAGAGGTGGTTAGTCAGGGTGTTTTGCTGGTGCGGTGACTTTGTCTTAATTTTCAAGTACCGAAATGATGGATTCTAACTATCTATACTTCATAAGGTTAAGATGCGGACAATTTTGAGTAGGGAATTTTGTACCTGAACGAAGAGTCCCACAGCCTGATAGCCTTAGCTATCAAGGCGAGCCTAATTTAAGATAGTCAAGTAAATTAGGCCTCCCTTCCTTCGGTTGGGAGACAGGCCTCCCTTCCTTCGGTTGGGAGACAGGCCTCCCTCTCTTCGGTTGGGAGGCAGGCCTCCCTCTCTTCGGTTGGGAGACAGGCCTCCCTCTCTTCGGTTGGGAGACAGGCCTCCCTCTCTTCGGTTGGGAGGCAGGTAGCCGCCCGAAAAGAGTTTCGCTTTGCATCGCTCTAAATGTCTAGTACAATGTGACAAAATAATAATCGTAAGCAGTTTATTTACAAAATGTCTAGTACTGTGAAGAAAAATAAGTACTAAAACAGGCTGTACCAAAAAAAAACGTACCTTTGCGGCTCGACTATCCTCAATTATTATGGTTAGAACTAACTTTTTATTGGTTTTTATTTTTCTGATGCATTGTTTTGGTGGTTTGGCGAGCGATGATTTTTCTTTTAAAGAAGAGGAAGTAAAAAGCCGGCTGGAGCTCTTGGATCAAGACGTTATTGACATTGATCTTGAGAATCAGGTCATCCACGGATACATCCACGGATACGTCGTCAAGAATCGAAAAAATTCCGAGCAAATACTGGGTAGGACAGCGACTTATTTTCCGCTTTTTGAGCAAAAACTAACTCAGGCCGGCTTGCCCTCCGAATTGAAGTTTCTTGCAGTTGTGGAATCCGCTTTGAATCCGCAGGCAATATCCCCTGTTGGTGCAGGAGGATTGTGGCAATTCATGCCCGAAACGGGGAAGGAATTTGGGCTGAGTATTAACGCCAATGTCGATGAGCGAATGGACCCTGTAAAATCGACGGACGCCGCCATAAAATACCTCTCCCTACTGTATGAAAAATACGGCGACTGGGCATTGGTGCTGGCAGCGTATAATTCAGGAGCAGGACGAGTAAATTACGCTATAAAAAGGAGTAAAAGTCGCGACTTTTGGAAGCTCAAAAAGTACCTGCCAAGAGAGACCAGAAATTACGTTCCGGCATTTATCGCCGCCATGTATTTATTCCAATTCCAAAGCAGCTACGGGCTACGTCCAAAAGCGACAAAAATAGATTTGCAAATAGTAGATAATGTCGAAGTTAAGTCATTCATTAGCTTTTTCAGAATTGCGCAAATAACGGGCGTTTCGCTATCTGTAATCCGGCAGTTAAACCCTGGATACAGGCGGGATTTTATACCGGAAAACAAAGCGGGTAATTTCGTTACATTGCCGGCAAGGGTTTGTGCAAAAATGAGGCATTACCTGATTGCTATTGACAATGGAGAAAAGGTCGATTTCACTGCCCCGGCTTTCCTTCAAAAAAAGGAGCCGAAAGAGGTGCACTACAACTATAGTATTTACCTGCTTTCGGAAGGAGAATCACTAAAAGAATTTGCTGCTAGCATTGGCTATTCTGTCTCACAGCTAATGGCGTGGAATGAGACTTTGAGTTACTTCAAAAATGAGCACAGAGAGGTGCGGGTTTATCGCTCAAATGCATGGATAGAAGCACAGCCTAAACCGATAAAAATGCCGGATGTGGAGGTGTTGCCGCGATTGGAGTTTGGGGTTTTTTGAGGTGTTGAGATGTTGAGGTGTTATTAAGCTGTTGAGCTGTTAAGTTGTTGAGATGTTGAGGTGTTAAGCTGTTAAGTTGTTGAGCTGTTGAGGTGGTTTTCGATTCTAATTTTCATTTTCATTCTAATTCTAATTCTAATTTTAATCTGAAATGATTTCTTATATCAAGGGTGAAATTACCTTTAAAAATCCGACATTTATTATCGTTGAGACCGGAGGTATTGGCTATCACGTTCATATCAGCCTGAACACTTATGCCCAAATTGAAAAGTTGGAGAAGGTAAAGATTCTGACTCATTTACACATCAAAGAAGACAGCCACACGTTATATGGGTTTGCAGATGGAAGTGAGCGGAAACTATTCAGGCAATTGATTTCCGTATCGGGTATTGGTCCTGCGACGGCACAGATAGCACTTTCATCATTGACCCCCGACGAGCTGAAAGCCGCTATTATTAGTGAGAATGAATTGACCTTCAAAAAGGTAAAAGGCATTGGTCCGAAGACGGCAAAACGGATTATTTTAGACCTAAAAGACAAAATTCTCAAAGAAAATAATGATATGCCCATCTCTTTTACTCCGGCAGACAATACCATTAGAGATGAGGCGTTATCTGCTTTGGTTGCGCTAGGATTTAACAGGAGTAAAGTACAACGCAGCCTCAATAACATTCTAAAGGCTCAGACAGACTCCATGAGTGTGGAAGAATTAATCAAGCGGGCTCTTAGCGTACTGGCAGGGTGAGTCGGATAGATGTTAAAAAGAACATAAACCAAATTTGAACGTATAATGTGGCGTTAGAGCAAAAAGGAAAGCGCGCAGTTATTAATTAAGAATTAAGAATCCCTGAATAAAGGATATGAGAAGAGTATTGGTATTTTTTAGCACTATTGTGTGTGGTATTAGCCTTATCTATTCTGTTGAGGCAATGAATCCGGGTTTGGAAGACCCCTTTGCGTCAGCTTATGTTATCGCACAAGACACACTTCCTCCGAGATATGAGGATTTTATTTCCAGTCAGAATGACAACCCTTTTGATTTGGACGACCCTTCGATTGTAGAGCAGAATGTTGAATACGATCCGGAGACAGGTAATTACATTATCACCGAAAAAATTGGGGATTTCTACTATCGGCCACCTACCTACATGACTTTTGATGAATATTTGGAATACCAAAGAAAGAAGGAACAGTCCGACTACTTCAAAAGACTTTCAGGCGTCACAGTCGATGGCGAAATAAAGGCGAGAAATCCTATTGAGAATCTCAATATTGATTTCAATCCGTTGGATAAACTATTTGGAGGAACCGATATTAAGATTGACCCGCAGGGTAGTATTGATTTGACCTTTGGATTGGATTATCAAAGCTCCGACAATCCGTTTTTGACTCCAAGGCAGGCGAGAAACACTACTTTTGACTTCGATATGGACATCAAAATGGGTGTCAAAGGAAAAATTGGAGAAAAACTAGACTTGACCTTTAATTACGATACGAAAGCGACCTTTAACTTTGACAAACAGATAAAACTGGACTACAATAGCGACCTGTTCGGCGAGGATGACATCATCAAAAAAATAGAAGCGGGAGATGTAAGTCTACCTTTAAAGGGGACGTTGATTCAGGGTGCCCAAAGCCTCTTTGGATTAAAAACAGAGTTACAATTTGGCCCGTTAAGAGTGACGGCACTCGCCTCACAGCAACGCTCGCAAAATAAAAATGTCAAGATAGAAGGCGGAGCTCAAAAGCAGGAATTCGAGATTAACGTCGATCAATACGACGAGAACAGGCACTTTTTCCTCTCCCACTACAATAGGGAGCATTACGAGGAGGCATTAAAGGATTTTCCGTATATAAAATCCGTTTTTCGGCTACGGAATATTCAGGTGTGGGTAACCAATGATCAGGGTGAGGTACAATCCAAGGACATCCTTGCATTTACTGACCTTGCAGAAAGCGATCGGCTGACTAACCCCGATAGAATCAGCGTCCGTCCGGATGCACCAAAAGACAGTCAGGGGCAAGTGCTGCCAACCAATAATGCCAATGATTTATTTGAGAAGATTAGAAGCCGTCCGGGAGTCCGGACCTTGGATCAGGCTATCGCCATTCTGCAGTCGGAATTCGGATTAGTGCAGGGGCGTGATTTTGAGAAAATAAATGCCTATCAATTACAACCTTCGCAGTATAGCTATAACGCGGAGTTGGGCTACATCTCGATAAATGTTAACTTACGTCCTGACCAAGTCCTGGCCGTTTCGTATCAATATGATTACAACCTCAAACAGTACGAAGTGGGAGAAATGACCACAAATATTCAGGACGAATCTCCTACGACCGGCGATGCTCAGCTCATTTTCACGAAGATGCTCAAAAGTACCGCTCAGCGCGTCAACACACCAAGCTGGGATTTGATGATGAAGAACGTTTATGCAATTGGTGCTTATCAGGTGGAGCCGGAGGAGTTTTTATTGAATGTCTTTTACGATGACCCGGGAAAAGGACTGAAGCGATTCCTGCCCACGGGAACGTTAAAGGGGTTGCCCTTACTTCGAGTATTTAACCTAGACAGGTTGAACAGTCAGCAGGACCCTCAACCGGATGGCAAATTTGACTTTGTAGATGGCATCACCATTAACCCGCGGAATGGACGGATATTCTTTCCGGTTTTAGAGCCTTTCGGCAAAGATTTGGCTAAGAAGCTGAGCACCCCGGAAGAGATAGAACAATATGTCTACGAGGATTTGTACCAGCAAACACCCTTTCAGGCTCTTGAGAATACAGAAAAAAACCGATTCAAAATAAAGGGAAGTTTCCAGTCGGAAATAAGCTCCGAAATATCCCTTGGAGCCTTCAATATTCCCGAAGGTTCGGTCAGAGTTACTGCAGGTGGGAAGCAATTAATTGAAGGCAGGGACTACGAAATAAATTATAGCAGTGGTCGATTGAGGGTACTAAACGACGCTTATTTAGCATCAGGGGTTCCGATTAACGTCTCCTTTGAGGACAATACCGTTTTTGCCTTTCAATCCAAAACAATGCTCGGATTGAGAGCAGACTATGAAGTCAATAAAAACATGAACATCGGCGCGACAGCCCTGAAGTTATTCGAGCGACCATTTACACAGAAGGTCAACATAGGAGAAGATCCGATTAACAACTCTATTTACGGGTTGGACTTCACCTACACCAAGGAGTCGCCCTGGTTAACAAAAATGGTAAACGGTATTCCGTTGATTTCCACCAAGGCTCCTTCTTCTGTAAACCTTACAGCCGAGACGGCTTATTTGCATCCGGGACACGCGAAGGCAATTAATGCCGGTAAGAATAAAGATGGAGTCGTCTATATTGACGACTTTGAGGGCAGCTCGAGTAGTATAGACATCCACTCACAGCCAAATCTGTGGTTTCTGTCCAGCGTACCTCAGAATGATGAACAAAACAACAACCCTCTCTTCCCCGAGGCAAAAGCAAGTGGGACTGCTTCCGGGGTTAATAGAGCCCGATTGGCTTGGTATCGGAATTTTGGAAGGGGAAGACTCACCAATTTTGATCCGGATCAAGCCCGCCAGACGCCTTACACCAGTTTGGTGCCCATCGAAGAAGTATTCCCTAATAAAGACCTGCTCAATAGTACCGCCAATATTAATTACCCCTTGGATTTGACGTTTTGGCCGGAGGAGCGTGGTCCTTACAACTTCGATGTTCCAGGTGGTGTCGGCAACTATTCGGCGGGCGTTCATTTTGCCAGTGATTCCTCTGTATTATTAAACAATCCGGAGACAAGGTGGGGAGGTATAATGAGAGAAATGACAACAACAGACTTTCAGGCTGCCAATATTGAGTTCATGGAGTTTTGGGTCTTAAGCCCCTTCCTTTCACCAACCGATGCATCCGAAGCTGCCAATGATGTCGAAAAAAGCGAAGGCACGCTTTACATCAATATTGGAAATGTATCTGAAGACATATTAAAAGACTCTCGTCGCTTCTACGAAAACGGATTACCGACACCGGATAACCCCAACCGAAAGACAGTCACCACTCCCTGGGGTCGGGTTCCCGTCAGAACGGCGATTACGCAATCTTTTGACAACCAATCACCTGAGGATAGAACCAGGCAAGATGTGGGATTAGACGGGCTGAACGACTTGGAAGAGGTCGAGCAATTTGAGGAGTACATTAGTGCCATTGGTGCGGCGAATCCAAGCGCAGCAATAAAACTTAGAGAAGACCCTAGCAATGACAACTTCATCTCTTATCGCGATCCGGCAGTACAGAACCTTTCGGATTTGCGACAGCGATATAAGCGTTATAATGACACAGAAGGCAACTCTAAATCCAACAGAAACCTTCAAACGGGAGGTGGCAACAATCAGGATCAAATCCGCCAGTCCTCCACCAATCAACCGGATACGGAAGACATCAACAAGGATAATTCCCTGAATGAAACGGAGAGTTATTTCCAATATGAGATTCCACTAAAAGCAGACCCCTTCAATCCAAGAGAAATCGACCGGTCGAGAACGCCATTTATAACAGATAAAAGAGAAGATCCATCGACCAAGCGCATTTGGTATCGTTTCAGGATTCCGCTACGAACTTCTGCTAAAAAGTCTGTCGGAGGCATTTCCGATTTCAGGTCTATTCGTTTTATCCGAATGTATATGAGGGGGTTCCGGCAACCAACGACTCTCCGGTTTGCATCGCTGGAGTTGGTACGTAACCAATGGAGAAGATACACCAAAGACCTATCGGAATTACCATCAGACCTGCATCCTGCCTGCGGGTCGGACTCCGAGATGGATATTGACGCTGTCAACTACGAAGAAAATGGTGGACGTGAGCCGTTCAACTACGTTCTTCCGCTCGGGATTGTACAAGAAGAAGCTGTCGGTGGATATTATAGCGTCAAGCAGAATGAGCAATCTTTAGCATTAAAAATAAAGGACGTATGTGATGGAGATGGGAAAGGAGTGTTCAAGCTCATCGAGACAGATATGAGGTTATATGATAGCCTCCAGATGTTCGTACACGCAGAAAACATCGACGAGATGGATCAAACACCCAAAGGAGCGTTACGGGTATTCATCCGCTTAGGCAGCGACATTCAAAACAACTATTACGAGTACGAGATTCCCCTGCGGATGTCAGATGTTGCCAGAATATCCGGTTTACTGCCCTCCTCTGCTGAATACCGGGAGGAAGTATGGCCAGAGAGCAATAAATTCAACTTCCCTCTATCCCTGCTCAAAGACCTCAAGGTGGAACGAAATAATCTCAACTTTGACATTCGGCAGGTATACACCAAATCCGTCGCCAATGGTGGGGGACAGGCGACAGTAAAAGTGAAAGGGAACCCTAATTTAGGCTACGTCAAAGTCGCCTTGATTGGTGTCCGAAACCCCTATGATGGTGACGGACGCTCCTACTCTACCGAGATATGGGTTAATGAATTGCGACTGACCGGTTTGGATGAGAGAGGCGGATTTGCGGCTGTAGCCAGAATGGATGTTCAATTGGCAGACTTCGCCAATGTAAGTCTATCAGGAAATATCAGCACTATTGGTTTTGGAGCTTTAGACCAAAAAGTACAAGACAGGAATCGTGAGCAGATTGCCAGTTATGATGTTGCATTGGATATGAATCTGGATAAATTCCTGCCACAGAAATGGGGGGTATCCATTCCATTCCACGGGCAAATATCCAATACCACCATCACCCCTGAATACGACCCCTATGATTTGGACATCCCGCTCAAAGAGAAGCTCAAAGCAGCACCCGATAAAGCAGCAAGGGACTCCATTCAATCACAGGCGCGGGAAATTGTAAACATCAAAACGTACAACTTCACCAATGTCCGAAAACAAGCCAAGAGTGGTAAGAAGCCGACGCCGGTAGATATCAGCAACTTTAGCGCAAGCTATTCTTATAATGATATAGAGAAACAAGATGCACTGGTGGAGTTTGACCGCGAGAAGCGACAGGAAGCCTCCTTGGATTACGCCTATAGCCGTCCGGCGAAATATTTAGAACCATTCAAAAAGATAAAGAGTAAGCAGTTGAAATTGATAAAGAACATCAACTTCAACCCAATTCCGAATAGCTTCACGATGGCGAATAACTTCGACCGCCGATTCCAGACGACGCGATACCGGTTTACGGGTTTAGCGGATAAGTATAACACCTATTATTCCAAATTCTTTAAGTGGGACAGGGATTATACATTCAACTGGGATTTGACCAAGTCTTTGAAGTTTAATTTTAGTGCAAATGCCTCCTCAATCATCGACGAACCGGACGAGACGAGAATCCACCTCGACCCGGCGATTGAAGATCCTGCCAAATACAGGAAGGATAGTATAATTTCGAATATCAAACAACTTGGTCGTCCGAAGTCGTATATGCATAGCATTAGTGCGTCTTATAAGTTGCCCATACGGTATTTGCCTTATATGGAGTGGGTGGGTATTAATACCCAATATCAATCTACCTATTCCTGGCAGGCAGCATCAATTGTTGCAACAGAGTTGGGTAATGTCATCAATAATAGTCAAAACCGGCAGGTATCTGTCGATTTGAATTTCTCCAAACTTTACGATCAGTCTAAGTATCTAAAAAAGATTAACAAAGGAAAGCGCCCTAAGAGGAAGAAAAAAGGGAAAGACGACAACAAGAAGTCGAGCAGGAAGAAGAAAGGGAACGATAGCAAAACCAAAGGCAAGAAAAAGAGCAAGAAGAGTGCGGAACCATCCGATTTGGCGCGGGTACTCATCCGTCCATTGATGCTGCTGAGGCGAGCGAAAGTCAATTACTCTGAACGATACCAGACAACAGTACCCGGATTTTTACCGGAGTCAAAAATATTGGGGCTTTCTTCCGGATTCGACTCTCCGGGATGGGGCTTTGTCGCCGGGCTTCAGCCTAAAATCAGGGAATTAAATCCGGAAACAGACTATTACGGACCTCAGGACTGGCTGTACAACAACCGGAGTTGGATAACACAAACGCCCAACCTCAATCAGGATGTTCTACAACTTTACACCCAAAATTTTGATGCGAAGGTGACCATTGAGCCCTTCAAAGACTTCAAGATTGACGTCACGGCACAGAAGACCTTTACAGAGGATTATAGTAGCCAGTTTAAGATACCGGAAGTCGGTGCGGGTTATCAACATGGTGCTCCTATTATTGGAGGCTCTATGACTGTCTCTTATTCGGGGCTAAAAACCTTGTTTAAAGACAGCGACGACGAAATTGATGACCTTTTTAATCAGTTTTTGGATAATCAGGTTATTATTTCGCAAAGGCTGGGTACCGGAAGTCATGTTGACGCTACACAGGCACAGGAGGGTTATCGTTATGGATATGGAAAGTATCAACAGGATCTTATTGTGCCTTCCTTCATCGCTGCATATAGTGGTCAGGATGCCAAGACGATGGACTTGAATTTATTCAGCATCCTGCCTGCTATTAATTGGAGTTTGAAATACAATGGTTTATCAAAAATACCACTCTTTAAGGATGTATTTAAGAGTTTCAGCCTGACCCATGCGTACAAATCGACGCTGGCAATCAATAGATATGCGACGAATAATTCGTATTTTTCCAGTGTGAACTCGGACCCAAATCTCAATCACTACAATCAGGAGACCAATAACTTTTATACCCGGCTGGAAATTCCACAATTATCTATACAGGAAAGTTTCTCTCCCTTGATTGGTATTGACATGACGCTCGAAAACGGATTGAAGCTCAACGTCGATTACAGCAAGTCGAGGACTCTGGGTCTGGCAACGGGCAATAATATCCTCCAAGAGCAGTATTCCAAGGAGATTAGTGTTGGATTCGGTTATAAAATAAGCGAGGTTGATATTCCATTCTTAACCGGAAGTAAGAAAAAGAAAGGCAAAAAGGGCAAGAAAAAGAAAGAAGAAGAAGAAGAACCGAAGAAAAGATCAGGCAGGCGAGGTGGTAGCCTACTACAAGCGCACGACCTGGATTTCCACTTCGACCTATCCCTACGGGATGATAAGACCTATGCTCGAAAATTGGCAGATGGAGCGCAGGAACCTGTTAGTGGTAGTTACAATCTGACCCTATCACCGGCAGTAGAGTACAAGCTGAATAAGCAGCTTTCGCTCCGGTTGTTTTTTGACTACCGAAAGGTTATCCCCCACACTGTCGGTTACAAACGAATTAACTCTACAGGAGGGATAAAAGTCCGGTTTGAGTTGTAAACGTTAAACTCCTTTAACACTTACCGTTAAAGTATCTTAAAAAGTGGAATAAGCTGTTTTTTGTATTCAAATTTGTCACATCGTACATTAAAATGATTTGACAATGAACAGAAGAATATTTAAAAACGGCTTATTCCTTTTGGTATTAATAGTGGCAATGAGTTCCTGCACCAAGAATCTACGCCCCTTCACCCAGAACCTCTACGACGATTACCGCTGGACGGAAAACGACCTCAAGCGAATACAATTCTACCTCTCGGATGATATCGTTATGAGGCGAGAATCCAACTCCGGACAATCGGAGATAGAAGGAGGCGAGATAAAAGTCGTAGAAGGAAAGACAGTAGAGGAAGTCATCATCCCCAAAGGAACGCCCGGCGTCTTTCTTTTTAGCCCAAAGTCGGATAGGTTTGCCATTAGTTTCGACGACCGTTCGGATGAGTTGTACCTCATGTTTGGTCCCAACCCCAAGGTCGGTGACCGCTATGTCCTCTTGGCTTCAGAGTGGAAGAGACGGGGCGGTAAAGTCACCTATGGGGGTAAAAAGTGGCGCGTCAATTACAACGGTGCCTGGGCGGGGCTGCTTGTTGACTTGAAAAAAATCAAGAAAGTGAATGTGAAGAAATCACGGGCGAAAGGGCGCACGGTCGATTAGAAACATATCATTCCCCGAAAGGAAAAAGGTGCATGCTGATAAAGGGCTTTCTCATAAAAATCTCAAGGCTACAGCAGGAATTTTTGCAAAGTAAAAAATCCTGTAAATCCTGTCGGTAAAAGGGCTAATTTTGTCAAAGAAAATTGGTAACTACTTACCATCTCATAATGTAAGCTTGCAATATGGGAGCATT
>Ga0256832_1003320_pt1 | contig 10952 bp, 9 predicted proteins | sample 134614metaG_FD_190534 | JGI IMG/M metagenome (GOLD analysis project Ga0256832, IMG submission 190534) | Hydrothermal vent microbial communities from Lau Basin, Pacific Ocean - 134-614 | ecosystem: Environmental > Aquatic > Marine > Hydrothermal vents | place: Pacific Ocean: Lau Basin | collected...
TAACGAATGCCTACAGGTTAAAGAAATTAATATCAATCAATCAACCATTAAAGCCTTACAGCAAAATATTGAAAAAGCAGGGTTTCACTTACTTAGCCCGCAACTTGAAATGAATTGTCTGTGTGAAAATTGCATGGTGTAAACAATATCTTTGCTAATTTTGATTGATATAAACTAAGATCGGGTCGAGGTAATGAAATTGCGTCTATTATCCCCCCCACACCACCGAACATACGGTTTTCCGTATTCGACGGTTGGATCTATTTCGCCACTTCTGCTAGCTAGACGGGTTTTTTAAACCCGTCCACAGGTTTAACTTAAATACAATAAAGCCCTGCGATGTAGTGTTTGAAACAGAAGAGTGGCAGGCTACTTACCTTCACCCCCAACAATCAATGAAATGATACGAACAATCTCCACCTTCCGAGGCTTTTTAAATCGAAAAGCGGATGGTGAACCTGACGTTCAAACACTTTGGATTGGTTTACAACGGGTCAAAGATTTTACATTAGCTATTCAAATTCATGATGGGGTGACTCCAAAGCAAAGATATGGGTAGCGATATGGTTACAGGAACAGGGTATTCAGGAATCATCGGAGATTATGTGTGCGCTCATTCGCTTGCCTCTATAGATTGATTTGGAACTTCCTTGGATTATAAAAGCATCCTTAAATACATTTTATAGCGTTATTTTACCCCTATATGAAAATAACTATTGAAATATCCCCTCAATTTCTATAAAAAACCCTCTTCTTTTAAAAAGTTCAAAGGTAATACTCTTTGTCCAAACGTAATAAACGAAAAAATAAGCGTAGTAGAAAAGCAAGTAGTAGCAGATTATCATCTGAGCAACTTGAATCACAAATTAGACAAGCTTTGTCAAATGCCCACTATAAGCTCGCAATCCAATCTTTAAAGGCACTGATTAAGAAAGTTGAAAAATCAGATTCCATCTTAAAGCTATTACAGCAGGCCTATACAGGTCGAGCAGAAGAACTTGCTGAAACAGGAATGCTTAAAGAAGCAGTCGCAATTTGGGATGTAGGAACACAATATGGACTGAACCCCGTTGACCAACGCTATCTTGGCTGGATTGTCGATTCAAAACAATATTCTCGTATTGCAAAGATCTACGAACAAATAAGTCTTGAAGATAAACATAATTTGCAACCCAAACTAGCAGCAAACTGTTTATCAGGTAATTTATCAATACTTAAACTATTACCAGCAGATGACCCGCTTCACTCAAGCTATGAAGTAGCTAATCGCCTATTGCAAGCATGGTGTTCTGATGCTGATGAGGAACAACTTGCTCCATTAATGAAAGCTATTTCATTTCGCTCTCCTTATCGTGAATTACGACAAATCGTTCAAGCATCATTATTATTTGAAAAATCACCTGAACAAGCAGAAATTGCACTTCAACGTATTGCTAGAACATCCCCCTTTTATCCTCTTGCTGAACAACTATATCTTGCACAATTAGATACTCCTGCATTTTTGATGAAATTTTCTTCATTACCTACTAAAAATAAAAAATATGCATTGGAAGTTCGGCAATGGTCAGATAAACAAACCTTAAATATACTCAAAAAATTGGAAGCTCTAAAAGGTAATCCTAATAAAAAAACATTATCTAACACATTATTGCTTCTCTCTAAGCAACTTAAGAATACGCAGCTTTCCCCAGCAATAAAAAACTGGCTTGATAATAAGACAAAAAAGGTATGGGCAATCTCTGAAGGAGATCACTTTGCTAACTTGAATTTCAAAAAATTAAGCAATGTAGTGGGAGAACTCACAACGCTGGAGAAAAATTATTATCAATGCCTTGCAACACTATCAAATCCAAAGTCTCTTCGAGATTTAGCAAACAAAATAGAAAAATATCAGGAGGCATTAAAAACAAGTTCAGATCAAAAAATAGAAAAAAGCGACAGGCGACTCATTTCAGCCCTTATGAGTCGCTATCTCTTGGAGCAATGGAAAGAATATAATAACAATAAATTAACAAAAATTTCCTTGCGTGTATTGGAAAAACTCTTAACAGATGATCCTTCTGATTATAAATCATGGCTAGAATTACTCGAATATCATTTACAAAAAAAGAATATAAAAGCTGCTAGAGATGCGCTAAATCAAGCAATAAAGCATCACCCACATAATATTCAAATTTTGGATTTAGCGGTTCGTATTGCTATTGCCAGTAATGCCTTTGTTAAAGCCGCCAACTATGCCAAACGTATTATTGATATTGACCCTATCAATCGTAACGCCCAACAGTATTTGCAACAGGCACATCTTTCCCATGCGCGTAAACAAATAAAACAGAAAAAATGGCATTTAGCTGAAAAAGAGCTATTAAAAACAAAGAAATGGAAAGGCACAGCATTAACGAAACTACTAATTGAAGTGTTAAAAGCTTATCTGCTACAGGCAGAAAAAGGCGTTAAAACAGCGGCAAAGAATTTTCAAGAACTGGCTAAAAAGACAGGTGCTAATGAAGTTGAACTGGATTTTATTATTCGTCATCAAGGGATACAAACCAAACAAAGCTACAAAACATCATTAAGGAATGCAAAATTAACTAATTTATGGAATAAACCAAATAAAGAAAAGCTATGGGCATTGATGAATATTGTACAACAATTAAGGGAGATCAACGCTGATGGTATTAAGCCAGTCTTAAAAACTTTATTTACACCATTAAAAAAAGCCACAAAACTACCCTTTTCAGAACAAGAAGGGGAACAACTTTGTGAGTTTTGGGTGCAGAATAAAGAAGAGGGTCTTCTACATGAATACTCTCATCAGCTAAGGCGACAATATGGTGATAAACCTATCTTTATTTACTATTCTTTTGTCAACTTCGAGGGATTTAGTCCTGTAGTATTCGATCTGCTTGAACAGGCATGGAGTGAAGCAAAACAACAAAAAGATGAAGCACTCACGGCTCGTCTTGCGGGATTATTAGAAAAACTTTCTCGACCATATTCTGATCCTTTCGGTGATATATTCTTTGATGATATTGACGCTATAGAAGAAGAAATAGAGGAAATATCTATGCTGGATTGTGATGATGAAGAAAAAGGCATCAATATTATAATTAATCTATTGCCACGACTACCCATAAAAGAAGTTTTTTCATTCGCAACTCAGTTAATGGGAAAAAAGACAGCACAGCTAATATTGGATAAATACGGTGAAAAACAACTACGCAATGCTTGTATAAGAGGCTTAAAAGGTGATAATCCACAAGATATTATGAACGATTTAGCGATGAACACAATAGGATTACTGTAATGAAAGACCCTTATTTAATCTTAGGATTATTAGAAAAAAAAGAAGACAAAGGCTTAGATGATAAAGTAGTTAAAGAAGCCTATATGCAGCTAGTCAAACAATATCCACCAGAGCATGAGCCAGAACGCTTTATGCAAATACGCAAGGCATTTGAACAACTAGAAACACATAAAAAACGTTTAAAATATGATTTTTTAGATACTAGCCTACCTGATTTACAAGATTTAAGTATTTTACTTCCTAAAAAACCATTAAAACGCCCTTCACTAAAACAAGTGCAACAACTCTTGGGATAATACTTTGCAAGCAAAAAACGAACAATTATTAGAGCAGTTTGAAAATTTTTTACAACAAGCAGAACAGCTTTCCCCCGAAAATAACGATGCGATTGAAAAAGCAAGCAAGCAGATTGATTTATACCAATTATTTAGTGAATTATCAGCCTTAAAAACAGAGGTTAAAAAAGAGGCTCGACAACAAAAAGAAACAATAACACATTTCACTAAAATTTTAGATACACTTCAAAATAGCAATAATCAACTCACTCAGGAACTAGGAAAAGCAGAGAGTCAACGTAAAAATGCAATCATACAAGCCAAAAAAGACCTTTTAGAAGGAGTCATTGATTTAAATGACCGCTTAGAAGCAACCCTTATCAGTATGGAGAATTTTAAGCCCCCTTTTATGGAACGCAAAGCATCGCGTGAATTTCATAAAGGAGTACAACAAGGGCTTGCAATGACATTAAGACGCGTAGAACAATTACTAAATAGTCACGATATAACACCTGTAAAAGCTATTGGTAAAGCAGTCAACCCACATACGATGCGGGTCACTGAACTAAAAGAAGAAGTTAAACAGCCTGACGGCATCGTACTAGAAGAAATTCGACGCGGTTATTTACACCAAGGTAAACTATTCCGACTAGCCGAGGTAGTTGCCAACAAACATCATAATAATGAAAAGGAAATACATTCAAATGCCAAATAACACATCAGAAATTATTCTTGGTATCGATCTTGGAACAACCAATTCAGAAGTTGCGCTAATCCGTAATGGAGCGGTTGAGGTGCTAGAAATTGAAAATGGTAATAAACAATTGCCTTCTTATGTTGGTCTAGATGATAAGGGAGAGATTCTTGTTGGCGAAGCAGCAAGAAATCAATATGTTCTCTATCCTGAGCGCACAGTTAAATCCGTTAAGCGCCATATGGGAAACGATGAGCAAATCCAAATGGGAGATAAACAATATAGCCCTCAAGAAATTTCAGCGATTATTCTTCGTCATTTAAAACAGATTGCAGAAAAAGCCTGTGGAGAGAAAATAAATCGTGCTGTAATTACTGTTCCTGCTTTTTTCTCTGATACTCAACGTCAAGCAACCCGTGATGCAGGTGAAATAGCAGGGCTTCATGTTGAGCGTATTATTAATGAACCAACAGCGGCGGCACTTGCCTATGAAGCAGGAGATCAAAACGACAATATTATCCTTGTTTATGACCTAGGTGGTGGAACCTTTGATGTTTCTATTGTGCAAATGAATCAAGACGTGGTAGAGGTCAAAGCAAGCCATGGTGATAATCATTTAGGAGGAGATGACTTTGACCAAAAACTTATTGATCATATTGTTGAGTTTATAAAAGATAAATATGATGTAGATGCAAGCAATTCTGCGCGTGCAATGTCCCGCATTACCCGTGCGGCAGAAGAGACTAAAATAGCACTCTCTAGCCAAGCATATTACACTATTGAAGAAGAGCATTTGCTAGAACGCCCAGGTAAAGGCAAGCCTATTCATCTGAGTTTAGAGATAAGTCGTACCGATTATGAAGAAATGATTTCTAATTATATCGACACCACTTTAGAAGCCATTCATACCGCATTAGATGGTGCTAAAATGTCAGCCTCTGATATTGGTGAAGTCTTACTCGTTGGTGGTTCAACCCGTACCCCCTTAGTTCAACAACGTCTTGAATCAGATTTAAAAAGACAACCGAGGATAGAATTAGACCCTGATCTTTGTGTTGCAATGGGGGCTGCGATTCAAGCAGGTATGTTAAGCGGCAAGCAACTTGGACCTATTTTAGTGGATGTTACCCCTTATACCTTTGGAACAAGTGCAATAGATGAAATGTTTGGTATGCACTACCCCCATTGTTTTGTACCATTAATTAAAAAGAATACCCCTATTCCAGTCACCTTTAGCAAATCTTTCTATACTACCCATGAAAACCAAAAAAAAGTCGAAATAAAGGTTTATCAAGGGGAAGACCCTGATGCAATGAAAAACACCGAAATTGGTGAATTTTACCTAGAAGATTTGAAGAATTTACCTGACGGCTCTCCCATTGTCGTTACCTTCTCATTAGATATTAACGGTATTTTAAGCGTTACTTCAACGGAGAGAAAACAAGGAATTGAACGTTCACTTGTGATCGATAATGCCATTTCACGTTTTCAAGAAGAAGAACTAGAACAAGCAAAGAACACCTTGCAAGATCTAATGCAAGATAAAGAAGACCCAGAAGCGATAGAAAACCAGAAAAACAGAGAACATATTAAAGCCACTGCCTTGATTGAAAAAGCCCGAAAATTATTACCCTCACTCGAAGGCGACGACAGCGAAGATGCCGTTGATATGATTGAAACTCTAGAGAAAGCATTAAAACAAAATGAACCTGATGAATTACAGCAAGCAATCGATGATCTAAGCGATCTACTATACTATCTAGAACCCACCATTGAGTCATAACTGAAATGGAACGATGTCCAAATTGTCGCGCTCGTATTAAAGAACAACCTCAGCAATGTCGCCGTTGTTCTATGGAATTAGACACCTTATGGGAACTAAAAGAAGAAGTCATGATGCTGGATAAAAGAGCAGCTAAAGCTATTTTAGAAGGAAAAATGAAACAAGCCAAACAACTCCTGAAACAACGCATTAAACTCATCAACGATGCGTTTATTCAAGAATTGCTTCTTTTTGTCTCAACCCAAGCTGATAAAGAAAATCTTAGCGATGCTAAACTGATTCAGCTTAATGCAAACCAGTGGGAAAGTTTTCAAAATTTATTAGGGCGTTCGAGTTTCAATCCGCTTAGGATAGGAGACACAGGAGACCAAGCCTAGGCTTGGTGAACTAGTATAATAAAAAAGCCTACCCCTGCCCTACTCTTTAAGTGAATTAAAATAACCATTTATTTTTACAATCATTAAAATCATTAACCAAGCAATGATCATTGTTATTAAAGTATGACTAAAAAAATGATCGCCAATGATCATTTTGTAGTTTCCAATTGTCCAACCAATAGCAAGGGTGGAAATGAGTGCGATTTTCTTATTTCTTCTGCTTCTAAATAGGAAAAACAATGACATTAAGGCAAAACCGCCACTAGCATGACCTGCTGGGTAGCATCTTATATTTTCTGTTTGATAAAATGTATCAGGGTATTTTGATAAGACGGTGACATAAGGGTAGTTGCCTCCATAGCGCTTAATATCTGTTGGGCAAGGTACATTGGTTGTTGCTTTTAATAGAGCAATAAATAACGGCACAGTAAGACACGATAATAAGACAATCACTAAACCTTTTCTATAATGCACAATAATGGAATGCCGCCGAAAGAATAACAAACTAATCAGTAGCGCAATGACAAATAAGATATATAGCTTTTTAATCCCATCGTAAAAGATAAGTTTAGGAAGGACTGCATTTTTATCTAAAATCCATTCATGTGTATTAAAGTTATAAAAATAATCTTGAATAATGATATCAAGCGGGGTGAATTCAAAGAGTAAAAATGACGACAATAACAATAGACTCATTAATCCGATAGATTTAGTGATCATTTTTATGCTCAATAATATCCATATTCTTATCATATACTTTAGATTCAATTCCCATTAATCCTAATAGGGTATGAAATATATTATCATGGGATAATTTTTTATGGCTTTTCTGTTTTAATTGTTCAATGTTAATTTCATTTTTTTCAAAATGATTTCCAAACCACATGATCATCGGTACATGTATCTGTTCATCAGGTGCAATCATATAAGGTAAACCATGTAAATACAGATTATTTTCACCCAATGATTCACCGTGGTCACTAACATAAAGCAGCGCTGTTTCAAATTGATTGTCATTGGTTTTTAATAGTTTAATCGTTTGTGATAAAAAATAATCTGTATAAAGTAATGCATTATCATAAGTATTGATAATCTCTTTTTTTGTGCATTGCTCTAGTTGATTGGTTTCACATATAGGCGTAAATTTCTCAAATGCCTTAGGGTATCGTTTGAAGTAGGCAGGTCCATGATTGCCCATTTGATGCAATACAATAAAAATATCTCCTGTAGGATGGCTGTTGATATAACTTTGTAAGTTAGCCAGCATACCTTCATCCCGACATTCAATATCGCAAATCGGATTTATGCTCGATGATTTGTAGTCGATCTCTCCTATTCTATCAGCAACCCCTTTGGAGCTTGAATTATTATCTAACCAAAGCACATTAACCCCTACCCGTTTTAATAAATCTAAGATATTTTCAGTTGATACCCCTTTGATTTTACTAAAATCAGAACGCCCATAGACTGAGAACATACACGGTACTGAATGGGCGGTTGATGTACCACAAGACCAAACATTATCAAAATTGAGGATATTTTCTTTTTCTAATAATGGATTGGTTTTTCTATTATAACCATTAAGAGAAAAATGATCCGCCCTTGCTGTTTCACCCACCACAAAAACAATCAGTTTCCGATATTTATTATCAGATACAATCTGAGCATCCAAAGCAATTGGTTTTAAAGCGGTTGAACTAGACTTAAACAAACCATTGATATATTTGATGCTTGAGTAGATATAATAAGAAGGGTTAGCATAAAATCTTAATGGCTTATGCTCTCGAAAAAATGAAGCGTAAAAATTACTCATACTTAAAATTAAAACAATAGATAATAATAATGCCCCACTAAATAATATAAGATTTGATAAAACCGATTTTTTAAATGATATTTTTATAATATTGGCTTTATAAATAAATAAAGAAGGTAAAACACCTAGCAACAAGAAATAAAGAGCCTGCTTCAAAGACAATAAATCCAATACCTCGTTTTTATCTGTTTTTATAATATTATCTATCATAAAACCATCAATCACCACATGATAAGTATCCATAAAATAAGCAGCGAATGATGAAATAAGCAATATAACAATAAGAATTGGTTTTAGCGTTCGATTAAAACAAACCAATGAAAATATAATGACATTAATACAGGAAAACAAAATAAGAAGTGAAACTAAAAACAAACTATTATCAAAACTAATAGGGTAAACCTTCAGTACATTTTCGACAAAAGTTAAATTTCCAAATAATACTAAAAACACTGATGTTATAAGGATTAGTTTACTACTGGTAATTTTCATAGTCATTTTTTATTATGTAATAGGTGAATGAACAGTATAGCTTTAAAGGATAGATAAGATTTAAAATACAAGAAAATACAAAGAGAAGGCAAGGCAGCATAGCTAGGAGTCCAAGCCTAGGCTTGGACTCCTGAGGGAAAATTTCTCTTTAGGCAAGATGCCTAATCATAAGCACTTGCTTTATCGTGTCTCATTCCATTTTGTGATTTATAAGTGCGAATAATGCCAATTAACATAATCACCATATAAACAAGAACAATAGCTAATAAGGTGGTGTCTGATGTCCCCATTACTATATTGCTACCATCAGGATTTGCTTTTATTGCCTCGGCAAGATGTGTATCTGAGGTAAAATTATGTAATACTCTTTCTTGTGTAAGAGTAAAAGCCATTGCAATCAAAACAATATCGGCAAATATAATTAATATCTTAGCCAAAATAGTGGTACATCGAGCAATGAGCAGATAGGTGACTATAATAATAGCACTTGTTATTCCCAAGCTTGAAATAAAGAAAATATTAAATTTTCCGTCCAATGCAGATTCAATACCTGCTGTACTATTACTACTACCGAATAGATAAAATAAATGACTTAAATCAGTATTCGTGTTTATCACCATAAGCAATACAAAAGTGGTAATTAAGCTAAAAATATTAAGCATATAATTCATTTTATTGTTGTTCATAGAACTCTCCTCTTTGATTTTCTATTTAAAATTTTTTTTATAAAATTGGTGGCAGGACAACCCCTCTGTCTTTAGCTCAGGGGGAGTTGACCCCTGAATTGGCAAGACCAATACGGATATAAAGCACTTAAAGATTAGTAGAGATAAACCGATATGTAAACAGACCTCAGAAACATGGATTAAATTCTTAGCGCTTCATCTTGTGCTACACTTTATAGCTTTATAATTAGAGTATAGGCGGAAAAATGATGGAAGGCTTATTTACCTTAGAAAATATGTTCACTCTCGGCATGTTGGTGATGCTACAAGCAGTGCTCGGTTTTGATAATTTGCTTTATATTGCCTTAGAATCACAGCGGATAGAAAGCACTAAACAGGCAAAATTACGCCGCTGGGGAATAGGTTTAGCAATTATTTTGCGTATTGTATTGCTAGTTGCATTAGTGAAAGTCATTTCCTTATTTCAAAACGATCTTTTTGTCATTGACTACAAGGGGATTATTGAAGGGCATTTTAATCTACACAGCTTAGTTGTTCTTGTTGGTGGTGTTTTTATCATCTACACGGCATTAAAAGAAATCAACCATATGCTGATGCTAGAGGAAGGAGAACATAGCAAACGCAAACCAAGATCCTTTACAGTTGCCTTAATTTGGATTGTAATTATGAATGTGGTGTTCTCCTTTGATTCCATTTTAAGTGCGATGGCATTAAGCGATAACCTTATTATTATGACTACTGCTATTGTTATTGGTGGTATTTTAATGATTTGGCTCTCTGATCATGTCACTGAGTTTTTGAAAAAGAACCGTATGTATGAAGTTGTTGGTCTATTTATTTTATTATTGGTCGGCGTGATGTTGCTATCAGAAGGCGGACATTTATCCCATTTGCATCTCTTTGGAACAGAAATCACGCCAATGGGCAAAGGAACATTCTATCTCGTCATTGTAGTGATGGTGGTTGTAGAACTGGTTCAATCTCGTTATCAAAAACGTTTAATTGCGACTAAGTTGAAAAATGATAAAACGCAGATAGACTAGTGCTCAATCAATTTATCTATACCTTTGCTCTACTGTTTAGATTTGACAAAGGTGCTACTTGTTTAAAAGTATATTAAATATGTCCTTACCCTTGATCGATACCCATTGCCATCTGGATCTTGCTATCTTTGATCCAGATCGTGATGCTGTGTTACAACGAGCTTTTGATAATGCAGTATCGGATTTTATTATCCCCGCGACTATCTTTGCTCACTGGGAAAAAATAAAGGCATTAACAAATAAGCATAGCCATTTACACCCTGCTTATGGTTTGCATCCTATGTTTATGTCGCAACATAATGATCAGGATTTAGATCATTTAGCGCACTGGTTACAAACTGAAAAAGCCATTGCCGTTGGCGAATGTGGTTTAGATTTCTTTATTTTCAAACAACAAACAGACCGACAACAGGCTAAAAACGCACAACTGCATTTATTTCATAGCCAGTTAGCATTGGCACAACAGCATCAACTCCCTGTTATAC
>Ga0256832_1003321_pt1 | contig 10951 bp, 6 predicted proteins | sample 134614metaG_FD_190534 | JGI IMG/M metagenome (GOLD analysis project Ga0256832, IMG submission 190534) | Hydrothermal vent microbial communities from Lau Basin, Pacific Ocean - 134-614 | ecosystem: Environmental > Aquatic > Marine > Hydrothermal vents | place: Pacific Ocean: Lau Basin | collected...
CGCCCCCCCCCCCTGCCTCGCCGTGCCTCTCACGGCAGGGAGCACGCCCCTGGGCGGCGCACGGCTCGACCATCTTCCTTCGAGAACACCTCGCCCAGCGGCATCGCGACGCAGGGGCGCCCGTGCGGCCGATCCATCACGGTCGATACCCGGGCGGACCGCTCGAAGCAGCCGCCAAGCCACGAGGAGCAGAAACCCGGCAGGCCGCCCCCTGCCCTGGGACCGCTGCCGCGCTCGCTGTATTTTTCGACTAGATTCTCGCGGGCCTTCTTTGGAACACTGAGAGGACATCGGACCCTGGCCTGGGCGCGGTGGCTACCCCAGCGGCCACCTCCGGGCGAGGAACCTCGGTGATTCCTTGCGTTCCCCCTTGGCATGCGACGTGCTGTCTCCCGGAGTGTGAAGGTGACCCCCATGCGCAACATCCCCTGGACGAGCCTTGCCCTCTTGGTCGCGATCGGCTGCGGCGGCGGCCCAGACCCGCTGGCCGAAGCCGAAGCCGAGACCGGCGTCGAAGGGCCGCTGGACCCCATGCCGCCCGACAGCAAGTTCGACCTCGACGGCGACCGCGGCCCGCGCATCGTGGACGGGGCTCCGACGGAGGTCTGGGCGGCCCGGCGCGACTGGGACGACACGGACCCTGCCGCAGGCGTCGCCTGGGAGGCCAACAGCGGGTTGACCTGGGAAGAGAAGTACGACCGCTGGATCGCGAGCTTCCAGCCCATCGACCGAGCCAGCGGCTACGGCCAGACGATCAGCGTCCCGACGCCCTTCGGCGACCGCGTGTTGGACGCGCCCACCCTCGAGTGCGCCGAGGTCGCCCTGCTCTTCCGCGCGACCTTCGCCTCCTGGTACGAGCTTCCCTTCTTCGTTCAGGGCTGGGACGCCCGCACCCGGCAGACGATGTACGCCGGCCACTTCGGCTTCATCAACGGGAATGGCGAGCGCGTCGGCCGCTTCCCGAACTTCCGCACGGCGTACCGCGACTACACCAGCGAGTGGTCGCCGGGGGATCCTTGGCCCCGAGACGAGCGCCTGCGCGGCTACCGCCTCGGCGACGACGACGAGGTCCTCTCGCTGACGGAGGCGGACGGCGTCGAGCGCGGCGCCGGCGCCTACTTCGACGAGCTCTTCCTCAACAAGCGCGCGGGCTACTTCGCTCGCCTGCTGTTGCTCTACTTCGGCAGCGCCAACCTCGCCGACGAAGCGAACATGTTTCACATCGAGCCGGCGGCCACGTTCCCAGGCGATGTCCTGCTCGAACGCTGGCAGCGCCGGGGCATCGGCCACACGATCCCGGTCGTGCGGGTGGAGGAGCCCGTGCCCGGTCGGCTTCAGGTCACCGTGGTCAGCGGTTCTATGCCGCGGCGGCAGCCGGTCTGGGAGGAGCCCCGCAGCGCCCGCAGTTCGTTCACCCTCGCGGCCACCGGCGGCATGGGGACGGCGAGTGACGGCACCCCTTACGCGGAGCTTGGCGGCGGCATCCGGCGCTGGCGTACGGCGGTGCGCCAAGGCACCCGCTGGCGCAACCTCGTCCGGCCGGCGGACGTGGACGCCTACATCGACCCCGGCGACACGACGGCCATCGCCGCGCGCCCCGATCAGTTCGAGGAGATCCTCGCGGATGTCTCGCCCGAAGAGCAGGTGGAGGTCGCTCTCCAGCAGATCGAGGCGGCCCGCGACCACCTCCGAAACTATCCCGCGAGCTGCGCCGCGCGCACGCGCCGAGAGGACGCCTTCGCGCGCCTCTACGAGCTGACCGCCGATCTCTACGGCTGGGACCGCCAGCGCACGGACAGCGAGCACCGCACGCTGGAGGACTACGTGTTCGCGGAGCTCGAGTACGAGGCGTCCCGCACCTGCTGCTGGAACCGCAGCACCTCCGCGATGCACGAGATCATCATGGACTACGCCCGCGCCGAGCAGGCCGAGGCGGAGACCATGGGACTGTGCGTGGCTCCGTCGATCTTCCGCTCGGAGCGCGACACGGGCTATGGGCGCTGGGCCGACCACGCGGCGAGCCTGGGCCGCGCGAGCGAGTGGGTGGCCTGGAGCGCCGATGAGACGTGTCCGTGGCAGGACGTCGCCGAGGACACGCCCGCCAGCCGCGAGGTCACGGACTTCTGCGCGGCCACCCCGTCGGACCCGGACCCCATCGAACCGGACCCGGACCCCGTGGACCCGCCGGACGCCTGCGATGCCTTTGGCCAGGACGACAGCCGCGAGACCGCGCTGTCGCTGGCGGTCACGACCCATGCGGAGATCTGCGAGGGCGACGAGGATTGGTACTTCCTGCCCTCCGGCGGGACCGTCGTGCTCACCTTCACCCACGCCGACGGCGACCTCGACCTCGAGGCCATCGACGTCGAGGGCCGACGCATCGGGTCGAGCACGAGCGTGAGCGACGAGGAGCGTTTCTCGAACGACGCGCCCTACTACGTGCGCGTGTACGGGTACGCTGGCGCGGCGAACGCCTACACGATCACCGTGGAGTGAGCGCGGCGCCCGAACGCACGTAGCGCTGGAACGTCCAGGGGCCGCTCGGCTCGTCGACGACCCGTGGCGGCGAGGCCGGCCGCAGGAGGCGCACGAGCTCCGCCTCGGACCAGAGCCTGCCCGCGCGCGCCGTTGCGGGCAGTGCTCGCCCTCGGAACACCGACAACCACAGCTCGTCGATCGCCAGCGGCGGCCGGTAGAGCGCCCGGCTCGTCGATGGCCCCGCCTCGACGAGCACCCCCTCGGCACCCAGTTCTTGCCGAAGCCAACGAATGGCTTCCCGGGCGTCGAGGTCCGCACGCCGGACCACCTCGACGTGACTGGGCAGCGCCGGCAGCTCCGCCTCGGGGGTCGTGATGACGAGGGGCCGAGCCCACCCATGCAGCGCAGGGTGGCCGGGGTCCAGACCGCGACCCTTGGTAAGAACCGCGAGCCATGGTGGCGCCGCGCCGACACGCTCCTGGCGCCACTGCCGGAGCGCCTCGGGGGCCCCGGATTGCCCCAGCTCGTAAACCAGTTGGGGCTCGTCGCGCAGAATCTTGCCGGTCACCAGGATTGCGTCGGCTCGGGCGCGCGCCAGGCCGAGGGCGAAACGGTCGTGCTCGCTCGCCGGCGCGTCGTCGCCGATGGCGATGGTGACGAGGTCGCCGCCCGGCGCAGCCCAAAGCGCCGTCACGTGCGCGACACCCGAGGACGCGGCGATGTCGCCGAACATCTGGCGCGCGAGGGCATCGACGTCGGTGACGCTTCGACAGGCTGTAGGAGTCACCGCCGCAGGGTCGTGTATTCTCCGGCCATGCTCAACGTGGACGAGTTCGAGAGTGCCTTTCGAGCCGCCAACAAGGTGTCGTTCCGCCACGTCCCTCCCACGGTCCGTCGTGTGCTCGCCATCGCCGACCTCGCAGAGACCGAGCTCGACGACTGGGTCGACGCTGGGCGGCGGCTTCTGGTGGCGTTGGACGGCAAAGTCGAGTGGGTGGTGCACGGAGCTGGGAGCTGGTCGGGAGTCGAGGGGGTCCTGCGGCTCGTGGAGGAGACGAGCCCGGACCTGATCGTCAGCTACCGGAACCTCAACTCGGATGCCTGGAAGTGGGCCTATAGCCTGGGCGTCTATCTCAACGCACTGACGCGCGGGACCACTGTCCCCGTGTTGGTCACCCCCAACCCGCACGCCTACCCCGCCATGAGCTGGCAGCATTCCCGGACCGACTCGGTGATGGTGGTCAACGACAGCCTTACCGGCGACGACGCGCTCATCAGCTGGGGCGCAGCCATCGCTCGGCCCGGAGGAGAGCTGCACCTGACACACATGGAGCACGACGAGATCTTTGCGCGCTACATGGACGCGATCTCCAAGATCCCCGAGATCGACACGGACACGGCGCGGGCGACCTTGATGGCACACCTGCTCAAGGAGCCGACCGAGTACATCGAGTCGGCCGAAGCCAAGCTCGCCGAAGCGGGCCTGGAGCTACAGGTACGCAAACACGTGCGGATGGGCCACCGCGTGCGTGACTACCGTGGCCTCGTCGAGGAGCACGAGGTCGACGTGCTCGTCTTCCCGACCCTCGAAGAGGACCGCCTGGCGCTCCATGGCGTCGCCTACTCGCTGGCGGTGGAGCTCGTCTCCACGCCGCTGCTGATGGTCTGATGACCCCCGACGAGCTCGCTCCGCACGCAGCACACGCGCCGCAGCCCTGGGTCACCGCGGTCTTTGCCACGGTGCTGCTCGGCATGGTGCTCACCCTCGCCTTCGAAGAGCGGATTCACGCCCGCAAATCGCTCATCACCGGCCTCTACGCGATCGTGGCCCTCGCCCTCGGACACGTCCTGGACGTGCTCCCCTTTGGCCCGGTCGTCAACGCCTTCGGCGAATCCATCGCGCTCCCGGTCTACGTGCAGGGCATCGACTGGGGGGTCATTACGATCATCTTGGGATCGAGCCTCTTTGTCGACGTCACCAGCAAGTCCGGCCTATTCACCTGGATCGCCATCAAGCTGACGAAAGCCTCCCGCGGCGATCCGCTGTGGTTGCTCGTGTCCTACGGCGGCATGACGGTCCTGTTCAGCGCGCTGCTCAACAACGTGACCGCGATGATCATCGTCGGTTCGCTGACGGCGGTCTCCCTCGAAAAACTGGGGAAGCGCGACAAGCTGATGGGGTTTCTACTCATCGAAGGCCTGCTCACCAACGTCGGCGGGCTGCTGACCCTCATCAGCTCGGTGCCGAACATCATCGTGGGTCACGCCGCCGGCATCAGCTTCGTTGCTTTCTTCTTCGCCGCGGCGCCATACGTGGCCGTGGCCACGATCGCGACGATTGCGCTGGGGGCCGCGAAGTATGGCATCCGGCGGATCCGAGACCCCGCAGACCGGCGCATCGCCGCCGAGCTCGTGTCCAGCTTCGACGAGACGGACAACATCGACTCGCCGGGCTTCTTCTGGCTCTCGGCAGCGATGCTCGTGGCCTTCATCGCGTCCATCGCGGCCACGAGCGTCTTGGACTACCCGCTCGGCATGGGTTTCGTCGCCATGGCCTTTGGCGTGATCATGCTGCTCCGCTACAAAGCGAGCGTCGAACGCTTCTACCGCAGCATCGACTGGGACCTGCTGCTCTTCTTCGCCTTCCTCTTCGTCGTCATCAACGTGATGGAGCACGCGCACGTGCTGGCGGCGATCGGGGCCGGTCTCGCGCACGTGATCGCGCTCAACGAGATGCTGGACGGCGCCGGGACCGCCACGACGCTGGTCGCGTCCGCGGCATTCAGCGCGGTCACCGACAACATCCCTCTGGCCGCGATGCTCGCCAAGATCCTCCAGAACTTGCAGCCCCTCGACGACCCTCGGCTGTGGTGGAGCGTCGTGTTCGGAGCCAACCTGGGCGGCAACCTCACCCCGATCGGCTCGGCAAGCACGGTCGTGGCGGTGACCTTGATGCACAAGCACGGCCTGTCGATGAGCTTCGGACAGTTCGTTCGCGCAGCGTTCTTGTTTGCCGCGGCGCACATCGCGCTGGCCGTACTCTACGTGCTCTTCGTCCTTCCGCGCGCTCCGCTCTGATCGTCACGCGGGCACGCCAGAGCGGCTCAGCGCAGGCTGGCCGGCCCGGTGACGAGGCGACGCACCACATCCACCTGGCGATGGCATCCCATCTTGTGGAGGATGTGCTTGACGTGGGTGCGGGTAGTCTCGACGCCGACGCCCAGCACCTCGGCGATTTCCCGAGGCGACCGCCCGAGCACCAGTTGGGCCGCCACCTTCGATTCCGTCGGTGTGAGCCCGTAAAGCGAGCGATAAGCCTCCAGATCGGTCTCCGGTGCGGCCTTCGCATCGGCCAGGGCAACGACGATCGCGTCCGGCAACGAAGGCCCCCCCTGGGTCAGCACCATCTGCAAGCATCCATCCGGCCGGGGTACGACCAGCGCGACGCGGGGCCTCTCGCCTCGCTCCAAGCGCTCGATGGCGGCAGCGAGCTTCCCATGCACGGCCGCGTCCGTCGCGGCGAGCTCGTCGTCGACGGTGCGGCGCAGCCCGCGTCCATCGATCAAGCGATAGGCCTCACGATTGGCCACGCAGATGCGCCGCTCCAAGAGCACCACGAGCCCCAGGGGCACGCGCTCGAGCGCTCCGGCGAGGGCCTCTGCCCAGCGCACCGTCTCGGCGTGACGGCGCTGAAGCCGAAAGTAGGCGTGCAGGAGCGCCTCGACCGGCGCCTCCAGAGCCCCGCCGTCGGTGGAGAGGACCGCACGCCACCCGGCCTCGGTCGTCGGTTCTTTGGAGAGGTGGACGCCCGATGCGTCGGGCTCCTCCTCGGACTGGGCTAGCGGCCCCCCGTCTGCGTGCGCCATCGCTCCCCTAGGCTGACAAAAAAGATGGCGGCGCACCATCCCCCGAACTAGGGAGACGTCTGGGCCGCCTCCCCCGGCTGTGCCGTGAGATCGCCGAGGGGATCGCGGCCCACGCGGTTGCTCCCGTCGAGGGAGCCGACGTCGGCCTGCGTCAGGTCCACGCGCGGAGCGAAAACCTGGCGATGAAAGTCGTCGATGAGGTGCTGTGCGTAGACCTCGATGGGCTCGGACGGCGTCGGAGTCGCCTCGCCGCAGCCGAGCACACTCCCGCTGGCCCCGTGCAAGCAGATCCTGGCCGAAGCGGCCGTGACCTCGCCGCGGACCTCGAGACCCTCGTCGCCCACCTCGAAGCGGGGCGAGCGGCCCAGGGCGTCGGTCGCCTCGGCGGCAACGTCGTCGCCGGTGAGACTCACCCGAACGGGGATCGCCCACTCCAGCCGACGAAAGACCCCCGGGTCCTGCTGAAGAGCCGCTTCGTAGGCCGCGAGCGCCGCCGGCACCCCTTCGGCACGGCGCGTGGCCTCGGCCCGCAGCGCGTCGACCCGAGCGCGGAGCAAGGCCTCGCCCAGGCCCAAGGCGCCACGGGCGCGCTCTGCGAGCTCCAGGGCCCGGGGCTCGTCGCCCATGACGAGCACGGCCTCCGCCTCGAAGGCGTCGTAGTAGGCGTCCGCGCCCGGCCGCTCATCCCGCGCACGGGCGCGCCGAACCGCTTCGGCGACGACGCCGGCGCCGAGCACCTCGACCAGCTCACCGACGAGCCAGGGTTGCACGATCGCCGCCTGAGCGCCGCCGATACGAAAGAAGCCCACGAGCCGCTCGTCGTCGGCCAAGAGCCGCGCCGCCCGGCGGCCGCTCGTCCAGGCTTGCACCCGCAGGCGAAGCGCGCGCCCGCGCGCCCCGAGGCGATCCATCAGGCCGAGGGCGCTGGTCTTCTCGCGCTCCAGCTCCGCGACGGTGAGACGCGCGCGGCGGTCCAGGAGCGCCACGATGGCTTCGTCCTGCGCCGGGTCTCGGCTCGCGTGGGAGCGGCGGTCAGGCATGACGAGGGCGGCGTCGGTGATGCGCAGCGCCTCTTCGGGTCGGCCGACCACGAGATAGAAGCTCGCCAGCGCGCGACGGCTCTCGTTCCGGTCCGACTCGCGCATGTGCGGCTCGCGGCGGAGGCGGTAGCGCGGCAACTCTTTGAGCGCGTCGAGAGCCTCTGCGAAGCGTGCGCCGCGAATGTAGAGCTCGGCCAAATCGAGCCACGGGTTGCCGTAGCCGGCGTAAGGCGCGCGGGTGCCCTCGAGCAGCGCCCGCTCGGCCTCGTCGAGCTTGAACACGCTCCGCGCCGCCTCCGCGAAGTTCGTGTAGTCGACCGTGTCCATCTCCCGGCCCGAGCTGCGGGAGTGCTCGAGGGCGCGCCGGCAGGCCTCGTATCCGTCGAGCTCGTTGCCGGACTCGAACTCGACGGCACACAGAGCGTTGAGGCCGACGAAGACGGCACGCGGATCACCGCTCCGCACGGCCGCCGCTGCGACACGCCTCGCCTCGTCGTAGCGGCCAAGCTTGAGCAGCGGCCAGGCTTGGTCAGCGACGATGTCCGGGTCGTAAAGCTCGTTGTAGCGCGCGTAGTACGCCAGCCGCTGCTCGTAGTGCTCGAGCTCGCCGTGGATGGCCGCAAGCTCGAGCAACAAGCGCGCGTGCCAACGCCAAGGTCCCTCCGGACCGGGGCGGCCGCCGTACCGTGCTTCGAAGAGCCGCAGCGCATCGTCCAGATGGTAGAGGGCCCAAGGGAAATTGGCCTCCGCGTAGTGGTACGCGTAACCCAACACGAAGTGGCCGAGGTACGAATCGGGGTGCCGCTCCAAGAGCGCCTGCGCCGCCTCCCGCGCCTTGATCAGCTTGCCGCTCCGCGCGAGCGCCCAGGCCCGCAGCTCCTCGGGGCTCCCCGGCGCTCCAGGCTCGGCGACGGTGAAAGCGCCGAGGTCGTCCTGCGCGCCCACCACCCACGAGGCGCAGAGCGCAGCGGCCCCAAGAACGAGCGCGAAGGCGCGAGCGGGCGAGGCTCTCACCGCCTCAGACTCACGCGGGCAAGGCGCTCGATCTGTGGCGCCAGAGCGTCTCCGATGACTTCCCCAGGATCGTCGACGCCCGGAGCCAGCTCCAAGCGGTGGGCAAAGACGCGCGGCGCCAAAGCCTCGATGTCCTCGGGGGCCACGTAGTCACGGCCGTGAATCAACGCCCGCGCCTGAAGCGCCGGCATCGTGAGCACGAGCGAGCGGGTCGAAGCCCCCTGCAACACCCGGGCGTCCGAACGCAACGCGCGAGCCGTGTCCACGAGCGCTTCTTTGACGAGCGGCGCCAGGTGGACCTCTCGCCGAATGGTCGCGCGCGCGGCAAGGACCTCACTGCGCTTCACGCCCGGAAGGTCATCGGCCCGCTTCAGAGTCGGCGTCGGGTACGCGTCGAGGACCGCCAGCTCCGAAGCACGGTCGATATGCACCATCTCGACCTTGAAGAGGAAACGGTCGAGCTGCGGCGTCGGCAGCGGGTACGTCCCGGCCAAGTCGAGCGGGTTCTGGGTGGCGATCACGAAGAAGAGCTCGTCGAGAGGGTGCGTCGTGTCGTCGATGGTCACCTGCTTCTCGGCCATCGCCTCGAGCATCGCGGCCTGCACTTTCGGCGAGGTGCGGTTGATCTCGTCGGCGACGACGACGTGCGCGAAAATGGGCCCGCGCCGGAAGTCGAAGCCCCCGGCGTCGACATCGAAAACGTTCGTCCCGGTGATGTCGCTGGGCAGCAGGTCGGGGGTGAACTGGATGCGCCGGAAGGGCCGAACCGCCGGGTCGCCTCCGTCCTTCTCGATGGCCTCACCGAGCGCCCGCGCGAGGGTCGTCTTGCCCGAACCAGGATAGTCCTCGAGCAGGACGTGGCCGTCGGCGACGAGCGCGACGAGGACGAGCTCGACGACCTCGTCGCGACCGAGCACAGCGGTTCGCAGCCGCGCCCCGAGCCGCTCGGTGACCGCGTGCGCCGAAGCAAGAGCATCGGCGTCGGGCCGGCTCGATAGGGAGGAGCTCGACGAGGAGAACGGAAGAGCAGAGTCGACCATGGAAGGCATCGGGGGGAACTTTCAGCGAGAAGTCAACCAGGACCAGGGGGTGAGGCGACCGATCCAACGGCGGCGAGGCGGGACGCTCCGCGCGAGCTCGTCGTGCATCGCGTCGAGATGGTGCCTCATCCCCTCGGCCGCTCGCTCCGCGCGGCGGCTTCCGAAGGCGGCGCCGACGTGCACACGCGTGAGGAGCACGAAGGAGGGAGCCTCGGTCGCAACTCGGGCAGCGAAGGCTTCGCGGGTCTCGCCGCGTCGCCGACGGAGGCGGAGCTCGCTGAGCCGGTCGAGGGCGGCGCGGTAGGCCACTCTCGGCTGCGCCTTGGGCGACGCGAAGCGCGGCGCGAGCCGCCGCCACGTCTTGATGAGCTGAAGCAGCAGCAGGACCCCGCCGAGGGCGATCAGCGCCACCGCGAGGAGCGTCGACATCGTCCAGGTGCTACTGAGCGTCGGCTCGGGCTCGCATTGCTCCGGAGGCACCGCCTCCAGCCCGCGGGCGAGCTCGCCGAGGAGCCGCTGCAGCTCTGGGTCCGGCGGCGGCCCCGGAGGCGTCAGCACGGTCTGTGGGCTGACGTCGGCGACGACCCAGCCGAACCGGTCGAAGTACACCTCAGCCCAGGCGTGACTGGCCTCGCCGCTGATGAGCAGCGCCGAGCCGCCCTGACGCGTCGCCTCGTCGATGGCGTAACCGGTCGCCACCCGCGCCGGCAGCCCGGCGGCTCGGAGCATGTAGGCGGCGGCGTGCGCGAAGTGGACGCAGTAACCCGTGAGATCGCCGAAGAGGAAGTCGGCCGTCGGGTCGTCGGCGCCCGCGTGCCGGCTGCGAAGCGAATACTTGCCCTCCTGGCTGAGCCAGCCGGTGATCGCCGCCACCTTCGCGGCCGCGTCGTCCTCGAGTCCCGATCCCGCCAGGCGCTCGCGGAGCACCCGCTCGGTCAGTTCGGCGTAGCGAGGGTCCGTCGGCGCCTGAAGGTAGTGCGCCCACTGCTCCGGCGTCCAAGAGGGGTCGCCGGGACGACTCCCGACCATCGACCGGAAATCCGCCGTCAAGACCGCCGAGGTGACTCGGTAGGTGCGGCGGAAACGATCCGGATCCGGGTTCGGTGAGGGCTCGAAACGGATCGGCGCTTCCAGACCGAAAGGGCGGGTGTGATCGGCCAGCAGCGCGACGGTGGTCTCGATGGTCGTTCGGTTGGCGTTGACCGGCGGGGCATCCTGTACGTCGAAGGCGACGGTGGGGAAGTCGCGGGCGATGTCGCGATCGACGCCGGTCCCGACGGCCGACACGAGCCTCCGTCCGTTGTACTGACTGAACGCCCCTTGCCGGAAGTAATAGACGCCGTAGGGCGGCGAGTAGTCGTCGTGAAAGAGGACGACGCCGACCGGAACGCGCTCGTTGGAGGTGTCCTGCTCGTCGCGAAACTCGAGCTCATCCTGATCGGGGCGACCACGTCCTCCGCCGGCTCCACGGGCCTCGCCTTCCGCCTCGGACCCCTCGGCCTCGTGCTCGTCG
>Ga0256832_1003322_pt1 | contig 10949 bp, 6 predicted proteins | sample 134614metaG_FD_190534 | JGI IMG/M metagenome (GOLD analysis project Ga0256832, IMG submission 190534) | Hydrothermal vent microbial communities from Lau Basin, Pacific Ocean - 134-614 | ecosystem: Environmental > Aquatic > Marine > Hydrothermal vents | place: Pacific Ocean: Lau Basin | collected...
ATAGATGCTGACCTCGCCCGCGAAGTTCACCATGTTGTCGAGCAGGTCCGCGCGCACGCGGACCATTTCCTGCTTCTCGCCCGGCGCCCGTTCGGCAGCGGGAGCGGACGGGGCAGGCGCGGCCGCCGCAGCCTCCGCACGGGCCGCCATGGCCGCGGCCACGGCGGCCTGCTCGGATTCGGCGGCCTGATCGGCCTCTTCGGCAGCCGCCTCGTCGGAGGGGGATGCGGATGTGCCTGCCTCGGGCAGGGGCTCGCCCTTTCTGAGCGCCTCGATGCGGTCGATCAGATCCTGCGGCGAAGCCGGCCGCTGGCCTGCCGAGACCGCCTCCAGCATGAGCACCAGCCGGTCGTGGGCGAGCTGCATGAGTTCGAACACGTCCGGCGTGACAGGAATCCGGCCTTCCTCGATGCCGATCTGGAAGGATTCGAGGTGGTGGCTGAGATCGGCCACGCGGGTCAGCCCGGCCATGCGCGCACCGCCCTTGAGGGTGTGCAGCTCGCGCTGCATGGCGTTGATCAGTTCCCGATCCTCGGGCGCTTCCATCCAGCGCCCCAGCACGTCTTCCATGCGTGCCAGGATCTCCTCGCCTTCCTCGAGGAAGATCTCGAGCAGCTCGGGATCGACCTCCTCCTCTTCGCCACCGGCCTCGGCGGCCACCGGCTCGGCCGGCGGCCTTTCCTCGTCGGCGACGGGGATCTCGTCCACGGGCGGAGCGGACACCTCCTCGCCCTCGCCTTCCGGCACCTCGGGCACGACGATCTCTGCATCCTCTGCCGATACAGCCCCGGCATCCGGTGCCACGACCTCCTCGACCACGGTCACGGGCTCGCCGGCTTCGAGGTCGATCACCTCTTCCTCGACGACTTCCGTCTCCGGCAGGGAGGCATCGATCTCCTCGATGACGGGAGAAACCTCCTGAACCTCGGGTTCGTCCGCGGCCTCCACCACAGGTGCATCAGCCTCTGCCTCGGCGGCCTCCGCGGCCAGGGTCTCCGCACATGGCGCATCCTCGCTGGCCGGAGAGGCCAGCGACTCGATACGCTCGACCACGGCGTCGATGTCGGGCAGCCCGGCCTCCGGCTCGGCCAGCCGCGACAGGGTGTCCCGCACGCAGTCGACCGCGGCCTCCACCGCCTCCAGCGCCTCCTCCTCGAGAGGCGACCGGCTGGCCGCGTAGCCCTTCACGTGATGCTCCAGCGCCCTGGCGATACGGGCCACGGGGTCCGCCCCCGCCATGCAGGCGCTGCCATGCAGGGTGTGCGTGGCCCGAACGAGCGCTTCGTCCACCCCGTCGCCCCGGGTCCGGGCACGCTGGACATAGTCCTCGATGGTGGCGAGATGCCCCTCGGCCTCGCGCCGGAAGATCGCGAGCAGCTCCGGATCGAGCGCCTCGTGTGTGGCCGGCTCCGCCTCGACCTCGACCGCGATTTCTTCCACCGCGATTTCTTCCGCAGGTTCGTCCCGGGCGTCCGACGCCTCTTCCAGCGGCAGTGGCTCCTCTTCGCCTACCGGAGCCAACTGCTCGATCTCGATCTCCTCGATCGCCTCGACCACCGAGTCCTCGGACGTTTCCACGGCGGCCTCGGTCACCGGCGCCACCGAACCGGGGTGACGGGCATAATCCCGCACCTCGATCGATTCGCCGCGGGCCAGCGCCTGCGCGTCCTCGATCATGGCCAGCACGTCGACCGCGGGGTCGCCCTCGCCCCGGATCTGGGCCACGAGCTGCGGAAGCGCTTCCAGCGTGCGGGACAGCAGGCCTTCCATCTCGGGCGTGCGGTCGACGGTGCCGTCGATGACGCGATTGAGCATGTTCTCGAAGGCCCAGGCGAATTCGCCGATGAGCATGGCGCCGACCAGGCGCCCGCTGCCCTTGAGCGTGTGCCAGGACCGGCGCATCTCGGTGAGCGCCTCGGCATCTTCCGGATCGTCGAGCCAGCGGGGCAGCAGTTCCCGGATGTTGCCGATCTCCTCGTCGGCCTCCTCGAGGAAGATCTCGAGTATCTCCTCGTCGATGTCATCGCCCTCGAGCACCGGCCAGGGAGATTCGAAAGGCGGCAATTCCGCGGCCTCGACCGCCCGTGTTTCGTCCGCCGGTTCGGAAGGCGTAGAGGTCGAATCGAGGGTCTCCTCGACCGGCGGAATCTCTCCGGGCTCCGGGATGACGATCTCCTCGGCAGCCGCCTCCACAGCATCGGGACCTGCGTGATCGGCCTCGACGCCTCCCAGATCGATCTCTTCCTCCGGCTCGGTCTCGAGACTGATCTCTTCGACCTGCCCGGCAGGCTCGACGATCTCCGCCGCCTCCTGCGCCTCCTCCGGAGCCTCCGGCACGACTTCTTCCGCTTCGGAGCCCGAGATCTCGAGGAAGTCGCCGTCGAACTCGATCGTCATCTCGTCGCGGGAACCGGTGGCGTCATCCGAATCGGCCCCGGGCGCGGATTCCGTCACCAGATCGCCGAGCGTGATCTCTTCCCCGGGGGCCGCCTCCTCTTCCAGACCCTCGATCGACCATTCGATCACGCCCGACTCGTCTTCGACCGGCGTCTCGGCCGGTGCCGCGGCCTCGGCGGCCGGCGCATCGGTCGATGACTCGTCCACGGCATGCAATGGCGGCGCCGAAATGCCGAGACGCGCCAGCGCCGCCTCGGCGACCTCCAGGATCTCGCCTCCGTAGACCTTCGGCTCGTTGAGATTCTCGATGTAGTACTCGATGGCGGAGATGGCCTCGGCCAGCGGTTCGAGCACCGTCTCCTCGTCGGGTGCGGCATCGCCGGTGACCAGCCGGGTCTTCACGTATTCCGTCACGCGCTCGAGGAGCTGCGCCGCCTGCGCCTCCTCGAGCAGCAGCAGGCTGCCGGCCACTTCCTCGAACAGGGCCGGCACTGGCGCCAGCCGGTCGAGATCGGACGGTTCGGCCAGGTATTCGGTGAAAGCCTCCTTGGCGCGGGCGATCTCCTTGAGGGCCTCGGCGGTGACCACGCTGCGCACCTGGCGGAATTCCGAAGCCGGCACGATCTCGGCGATGTCCCCGTCCTCTTCCTCGAGCATCTCCTGCTCGAGGGCGCCCGACTGCAGTCCTTCCAGTGCCGTGTCCACCATCACCAGGGCCTCGGCCATGGCCTGCAGTCCCTGTTCGCGCGCCTCGCCCGTGGCCGAGGCCGCCTCGTCGAGCCGCTCCGCCTGCTCGAGTATCTGGCGCCGCAGGGCCCCCATGCCGATCATGCCCAGGGTGTCGGCGACCCGCTGGATCGGTTCCCGGAGCGCTTCCAGTCCGTCGCCCTCGGACTGCTCGGCCCGAAGCAGCACATCGAACTGCTCGCAGAGCGCTGCCAGATCCTCCCGCACCGCGGCCGTGACGGATTCGATGAGCGACTGGTTGTGCCCCGAGAGGCTCTCGCGGGCCTCCTCGATCTCGTCCTCGTCGGGCAGCAGGCGATCGAGATTCCAGTTCTGGCGGACCAGATCGACGTCATCGTTGCCGGGGCGGGAACGACCCACATAGAACAGCAGGTTGCGCAGCAGGTCTTCCGGAATCTGCGCGGCCAGACCGGCCTCGCCCTCGTCGATCAGACGCTTGATCATGCGATCGACCTGGCCGAGCAGCAGCTTGCTCGCCATGCTGGTCTCGAGCAGGCCCTCCCGCAGCGCCCGGGCCAGGGCGCCGGCCACCCACCAGAGCCGCTGCACCGGCTCCTCGCGGCTGGCGGCGAGCAACTGATCGAGCACATCCTGGATCTCGGCCAGCCCCTTCTCCACATCCCGTTCGCGGAACCAGTCGAGCAGGCCGAGCTGATAGCGGTGCCGCAGTCGACGGGCGAGCGCCGCCGGATCGGGGGTCTCGTCGGACTGGATGCCCCGCACCGAGACAGGGATTCCGCGCGACAGATCGGGCGAAAACAGGGCATTCTCCGACAGCAGCGGTTCGCCGCGAATCGCCCGGAGATCGTTCAGCAGCGGCAGCAGCACCAGGGGAATGTCGCGGTGACCGGCGGCCAGCCGTTCCAGATAGTCGGGCAGCTGAATGATGCCCTGCATCAGCAGCTCGCAGGCGTCCTCCTTCTGCGTGACCCGGTCCTCGACGAGGTCGAGCACCAGCTTTTCCATCTCCTCGGCGAGGAGACTGGCCCCGTAGATCTCGACCATCTGCAGGGTGCCGGCGACCTGATGGAGGTGGCCGGCACAGAAACGCAGCTGGGAGGGATCGTCCGGCTGCTCGACGTATGCCTCGAGCGCCTGGCGGGCCTGGTTCAGGGTTTCATCGAGTTCCTGCTTGACCCAGAGCAGCGTGTTCTGTTCGATGGCGGTGTTGTTCATACGTCCCCTTCCTCTTCGGCCTGTGCCAGACGCCGGAATGCCAGCGTGCCCTCGAAGGCGACGCGCTCCATGAACGGGTGCGACCAGACGGGCACATCGCCGGGGCCGAGCACGAGCATGCCGCCGGGCACCAGCCGCTCGGCCAGCTGCGAGAGAAACCGCAGGCGGAGCGACCGCTCGAAATAGATCAGCACGTTCTGGCAGTAGATCAGGTGGAAATCACGCAACGGGTAACGCGCGAGCGCCATGAGATTGAGCTGATGGAACGCCGTGCGACGGCGCAGGGAGGCCACCACGCGGAAGCCGCCGTCCTCGGGCTCGAAGAAGCGCTGCCGCAAGGGCTCGGGCACACTCTGGACCCGGCGGGCGGAATAGCGTCCCTCGCGGGCCTGACGCAGGGCCGGGAGGCTGATGTCGGTGCCCGTCACGGCATAGCGTTGCGGGAACCCCGTCTCCAGCCGATGCCCCTCGAGGAGCATGGCCAGGGTATAGACCTCCTCGCCGGTGGCGCACCCCACGCTCCAGACCTGCAGCCCGTCCTGCCCGAGACGCTGCATCCAGGGCAGGAAGACACTGCGCACCAGATCGAGCGAGGGCTCGTGGCGGAAGAAGCGGGTCTCGTGGACCGTAAGCCGGTCGACGAGCCGCGTCCACTCGTCCGCATGGCCCCTGAGATCGCGCATGCGCCGATAGTAGTGCTCCAGATCCTCGCAGCCACTGGCCCGCATGCGGTCCCGCAGCCCGGCGAGGAGAAAGCCGCGGCGCTCCTCGCCGATGTGAAGGCCGGTCCGCTCCCGGATCAGGCGCGCCCAGCGCCCGAACCCCGTGTCGTCCATCCGGTCGCTCCTGTCCGGACAGTCCGGCATGTTCATGGCTGCATCCACGCGTCGTCACCCGCGTCCGTCATTCAGGCAGCTTGAAGCCGGCGACCGACTTGCGCAGGTCCTTGGCCAGTTCCACGAGGTTGCCGATCGAGGCGGCCGTCTCGTTGGTGCCGGCGTTGGTCTGCGTGGTGATCTCCTGGATGACGTTCATCGTCGCCGTGATCTCCTGGGCGGCGCGCGTCTGCTGGGCGGCGGAATTGGAGATGTTCTCCACGTACTCGGCCACCTGCTGCGACACGCTCACGATCTCCTCGAGCGCCTCGCCGGCGTCCTCGGCCAGCTGGGCGCCGGTCACCACGCCCGCGGTGCTCTGTTCCATGGAGATCACCGCCTCGTTGGTGTCGGCCTGGATGGTCTTCACCAGGGCCTCGATCTGGCGGGTGGCGTTGGAGGAACGCTCGGCCAGCCGCTGCACCTCGTCGGCGACCACCGCGAAACCGCGACCCGCCTCGCCGGCCATGGCCGCCTGGATGGCGGCATTCAGGGCCAGGATGTTGGTCTGCTCGGCGATGTCGTTGATCAGTTCCACGATGTCGCCGATCTCCTGCGAGGATTCGCCGAGACGCTTGATGCGCTTGGAAGTCTCCTGGATGTGCTCGCGGATCTGGTCCATGCCCTCGATGGTGCGCTTCACGGTCTTGCCGCCCTTGTTGGCGATTTCCACCGACTTCTGGGCGAGGTCCGCGGTCTCCGAGGCATTCTCGGAAACCTCGCTGATGGAGACCGCCATCTCGTTGATGGCCGTCACCGCCGAGGTGATCTCCTGGGCCTGGTGCTCGCTGGCCTCGGCGAGGTTCATGGCCGTGGCCTTGGTCTGCTCGGCCGCGGACTCGACCTGCTCGGACGTGGTGTTGATGGTGGTGACCACATCGCGCAGGGCGTCGATGGTGTAGTTGATGGAGTCCGCGATGGCGCCGGTGAAGTCCTCGGTCACGGTGGCGTAGCTCGTGAGGTCGCCGTCGGCGAGATTGCTCATCTCGTCGAGCAGCCGCAGGATGGCCTGCTGATTGCGCTCGTTCGCCTGACGCTCGGCCTCGGCCCGCTTCTCCGCATCGCGCTTCATGTTCCAGCCCAGCAGGATGAGGCAGACCAGGGCGATGGCGCCGAGCGCATAAGCGTGCTCCGCCTTCACGGGGCGGGCCGCCGCCGCTGCCAGGATCGCATCATGCAGCCTGGTGCTGGCCGCATGGACGGCATCGGAAATCTCGGCTGTCTGCTTCGCGGCATCCTGCACCGCCAGGATCTCCTCGGCGTTGTCGAGGATCTCGCCGACGTAATCCGACACGACCTTGAACTGCATGGAGGCGTCGAAGAGCTTGTCCTGGACCTTCTTGTCCTTGATCTTCGGAATGTCCTTCGAGCCCCGGATCAGGCCTTCCAGCACGGTGCCGAATTCCTCGACATCGGCTGCAAACTGCTCTGTACCCTCCACGCCGCTGGTGCCTGCCAACACGCTGGCGACATTGTTGACGATTCGCTGGGCCAGCATGAGCTGCCGACTGGCGATGCTTATGACGCGGGGGGATGCCCCCTTCGCCACCAGTGTATTGACCACCGACTCGGAGGCATCGATCAGCCCCTCCATCTGGGCGCTGATGACACTCACCGCCTCACTCAGGAGGAGAATGGTTTCCTTGCCTTCGAGCACCGTATTGACCGCGGCATCGAATCTTTTCCACTCTTTCTCCAGGGCGGAAAGTTCGGCATCGAAAGGATCTTCCTCGGTAATCGGAGGCAGGCCCGTCTCCGGATTGCCGTTGCGCAGCCGATCCAGGGTGACGACGAACTGCGCACGGTAGGTCGACAGGTCATCGAACGCCTTCTCTTCGCCGGATGACGCCGCCAGGGCCGATTTCGCAATCTGCTGTGACAGTACCTGCTGTTCGCTGGTGTAGCCGATCCGCTCCTGATCGAATACGGTTTCCCTGCCGATGTAACTGAACACACCCACCATGGCGATGACCGAAGCGATCATGAGGATCCCGAGAAGGATCATCGTCCGGTTGCCCTGGCTTCCCTTGACGCTCGCTGTACTCATCACTTGTCTCCTGACAGTGTCACTTGTTTCCGTTCACGGGCGGCCGGCCCGCTTCACACGGCGGCATGCAGAAACTGCGGCGTTTCCGCAAGCCGTCGAAGGCTGAAGACGCCCCAGGTCTCGCCGCCCGCAGAAAAGCCTCCATCCAGATAGGGTTGATAGGATTCGGGCAGTTCCACCCGACTCACGCGCTCCTCGGGCAGGAAATGCCGCAACCCCAGCACCTCGTCGACGACCAGGCCCGAGTACACGCCCTCGTGATCGATGACCAGGATCCGGCTGCGTCGCGAGGGCACGGTCGCCCGCCCCTCGAGGTAACCGCGCAGGTCCATGATGGGCAACAGGTTGCCGCGTACGTTGGCGATCCCGCGCACCCACTTGCGGGTGCCGGGCACGGACGACATGGCGGGATGAGTCAGGATCTCGACGACTTCGCCCAGGGGCGCAAGCAGGCGGTGATCGCCGATCCGGAATCCGATGCCGACCCAGTCCTCGCGCACCTGGATCTCGATGGGCAGGGGCGCGGCATGTTCGCGCACCTGCGATTCGATGGACTTCAGCAGCGCATAGGCCCTGCTTCCCTCGGACCTCGCATTCATGATCAACGCTCCCTGTTCAACCGGTTCCCAGTGTGCTCCGGATCTTGTCGACCAGTTCCTTTTCGCTCACGGGCTTGGTGATGTAATCCCTGGCGCCCTGACGCTTGCCCCAGACCTTGTCGGTCTCCTGGTCCTTGGTCGTGCAGATGATGACCGGAATGGACCTGGTCTCCTCGTCGCGCGTGAGCTGGCGCGTGGCCTGGAAACCGTTGAGCCCGGGCATGACCACGTCCATGAGCACGAGGTCGGGCTTCTCCGATCGGGCGAGCTCGATCCCCTGTTCGCCACTCTCGGCCGTGAGCGTCTCGAAGCCGTTCTTCTCCAGCATGCCCTTGAGGACGTGGATCTCGGTCGGCGAATCGTCGATGATGAGGATACGTGCCATGCTCTTCACTCCTTAACAGATGTCACTTGCGTCCTTGTCGGATTCCGGGATTGCGCCCTTCGCTGGGGTTATCGCCCGCTCCCCGGAATTGTTTAGCATTTGTCGTGCCAGCACGAATAACTCGTCGCGTTGCGAAACCGGGAAGCGGTGCGGCCGGTACGGTGGAGAAACGGACGGAGACGCCGGGGTCAGCCCCCGGCATACTCCCGGATGGCTCCCAGCAGCTCTTCCTTCGAGAAGGGCTTGGTGAGATACCTTTCGGAACCGACGATGCGGCCGCGGGCGCGGTCGAAGAGCCCGTCCTTGCTCGAGAGCATGATGACGGGCGTGTCCCGGAACGCCCGGTTGTGCTTGATGAGGGCGCAGGTCTGATAGCCGTCGAGCCGGGGCATCATGATGTCGACGAAAATGATGTCGGGCTTGTGATCGGCGATCTTGGCCAGCGCCTCGAAGCCGTCGGTGGCGGTGATGACCTCGCACCCGGCCTTCTTCAGGAGGGTTTCCGCCGTGCGGCGGATGGTCTTGCTGTCATCGATGATCATCACCCGCAGCCCCTCGAGGGAGTCCTGACGGGTGCTCGCGGTTTCCACAGCTTCCCCCATGGATCCTTCCTTATCTGATCTAACCCGTGATCTGCGAGGCAGAGCACGGATTGTTAGCACACTCGCGAACGAGAATCCACCGTCCGCACCGTACCGGATCGCCGGACATTCGCACCGGAATGCGGCTTTGGACTATCATATCGAGTCCATTTCCTACTGCCTTAGCGTCCGGAAACCTCCAAACTTTATGTCCAGCCCCGCGCTTTCGCACGTACCGCATCTGGTGACGGCCCTGACCGGGCCGCTGCACGAGATCGAATCCCGCCTGCTCGCCGAACAGAGCCGGATCGAGTCCTGGCTGCGCAGCGAGTGGCGCCAGACTCCGGCACCGCTGTATGCCTCGGTCGACCTGCGCAACGCGGGCTTCAAGATCGCGCCGGTGGACACCAACCTGTTCCCGGCCGGTTTCAACAACCTGAACCCGGCCTTCATTCCTCTGTGCGTGCAGGCCTTCCAGGCCAAGATGGAACAGATCTGCGACACGGCCAGCCAGATCCTGCTGATCCCGGAAGACCACACCCGCAACCTCTTCTATCTGGAGAGCCTGGCCACCCTGCGCGAGATCATCGAGAAGGCGGGCTACGAGGTGCGCATCGGCTCCCTGCGCGAGGATCTCGAGGCGCCGGCCAGCTTCGCGCTGCCCTCCGGCCGCACCCTGATCCAGGAGCCCGTGGTGCGGCGCGGCCGCCGGGTGGGCCTGGCGGATTTCGACCCCTGCGTGATCGTCCTCAACAACGACCTCATCGGCGGCATCCCGCCGATTCTCGAAGACATCGAGCAGATGATGTTCCCGCCCCCGGCGCTTGGCTGGTCGAACCGGCTCAAGTCCGGCCACTTCTCGCACTACCACGAGGTGGCCAGCGAGTTCGCCCGCCTGATCGACATCGACCCCTGGCTGATCAATCCGATGTTCCGCAACTGCGGCGAACTGAACCTGCAGGATCCCGAGGGCAAGCACTGCCTGGAGAAGAACGTCGACAGATTGCTGACGGAGATCCGACGGAAATATGACGAATACGGCATCGACCGCCCGCCCTTCGTCGTCATCAAGGCCGATGCCGGCACCTACGGCATGGCGATCATCTCGGTGCGCTCCGTGGAAGAAGTCCGGCAGCTGAACCGCCGGCAACGCACCCGGCTGCAGTCCATGAAGGGTGGAGCCCCGGTGACCCGGCTGCTGCTGCAGGAAGGCGTCTACAGCTACGAGACCTGGGGGCCGAACGAGGCCGTGGCCGAGCCCGTGGTCTACATGATCGACCATTTCGTGGTCGGCGGCTTCTACCGGGTGCACACCGAACGCGGGCCGGACGAGAACCTCAACGCCCCGGGCATGCACTTCGAGCCGCTGGCCTTCCACGAGTCCTGCAACATCCCGGACCGGGACCGGGACCCGGACGCCGAGCCCAACCGGTTCTATACCTACGGCGTCATCGCGCGGCTGGCCCTGCTGGCCGCAGCGCGCGAACTGGCCGAGCACCGCAACGCCCGATGAGCCTGCGACTGGCCATGCTCATGGATCCGATCGGATCCATCCAGCCCCGCAAGGATTCCAGCTTCGCCATGCTGCTGGCCGCCCAGGCGCGCGGCTGGGAACTGTACGTGATGGAGGCCGGCGATCTCTGGCTCGAGGAGGACCGGCCGATAGCCCGGTTGACGCCCGTGGAAGTGGCGGACGACCCCGAACACTGGTATCGCGCCGGCGAACCCGTGACCGCGCCCCTCGATCCGGCCCACGTCGACCGGGTGCTCATGCGCAAGGACCCGCCGGTGGACATGCAGTACATGGCCCTGACCTGGATGCTCGATCACGTCCGGAACGGCGGCGTGCCGGTGGTCAACGATCCCCGGGGACTGCGCGAGATCAGCGAGAAGCTCGCCATCACCTGGTTTCCGGATCTCATACCGCCCACGCTGGTGGATCGCGACAGCCGGCGCATCCGCGCCTTCATCGAACGGCACGGCCGGGTGGTCGTCAAGCCGCTGTTCGCCATGGGGGGCGCCTCCATCTTCGCCGTCTCCCACGGCGACCCGAACACCAACGTGATCCTGGAAACCCTCACCCGCCACGGCAGCGAGGCGATCATGGTGCAGCGCTATCTGCCCGAGATCCGGGAGGGAGAC
>Ga0256832_1003323_pt1 | contig 10949 bp, 1 predicted proteins | sample 134614metaG_FD_190534 | JGI IMG/M metagenome (GOLD analysis project Ga0256832, IMG submission 190534) | Hydrothermal vent microbial communities from Lau Basin, Pacific Ocean - 134-614 | ecosystem: Environmental > Aquatic > Marine > Hydrothermal vents | place: Pacific Ocean: Lau Basin | collected...
AAATAATGTTTGTGAATATCCAACTATTGATTATTTATCTTATACGGAAACAATCTGTAATACAGATCCTCCATTTCCTTTGACAGGTACGGCAAATGTACCTGCCGATGTAAAATTCTTTTACAATGGAGAAGAATATACGGAATTAGATCCGGCAGTTTTTGGGGTAGGGGATTTTGTTTTTGAAGCAATTATTTACCCGTTTGATACAAGTGAATGCCAAGCAAAAGAATTAACTCCTGTATTCCATGTTGAAGACTGTGGAGGAAATGTTACTCATCATAAGGAATTAACAGGAGTAGAACGTATCGGTGAAAATTATGAAGCAACATATCAGATTGTTGTTAATAACAATGGACAGGTTACTTCAAATTACGATCTGTTTGATGAAACCGGTTTTGATGATGATATTTCGATTTTATCAGTTAGCTATACAACAGATATTCCCGGTCAGTCAGGTGGTAACCTTAGTGGGACGGGACCTTGGCAGTTGGCGGACAATCAATCAATTTCAGGAGGGGAGACACAGATATATACTATTGTTGTGGTTGTTACCATGGACCTAAATTCACCGGTAACTCCTGGAGACGGAGTTTATACACCTTGCGGAACAAGTATTCCCGGCGATCCTGTTCCGGGAGAAGGATTGTATAATCAAAGTATGTTGGATGTTGATGATGATGGAATTATAGATGAATATAGTGAAGCTTGTGGAGATATACCGTTTATAACACATAATAAGGAAATTGAAAGTATTGTTAAATTAAGTCAGGGAAACTGGGAAGTTACTTATCATATTCAAGTGAAGAATTTAGGTGGTGAACCGGGACAATATAATTTAGTTGATGAACCGAGGTTTGATGATGATATTATTATTGAATATGCTTCGTTTACTTCCGATGCACCGGGAATATCAGGTGGTACCTTAACAGGATCCGGTCCATGGACTTTAGGAGAAGATGTAAATATTGATATTGGAGATGTTCACAATTATACAGTAACAGTTGGAGTCTCAATGGATTTGGATAGTCCGAATACACCTGGTGACGGGGTTTATACGAAATGTGGAGCCGAGCTTTGTGTTGATCCTCGTATAAGAGAAGGTTTATTGAATTATTCTTATCTTGATACAAATGATGACTGGATATATGATGAACAGGATCAGGCTTGTGGGGATTTACCAAATTTACATCATGAAAAAACATTTTTAAGCGTTGAACAGACCGGCACTCATACTTATGATGTTAAATATAGTATTGTTGTCGTAAATGATGGAGGAACTGAAAGTGATTATAGCTTGGAAGATGTGCCCGGATTTGACAATGATGTAGTGATATTAGGTGCTTCTTATACAAGTGATGCGCCTGGAAATAACGGACAAACTTTACCTTTAAACGGTGCTTGGAATCTTGCTTCAAATCAGAGTATCGGCGAAGGAGAACAACATAATTATCAGGTGACAGTACAAATTAAATTGGATCTAAGTAATGAAGTTCCGGGTGGTGACGGTATATACAATACTTGCGAATCGGGAAGTTCTACGTTTGGAGAAGGATTATTCAATCAAAGTAGATTGGATGTTAATGGAGACGGAACATGGGATGAGTATGGAGAAGCATGTGGTGATATACCATTTATTACTCATATTAAAACGGTAAAAAGTGCTCCTGTTAAATTATCGAACCGTACATTTAAAGTAGAGTATGAGATTGAAGTTCATAATTATGGAACTGCAAGTGGAACTTATTCTCTATTTGATGCTCCGGCATTTGATGATGATATTTCGATTTTATCAGTTAGCTATACCACAGATATTACCGGTCAGTCTGGTGGCAACCTAAGTGGTTCGGGACCATGGCAATTGGCTGATAATCAATCTATATCTGGAGGTGAAACTCAGATTTATACCATAGTTGTGATTATTACAATGGATTTGAATTCACCTGTGACTCCGGGAGATGGAATATATACAGCTTGTGGAACAAGTGTGTCCGGCGATCCTGTTCCGGGAGAAGGATTGTATAATCAAAGTAAATTGGATATCAATGACGATGGTACAATTGATGAATATAGCGAAGCATGCGGAGATATACCATTTATTACACACCAAAAAGAAATTGAGGATATAGTTAAGTTAAGTCCCGGTAATTGGGAAGTTACTTATCATATATATGTGAAAAATTTGGGTGGTGAGCCTGGAAAATACAATTTAGTTGATGAGCCCAGATTTGATGATGATGTTATAATTAATAATACTTCATATACTTCCAATGCTCCGGGTGTTTCAGGTGGTACTTTGACAGGTTATGGTCCATGGACATTGGGTGAAGATGTTAATATAGGCGTTGGAGAAATTCATGACTATGTGATCACAGTTGACGTTTCAATGGATCTGAATAGTCCGGATACACCTGGTGACGGAATATATACCAAGTGTAAAACGGAACTTTGTGGTGATCCCCGAATAAGAGAAGGTTTATTGAACATATCTTTCCTTGATATTGATGATGACTGGATATATGATGAGCAGGAACAGGCTTGTGGAGATTTTCCAGCCTTAAATCATGAAAAAACGCTGATGAGTATAGAACCGACCGGTGATTATACTTATGATGTTAAATACAATATTCTTGTTAATAACGATGGAGGAATAGAAAGTGAATATACTTTGGAAGACGATCCCGGATTTGATAATGATATAGTGATATTGGGTGCTTCTTATACAAGTAATGCAGTTGGAAATAGTGGACAGGACTTATCAACAAACGGACCATGGACACTTGCATCAAATCAGTTTATAGGAACAGGAGAACAACACAGCTATATTGTTACCGTACATGTGAAGTTAGACCTGAATAATGAAGTGCCTGGAGGAGATGGTATATATAATGCCTGTGATTCCGGAGATCCTGCTTCAGGAAAAGGATTGTTCAATCAAAGTAAATTGGATATTGATAGTGATGGCAGCTGGGATGAATATAGTGAAGCTTGTGGAGATCTTCCTTTTATAACACATACCAAATCTGTTAAAACCAATCCTGTCGGGTTGTGTTGTGGAAAGTATAAAGTGGAATATGAAATTAAAGTGTTTAATAAAGGAGGAACAAGTGGAACATACAATCTTGTAGATGCACCGGATTTTGATGATGATATCACAATTGTTTCTGCAAGTTATTCAACAGATATTGCAGGGGAATCAGGTGGAGATTTAAGTGGTTCGGGACCTTGGCAATTGGCAACTGATCAATTCATATCAAAAGGTGAAATTCATATCTATACAATATCAGTTGTTGTTACAATGAATTTGAGTTCACCTTTGACTACGGGAGATGGTGTATATACAGCATGTGATACCGATAATCCATCAGGAAAAGGATTGTTTAATCAAAGTAGATTGGATATTAATAATGATGGAATATTTGATGAGTATAGAGAAGTATGTGCAGATATACCGTTTATTACGCACGAAAAACAAATAGACGATATAGTTAAGTTGAGTCAGGGTAACTGGGAAGTAACTTATCATGTTTTTGTGAGAAATCTGGGAACAGAGCCGGGAATATACAATCTTGTAGATGATCCGGCATTTGATGATGATATCAAAATCGAATATGCTTCTTATGTTTCTGACGCACCTGATGTGACGGGAAGTTCATTAATCGGAAATGGACCATGGACATTAGGAGAAGATGTCAATATTGCTGCAGGACAAGTTCATGATTATGTGATTACGATAGGCGTTTCCATGGATCTCAACGATCCTGATACTCCGGGAGATGGAGTCTATTCAGGATGTGGAACAGGAATTTGTGAAGATCCTCAGAGAAGAGAAGGCTTGCTCAACAGATCATTTCTTGATACTAATGATGATTGGAAATTTGAAGAAACTGATCAGGCTTGCGGGGATTTGGAAATTGTTGATCTGGCTTTGACAATGCAATCTATTTACAGAGGTCCTTTTGATGATGGAGATTTGGCTTATTTTGCTATTGATATTTACAATCAGGGAAATATTACCATGGATAGTATTGATATTATCAATTATATGCCTCGTGGATTTGGATGGATTGATAATATAAATCAGGGTTGGAATTATGATGGTACTAACAGCCGCTATACATTAACAGATCCTATATTACCAGGAGAATCGGAAACTGTATATGTTATTTATACAGTTAATAATGATGTTGAATTTAATGCTGATGATTTTATTATCTATGCTGAAATTACCGGAATGAAAGATGAATATGGAGTGGATCGCAGCACTGAAGATATCGATAGTGATCCGGGTAGCAATTCTGCTGCTGAACTTAGTGTGAAACCTGATGATCCTGATGACAATAATATTTTTGGCAAAGGTAGCGCTTATAATGAAGATGAAGATGATCATGATCCTGCTAAAGTTTATATAAACAATATTGCAGCATTAGGTAATTATGTTTGGGAAGATAAAAATGGAGATGGAATACAGGATTCCAATGAAAACGGAATAAACGGAATAATTGTTACTTTGTTTGATTATACAGGTCTTCCCGTTGCTTCTACAGTGACAGGGGTCAATCAGAATACAGGAGAAGACGGGTTCTATGAATTTTTAAATCTGTTACCCGGATTTTATTATGTATGTTTCAATAAAGGTACTTTTGATTCATTTTCACCTAAACAAACCGGAGGAAATTCCACTATTGATAGTGATGCAGATCCGGTTACAGGTTGTACTGAAATGGTATTTTTAACTCCGGGTTTCTATGATAATTCAATTGATGCTGGTCTGTTTAACAATGCAGGTATTGGAGATTTTGTGTGGATAGATAATAATAATAACGGAATCCAGGATCCTGATGAAGCAGGTATAAATGATATTCCGGTTAAGTTGTATGAAGATTTTGATGAAGATGGAATTCCTGATGGGGACTTTATAGCTTCTCAGCTTACAAGTACCTACAATGGTAAAGATGGATATTATAGATTTGACGATCTTTTACCGGGTAATTATATTGTAGAATTTGTAAATAATGCAGGTTATGATATTACAATTATGAATGCAGGAAATGATGATGCACTGGATAGTGATGTGAATCCCGCAACAGGATTGACGGATAATGTTAGCTTGATTTCCGGTCAATTCAATTCTACAGTTGATGCAGGATATTTTTACTCCGCCGGTGTAGGAGATTATGTATGGTATGATAAAGACGGAGATGGAATTCAGGAATCGAATGAAGATTGTTTTAACAATGTTAAAGTAACACTGTACAGGGTTGAGTTAAATACAAAACTTGATACTATCAAAGTGGACAGTACTGTTAGTCATGAGGTTATTCAGGGTGGAGTGATTAAATGCGGTTACTATAAATTTGATAAATTGAAACCGGGTAATTACTTTATGGTATTTGAAAATCCTGATGATAAAGTATATACAGCATCTCCTAAAGGAAAATTGTTTAATAAGGAAAAAGACAGTGATATTAATCCTGATGGTAAGACTGATATGTTTAGCTTATTGCCAGGAGAAAATAATAATTCAATTGATGCAGGATTCTATAAAGGAGGTTGTGTTGAAGGCTATGTATGGGACGAACATGATTATGGTGATCCTGTAAATAAACAGGACGTAAGAGATCCTTCGGATATAGTTGTACCGGATATTTTAGTTGAATTATATATTGAAAAACAAGATAACGATTCTTTGGTAAGATCAACTTATACAGATGAAAACGGGCATTACAGCTTTGATAATATCGAAATCGGATCATACCATTCAGTAGTATATGTAGATTCATTGATGGTGGTTAAAACCGATGTCGGTGATGATGATTCTGTTGACAATGATTTTTATCTAAGTGAAATTTCCGGCTTGAAACGCTCAAATTCTTTTTCTGTATTGGCATATGATGCTTACGGATGTATCGAACATGTAGATGCAGGTTTGTATTATCCTACTTTGCCGATAGTTTTACTAAACTTTGATGCTAAATGGAATGATAATGATAAAGTTGTAGATATACAATGGGATGTTGAAAGCGAGATCAATTTTGATTATTATTTGTTGGAGAGGAGAAGCGAACTGGAAAAAGAATTCACTGTGTTGAAAAAAGTTTATGGAAAAGAAGGACGTGGAGAGAAGAGTTATTTTGTTACAGATGCAAAAGTAAACGGAGGAATCACTTATTATTACAGATTGAGATCTGTTGATTTGGATGGTTCAATGCAGTTGAGTGATATAAGGAATGTTTTAATTCCTCAAAATGGATTTAATGTTAAAGCTTATCCAAATCCGGCTAAAGATAAATTGGATATTTTTATTAACGGAATAGAAAAAGATGTTAGAATAAAAATATTTGATGAAATGGGCAGACAGGCTATGCAGGATCTATCTATAAAAGATAGCAGCAGATCAAATGAAAAAGTTGAATTGGATATAAGTAATTTGCCTCAGGGACAATACTATATAAAAGTAATTTCAGGGCAAAATGTTAAATTGTTGAAAATCATTCATTTTGATTGATGAATAGGTTGCGTTTCATTTTTTCGCATAGCGGGTTGGGTTCTCCTTTATTTATCCCTTTGGGAGGAGTTAGAGGCGAGTTATGGTAAAAACGAAAAAATGAAATACACCTGATAAATAGTATCAATTATATGTAATCAAATTCATTAAGTAAATATATTTTGATTATTATTTAAGAAATGCCGGATAATTAGATTTATCCGGCATATTCTTTTTATTTAATGACAGAGCTGTAGATCAGGGTTTTTTAAATATAGTTTTATTTTATTTTCTCCCACTCGTACCCGATTATATTTCTTTTTTCACGGCTAAATTCAATGCCGATAAGGTAAATATTGTCAAAGTCCTGATATTTTTCAAAATATCTTTTCTCTTTGATTTGCCTTAGGGCATTGCCGGTAGCTTTTTCGGTTAGCTTAAATTCAAAAATAAACACCTTGTCTTCGAGTTTGGCCGACAAATCCATTCTGCCGAGATTGGTGATATCTTCAGGTATAATATCCAAACCGATACTTGCAAGGTACGCATATACAACACTTCCATAATATCCCTCATACTCAAATAGTTTACTATTGATGAAATTGGTATATGAAATGGAAGCAAACACAGTAAAAAGAGCATCTCTGAAACCGTCCAAATCAGGTTTGTCAAGCATATTATAAATTTTGTCCTGATACTTCAATTTTTCCGTTACTTGTCCGGTAAGATAGTTAATAAAAAGGTTGTTAAGCGATGTTTGAACTTCTTTGTTAGGCGTTTTCAATTTATATTTAATGCTAAATCCTGTGGGTATTTTTTCGGTAATTGTCAAATATCCCGTTTGCCAAAGCAATGCAACCAATTCTATTCTTTCAACATCAAAAGTATTGAGAATTTCTTTACTGGCAATAAAATTTTCCAATTCAGGAATATAATAATTCCGGGTTTTTAGCATATCTATAAGAAATGAAGGATTACCTGTTTCCCACCAATAGTTACTAAATTCAAATTTATTGGAAATGAAAAGCAAAATATCAAACGGATTATAGACTTTGTCTCCAAAATAATTGTAACCATTGTACCATAGTTTTACTTTGTCCATATCTGCACCCTGCAAATGTTCGCTAAATACCGTCAATAAGTCATTGTGAGTATAACCGCATATATTGCCGTAATCCGGATGTAAAGTGATATCTTCAAGATTATTCAATCCGCTAAACAGGTTCATCTTAGAGAATTTGCTTACTCCGGTGATAAATACAAATTGGATATAAGCATCATTATCTTTGATGATGCCATAAAAGTCTTTCATCGCATCCCTCATCTGACGGGCTACATCCTTGTCGGTAATATTATCAAGGATAGGTTTGTCGTATTCATCTATAAGAATAACTACTTTTTGATTGTATTTTTTATATGATTCTTTTATTATATATTTAAAACAATCTTTTACATTTAGAGATTTTTTACATTCAATAACCAAATCTTCTTCTATATCCCCTAAAATACTTTTTAGTTGATGTTGTAATTTTTCAATTGTTTTTATTACACCTGATCCCAAACTTACTCTCAACACCGGATATTTCACCTCCCAATCCCATTTGTCATAAATATACAATCCTTTGAAAAGCTCTTTATTCCCTTCAAAAATTTCTTTGAGTGTATCCAAAAACAAGCTTTTTCCAAATCGACGCGGACGGGAAAGGAAGTAATATCTTCCGTTATTTATCAAATTATAAGCTATTTTTGTTTTGTCAACATAAACAAACCCTTCTTTGATAATATCTGAAAATGTCTGTATTCCGATAGGTAGTTTTTTCATATTCCGGCTTTTTAAATGCTAAGATACGAAAAAAAACTTATTTACATAAAAGAGGAGAAACAGTGGGTGCATTTCATTTTTTCGCATAGCGGGTTGGGTTCTCCTTTATTTATCCCTTTGGGAGGAGTTAGAGGCGAGTTATGGAAAAAACGAAAAAATGAAATGCACCTGAAACAGAGGTGTATTTAATTTTTTGTGAATTATACCTGTATTTTTGTGGATATAAGAACAAGAAAATTATTGATTTTTAAGTTTTTTTTAAAAAAAATCAAAAAACATATTAAAAATTTGTTTAATGTATGATTTTATTGTAGCTTTGCGTTTATGAAGTAGAGTATCTGTATTGAAGCTGCTTTATTTTGTCTAAATACCAACCTGTTAAATACTAATGTTGATTTCTTAAGTTAAGTGATAAATACAAAAATCAAGATGAAGCATTGGTAGTTTTATACTGATAAATTCGATTAAAAATATATTTCAAGTCACAACTGTCTGGTTTTAATTGAAAAAAATGGAAGTGATATTACTGATTGTTTTTAATAAATATTTTTGACTATAGTAAGACTATCAGTGCGTAATAAAATAATTTATTAATAAATTTTTTAAGATGAAAAGAATATACTCTTTACTAACAACTGTTGCAGTTATAATTATTGTTACTGCAAATATCAATGCTCAAATTAGTGGTACGGTATTTAGAGATCTGCCTGTAACAGGTACAAGTCAAAATGTTTATGGTGTAAAAGAGGCTAATGAATCCGGTGTGGAAGGAGTTACCGTGACTGTATATCCGGGAGGAACATCTACTACTACTGCTGCAGACGGGACATATTCTATTTCCGCTACAGGGGCAGTAAGAATTGAATTTAGCGGTTGGCCTTCATATTTAAAGGAAAGTGCTGATGGTGGAGGAGTGAATTCATCGGTTCAATTTGTAGTAGCGCCTTCGAGTAATATAAATTTTGGATTGTATAATCCTGCGGATTTCAGTCAAGTTAATCCTCGAATTTCAACTTCTGTATTATATGAAGGTGAATATACAGGTGCTGCAAATGGTAAATATGGGCATTTATCAGTGCCGATTGAAGCTACCGGACATCATTTTCAGTCTAATGGTAATCCTACCGGTGCTTTTCAAGGTACTACAATTGCAAATTTCGGGCAGATAGGTAGTACTTATGGATTGGCTTATCAAGTAACAAAAAAAATATTATATCTTGGTGCATATCAAAAAAGGTTTTCCGGATATGGTTCAAATGGGCCCGATGCGATATATATGTTGGATGTAATCAATAACACTGTTGTAGGAGTTATAGAATTAGATGTTTTAACGGGAGTAAACGGGTCTACAGGTATGGATCCACATGATTTTACGACAACTTCTAATGGTGAGATATTGGATTTAGGTGTAAATAATTCAAGTTTTGATGGTGTTGGTAAAATAGGGTTTGGTGATATTGAGATATCAGAAGACTATAATACGCTGTTTGCCGTTAATTTGTATGATAGAAAAATATATGTAATTGATATTTCGGATGGAAATGTAGCTTCAGCAAGCATACTTCAAATATGGGATGCCCCGTCTCCATGTGGAGGAGGTACAGTTTCACGTCCGTTTGCTCTGGGGGTAAAAGATGGCAAACTATTTTTGGGATTAACTTGTGAAGATGCTTCAAATGCTTATGTCTATTCAACGGATATAGATATTACAAATTCGGCACCTGTTTTTAATATGGAATTAACAATTCCATTAAATTATACACGCCAACCAATATTGGATTCAGGTACATATGGTGGTTCGGGTCCTGACGATATGTGGCATGCATGGGTAAATGACCCTACTACTATTTCACCTCTACCTGAAACAAATTCAAGTCATGAGATATGGTATCCGCAACCAATGTTCACAGATATAGAATTTGATGCCAAAGGTTTAATTCTTGGTTTTAGGGACAGATTTGGAGATCAAACTGGAACAAATTTGCCTTTATATATGAATTCTGGACTGAAATGGGGAACAGCCGGAGGAGATATTATTAGAGCTTGTGGGACACCGGGTTCTTATAGTTTGGAAAGTGGAGTTTTAGGAGGAGGAGTTTGTGATGCTAGTACAGGGAAAAACAATTCAGGAGTAAATGGTTATGAATTTTATGCATGGGACGTATGGGCTTTAGATGGTTCTCCTAATCCAAATGGGAATGGAGGAAATAGCGGTTTTCACTGGGAGACAACCCAAGGAGGATTAGTTCAATTGCAAGGAAGTGAAGATGTGGTTACAACTGATATGGATCCACAGAGTGATTATAGTGGTGGAGTTTTAAGATTAAGAAATGATGGAATAAGAGTTGGAGGTGGTAATCATAGTTTTTATACATTATATGAAACAGGAAATTATGGTGGAGGAGGTTCTCCTGATGCTTTGACATATGGAAAGGCAAATGGTTTGGGGGATTTAGAGCTTTTATCTGATCCTGCCCCGATAGAAATTGGTAATTTGGTTTGGGAAGATACAGATGGAGATGGAGTCCAAGATCCGGGTGAGCTTGGAATATCCGGAGTGACAGTAGAACTTAAACAAGGAGGTACGACGATAGCTACAGCAATAACTGATGCCAATGGAAATTATATTTTTAGTAATGA
>Ga0256832_1003324_pt1 | contig 10947 bp, 10 predicted proteins | sample 134614metaG_FD_190534 | JGI IMG/M metagenome (GOLD analysis project Ga0256832, IMG submission 190534) | Hydrothermal vent microbial communities from Lau Basin, Pacific Ocean - 134-614 | ecosystem: Environmental > Aquatic > Marine > Hydrothermal vents | place: Pacific Ocean: Lau Basin | collected...
GTTGGCCACCTCCATGCCCGGAGCGACGCGGTTGAGCCAGTCGCCCACCCGTTTCACCAGCCACCCCTGGCGGCCGGCGTAGTCGTGCCCGGTGGCGGGTACCACCACCTGCAGGTAAGCCAGGTTGCCGCTGTGGGCGTAGCGCAGGCCGCGGGCGCGCGGGGAGGGGGAGCGGGGTGCCTCGCCCTCCGGTTCGGCGCGGGCGGCCATGGTGCGCCGCCGCGGGGCCTCGGCCAGCACCACGGGCGAGTCCTTCTCGGCGAATAGGTCCAGCACCGGCAGGGGCAGGCGGGCGAGGAGGGCGGGGGCGTCCAGCTCGGCGGGGGCGGGGGAGAGGAGGGAGACGAGGGCCACTGCCCGCACCGGGTCCGGTTCCTCTCGGCGGGCGACGAAGTCCGCCGCCACCAGGGCACCCCAGCCGTAGCCGACGAGGGCGACGTTGGTGATGCCGCGCCCCGCCAGGTGATCCAGGGCGGCGGCGATGCGCGCGCGCGCGCGCGCCAGGGCCTGCGGCCAGGGCGGGGCGTCGGGCAGGGCCAGGGCCAGGGTCGCCCAGCCGCGCGCCGCCAGGCCCCGGCGCAGGGGGGCGACCACCTGCGGCCAGTCGGGATGGGTGCCCCGCTCGGGGAGGATCAGCGCCGCCCCCTGGGGCGGGCGTTTCGCCTCCGGCCGCCACAGGGCGGGGAAGGGGACGCCGTCGGCGCGCAGCCATATCAGGTCCGCGCCGCTCGCGGTCCGTTCCAGATCCCGCGCCCAGTCCCGCTCGCCGGCCAGGTCCAGGGCGGCGGCGGAGCCGCTCAGGCAGAGCAGGACGAGGAGGGCGGGCAGGCGCGCCAAGGCTGCAAAATCTCCGTCGATGGTTTAAAGTTCGCTCCCCGGCCGGCGTGCGCCGGCGAACCCATCCAGTTGGAGAAGCGAAGACCGTGCCAGACTACAAGATCGCGCCTTCCATCCTGTCCGCCGATTTCGCCCGCCTGGGCCAGGAAGTGGACGACGTCCTCGCCGCCGGCGCCGACATCGTCCATTTCGACGTCATGGACAACCACTACGTGCCCAACCTCACCATCGGCCCCATGGTTTGCCAGGCCCTCCGCGACCACGGCGTCACCGCGCCCATCGACGTGCACCTCATGGTCAAGCCGGTGGACCGCATCATCCCCGACTTCGCCAAGGCCGGCGCCACCTACATCACCTTCCACCCGGAGGCCTCCGAGCACATCGACCGCAGCCTCTCGCTCATCCGCGAGCTGGGGTGCAAGAGCGGCCTGGTGTTCAACCCCGCCACCCCCCTGGACTACCTGGACTACGTCCTGGACAAGGTGGACATGGTCCTCATCATGTCGGTGAACCCCGGCTTCGGCGGCCAGAAGTTCATCCCCAACGCCCTGCGCAAGCTGCGCGAGGCGCGCCGCATCATCGACGAGTCCGGCTACGACATCCGCCTGGAGATCGACGGCGGGGTGAAGGTGGACAACATCCGCGAGATCGCCGAGGCGGGTGCCGACACCTTCGTCGCCGGTTCCGCCATCTTCGGCACCGAGGACTACAAGGCCACCATCGACGCCATGCGCGCCGAGCTGGCCAAGGCCAAAGTGGAGGGCTGACGCCGGGCCATGCGCGCCCTCGCGCTGGCGGTGCTGTGCCTGGCCCTCGCCGCCTGCGCCGTGCGCCCGCCGCCACCAGCGCCCGACGCCTTCCGCTGGCCCCCGCCCCCCGATCCGGCGCGGCTCGTCTTCCGCGCCTGGATCGCCACCCTCGACGACCTGCGCCCCCCCACCGCCCTGGACCGCTGGGCCAAGCGCCTGGACCGGGGCGCCCGCGGTGCTCCGCCCCTGTTCCTCAAACCCTACGATCTCGCCGCCGCGCAGGGGCGGGTGGTGGTCTCCGACACCGCCGCCGGGCGCGTGCTCATCCTCGACCTGGCCGGGCACCGGGCGATCCCCGTGGACGGTGGCAGCGAGCCCCTCGCCCGCCCCCTGGGGGTGGCCCTGGACGGGCGCGGCCGCCTCTACGTGGTGGACGGCGGACGCGGCGAGGTGCGCGTCTTCGACCCCTGGGGGCACGCCCTCATGCGCCTCGGTGCCGGCCGCCTGCTCCGCCCCCGTGACGTGGCGGTGAGCGCCGACGGCGAGCGCCTCTACGTGCTGGACGTGGCCGGCCCCGGCGATCCCCGTCACCGTTTGGTGGTCCTCAACGCCGCCGGGCGGCAGGTGGACGAATGGGGCGGTCGCGGTCGCGCCCCCGGGCAGTTCAATCTCCCCAACCAGGTGGCCGTGGGGCCCGGGGGCGAAGTGGTGGTCCTGGACGCCGGCAACTTCCGCGTCCAGGTCTTCGCCCCCGACGGCACGCCCCTGCGCCGCTTCGGGCAGATCGGCCGCGCCCCCGGCGACCTGGCCCGCCCGCGGGGGCTGGCGGTGGACGGCGACGGGCGCATCTACGTCACCGACGCCGCCTTCCAGAACTTCCAGATCTTCGACGCCCAAGGGCGCCTGCTCCTGGCGGTGGGCGGGGCGGGCGAGGCCCCCGGCCGTTTCGGCCTGCCCGCCGGCATCGCCGTGGACGAGAGCGGCCACCTCTTCGTCGCCGACCAGCTCCATCGCCGCCTGTCCGTGTTCCGGCTCCTGCCACCCTGAGACGCGCCCTTGCATGACGCGGGCGGGTTCAATAGAGTACATCGGACCGAGAAGGGAGGGCCGGCGGCGGCCAATTCCAAGACAAACGCCGCGCCGGCAGGAAAAACCGAAGGGGGGGACATGAGCATCGCACGCACCCTGCGATGGATCGGCCTCGGTGGTGCCCTGGCGGCCTTGAGCGGCCTGGCCTGGGCGGGCATCGCCGAGTCGGTGCACAACCTGGGCGTCACCGGTTCCGGGCCCAGCGCCAACGGCGGCATCCGCAACCAGTTCTCCGGCACCGCCGAGATCTGCGTCTTCTGCCACACCCCCCACGGGGGCGATGCCGGTGCCGCCATCCCCCTGTGGAACCGCAACCTCTCCGACCCCGCCCAGTACACCACCTACGATCAGCTGGGTACCAGCACCCTCGACGGCCAGGTGGCCGACGTGGGCTCGGTGTCCATCGGCTGCCTCTCCTGCCACGACGGTACCCAGGCCCTGGACGCCATGATCAACGAACCCGGCTCTGGCGCCGACAACCCCGGCTTCTCCGCCGGCGTCTGGTCGGGTGACGACGTGGTCGGCCCCTCGGACGGACGCCTCGCCCCCGACATCGTCCAGAACCTGGGCACCGACCTCACCAACGACCACCCCATCGGCATCCAGTACGGCGGCGGCGGGGTCTCCGCCTCCAATCCCAGTCCGCCCCAGGGGGAGACCAACGACCCCGATTTCGCCCCCGTCCTCTACAAGCAGTCCAACGGCCGCTATCTCTGGTGGGTGGACAAGGACTGGCGCACCGGCGGCGACGGCGTGCGCAGCAAGACCGACGTCATCCTCTACACCCGCGACGCCGCCAACGGCTATCCCGGTCAGGCGGAACCCGAGCCCTTCGTGGAGTGCGCCAGTTGCCACGACCCGCACACCACCGAGAATCCCACCTTCTTGCGCATCAGTAACACCGAGACCCCCAGCGGCCTGTGCCTGACCTGCCATGTCAAATGACGTCCTGCACAGACTCGCCGCTCTCCTGCTGACGGGGGTGTTGGCCCTGCCAGCGGTGGCCTCCACCGGCGAGCCGGCCATCTTCGCCCGCGTGGGCGACACAGTGATCACCATGGAGGAGCTGGAGGCCGCCTACCGCCTGGGGGTGCGCCAGCGCTTCTATCACGGCAAGGTGCCGGAGGAGCGCCTGGCCGCCTATCGCAAGGAAGTGGGGCAACGCCTCATCGACCGCGTGCTCCTGCTGCAGGAGGCCCGCCGCCGGGGGATCGAGCCGGACGAGGCCTGGGTCGCCCGGCAGTTGCGGAGCTACCTGGAACGGTATCGTCGCAACGGCGCCTGGCGTGGCCGTGAGGAGGCCCTGGAGGCCGGCCTGCGGCAGATGCTGGAGGAGCAGAGCCTGCTCGCCCGCCTGGAGGCGGCAGTGCGTGAAGTGGGGCCCTTGGATGAGGCCGAGGTGCGGGCCTACTACGAGGCCCATCCGGAGAAATTCACCACCCCCGCCGCCCAGCGGGTCTCCATGATCCTCCTCAAGGTGGATCCCGCCTCCCCGGCGCAGGCATGGGAGGCGGCGGAGGCCGAGGCGCGGGACCTGCTCCGGCGGCTGGCCAAGGGCGCCGATTTCGCCACCCTGGCCCGCATCCACTCCGCCGACGCCTCCGCCGCCCGCGGGGGTGACCTGGGATGGCAGCACGAGGGCATGCTGGCACCCGCCGCCGAGGCCATCCTGGCGGAACTGGAGCCCGGCCAGGTGTCCGAGCCGGTGGCCCTGCTCCAGGGGGTGGCCCTGTTGCGCCTGGAGGCGCGCCGCCCGCCCCGCCTCAATCCCTTCGAACAAGTGCGCGAGCGGGCGGAGAAACTGCTCCGCCGCGAACGGGCCGAGGCCGCCTGGGCGGCCTTCCTGACGGACCTTCGGCAACGATCGCAGGTGGTCATGGTGCAGCCGGGGCAGTAAGGAGAGCCCGGCGCGGAGAACGACAACAACGAGGGAGGAGGCCGTTTCGCGGCCACCGGAAGAAGTCGATGAAACGGGGGGGACTGTCCATACTGGCGTTGGGCCTGCTGGCCGCCGTGTCCGCGCACGGGGCGCAGCAGTTCAATTTCGCCGGTAACCTGGGCTACAACTACCGTTCCTGGGAGCTGCTCAAGGGCACCTCGGCGAGCGAGGACAGCCAGTACCTGGGCAACGTCAACGCCAGCGGCTGGATCGGCCAGCCCTGGCTGCTCACCGTGCGTGCCGGCGCCGCCCTCAGCATCACCACCCAGACCAGCGTCGCCGGCACGCGGGAGTCACGCCCCCTGTCCACCCATCTCGGCCTCGACTTCCTGCCCCGCAGCCGCACGCCGTTCTATCTCCGCTATGCGGACACCCACCGGGTCACCCAGTGGGTGGACACCAACGCCCCCAGCATCCTCGATCTGGACAGCCGTTACCGGGCCCGCTTCCTCAGTCTGCGGCAGCGTCTCATCACCGGCGGCGGCAATCAGCTGGACGGCTGGTTCCAGCAGTGGGTGCGGGGCGTGGGCGACGACGGCGAGCTGCGCGACCAGGCCCTGGGGCTGTCCCTCAAATCCCGCAGCCCGGGGCAGAATCTCTACGCCAACGTCCGCTACCAACAGAGCGAACGCAGCGCCCTGGCCGGGGACTCCCGCAATCTCCTGTTCAACCTCAACCACCGCTACACGCCCACCCCCGAGTTCTACGTCAACACCCTGGTGGACGGGCGCCGGGTGGACAACGGCATGGACACCGGATTCGGCAGCTACCGGGCCGATTCCCGCAGCGACATCGGCCAATTGGTGAGTACCTTCTACTGGCGGCCCACCTACAAGCCCTACAACGTCACCGGATCGGCGCGCCTGCAGCGGCGGGCGGTGAGCTTCGCCACCACCGAGAGCAACCAGCTCCATTTCAATGCCGCCATCGCCGGCACCTACCACGTCAACCGGCGCATGCGGCTCATGGCCTCGGCCGACATGAGCTCCCTCGACACCGACGCCACCAACAGCGTCGGGTCACGCCAGACCCTGGCCGCCTACTACCAGTCCGAGCGCCAGCTGCTGGGTGAATTCCAGTACTACTGGTACGGCAACGCCACCGCCAGCAACGAAATCCTGGCCCAGTTCGAGACCGTCGATACCAGTCAGCGCGTGGATCTCTCCCTGGGCCACAATGCCCAACGCACCTGGAAGACGGGCAACCGGTCCACCTTCCGCCTCTCCCTCCTCCAGTCCTTGCGCCAGGGGGTGGGGCTCAATGGTGCGCGCTCGTCCACCTACCTCAACCACACGGGCACCCTCACCTGGAGTGGACGGGAGGGGCCTGCCCATTGGCGCACACAGCTCCTGTTGATGGACCGCCGGGAAGTGAACGACGGGGATGCCACCCAACTGGGCTCCCTGCAGATCACCCGCCGCCAATCCATCGGACGCTTGAGCCGCTGGGGGGTCCACTTGAGCGTGCAGAGCAGCCGCCGAACGGGGGAACGGCGCGACGACGCCTTCCTCACCACGGCCGGCGGGCGTCTGGACTACGAACACCAGCGTTTGTTGGGGATTTACCGCCTGAAGTTCTACACCAAGGTGGACGGGGCCAGTATCGCCAATCGCAATGGCCAGGACCGCCGCCAGGTGGAATGGGAAAGCCGGCTTTCTTACCGGATAGGTCTGTTAAACACGGCTGTAATGTATAGAATAGTGGCCAACGAGACCAGCAATGGTGCTCGGCTGTTGTTCTTGCGTATCAATCGTAGTTTCTGACCTGCCGCGGGAGGTGTGCTCCAGGGAGCGGGCACGTTGGGGTACGATCATCAATAAATAAAGACGGAGCATGACGACAATGAAACACGTGACGACAAGACTGACCACTTGGTGGAAGGCGGCCGCGTTCGCGCTGGTGGCCAGTGTCTTTTGGGGGGTGTCGCCGCAACCGGCTCAGGCGGAATACGCCGACGTGATCATCAACAACTACTCCGACGCCGCAGGCATGCGTCCGGCGGTGTTCCCGCACTGGTACCATCGTATCCGTTTCCGCTGCAAGGTCTGCCACGCCGACCTCGGCTTCAAGTTCAAGGCGGGTGGCAACAAGATCACCATGGCCAAGATCATCGACGGCAAGTTCTGTGGCGCCTGCCACAATGGCGAGATCTCTTGGTCGGTGGAGAACTGCGGTATGTGCCATTCCGGCAAGCCGGGTACGCCCACCCACATCCACGGCAGCACCGTTCAGCGTCTGGTCGCGCCGACCTACAAGCCCGTCCAGCAAGGCACCAAGAAATAAGGGGTTGAAGAATGAACAAGACGATTAGGAAAATCGCCGCCGGCGCCGGACTGCTCGCTGTCTCCCTGGCGCTGCCCATGGCCGTCATGGCCGAAGCCGTGCCCGTGACCAGCGCCGAGGTCACCGGTTCGGCGCCCACCAAGCTGAAGGTCTCCAAGGCCAACGTGTTCAACCGTCTCCTGAAGAAGGAGAAGGATCCCAATCCCGCCCCTTGGGAGGACGGTTATCACGACCCCGAAAACGAAGCGACCCACGCCCTGCAGCCCCCCAAGGTGGCCTACGAGGGGTGGCCCCGTACCCCCTTCGGTAACCACGTCGATTGGGTGAAGGCCCTGAACGAGGGCCTCATCAATCCCCGCTACGATCGTGTCGATCCCACCGTGGAGCCCCTGGTGATGGACCTGGACATCGTCCGTCCCGTGCGCGCCTCGGTGCCCGACGTGGTGTTCCCACACAAGCCCCACACCCAGTGGCTGCATTGCTCCAACTGTCATCCCAAGATCTTCATTCCCCAGAAGGGGGCGAACCAGATCAACATGTCCGCCATCCTCCTGGGCAAGAAGTGTGGGGTGTGCCACGGCAAGGTGTCCTTCCCCATCACCACCAAGTCGTGCAAGAAGTGCCACTCCAAGCCCAAGCCGGCGGATTGGAAGCCCCCGCTCAGCGAGGCGAGCCTCAAGAATCCCTGGCGTTGATGCGGCAGGAATGGGCTGAAAACGGCGCAGCTTGCTGCGCCGTTTTCGTGTCCGCCGGGAGCTAAAGGGTGGGAAGGCTTGTCCGACATCACGGTATCGATGCGCGAGAATCCGACAAGGTGGAACGATGAAAGAGCAGGTGAACGTGCGTAGGCAAGGGACTGTTCGTTGGGCCGTCCTGGTGGCCCTGGGCCTGGTGGTGCAGGGTTGCGCCCTGCCGACGAAAGAGAAACCGCAAGAGACGCCGGATGCCTCTGGCACGCCGCAAGCGGTGGTGCAGCCGGTCCCGGCCCCAGTGCCGGAGGAGAAGCCCGTTGAACCCCCGGCCGCCGAGGCCATGCCGGTGGAGGAGGCCCCCGTCGAGGCGGAGCCCCTGGCCGCTCCCCCGGTGGCGGAGACGCCATCGCCACGTGAGGCTGAAGACATGAAGGCCTCGGGTGCAGCACCTGCACCCAAACCGGCGCCGGTGGTGGAGAAGCCTGCCGACCCCCATACCTTCATCGTCACCCTGGCACCCAAAGACCCCCACCACCCGGCCTACGGGAAAGGGCACGAGATGGGCTTCGTGGTCAACGGCGAGCCGGGCAAGACTCTCATTCTGGTGCGCGGACAGACCTATCACTTCGATGTGCGTACCGACGTCAAGCACGATTTCTATCTCAGTACCAACCCGGAAGGATGGGGTGCAGGGGTCTATTCCAAGGGGGTGAAGGGCCAGTTCACCTACCAGGGGATCGTCGATTTCACTCCGGACGAGCAGACACCGGATACGCTGTACTACGCCTGCCGCAACCACCGCAGCATGGGCGGCAAGATCCTCATCGTCGATCCGGGGACCGATGTGGCGGCCCTGGAGCGCAAACTGGCCGAGGAGGCTGCGCAGCGGGCCAAGGCCCAAGCCGATGCGGCCCATCTCGCCGACGAGAAGGCGATGGCCAAGGCCAAGCAGAAGATCGCCTACGGGCGTCTGCTCCTGCGCATCAAGGGCGGGGGCATCCCCCAGGCCGACAAGGCGCGCATCGAGGACACCCTGAACAAGGCCCAGGCCGCCTACGACGAGGGGCACGGGGTCAAGGCCCTGGCCCTGGCCGAAGAGGCCGGCGTCGCCATCAAGAAGGCCACGGCCGGGAAGCTCAGCGAGGAGACGCGCGCCGCCTACAAGAAAGAGTTCGACGAACTCCTGGAGGGGGTGGACTCCTTCGCCCAGGCGCATGCCCGCACGGTGGAGCGGGTGAAAAAGGAAAAGGGTGACGTGGTCGAGTACGACCGCATGAAAGTGGATGGATTGGTGGCGGACGCCAAGCGCCTCGCCGCCGAAGATCGCTGGCAAGAGGCCAACGACACCCTGCGATTGGCGCAGCGGGAAATCAATGCCGCCACCAACGCCATGCTGCATGAGAAGACGGTGGTCTACGACAAGAACTTCGAGACCCCCAAGGAAGAGTACGAGTACGAGCTGGGGCGTTTCGAGAGCTACCTGGAATTGATCCCGGTGGCGGTGGAGCAGCGCAAGCCGGGCAAGGGCGCGATGATGCTCATCGAGCGTTACCGCGACAAAGGCGTCTCCCTGCGTGACCAGGCCAAGGAGCGGGCCGCCAAGGGCGATTACAAGAACGCCATCCTCATGCTCCAGGCCGCCACCGCCAACGTGCGTCGCGGCTTGCGCATGGCCGGGGTGTCGATGTAAGTTAGTCCCCGCCTTCCGACAAGAGCAGAACAATGAACGGAGTCTCTGGTAACGGAAGGGCGGGGGCCGTTCTCGTCGGTGTGCTCGCCCTGTCGATGCTGGCCGGTCCGGCGGTGGCCAAGGAGGAGTTCTCGGGCCACTTCCAGCTCAACGGCGACATCGTCCCCTTGGCCGAAGACGGCATTCACGACCCCGAGAACGAGGCCATCAACGTCCTCCAGCCGCCGGCTGAGGCCATGTTGGATTTTCCCCGAGACGAGTGGGGCATCATCGACTGGGTGAAGACCCTCAACGAGGGGCTCATCGCCCCACGCACCGGGCTGACCGGGACGGAGCGGATGCATTCCGTCGATTTCGACGTCATCTTCCGCAACACCGCCTCCATGCCCTATGTACGGTTCCCCCACAAGCCCCACACCCAGTGGCTCACCTGCAAGAACTGCCATCCGAGCATCTTCATTCCCCAGCGTGGCGCCAATCCGGTGACCATGGCCGCCATCATGTCGGGTGAGTACTGTGGTGTTTGCCACGGAAAGGTCGCCTTCCCCCCCTACGAGTGCAAGCGATGCCACAGGGAACCGCGAGAATCCACCGGGCTGCGCTACTGAGCCTGGCGCTCGTCGCCGGCCTGATCCAGGCGACCCTGGTGCAGGCCGCGGAGGCGGTTTCCGGCAATCTCGAATTCCTCTATGAACTGAACATCGCCAGCCTGGGGCAGGGCAGCGGTTTCAAACGCACCCTGTTCGGCCCCGATCTGGCCCGCCTGGAGCGCCCCGTGGCCCTGGACGTGCGTGACGGGGAAATGCTCATCGCCGATGCCGGCGCCCTCATCATCTATCGCTACGATCTGGAGTCCGGGGTCCTGTCGCCGGTGGGCAAGGCGGGCATGAAGCTGGTGGGGGATGCCGGCGACCTGACCATTGCCTCCGATGGCAGTTTCTACGTCACCGATCCGGATGGCCACCAGGTGCTGCATTTTTCCAGGAAAGGGCGCCTGCTCCAGGTGTTCCGTGACGAGCTCAATCTGTCCCGGCCCATCTCTGTGGCCATCGACGAGGAGCACGGGAAGGTGCTGGTGGCCGACGAGCTGTTCAGCCACATCATCGTCTTCGACGGGAAGACCGCCGAGGCCGAGCGCGGCATCGGCCGCCGCGGCCGCCTCGCTCCGGCCCGTTTCCGCATCATCACCGACATGGTCTTCAAGGGCGGACGCCTGTACGTGGCCGAGCGGGTGGAGTGGCGCCTTCAGGTGTTGGATGCCGAGGGGCGCTTCCTGACCCATTTCGGCCAGGACGAATTGCGTTTTCCCCAGGCCCTCGCCGTGACCGACGACGGGCGCGTGCTGGTCGCCGACCGCATGGACAACCGGATTCGGATCTACCGCGACGGGCGCCTCATCGAGCGGGTGGGTCGCAACGGTTCCGGCCCGGGGGAGTTCCGCCTGGTCAACGACATGACCGTGGACGGGGATCTCCTCTACGTGGCCGATAGCCTCAATGGCCGCATCCAGGTATTCCGCATCCTTCCGCCGCCGCCCCACGCCCTTGGCGCCTCCTAGACTGCGTCGCGCTTCCCTGATTTTTCTGCTCGCCCTCGTGGTGACGGGTTGTGCCACCACGACCCCATCGCTCACCCTGCAACGGGAGGACGTGGCGCTGCGCTGGCCGG
>Ga0256832_1003325_pt1 | contig 10946 bp, 9 predicted proteins | sample 134614metaG_FD_190534 | JGI IMG/M metagenome (GOLD analysis project Ga0256832, IMG submission 190534) | Hydrothermal vent microbial communities from Lau Basin, Pacific Ocean - 134-614 | ecosystem: Environmental > Aquatic > Marine > Hydrothermal vents | place: Pacific Ocean: Lau Basin | collected...
TGCATGTCTTAATACCCTATCTCGCGGGTAATGATCCAGACTCCACCACTTTTGAAAAACAACCTAATATCAACAACTTGCAACGCTGTTTTTTATACATCAAAAGAGATATATTTAAGTTATGATTAATTTGTTTAAAATCATACATTTATAAAAAATCGCTTTAATAATTTAGAGAAAATAAAAGGATTTTTCATTTTTTTATATCTCTTTATAGATATAAGTTAGCCAAATAATCCAATTTTTTAAAGAACGCATCCCGTCTGGATGTTTAATAATATAGCTAATATAGCAGAAAAATAAAACCCATCCCCCCTGTTTTTTATATATTTTTGTGTTGAGGAACGAAACACAGGAGCACTGCCTGACTATGTGCCACCCTGTATTTCGCATACGGGACGCTGGAGCGTCCGGGCTGCATTCCCGTGGAACATGGGAACGAGTTATGCGTAGCTTGGATTAACGTAGCGTAATCCAACTCCAACGTAAGCCAGATAGAGTGCTACGCTCTTGTCGGGTTACGCTCAGGCTAACCCGACCCACGCAGCTCTCTGTCTTCTGTCCTCAGTCCTCAGTCCTCTGTCTTCTGTAAACCCACCCCCCTTGTTTTTACATATTTTTATTATCAAAGTGCCGAAATAAAAGAACGACTGTTTATCTATTAATTGAATATTTTTTTGCCTATAAGAGGTAAAATCCTGCTCTGGACAAATTCTATAATATAATAAAAACAGGGCGAAAACTTGACCACATTACACTTAAATGAAGTTTTACTGGAAATTAACGCCAGCCTCAAACAACTTAACCAGATTATTCTTGGCAAGGAACAGCAGGTTAAGCTGGCACTTAGCTGTATTCTGGCATCGGGGCACTTGCTGGTAGAGGATTTGCCCGGCATGGGTAAAACCACTCTGGCTCATGCACTTTCCAGGGTGCTTGGACTGGATTATAAAAGGGTGCAGTTTACCAGTGATCTGTTGCCCTCAGACCTGATTGGCGCGGCGGTATTTGATGCTAAAAATTCTTCTTTCAGCTTTCATCCAGGACCTGTTTTTAGTTCCATTTTTCTTGCGGATGAGCTTAATCGTGCTACCCCAAAAGCGCAAAGTGCCTTGCTCGAAGCAATGGAAGAAGGACAGGTGAGTGTTGATGGCAAAACCTATCCGCTACCTTCTCCTTTCTTTGTTATTGCAACGCAGAATCCGCAAAGCCAGTCAGGAACTTTTCCCTTGCCCGAATCACAGCTTGACCGCTTTATGTTTCGCTTGTCACTCGGTTATCCTGATCCCAAGGTAGAGCGTGAGATACTCAGGGGAGGCAAGGGCAGAGTCGCGCTTGAGCAGTTAAGGCAGTCTCTGAGCCGTACAAGCCTGCTAAAAATCCAGAAACTTGTGCCACAGGTTAAAGTTTCCGACACATTGCTTGATTATGTGCAACGCCTGATTGCACAAACACGCCAGGATGATCTCTGCTATCTGGGGCTTTCTCCACGAGGCGCGCTTGCCCTGATGAAAAGCGCACAGTGCTGGGCGCTGATTCATGGGCGCAATCATGTGCTGCCTGAGGATGTGCAGGCGGTGTTTGTCGCGGTGGTTGGGCATCGTATTGTCGGTAAAAAGGAAACCCAGGGTGACCAGCTTGCAAGGCACGTCCTGCAATCGGTTGATTCGGTAGGCTCCAGAGTGATTGCTGCCTGAAGCTTCCGGGATTTATTATGTTTTTAGCAGGAAAAGCAAAGCAGGCATCCGCAAAAAGCTTTCGTGATGAGTGGCTGGCACGGCGTTTTCCACAAGTCAGGGAGGTTACGCTGGGTTTAAAACGCATCTTTATTATGCCAACGGCGAGCAGCATGGCGTTATTGCTTGCGATTGCCCTGTTATTGCTCATGGCAATCAATTTTCAAAGCTCGCTTATTTATGGGCTTGCCTTCTGGCTATTGGCTCTTGTTGTGATCAGCATTTTTTTTACCTACCGCAATCTTGCCGGACTGAGGGTACGCGCAATCCAGGCAGATTCCTGTTTTGCCGGAGAAAAGGCTGTTTTTCATCTTGAGGCAAGCTGCCCCGAAGGAGAGAAGAAATCGGCAATCTCCCTGGGCTGGAAATTTCAGGATTTTACCACCATTGACTTGCTCGACCAGCATACTGCACAGTTTAAACTTTCGCACGATACCCGCCAGCGCGGCGTATTCACACCCGAAAGATTAACGATTTTCAGTACCTATCCGATTGGACTGGTGGTTGCCTGGTCTTATGCGTCACTGGATATGCAAAGCATTGTATATCCTGCACCTAAGCTGCAAAAAAACACAGAGAATGGACTCACTCTTGATGAAAATGCGCTGCAAGGCAAAGAAATCAGCCAGGGAACCACCGACTTTTCCGGTGTGCGCCAGTATCAAAAGGGCGATTCACCCAGACACATTCACTGGCCAAGCTATGCAAAAACAGGTGAAGCCTATACCAAAACCTTTGTTGATTATGCCAGTCACGATTTATGGCTGGAATGGGACGCACTCGATTTTAGCGGAACAGAAGCACGGCTTTCGCACCTTTGCGCCAAAGTGCTGCAATACCATCAGGATCAGCAGGTATACGGCTTGAAAATACCCGGCAAAACGATTCAGCCCGGCAGCGGTGAGGCACACAAAACGGTTTGCCTGACAGCACTGGCTCTATACGGAATAGCTTAAGGTCATCAATCATGTTTGCAGACGGCTTTCCCCAGAAAAACAAGCAGATTAGCTACGCAGGAATGCTTTGGCTACTTGCCGCGCAATTAGTTGTTATGGCGCCTCTGGCATTTTATCTGCCCATCTGGATATTGCCTGTGCTGGCATTTTCCGCGATCTGGCGAATCCGTGTCATGAAAGGTCATATGGAAGCTCCCGGGGTGCTAATCAAGCTGCTGGTTGCGATATTAGGTCTCGTTGCCTTGTCGATCAGTGGTCTGAAGCTGATATCACTGGACATGATGGCTTCCCTGCTCATGCTGGGTTTTGCCTATAAAACACTGGAAGTTGTCCAGCGTCGTGATGCCATGGTGGTATTGCTAACCGGATTTATTTTGATTGCAGTCGCATTTCTGTATTCACAATCAATACTCAGTGCAGCCTATGGCATTCTGGCTCTTATTGTACTAACGGGAGCCATGATAGCGATTGAACAATCCAGAAGTCATGCCATTTTTGCAACTTTGCGCAATGCCGCCATTATGGTATTTATGTGTCTGCCGCTGATGCTGGTCTTTTTTGTCTTCTCTCCAAGATTTTCACCCCTGTGGAATATTCCACTGGAAGCCAGCCAGGGCAAAACAGGCATTTCAGACAGCATGACCCCGGGCGATATTGCCAAACTCAGTAAATCTGATGAACTGGCATTTACTGTCACCTTTCAGGGCGAGCATCCAAAACAGAATGATCTTTACTGGCGTGGACTGGTATTGCAGTATTTTGATGGCAAAACCTGGACACCTTTCGCCACAAAACTGTCACTCAATGAAATTAAACAGCGTTTGCTGATTAGCCGAAGCGCGCTAAGACAAAGCCTGGTAAAAAAAGGCTACGGCAAAAAATATGATGTTATCTATGAAAAAACCGGACAACCCTGGCTGTTCACTCTTTCGCCCGTCGTAGACATGCGAGGCGCTGCCTTTTATGCCAGTGATTACAGAATAATAGCTGAACGCAATATCACAGAGCCAATGATGATGACCATCGTCAGCTATCCTGAAACCTTGCGCGAGGTTCATTTATCCGCAGACAAACGCCGTCTTGCACTGCAATTGCCTGCCGAAGGCAATAGCAAAAGCAGAAAACTGGCACAGACACTTTTAAAACAGTCAGATTCAAAGCGGGAGTATATTGACACGGTTCTGAAACGCTATACACAACAGGATTATTACTACACACTGCGTCCCCCCGTGCTTGGCGAGCAAAATACCATCGACAAATTTCTGTTTGAAAGCAAAAAAGGCTTCTGCGCGCATTATGCCGGCAGCTTTGTTTTTTTGATGCGTGCGGCAGGTATTCCTGCCAGGGTCATAACCGGCTATCAAGGTGGTAGCTGGAATGAAAAAGGCGGATTTATTGCCGTAAGACAATACGATGCACACGCCTGGGCAGAAGTCTGGCTGGAAAATCAGGGCTGGATACGCATTGATCCCACTGCCAGCGTTGCCCCGGAGCGCATAGAAAACAATCTTGAAACTGCGGTAAAAAAAGAAGGCAGCTTTCTTGAAGGCAAAATATTCTCGATGTCAAAATACAAGTGGCTGAGCAGCTTAAAAAACAAGCTTGATTCAACCCGCTATGCCTGGAGGCGCTTTGTACTTGGCTATAATGAAGACAGCCAAAAAAGTTTATTCAAACACCTCTTTGGTGAATTTAGCCTGCAAAAAATCGCAACCGTCATTGGCGCCCTGTTTGTTGTCATTATTCTGCTGTGGAGCATCTTGCTCGGTCTTGGCAGAAAATCATCCAGAGAAACAGCAGAACACCTGCTATACCGGCGTTTCTGTGACACACTTGCCCAAAAAGGCATTCACCGCGAACTCTCACAAACCCCGCAAGCCTTCAGCCACTATGCCTCTCAAAAGCTACCCTTGCTGGCAGGTGATATTCAGCAATTCACAACACTTTACGCGGATATATGTTACAACCCCGACAGCCAGAATTACTCACCCGCCGGAATAAAAAAGCTAAATACCATCTTGAAAAGAATAAGAAAGAAAACCAGGAGACTGAGTTGAGAAACGAAACACAGGAGCACTGCCTGATAATGTGCCATCCTGTGTTTTGCATACGGGACGCTGGAGTTAGGTAGGGTCGGTGTAGCTTTGCGGAACCGACCATCGAAGCTCAAATCTGGTCGGTTGCGTAAACTTCACCAACCCTACAATTCTCATTGCATCATGTTGGGTTACGATACGCGCAAGCATAGTAGTGATTTTAAGCTTTGCTTGTATGCGTATCTAACCCAACCTACAGTTGCATAATACCCATCCACCCCCTGTTTTTTTAGCCTTTAATAACTTCATCCGTTATTTGATCAAATGTTTTGTTTGCAACCGCGCCAGTTTCAGCATCTCTGATACGGGATGCAAGCAAGGCTTGTAGTTTATCCCATGCCTTTTGTTCTTTATCAGTTTTCTCTGCTGGAAAAATCTGCTCCAACACAAAGCGCTTTATTGATTTACCCTGCATGGCAGCTAATGCTTTAATTTGCTGGTGTTGCTCGCTAGACATATCAATAACTAAACGACTCATGATATTTATCTTTCTCTGATTTAGACTTTTTAGCACTATAACACAAACTGCATAAATGTACATTTGTGAAGTTTTATACAAATACCCATCCCCCCTGTTTTTTATATATTTTTGCGTAGTCAGTGTTGAGCATGTAATTGCGTAGGTTTGGTGGAGTTTACGCAACCAACCAGGATTCGGTTGGTTACGCATGGCTGCACCAATCCTACGCAACTTGCATACATTGCAAGTGCCCCACTGATTTACGGGAAGGAGGAGAGAAATTAATCCAATTCGATTAACCCCAGTGACTTATTCTCAAGAAATTCCCTGATACTAATGGAATGTGTCCTTAAAAGTGATTCTAATTCAGAGACCCTACTATTACCTGCCTTGATCCAAACAACAAACGGAGGAAAACCATTAAGCACAGACAAATCATTGAAATCTGAATCTTGAGTGACTAGTACATATCCATGATTTTTGGCATATTGCCATATTTCAACATCATCGGCATTCTGTAAACCAACAAAACGTACATGTGTCGAATCAGGGTAAATATCTTCCAGCCGTCTACATAACTTAAACGACATATTTTCATCAAATAGCAATTTCATTACAAGACAGCTATTTTTCTTTCCTTATCAGCGGCAAAAGCCAGGCTGGCATAGATATCATCTTCGGTAAGCTCAGGAAAATCATCAATTATTTCACTATTTTTCATGCCATTAGCAAGCATTTTCAAAATATCATAAACCGTGATTCTCATATTTCTGATACAAGGCTTAGCCGACCTTTTGCCAGGCTCAATTGTGATAATTTTTTTATAATCAACCATTTTAAAACCCTCAAAAATGCTTGTGAGAGATTATATCATATTGTTTTGCAATACAGATAATAGGCAAGCTAAATCCGGCAAAGTCGTTGCATCATGTTGGGTTACGATACGCGCTAGGAGCCTGTCCGAGAACTGGGATTGAAACGAAAATTTCAGAATTGTTATAAGGTGAATTTATCAAGAGAGGCGAATAGTCGCTCTATTTAACGAACTTGATAAGCTCAGATTATGATGATTGTGGGATTTGCAGTCAATTTCTAGTTCTCGGACAGGCTCCTAGCATGGTAGTAATTTTAAATTTTGGTTTTATGCGTATCTAACCCGACCTACAGTTGTATAATACCCATCCCCCCTGTTTTTTATATATTTTGCTATTTGTCTGCAATTCTTTCAAAGACACCCAACTCCCTGTTCTTGCGAACATTATCCCACTCGAATATTTGACCATTCATGGCAATGTAAACTCCCTTTGGCAGTGTTTGTAGTGCTGCCAGGGCAAAGCCCAAATTAAACAGTGCATCGCTGTGTTTAAAGACAAAGGGAACCATTGCACCTAATAATACCACCGTTTTGTTTAGCCCGGATTCAGCCAAAACCCTGGCTGTTTCTACCATTGTGTCGGTGCCGTGGGTAATCAGGATTTTTTCTTCAGCGGCATTCTGGCAGGCATTAAGCACGAGCTGGCGATCATTATGATTCATTTCCAGACTGTCTTTGAATAAAACTGGCTGAATATTTATTGCAGAGCGATTGCGCCCCAGTGTGAGCATTTCTTCAATGTGGCTCTCAGTAAAATAAAGCTCACCGTTTGCTTCATTGTAGCTTTTATCTATTGTGCCACCCGTTAGTAACAGTTTTATTTGCATTGCGCTGTTCCTTGAATACTTTTTAAATACTACTATGCAAACGCGGTACAGCCGCCAGCAGTTTCTGCGTGTAGGGGTTTTGCGGATTGCCGCAGACTGCATTCGTCAAGCCCTGCTCGACTACCTTACCATTTTTCATTACGATGGTTTCATCACACAGGTATTCAACCACGGCAATATTATGCGTAATAAACAGCAGGGTTAAATTTTGCCTGTCACGGATTTCCAGCAGCAGTTCAAGAATTTCTGCCTGTACTGACACATCCAGCGCACTGGTTATTTCATCACACACAATAAATTCAGGCTTGAGTGCCAATGCTCTTGCCAAACCGATACGCTGGCGTTGCCCGCCTGAAAATTCATGCGGATAACGCCACAGAAAGTTACGCTCTAGCTGTACTGATTCCAGCACCTCACCTGCGAGTTGCAGGCGTTCTTCATCTGAATCACCGATGCCATGCACTTTCATTGGTTCGGTAATCGTTTTGGATACCATTAGACGCGGATTTAGTGACGATTGCGGGTCTTGAAAGGCAATTTGCATTCTGCGACGCCAGGGTTTCATTTGCTTGTTTGACAGCCCTACCAGTTCTTGTTCGCCCTCTTCTGTAATGAAAACCACGCTGCCGGCGGTTGCTTTTTGCAGTTGCAAAATAGCGCGCCCCAGGGTGGTTTTGCCGCTACCCGATTCACCCACCAGTGCCACAATTTTGCCTTTATTGATATTGATCGAGACATCGTCTACCGCGCGCACATGGTCAACCACGCGCTGAAACAGTCCTTTGCGGATGGGGAAAAATACATCCAGATGGCTGACCTTAATCAGTACATCCTGCTGATTTGGATCATATTCCTCACGTTCGCGCCGGGGCAGATTATCCGGCACTGCTGCCAGCAGTTTTTGAGTGTATTTGTGCCGGGGATTATGCAGCACGCTTTTGCTGTCACCCACTTCAACCAGCTTGCCCTGCTTCATTACGCCAACTTTATCGGCGATTTGTGCCACCACGCCAAAGTCGTGTGTGATAAACAGAACACTCATGCCCTTGCGTTGTTGCAGTTCTTTAATCAGTTTGAGGACTTCTGCCTGAACGGTCACATCGAGCGCGGTGGTTGGCTCATCGGCAATTAATAAATCCGGCTCACAGGCGAGTGCCATTGCGATCATAATGCGTTGTCGCTGACCGCCCGAGAGTTCATGCGGATAATTATTAAAGCGGCTTTCGGCATCTTTAATCTGTACTTCGTGCATCGCTTTTAAAGCACGCTGTTTCGCAACTTCTTCCGACATGCCGTGATTATGCAGCAGCAGGGCTTCCATAATCTGTTCGCCAATACTGTAAACCGGATTGAGCGAGGTCATTGGCTCCTGAAAAATCATCGCAATACGCGAACCGCGAATATCACAAAGTTGCTCTTCATCCAGCGTGAGCATATTGACCTGCTGATGTTCTTCCTTGTGGGTGAGCTGATTGAGCTTGCGCCAGTCAAACAGGATTTCACCCCCAGGATGATGACTGATGCGATGTGGTAATAGCTGGATAACCGAGAGCGCCAGAATCGACTTGCCACTGCCTGATTCACCGACCAGACAAAAAGTTTCGCCTTTTTCTATGCTGAAACTGACATCATCTACTGCTTTTATTATGCCGCTGTCTGTATCCAGATGCGTATGCAGGTTTTTTATTTCTAGCAAACTCATGCGGCTGTTTCACCTTCGTTATTTTTTTTATTACGTTTCTTTTTGTTTCTGCTTGGTCTGTTTGCCACCTTGGGATCAAGTGCATCACGCAACGCTTCACCAATCAGGTTATAGGCAAAGACGGTCATAAAAATCGCACCACCAGGGAAAACCGCCATCCACCAGTTAAAGGTCGATGCCTTGATTGACTGGTTCAGCATCTGCCCCCAGGATGGCGCATCCACCGGACCCAGCCCCAAAAAGCTTAGCGTCGCTTCTGCCAGAATCGCCGAGGCAACGCCAAAGCTGACACTCACCAGCAAAGGTGCAATGCCGTTAGGTAGCATGTGCCGGAACAAAATTGACGGCAGCGGCAAGCCGCTGGCGATAGCCGCCTGCACATAATCCTGTTTGCGTAATTTTAAAAATTCAGCACGCGCATAGCGGGCATAGCCTGACCAACTTGTCAGCCCGATAATCACCATAATCAGGTAGATATTTCGACCAAAGAATGCCACAAAGGTTAGCAGCAAAAACAGCGTCGGCACCGATTCAAACACTTCCACCAAACGCATTCCCAGCATATCGACAATGCCTGAAAAATAGCCCATCAAACCACCAAGAATGACGCCAATCACGAGCGCAATTCCTGTCGCTATAAAGCCTATCGAGAGTGCCACGCGGGAAGCATGAATCATGCGGCTCAAGACATCTGCACCGTTTTCTTCAGTTCCCATCAGGTGAGTAAACTTGCCTTCTGCCAGCGGTTCTTTTAGCGGTGTTTCTCTAACATCACGCATATAGTCACGCGCCGAGAAAGGAATTGGCGCATTGATTTGCCATTCGTAGGCATCTTTGTATGATTGCAAACGAAAATCGTCATAGATAATCAGGGCAGGCGGTTTTACAAACAGATTGGCAAGTACGGAAACAATCAAAACCAGCGTAACCAGCGTCAGCATAAACTTGCCAAAAGAACGCCGCAGCGGTGTCAGCAACAGAAAAATCACTATAAAAAAGACAGAGAGAAATATGACATCTTCAACCGTAAAGTAACGCAAAAAGGGCGCGACAATCTCACCATTGGGCTGCTTTGCCAAAAGTGGCACTGTATTTGCCAAAAATGGCGCAAAAACAGCCGTTAAAATCAGAATAATTACCCAGGCAGCGCCTATTTTTGCCCCCATGCCTGAAAAGGTGCGCTTTAAGACACGCCGGAAAAAGCCTGAAGAGCGCTGTCTGGAATTGTTTTTAGTCTTACTCATAGCGCTATTCATAAGACACCCGTGGATCAACCAGTGTATAAAGAAAATCTGTAATCAGATAACCTAGCAGGGTTAAAAAGCCACTAATCAGCGTGATTGACAGCATTAACTCCTTGTCGCGTCCATTCACTGCTTCAATTGCCAGCTTGCCCATGCCATCAATACTGAAAATGGATTCAACAATAACCGATCCCGCCAACAAGCCCGGCAAGATACCCGCCGATGCGGTAATCAGGGGAATCAGGCTATTTCTAAAGACATGCATGCGCATCACATTTTCTTCTGATACACCTTTTGCCCGTGCCGTGCGTGCGTAATCTTTTTCCAGATTTTCCAGTACCGAGGTACGAATCAATTTGGCAAGAAAGGCGAAACTGCCATAAGACAGCGTAATCACAGGCAAAATCAGATGCCAGATACGGTCAATCAGATAACCGCGCTCGGGTGATTCAGGTATCCACAGAAATGCCAGCAAAATACCAAGTGCAGCACCGACCAGACCCAAACCTCCTACCCTCAATATGGCAAAATCAACCCAGGCAATAATGCCCAGAGTCAACGCCCCCAGCAAAGGCAAAAATATCCAGTTAAACAACACATATTCAGGGTGTGAATACGCCATCCACGCCCCCAGGGCTGCGCCGATAATGGCAGCAATAAGGGTTCGTGCCATTTGCCTGTGCCACTGGCTTAGCAAAACCATTGAGACAACGCCTGCAAGCATAAACACAAAGATTTTGGCAATGGACACCATTGAAAAGCCATAGGGTAAATAGGTCATGTCTTGCGCCGCGCGATCACTCAAACCCGCCGTAGGAAACCACAGCCAGTGCTGCGTATTGGCAAAGAAGCCAATCAGCAGCACACCGATCAACATAGTCGGCACAGACCACATACCGAGCATAATCACATTTGAACCGACATCGAAGCTTCCGCCCCGATCTGATGCCGCCTTGATGCCGACGACGATGGCAATAATATAAATCAGTGGAATCGTAATCACGTTGAGCAATAGCGTTATCGGCAGACGCTCTTTAATCAATGCTGAAAC
>Ga0256832_1003326_pt1 | contig 10944 bp, 7 predicted proteins | sample 134614metaG_FD_190534 | JGI IMG/M metagenome (GOLD analysis project Ga0256832, IMG submission 190534) | Hydrothermal vent microbial communities from Lau Basin, Pacific Ocean - 134-614 | ecosystem: Environmental > Aquatic > Marine > Hydrothermal vents | place: Pacific Ocean: Lau Basin | collected...
AAAATGGGCAGTCAGAATCGGAGGTTGTTACAATTACAGAGACGGTCTTTATGATTGGATAATGATCAAAGATAATCATATCGATGCAGCCGGAGGTATTAAAAACGCTATAGACAGAGTTCAGAAATATTTAAAAGAAAAAAATCTGGATTTGGGTATAACCATAGAAGTCAGAAATCTTGTTGAACTGAATGAAGTGCTGGAAAAAGGAGGGGTGACAAGAATCATGCTTGACAATTTTGAATTGGCAATACTGAAAGAAGCTGTGTGTACTATCGACAAGAGATATGAAACCGAGGCATCCGGTGGAGTTTCCCTGCAAACCATAAGAGATATTGCAGAAACAGGAGTTGATTATATATCTGTCGGCGCATTAACTCATTCAGCGGGAATTTTGGACCTAAGTCTTAAAATCATAAAATAGTGTTTCTCTTTTACTCCAAGGCATATTCAACAGCACTAAAAGCATGAATTTCGGTAGTATCAAATACCGGTATCTCAACATCATTCTGTCTGATCAATAATGGTATTTCCGTACATCCTAATATTACCCCTTCTGCTCCTCGTTCCTGTAATGTTTTGATTATTCTTTTATATTCTTCCCTGGAGCCATCATTTATAATACCATGAACCAGTTCCTGATATATCACATTATGGATAATTTCCCTATCATCAATTTCCGGGATTATCACTTCTATACCATAATCAGACAAAATCGTTTTATAAAAATCTTTTTCCATCGTGAATTTAGTTCCAAGCAGAGCAACAGTATCAATTTTTTTCTCCAGAATTTTTTTTGTGGTAGCTTCTGCAATATGCAAAAAAGGAATAGAAGTATTTTTTTTGATCTCCTCACTACACAGATGCATTGTATTAGTACATAAAACGATGAAATCCGCTCCGGCTTTTTCCAACTGTTGTGCAGACTGAACCATTATTTTATTCAATTCATCCCAATCATCATCATGCTGCAATTTTTCGATCTCATCAAAATCAACAGAGACCATGATTGATTTTGCCGAATGAAATCCTCCAAGGATCTCTCCTGCCTTTTTATTTATCAATTCATAATAAACCTGAGATGATTCCCAACTCATTCCTCCGATCAAACCGATTGTTTTCATTATTTATAATTTTTAGAAATATTTATCACTTCTACATTAGAATGTTGCCACAATTTAAGGACTTTGTCCAAAAGAGATTTGCGAACAACCCAAATCATATCAAGATCATCTTTTTTTAATGCTGATTCTATTTCATTGAACCAGCCTTTACCTTTTAATTCCATCGGACCGATCTCGTCAATAATAAGTAGATTCGCTTTTTCTATTGCATCTTTAAGAGATTGTTGCCCAAATTCCAGTCCTGATTGTTTAAAATAATATTTACCAATTTTCAAATCTCCTTTTTGATAAATATTATTACACAATAATATTTTTTGTCCTGTTAAAATATTTTCAAGTTCAAATCCCAGTCTTTCGCCATTTTTATCAATACCGTGAGCTATCAGTCCTCCAATCTTCAGATCCGGTTCTTTTTCAGACAGTTGCTGTATCAGATTCTTAAGGTACGTTGTTTTTCCACTCCTTGTTTCACCGCTAATTATCGTTAATTTATTTTTCATAGCAATGTGACCTGTAAAATAATGCAATAAAGAATCTGATAATTCTATCGCTTTTTTTAAGACCTTAATTGGATTTGTAAAAGATTTTCTATTAGATACGATATTTTTCAATAAAAACGGAAGAGCGGAAGAAGCTAAACCTATTGTAGTATATAAACCGGAAAAACCTTTTTGATACATCAAAGCTTTTACTACGGGATTTTTTAGTTCCACACTAATAGTTGTAAAAACTGAAATCATCATAATAGCTCTTGTCAGCATTTTCATTCCTATAATAAATCCCTCTGTTTTATTATTCCAAAATAAAATAGCAAACAACAGAATTATTAATAATTGGATCCAAAACACAGGTTTTGATAATCTCCTTAAAGAATTTCCATAGCGGAAAATAATAAATATCAAATACGGTATAACTAATACTAATGAATATAAATATGAATAATTTTCAAGCAAAATCAAGGACAATATCAATGCTATAATATGAATAAAAATCAATATCGAATTGTACTTAAATGAAGTGGTATTAAACAATTTATTCTCTTTCTCCAATTCAATATAGACTTCTTTGTCAATAGAAATGTTATTACGGTTTGCAATCTGTTTACCTGTTTTGACGCCGATATAAGCAGTTATTATTCCCAATACAGTATAAACGACTGTTACTAATAAAAACAAATATTTTAACGGCAAATCGATATGCGTTGTTTTTAACAAAACGAAATACATATTTTCAAGAACCTTAACTATATCAAAACCATAAATAATAAGAATACTTACAACTTTGTGGAGTATCGCACTGAACATTGAGAGAATACCGGCAATGACAAAAGCGAGATATGTACGCTTGAAAATACTAACGGATATTTGAAAAATAACCGCTTCGACCAAAATACCGATCAATGGACCTAAGATAATTGATGTCGGAAGCATTGATCTCATCAAAGCTGTAATGATACCTGCTTTGAGAAACAGATATCTGTCATTCCATTTGTATGAAAAACCTATCAATAATACAAGGGAAAAGAAAGTCAGGAAAGTACCGGCAAAAGGAATACGCAGATTGTGTAAAAATGTTCCGAAAATAATCTCGAACGATGCCCAGATACTACCGATAACCGCAGCTTTCAACCATGAATTATTACTTTCTTCTCTCATATTATATTTGTAAACTGCGAATATAGGAAAAATTTTTACAATTATGAGGGGTGAGGATAAAACAAAAAGTTTAAAATATAGCTAAAAAAAAGGGTTGCAAACTTGCAACCCTTTTTAAAAATGTGAATTTTTATATTAAAACTTAAATTCAATTCCCTGTGCCAATGGAAGATCATGACTATAATTGATAGTACTTGTCTGTCTTCTCATATATGCTTTCCAGGCATCCGAGCCACTTTCTCTACCTCCGCCGGTATCTTTTTCTCCTCCGAATGCACCGCCGATCTCAGCTCCTGAAGTACCTGCATTAACATTTGCGATACCGCAATCAGATCCCATTCCGGATAAGAAAGTTTCCGCTTCAAGAAGATCTCTTGTGAAAATAGCGGAGGAAAGTCCCTGAGGAACATCATTGTTGATCTCAATAGCATTTTCCACACCTCCTTTATATTTTATCAGATAAACAATAGGAGCAAATGTTTCTTCCTGAACTATTTTATAGTGGTTTTCTGCTTCAGCTATTGCAGGAACTACATAATTACCGGATTCAAATCCCGGACCATCAAGTACTTGCCCGCCGAATAATACTTTTCCACCTTCTTCCTCAACTTGTTCAACTGCATTTTTAAACAGATCAACTGAAAAATGATCGATAAGTGGTCCTACCAATGTTTTTTCATCCAAAGGATTTCCGATCTTTGTTTTTACGCTTTCATATGCATGAACAAATTTTTCTACAAATTCATTGTACACATCTTCATGAATTATTATTCTTCGTGTTGAGGTACATCTTTGTCCTGCTGTTCCGACAGTTCCGAATACCGTAGATGAAACAGCCAGTTGCATATCTGCATTTGGAGTAACTATTACCGCATTGTTACCACCTAATTCGAGGATTGTTTTTCCTAATCTTTTTCCTACTAATTGTCCTGCTCTTTTACCTACAGCGGTTGATCCTGTAAGTGATACAAGATTTATCCTTTTATCTTTAAGGAAATTGTCTCCCATCACAGATGATTTTGCAACTATCATGTTGAATACTCCTTCAGGAACATCGTGTTTTTTAAGAACATCCCTGATGATATTCATAGTTGCCAAAGCGGTCAAAGGTGTTTTTGAAGAAGGTTTCCAAATAACTACATCTCCGGCTGTGATTGCGAGAGCAGAATTCCAAGCCCATACAGCGACCGGAAAGTTGAAAGAGGTAACTATTCCTACTATTCCCAATGGCTGATATTGCTCTGTCAATCTGTGTTTAGCTCTTTCGGACTGTAGATTCATCCCGTTCATGGTTCTTGCCTGACCTACTGCAAAGTCACAGATATCTATCATTTCCTGCACTTCGCCAAGACCTTCCTGGTATATTTTTCCCATTTCCAAAGTAACCAAAGCTCCCAATGGTTCTTTGTATTCTCTAAGAGCCAATCCTATTTGTCTTACTACTTCTGCTCTTACAGGAGCAGGTGTCATTCTCCATACTTTGAAAGCTTCCTGAGCTTTCTTAACTATCATTTCGTAGTCATCCAGAGTTCCGTTTTTGACTTCTGCTATCAATTCACCGTCAATAGGGGAGTATGATGCAGTAGTGCTTCCTTCAGTATCAAACCATTCCGAACCTGTGGTGACACCTTTATTGATCTCCGAGATTCCGAGTTTCGATAATATTTCTTGTTTTGTCATCATTTGTTTTGTTTTTATTTTGTTTACTTAATTCATTTAATTCAACCAATACTTCTTCTATTTGTTCAGGTGTAAAATCCTTTTCTTCGCATGCTTCTTCAAGCGTACCCCAAACAGGTTCTCCACATACAATACATCTAATTCCTTTTTTTGACAAATATTGTACGGAAAAAGGATATTTCTCTATCAATTCTTCAATTGTGATATCTTTATTTATTTCCATAATTCCAATGTTTATTGTTGTCTTCAAGATAATTTACAAGATCAAGATATTGCTTTGCATATTTTAATACTTCATTTCCGGATATTTGAACGTCATTTATATATGGTATTATTTTAATATTTTTAAAATTCTCTTTTGATAATTTATTATAAAGCTGTTTTGCCGATGAATATTCTTTATATAGTCCTACAGTATATCTGTATTTATTTGTTTTTAGATCTTTTTCAATACTTGCATCGAGGAAATTGTTTTGTATTTTATTTAAAAATAATGAATCGGATTCATTAATTTCAATTCTATATGTCAATCCGTCTACAACTGTTTTATATAAAATATGAGCAGGATCTTCAAGGGATTTGCTTATATAAAGACGCTCATTTTTAAAAAAATAAGGAAGAGTATCTGCATTTAAAATAGATATGTCTATTCTGTTGTTGACTTTTGTAATGATATTCTTTGATCTTAGAGGTCCGTTTGGTGTAGCAGCCGGAATATTATCTCCGGCACCTTTGATGATTATTCTATCTGAACTGATCATTCTCAATTGCAGCGAATCAGCTATATTTTCAACTATTTTTATTGAAGTAAGCAAATCGGTATCTTTCTTATTCCAATTGAAACTGTTCCCTATAAATTTGACTTTAATTTCCGGATATTGAATCATTAATTTTGCCAATTTATTAACAAAATTAATTGTTTTATCATTATCACTGTATGTATTGTTTTTTATAAAAATATTGGGAATGATAAAATCTTCTTTATCTGTATCTTTTGTTCCTTCATTTGAAGTAATATTCGGAATAACATTTGAAGAACTATCAATATTACCGGGATTATCTTTATAGACAAGATCTGGAATTCTGTTTCTAAGAAAAGGAATTTCATATTTGTATGTATCGGTTATCTCTATTTGATCTTTGAAATAGATCCAATAAATATCATTTTTGCCTGATCCCTTATCTTTTCTGTTGCTATTGTAAATCCCCCCTTTTCCTGAAGATAACAATCTGAATCCATAATCATTTGCCGAAGAATTTGCCGGAAAACCGATATTGACAGGATCAGTCCAATTATTTTCAGAATAGCTGAAATTACTTTTAAAAATATCAAATCCACCAACTGAATTCATGTTATCGGAACTAAAATACAGGGTTAAACCGTCTTTTGTGATAAAAGGGCTTATTTCATTATAAGATGTATTGATTTTTGAGCCTAAATTAATTGGACTGAACCATTTATTATTCCTTATTCCTGTTATGAACAAATCATATCCTCCATATCCGCCAAATTTGTTTGAGGAAAAGATAATTGTAGAATCATTAACTACCTGAATATATTTGAATCCTGTTCTTAAAGATAAAGGCAGATTAAATTCTTCAGAATATTTAGCTTCTTTATTAAGAAAAGGATTATTAGCGATCATTAAATTTCCTTTGTTGAAATTTTTACCTGAAAAATAAATGACACTGTTCCCTTTTTCAATAAAATCAAGAAAAATAGTATTTTTTGTTATTAATGTATCCAAAATATTTTGAGGTTTTTTCCAATTTCCATTGCTATATTCAGTTTGATATACTTTGTAATAACGGGAACTAACATAATCATCGCTATTGGAGGAAAAGTAAAAAATTGTTGTGCTGTCAGGGTTTTGCAGGGGTAAAATATCATCCTCAGGGGTATTTATTTCAATACCCCAATTCTCTATAAAATGACCTGGTTTTTTGTATTGAAGCTCTAAACCGTTAGCACATCTTTTGATTTTGGTAATTATACTTTTTCTTTTTAATTTATTTTTTCCAATATATGATAAATATTTTTTGTAATAAAGAATTGCATTTTCAAAGTCTTGCTTATCCTGATAAGATTTTGCAAGATACAGATACAAATCATCATCATAACTTCCTAAAAGTGCAGCATTATTAAGATCTTCGATCGCATTATCCAAATTATTGCAATGATAATTGCTAATACCTCTTTTTAGAAATACATTTTTATTTGTATAAAACTTTAAATATTGATCATATTGTTTTATTGATTCACAGTATTTTTTTTCTTTGAATAGCTTATTTCCTTGTTTAACAGGATTCTGTGCGAAAACCACAGCAGCAAACAAAACTAATAAAAAAAAGCTAAAACTTATATTTTTTAATATGTTGGTTATCTTTAACATTAAACTAATTGATTAATATCAAAATTTTCTAAATAATCAGATACGCGTTTAATGAATGTCCCTCCTAAAAATCCATCAACAACTCTATGGTCATAAGACATAGATAAATACGCTTTGTTTCTGATCGCAATAACATCTCCCATTTCAGTTTCGAGTACGGCAGGTTTTTTAACTATAGCACCGATTGCCAGAATAGCTACCTGAGGTTGATTGATGATTGGAGTTCCAAGTATATTGCCCATAGTACCCAGATTGGTAATTGTAAAAGTACCTCCTTGTATTTCATCGGGTTTCAATTTATTTTCACGTGCTCTTGATACAAGGTCATTCACTATTTTGGTCAATCCTTCAAGATTGTACATATCAGCATTTTTAATAACGGGAACTATCAGATTTCCCGATGGTAAAGCAGTGGCAATACCGATATTAATATTTTTTCTGATTATTATTTTGTCACCGTCCACTGAAGAATTAACCAGAGGAAAATCTTTTAAAGCTTTGACAACCGCTTCTACAATAATAGGTGTAAATGTGATCTTTTGCTTGTGCTTTTCAAAAAAGCTGTTTTTGATCTTATTTCTCCATTTTACCACTTCTGTCATATCCGATTCGACAACGGATGTAACATGTGGGGATATCCTCTTGGATTCCACCATATGAGCTGCTATCAGTTTTCTCATTCGATCCATCTCCAATATCTCATCGCCATCCATTGAAAAATTGTATTTACCTGCATCTACTGCGATTGGCGTGCCGGAAACAGTTGTTTTACCTTCTCTCTTGTCTTCAATGTATTTCAACAAATCTCTTTTGGTTACTTTGCCATTAGCTCCTGTTCCCTGTATTGAGTTTAGTTCTTCTATGCTTATATTTTCTTTTTTGGCAATGTTTTTTACCAACGGAGTAAATCTTTTATCTGATGATGTAAAATCAGGTTTGGATTCAGGTATTTCCGTATTAATATTTGTATCTGGTTCCTGCAAATCATCTTCGGTCTCTTCGGAAATAATAGGTTCTTCTTCAGATATATCTCCTTCGGTTTCTATCAGAGCCATCACTTCACCTACAGGGACAACATCATCTTTTTTGAAATTGATCTTTTTTATAATTCCTGAAACCGGAGATTGAATTTCGGTATCAACTTTATCTGTTGCAACCTCAAGGATAGTTTCGTCTTCCGCAATTTTATCACCTTCATTTTTTAACCAGGCGATAATTGTAGCTTCTATTACACCTTCTCCCATTTTTGGCATTAATAATTTGTATAGCCCCATAGATTGAAAATTTTCGTAAAATTATATTAATTATTTTGATAAAACTAAAACTTATGCAGAAATTTTCTTATGTATCTACCTGAGTAGATACTTTCTCATTAGGTCAAGAGCAAAAACCGTACTTGTCTCTATATTTTTCAATCTGTTATCACCAAGTTGAAGTTTTTTTGTAATGATTTTATCTTTTGATCCTGCTGCCAGCCAAATAGTTCCTACCGGTTTTTCCGGAGTGCCTCCTGTAGGTCCTGCAATTCCTGATGTAGCAATGGCAACATCACAGTCCATTACATTCAGGACTCCTGAAACCATTTCCCTGACAGTTTGTTCGCTTACAGCACCGTATTTTTTCAAAGTTTTATGTTTTACTCCCAAAACTTTTTCTTTAATTTCATTGGAATAAGAAACTACTGTTCCTTTATAATATTCGGAAGAACCCGAAACAGAAGTGATCATATGAGCTACCATCCCTCCGGTACAGCTTTCGGCAGTAGCCAGAAATAAACCTCTTTCTTTTAACATTTTTCCCAATACATCTTCGATGGTCTCATTATCGTACCCAAAAATATATTCGCCTATTTTATCTTTTATTTTTTCAATATATTCATTCAACTGTTCCTGTAGTTTTGCTTTGTCCGTTCCTTTTGCCGTAAGCCTCAGCCGTACCCTTCCCAGATTGGGCAGGTAGGCGATAGACATATTTTCAGGAAAAGAGAGAACGATATCTTTGAGTTTCTCAGCCAATGCAGCTTCTATCTCTCCTGATGTAAGTATTGTTTTTTTCAAAATATAAAAACCGTTAGATTCCTTTTCCAGCAAAGGGATAATTTCGTCAGTGAAAATACTCTTCATCTCGGGAGGAACACCGGGTAGAGCAATGATCTTTTTTCCTTTTTTATTGAATAACATGCCGGGTGCTGATCCTACTCTGTTTTTCAGGAAAACAGTGCCGACAGGAAAATGGCTGTAATTGAATAACATATCGTCAATAGTATGACCTCTTTTAGCAACATAATCTTTTACTTTTTCGAAAAAATCTTTATTGTACACCATGTGAACGCCGAGGAATTTAGCAAAGGTTTTTTTAGTGATATCATCAACTGTAGGTCCTAATCCTCCTGTTGTAATTATCAGGTCAGCTTTTTCTATTCCTTCATTCAATGCATCAATTATTTCATTTTCTTCATCCTGAACCGAAATGATCTTTTTAACTTTTATTCCCAACCCGGTCAATTTATCGGCTATCCATGCTGAATTTCTGTCAATAACCTGACCTATAAGCAATTCATCTCCAATGGTGATAAGATAAGCTGTTTTCCCGGTTATATTTTTTTTCATAGAGTTAGTTTTAGTTGTAAAAGTACACTGTCTGAGTAATCATATTATTATTAACAAATTAAAACGTAAAATGATTTAAAAAATATCTGTTTTCATTTTCGTTTTCTTATCTTCACATTTTTTTAATGATTAGGATCATAATATGTATAGATATCTGATAAATCTGGAGATAAAAGAATTTTTGCGGTCAAAAAGGTTTGGAAAGCGTTTAATAGGAAAGATCGCTATGATAATAGGGTTTTTGTATATGGCATTGATGATGATCATAGGTGGTTTCGGGTTATATTACGGACTCAAAGAATCCATGCCGGAAGTAGATGTTTTTTTATTGGCAAATAGTTACTTGATTTATTTTTTCGGTGTTTTGTTTATATTAATCTTAATGATGAGTTCTTCTCCGTCTATGAAGATTAAACCTTTGATGATATTGCCGTTGAAAAAAAGAGCGATCATTTCGTTTTTTATGTTCAAATTGATATTTAATCTATTATTCTTTATTGTTTTAATATTTGTTCTTTCTTATAGTGCAGCGCTGATATCAGATGGACATAATGTGATCAATGTTATGTCATGGATCATAGCGATTTTGGGTGTGACAATTTCATTAAGGCTGATAGGGTTTTTAATGGAAAAAAGCAGTAAGGTTGTTACAATTGTTTTGATTTCATTGATACTGATCTTTATATTGAAAAAATTGGAATTGATCGATATTCCTGCTCTTTCAGCACAATTATTTTATATAGTTTACAAAAGTCCATGGTGGTTATTTGTTTACCTTGCATTATTTTTTGCAATTGTCAATTATAGTTACAATATATTAAATCGTGGTTTCTATATTGATGGTGTTTTACATGGTGAAAAAGAAGCTGTGAAGGAATTGGAATTGAACTGGTTAAACAGGTTTGGGACACTTTCTACATTTCTGAAAAACGATATAAGAATGATCTGGAGAAATAAAAGGCCGCGACATACATTCTTTTGGTCATTTTATTTTTTGTTTTACGGAGCATATTTGATGAATAGATACACGGGGAATGATCATTTTTCCTTTAATATAGTCTTTGCTTCCATGTTTGTTACGAGTGGATTTTTGTTTTCATTTGGAAATTATGTACCAAGTTGGGACAGTGAATATTACAGATTGTTTATGAGTCAAAATATTAAATACAGGCAATATATTGAATCCAAATGGTGGCTGATGTCGGTTTCTGTTTTGATGTTTTCAATCCTGAGTATTCCGTTTATTTATTTTGGATTGAATGTATTGTTATTAATATTGGCAATGGCTGTTTTCAATATCGGGTTCAATTCATATTTGGTATTGCTCGGAGGATTATTCAATGATAAACCGATAAAATTAAGTGAGAAAGCAAGACGTTTTCAGAATACAAAAGGATTTAACGGAAATGCTTTTTTGTTGGGAATGATAAGATTGATCTTACCCTTATTGGTATTCTATGTTTCGATGAAAATTGGAGGTATT
>Ga0256832_1003327_pt1 | contig 10941 bp, 9 predicted proteins | sample 134614metaG_FD_190534 | JGI IMG/M metagenome (GOLD analysis project Ga0256832, IMG submission 190534) | Hydrothermal vent microbial communities from Lau Basin, Pacific Ocean - 134-614 | ecosystem: Environmental > Aquatic > Marine > Hydrothermal vents | place: Pacific Ocean: Lau Basin | collected...
GTGGGGATGACTCCATGAGCCAGACGCGGGAAGCCCTGTTGCCAGCAACGCCGGATTTCACCCGGCCCGAGGCCGCCGGCGAAGCGGTGCGCGCCCTCATCGCCGAATTGAAGCAGGAGCACGCGCCGGATGCCCCCGCCTTCCGCAGCGGCCTGCTCAAGGGCGCGCGCGCCATTGTCGACAAGGTGCGCGCCAGCGCCGAGGAGCTGTTGCTGCAAACCCGCAAGGGCATCGATTGCGCGGGCTTCCTGTCCGACGCCCAGGACGCCCTGTTGCAGGCGCTGTTCGAGTTCATCACCACCGATCTTTATCCGCTGGCCAATCCCACGGCCTCGGAGCGCATGAGCATGGTCGCCACCGGCGGCTACGGTCGCGGCCTGCTGGCGCCGGGGTCGGACATCGACCTGTTGTTCCTTTTCCCCTTCCGCCAGACCGCCTGGGGCGAACAGGTGGTGGAATACCTGCTCTATCTGTTGTGGGACCTGAAGTTCAAGGTCGGCCATGCCACCCGTTCGCTGGATGATTGCATCCGTCTGGCGCGTGAGGATCACACCATTCTCACCGCGCTGATGGAGGCGCGCCATCTGACCGGCGACGAGGCGCTGTTCGAGGAGTTCCGCCAACGATTCAAGACGGAGGTCATCGGCCAGGAGCCGCAGAAATACATCGCCGAGAAGCTGGCCGAGCGCGACGAGCGCCACCGCCGCCAGGGCGAGAGCCGCTACCTGGTGGAACCGGACGTGAAGGAGGGCAAGGGCGGGCTTCGCGACCTGCAAACCCTCTACTGGATCGGCAAATACGTCTATGGCGTGGACGACGTCGCCGGGCTGGTGAAGCGCGGGGTGTTCACGGCGGAAGAGCTGCACCGCTTCCATCGCGCCGAGGATTTCCTGTGGGCGGTGCGCTGCCACCTGCATTTCCTCTCCGGCAGGGCCGCCGACAAGCTCTCCTTCGACTATCAGCCCAGGGTGGCCGAGCGGCTGGGCTTTCGCTCCGCGCACGCCAGGCTCAAGCACGTGGAGCGCTTCATGCGCCGCTATTTCCTCCACGCCAAGGAGGTCGGCGACCTCACCCGCATCTTCTCCGCCGTGCTGGAAGAACAGCAGTTGAAAAAGCCGCGCCATGTCTCGCGCCTGCTCGACCGCCTGTTGCGACACCCGCGCAGCCGCAAGCTCAAGGACTATCCCGGCTTCGTCATCGAAACCGGGCGCATCGACGTGGAAGACGCCGATGTGTTCAAGCGCGACCCGGTAAACCTGCTGCGCCTGTTCGCGCTGGCCGACCGGCTGGGAGCGGACATCCACCCCAACGCGCTGCGCCTGGTGCGCCGTTCCATCCGGCTCATCAACGACGATGTGCGCAACGACCCGAAGGCCAACGAGCTGTTCCTGCAGCTGCTGTGCGACTCGAAAGACCCCGAACAGGCGCTGCGCCGGCTCAACGAGGCCGACGTTCTGGGCCGCTTCATTCCCGACTTCGGGCGCATCGTGGCGCTCATGCAGTTCAACATGTATCACCACTACACGGTGGACGAACACCTGATCCGCGCCGTCGGCTGGCTGGCGAAGATCGACCGCGGCGAACTGAAGGAAGAGCATCCGCTGTCCTACGAGATCATGCCCAAGGTGAAGATGCGCCGGGCGCTCTACGTCGCCGCCTTCCTGCACGACATCGCCAAGGGCCGTCCCGAGAGCCACTCCGTCGCCGGCGAGAAGGTGGCGCGCAAGCTCTGCCCGCGCCTGGGGCTGACGGAGGCGGAAACGGAGATGGTGGCGTGGCTGGTGCGCCACCATCTGCTGATGAGCGAGGTGGCGCAGACGCGCGATCTGACCGACTTCAAGACCATTCTCGATTTCGCCGAACAGGTGCGCTCGCCAGAGCGCATGCGACTGTTGCTCATTCTCACGGTGGTGGACATCCGCGCCGTCGGGCCGGGCGTATGGAACGGCTGGAAAGGCGAGTTGTTGCGCACGCTCTATTACGAAACCGAACCGGTGCTTTCCGGCGGGCATGCCACCATTCCGCGCCGGCAGCGCATCGCCGAGGCCCACGCGCGCTTCGCCGAAGCCGTCGGCTGGCCGGAGAACAAGCTGAAAGCCTATCTCGAGCGCCATTACGACGCCTACTGGATGGGCACCGACCTGGAGCACCAGCTGCGCCACGCGCGGCTCATCGAGCGGGCGGAAAGGCGGGGCGAGAAGATCGCGCTGGACTTTTACACCGACAAGTTCACGGCGATTACGGAAATCACCGTCTATACGCCCGATTATCCGCACCTGCTGGCCATGCTGGCCGGCGCCTGCGCCGCCGCGCAAGCGAACATCACCGGCGCGAAGATCTTCACCACGGCCGACGGCTGGGCGCTGGACACGGTCATCATCCAGCGGGCGTTCGACGCGGACGCGGACGAAGAGCGCCGCGCGCAACGCATCGGCGAGATGATCGTGAAGGCGCTGACCGGCGAGCTGCGGCTCACCCAGGTGCTGGCCGGCAAGCGCAGGACGCCGGAGAAATACAGGCCCTTCCGCGTCGCCCCGCACGTGGTCATCGACAACACCTCGTCCAACCGCTTCACCATCATCGAGGTGGAGGGGCTGGACCGCATTGGCCTGCTGTATGACCTCACCACCACGCTCCATGCCCTGAACCTGAACGTGGCTTCCGCCCACATCGCCACCTATGGCGAACGCGCGGTGGATGTGTTCTATGTCACCGACCTGACCGGCGACAAGATTACCGGCGAGGAGCGCCGGAAACTGATCCGTGAACGCCTGCAACGGGTGCTGACGGCGGAAACGGAAGGCGACGTGCAGGCCACCGCCTGAAAGGGCACGCCCGTCATGACGATTTGCAACCACGCCCCGCCCATGGCACAAGGCGCCATGATCCGGCGGGGGAGATTGCAGCCATGTCCCTGATGCGTTCGGCCATGACCGTGGGCGGCATGACGCTGCTTTCACGCGTGCTCGGTTTCGTGCGCGACGTGCTGATGGCCGCATTGCTTGGCGCCGGCGCGGTGGCGGAGGCCTTCGTGGTGGCCTTCCGCCTGCCCAACCTGTTTCGGCGTTTCTTCGGCGAGGGCGCGTTCAATTCGGCCTTCGTGCCGCTGTTCGCCAAGCGGCTGGAGGGCGAGGGACGGCGGGCGGCGCTGCGTTTCGCCGAGGAAGCCTTCGCCGGGCTGCTGTTCGTGCTGCTGCTGCTGACCATCGCCGCGGAACTGTTCATGCCCGCCTTCGTCTGGGTCATGGCCCCGGGTTTCAGCGGCGATGCGGAAAAGTTCCGCCTGACCGTGCTGCTCTCCCGCATCACCTTTCCCTATCTGCTGTGCATGTCGCTGGTGGCGCTGCTTTCCGGCGTGCTCAATTCGCTGCACCGCTTCGCGCTGGCCGCCTTCGCCCCGGTGTTGCTGAACATCGTGTTCATCGTGGTGCTGGTCTACGGCTGGTTCGCCGGGCTTTCCGGACAGCCGGAACTGGGCGTGCTCATTTCCGCCGGCGTCACGCTCGCCGGATTTCTGCAACTGGCGCTGTTGTGGTGGGCGGCGCACCGCGCGGGCTTCACCGTGCGCCTCCGCCGCGCCCGCTGGACGGCGGACATGAAGCGGCTGGTGGTGCTGGGCGTGCCGGGGCTGATCGCCGGCGGCATCACCCAGCTCAACCTCGTCATCTCCACCATCATCGCCTCCTGGCAGAAGGGCGCGCCGGCCTGGCTCTATTATGCCGACCGCATCTATCAGCTCCCCCTGGGGTTGGTGGGCGTGGCCATCGGCGTGGTGCTGTTGCCAGAGGTTTCGCGCAAGCTGCGCGCCGGCGACCATGCCGGCGTGCAGGGCAGCCAGAACCGGGCGCTGGAATTCGCCATGTTCCTCACCGTGCCGGCGGCGGTGGCGCTCATGGCCATGCCCGCTCCGGTGGTGCAGGTGCTGTTCGAGCGCGGCGCCTTTCATGCCGGCGACACGCGGGCCACGGCCGCCGCGCTGGCCGCCTTCGCCGCCGGATTGCCGGCCTTCGTGCTCATCAAGGTGTTCTCGCCCGCCTTCTTCGCGCGCGAGGACACGAAAACGCCCATGATCCATGCCGCCGTCTCCGTGGGGCTGAACATCACGCTGGCCATCGCCCTGTTCTTCTGGATACGACACGTGGGCATCGCCCTGGCCACCACCGTCGCCTCGTGGGTGAACGCGGCGCTGCTGGGGCGCGCCCTGCACGCGCGCGGCTATTGGCGGGTGGATGCGCAGGCCGGACGCAACCTGCCGCGCATTCTGTTGGCGGCGTTGCTGATGGGGCTGGCGCTGCTGGCCGCGTCATACGGGCTGCGCGGCTGGTTCGCGCCGGATGTGTCCTTCGCGTGGCGCGCCCTGTTGCTGGCGCTGCTGATCGTCGGCGGCGCGGCGCTCTATCTCGGCCTCAGCTGGCGCATGGGCGTGCTGACGAAGGACATGCTGCGCCAGGCCCTGCGCCGCGAGCGGGCGGCGTGATCACTTCGCGGCGCCCTGCACGCGCACCCGCAAACCGAAGGCGTTGCGCGGCACATGGGCGATGCGGGTATGAAAGCGCGCCATCGCGCCACTTTCGACATGCGCCCCCGCGCGTGGCGGAATGCGCCAGCCGTAGACCGGCGCGCCGTCCGCATTCAGCAATTGCAGGGACACCATGGGCATGGGCAGGGGCCGCGCGGAACGGTTTCGGATGCGCCCCGTGATGGACAGCTCCACCTCGCCCCGCGGCGTCGGAATCCAGCGGATGCGCATGTCTTCCACCCGCCAGGCGTCGAAGGCCACCGGCACGCCGACGGCCCGGTAGAGGTGCGCCGCGCCGGGCGCCAGCCGCACCACCTCCCGCGCGAACAGTTTCAGCCCCACTACGGTCAGCAGCACCGCCAGCAGCAGCGCCAGCCACTTCCGCCGGGCCATGGCGCGCCGGCGTTCCCGTTCGCGTCGCGCCTGCTCGCGCGCCAGCGCCTCCGCCGCCAGCCGCACCGCCGGGTCGTCGCCGCCCGGACCGTTTTCGTTGGCCGCCAGTCCGCTCAGCGGCGTCCGCACCGGCGCGGCAGCCGGAGCCGCCGTCATGGCCTGCCCGGGCTCCCGGTTCAGCGTTGCCGCGATTTGTCCTATCATGGCGCAAGACATCCAATACGCTGGTGATTCGCCCCGCCGCGTCCGGCGTCATGGCCGGCGCCGGCCCGTGGCGACATTCAAGCGCAAACATGGTTAAGGCGCCGTAAAGGCCCGCCCGGGGGAAACGGCATGGACGCTCCGGACAAGCCGGCAGGACCACTCATCCGCTTCGAGAACGTCGGGCTGCGCTATGGCGCCGGAGCGGAAGTGCTGCGCGACATCAGCTTCGACCTGCGCGCCGGCGACATGGTGTTTCTCACCGGCCCCTCGGGCGCCGGCAAGAGCAGCCTCCTGAAGCTCATGTATCTGGCCCTGCGCCCCAGCCGCGGGCTGGTGCGGCTGTTCGGGCAGGACGTTTCGACCTTGCCGCGGCCGGCGCTGGCCGAGCTGCGGCGGCGCATCGGCGTGGTGTTTCAGGACTTCCGCCTGCTGGATCATCTCTCCACCTTCGAGAACGTCGCCCTGCCGTTGCTGGTGCGTGGCGAACAGCTGAAAAACTATCGTCAGGACGTTCTGGAGCTGCTGGAATGGGTGGGGCTTGGCGGCCGCATCCACGCCCGGCCCAGCGTGCTCTCCGGCGGCGAGCAGCAGCGCGCCGCCATCGCCCGGGCCATCGTCTCCCGCCCGGAGGTGCTGCTGGCCGACGAACCCACCGGCAATGTGGATCCGGCCCTGGCGCGGCGCCTGATGCGCCTGTTCATGGAGCTGAACCGCATGGGCGCCACCGTGGTCATCGCCACCCACGATCCGGAAATCATCCGCGCCACCCCGGGCGCCACGGTCATGCATCTCAATCGCGGCTTCCTGCAGTTCCATGCGTCGGAAGACGGCCTGCCGCTACAGGAGGCGCCGGAATGACCCCGCCCCCGAACACCGAAGACGCCCTGCCCTCCGCCGCCCACATGCGGCGCAACCTGCTGCCGCGCATGCACGCGCCCATGCGCACCTTCATGGTGGCGGTGCTGACGATGGTGTGGCTGGCCGCCCTGGCCGCCGGCGCATTGCTGCTGCTGCGCCAGGCCATCGGCGTGTGGACGGAAGGGGTGGTGGCCGAGGCGACCGCGCAGGTGCTGCCGCTGGACGGCGAACGGGCGGAACAGACCCTGGCCCGCGCCCGCCGCGTCGCCGATGCGCTGGCCGGCCAGCCCGGCGTGCGCGAGACGCGGGTGCTTTCCCCGGCGGAAGGCCGCGCCCTGCTGGAGCCGTGGCTGGGCGACAGCGGTTTGGCGCTGAACCTGCCCATGCCGGTGCTGATCGCGGTGCGCCTCGATCCGCGAGGCCCGGCGCGCATCGAAGACCTGCGGCGCGTGCTGAAGGAGCGGCGTTTTGCGAACGTCATGCTGGATTCCCATGGCCGCTGGGTGCGCGAACTGTCCGATCTCGCCAGCACCTCTTTGTTGCTGGGCGCCGGGGTGCTGGTGCTGCTGCTGCTGGCTTTGGTGGTGCTGGTGACCCATGCCGCGCGCTCCGCCCTGGAGGCCAACCGCGGCGTCATCGAGGTGCTGCACCTCATCGGCGCGCAGGATCGGTTCATTGCCCGCCAGGTGGAGCTGCATTTTCTGCGCGGCGCCTTTCTCGCCGCCAGCGCCGGCATCGGACTGGCCTGGCTCACCTTCGCCCTGCTGGCCTTTCTGGCGCCCGCGGTGGGCATTCGCGAAAGCATCCGGGAGGTTTTCTTCGGCTTCGGCGAGCAGACATTGCAGGCCTATCTGATCTGGCTGCTGATCATCGTCATCACCACCCTGGTGTCGCTCACCGCCGCGCGCATATCCGCCACCCGCATCCTGGCCTCCATGTTCCACGAAAATGGCTGAGCGCCCGGATGACGATCCGCACGCCGCCTTGCGCCGAATGCATGGCTTTTGCGGTTGACTTGAAAAGTCGGGCCAAGCTATACCCGCCTGCGGAACAATCCACCGGCAAGCCCGCAACGCGCCTTCGCCATGTTCAGGGAAAGGCGGCGTGAGGGTTTTATGCGTTTCGGGGCGTGCGCCCCGGTGCGGCAAGACAAGGGATGCCCGCCATGAACATCATCGAGCAACTGGAAAAGGAACAGGCGGAAAAGATCGCGGCGAAGCGCCCGATTCCGGATTTCCGCCCGGGCGATACCGTGGTGGTGGCGGTGCGCGTGAAGGAAGGCAACCGCTCGCGCATCCAGAACTTCGAGGGCGTGGTGATTTCGCGCAATGGCTCGGGGCTGAACGAGAGCTTCACCGTGCGCAAGATCTCCTATGGCGAGGGCGTGGAGCGCGTGTTTCCGCTCTATTCGCCGAACATCGAGGAGATAAAGGTGGTGCGCTATGGCCGCGTGCGCCGCGCCAAGCTCTATTATCTGCGGGGCCGCACCGGCCGCGCCGCGCGCATCCCCGAGCCGCTGCCGCATCAGGTGGCCAGGCGCAAGGCGCGCAACGCCGAGATCCTGAAGGCCCATGCCGAACGGCAGGCGGCCGCGGAGGCGAATGCGGCGGAAGGCGGCGAGGATTCCGCCGAGGGCTGAACGCCCACGCCAGCAGTATCGCACCATGGGGGCCGGGCCGCTGTGTCCGGCCTTCTGCATGAAAAAGGCACCGCGCAGTTTTCGCAAACGAGAGAAAAGCCATGGCCGGCAAGACGCTTTATGACAAGATCTGGGACGCGCACGTGATCGAAACCAACGAGGACGGCTCCTCGCTGATCTGGATCGACCGGCATCTCATCCACGAGGTCACCAGCCCGCAGGCCTTCGAGGGGCTGCGCGCCGCCGGGCGCAAGGTGCGTCACCCGGAAAAAACGCTGGCGGTGGTGGATCACAACGTGCCGACCACCGATCGCAGCCACGGCATCGAGGATCCGGAATCGCGCCTGCAGGTGGAAACGCTGGCGAAGAACTGCGCGGAGTTCGGCATCACCTATTTCGATGAGCACGATCCGCGCCAGGGCATCGTGCACGTGGTCGGCCCCGAACAGGGATTCACCCTGCCCGGCACCACCATCGTCTGTGGCGACTCCCACACCTCCACCCATGGCGCCTTCGGCGCCCTGGCGCATGGCATCGGCACCTCGGAAGTGGAGCACGTGCTGGCCACCCAGACGCTGATCCAGAAGAAGGCGAAGAACATGCGGGTGTGGGTGAACGGCCGGCTGCCCGAGGGCGTGACGCCGAAGGACGTGATTCTGGCCATCATCGGCGAGATCGGCACCGCCGGCGGCACCGGGCATGTCATCGAATACGCCGGCAACGTGTTCGAGGACATGTCCATCGAGGGCCGCATGACCGTGTGCAACATGTCCATCGAGGCCGGCGCGCGGGCCGGGCTGATCGCGCCGGACGAGAAGACCATCGAGTATTTCCACGGCCGCCCCATGGCGCCGAAGGGCGAGATGTGGGAACGCGCCGTCGCTTACTGGAAAACGCTCAAGAGCGACGAGGACGCGGTGTTCGACGCGGAAGTGGAGCTGGATGCGGCCAATCTGCCGCCGCTGGTCACCTGGGGCACCAGCCCGGAGGACGTGGTGTCCGTGAACGGCCGCGTGCCCGATCCGGCGGAGGTGGAGGACGCGACGCGCCGCACCATGATCGAACGCAAGCTGGACTACATGGGCCTCAAGCCCGGCCAGAAGATCACCGACATTCCCATCGACCGCGTGTTCATCGGCTCGTGCACCAACGGCCGGCTGGAGGACCTGCGCGCCGCCGCCGCCATCGTGCGCGGCAAGAAGGTGAACCCGGCGGTGAAGGCCATGGTGGTGCCAGGCTCCGGCGTGGTGAAGGAGCAGGCCGAGGCGGAGGGACTGGACAAAGTGTTCACCGAGGCCGGCTTCGAATGGCGCGAGCCGGGCTGCTCCATGTGCCTGGCCATGAACGCCGACCGGCTGGAACCGGGCGAGCGCTGCGCCTCCACCTCGAACCGCAACTTCGAGGGCCGGCAGGGCTACAAGGGGCGCACGCATCTGGTTTCGCCGGCCATGGCGGCGGCGGCGGCCATCGCCGGCTATTTCGTCGACATCCGTTCCTGGGAATGACCCTTCAGGCGGCCAGACGCATTGCACTTATGCATCCGAGTGGTTGGCAATGCCCGGCGAATCGGGCATGATGACTTCACATCCGTCAACCAGTGGGTGTATGAAGGAAGGCCATTTCCTTCACCGAAAATAAAGACGACGTTCAGGGGGCATTCATCATGAACCTGCTACATCCGCTCGAGCGCGGCCGAATGGAGGCCGCCGAGGTATTGCTGTCTGAAGATGGGGATGGCGCCATGAAAGCCGACATCATGCAAGCGGATGCCCGTTTCCTGAAGAACATTTTCCTGTTCCTGGCGCTCACCACCTGTCTGCTGGGCGCCGCCGGTTTCGTCGCCATGCCCTGATCCGGCCGGCATGGCGGATACGGCACGGTCTTCCCCCTTTGTGTTGCGAATGAGGAATACGGCCCGCTCGCAGGCCCTGTTGTGCGGGCGGGGAGAGCGCTGGCGGGTCGCCATCGGCGCGCGGGGGCTGGCGCACGTGCCGCGCGAGGGCGACATGGCCACCCCGGCCGCCCTGCTGCGCCCGCTCTGCGTCCTGTATCGGGCCGACCGGACGCGGCGCCCGGCCAGCGCCTTGCCGGTGCGGCCCATCCACCACGCAGACGGCTGGTGCGACGCGCCGTTTCATGCCGCCTACAACCGTTTCGTGCGCCATCCCTTTCCCGCATCCGCCGAGCATCTGTGGCGAGAGGATCATGCCTACGATCTTTGCGTGGTGCTGGATTTCAACATCCGGCCGCGCGCGCAGGGGCGCGGCAGCGCCATCTTCCTGCACCTGATGCACGATGACGACCGTCCCACCGCCGGCTGCATCGCCATGCGGGAGGCGGACTTGCGCCGGTTCCTGCGCCTGCTGCGCCCCGGAGAGGCCATTGCCGTGGCGTGAAACCGGTGCGATTTTTTGCCCCGTCGCCCACCCTTGCCATGTTCCGGACAGCGTCCTATAGCCAATCAGGCTTGTCTTGCAGCCTTGCAGACCCCAGTTTGTCGAACGAGGGCCTTTCCCTTTTTTCGAACAGCGAACGTCAACCCATGGCCCGCACCTTTCGGGCCGTCGCGCAAGGGGGACATCCCATGACCTACGTCGTCGTCGATAACTGCATCATGTGCAAATATACCGACTGCGTGGAAGTGTGCCCGGTGGACTGCTTCTACGAGGGCAAGGTGATGCTCGTCATCGATCCGGACGAATGCATCGACTGCGGCGTGTGCGAGCCGGAATGCCCGGCCGAGGCCATTCTGCCCGACACCGAGCCGGGGCTTGAGAAATGGGTGGAGCTGAACGCCAAGTATGCCAAGATCTGGCCGAACATCACCCAGAAGAAGGACCCGCTGCCGGACGCCGAGAAATATGATGGCGAGGAAAACAAGCTGGAGAAATATTTCACCGACGAGCCGGGCGAAGGTGACTGAACGCCAGCCACCGTCACGCCAGACGAAAAATGCCGCGCGGGCTGCTGCTCCGCGCGGCATTCGTTCTTGACGGCGGATATTCCGTTCAGCGCGGCAGCAGGGTTTCGCCCATCAGCGCTTCATCAATGGCCGCCGCCGCCTGCCGGCCTTCGCGAATGGCCCACACCACCAGCGATTGCCCGCGCCGCATGTCGCCGGCGACATACAGCCCCGGCACGGACGTCTGGTAGGTCACGTCGTCGGCCTTCACGTTGCCGCGCTCGTCCAGCTCCAGCGCATCCCCCAGCTCCGCGATCATGCCCTCGTGCACCGGATGCACGAAACCCATGGCCAGCAGCACCAGATCAGCCTCGATCTCGAACTCCGTGCCCTCGAGGGGCTGAAGCTTCTCGTCCACCTTCACCA
>Ga0256832_1003328_pt1 | contig 10939 bp, 9 predicted proteins | sample 134614metaG_FD_190534 | JGI IMG/M metagenome (GOLD analysis project Ga0256832, IMG submission 190534) | Hydrothermal vent microbial communities from Lau Basin, Pacific Ocean - 134-614 | ecosystem: Environmental > Aquatic > Marine > Hydrothermal vents | place: Pacific Ocean: Lau Basin | collected...
CCGAATCCGGACCGGTCCGGTACAGGGTCTGCTTGATCGCCAGGACATGGGGATCGACGGCCGCCTGGCGGACGAAGTCGATCACGGGCGAGAAGGACTCGAACGGATGATGCAACAGGATGTCCTGCTTGCGCAGCGCCTCGAAGTAGTTCTGCTCCGGCGCCAGTTCCTTCGGGCGCGAGGGCTTGAAGGGCGGGAACTTCAGATCCGGCCGGTCCACCAGGTCGGCGATGGCGAGCAGTCGGTTGAGATTGACCGGGCCGTTGACCTGATAGAGGTCTTCCTCGCCCAGGCCGAACTGTTCCAGCAGGAATTCCGCCATCTCCCGGGTGCAGTTGTCGGCCACCTCCAGGCGCACCGCGTCCCCGTAGCGGCGCGACAGCAGCTCGCCCTCCATGGCGCGCATGAGGTCGTCGATCTCTTCCTCGTCCACGAACAGGTCGCTGTTGCGGGTGACGCGGAACTGGTAGCAGCCCGTCACCTGCATGCCGGGGAACAGGTCGTCCACGAAGGCATGGATGATCGACGACAGGAACACGAAGTCGTAGGGACCGGCGTCCGTCTCTTCCGGCGGCAGCTGGATCAGACGCGGCAGCGAGCGGGGCGCCTGGACGATGGCGATGCCGCCGGAACGCCCGAAGGCGTCCTTGCCCTCGAGGGAGACGATGAAGTTCAGGCTCTTGTTGAGAATGCGCGGGAAGGGGTGGGCCGGGTCCAGTCCCAGCGGGCTCAGGACCGGCAGCAGCTCGTTCTCGAAGAAGTGGCGGACCCACTCGGCCTGGCGCTCGGTCCAGTCGGTGCGGCGCACGAAGCGGATGGATTCCTTCTCCAGCGCGGGAATGAGCTCCTCGTTGAGGACCCGATACTGCTCGTCGACCAGCTGGTGCGCGGTCTCGCTGATGCGATGCATCACCTCCTGCGGGGTGAAGCCGTCGGAACCGGTCTCCACGGAGCCGATGGCGATCTTCTGCTTGATGCCCGCCACCCGGATCTCGAAGAACTCGTCGAGGTTGGTGCTGGAGATGCACAGGAATCGCAGGCGCTCGAGCAGGGGCGTGTGCTCGTCCCGGGCCTGCTCCAGCACGCGATGGTTGAAGGCCAGCAGGCTGAGCTCGCGATTGATGTAGAGTTCCGGGCTGGCCAGGTCGATGGTGGCGCGGGTCTTGTCTTCCATGCCGGATTCCATGCGGTGTTTCCGCTCATGATAGCAGTCCCTGTGCACGGTGGGCGAGACACTGCTTTGGCTGTAACATGGGTGTCACGGAAACACGATAGACTGGCACGGTCCCGGTGATCCCGGTGTGGTCGGGCAGTCGCCGGGATGGATGCCGGGAATCGCAACCGAGAGAGGGAAATTCATGGACCAGGACTCAGCACCCCTGCACGGGCACATCTCGCGCCAGTACGACGCCGAGCTGGAAGAGATCCACAGCCGCGCGCTGGCCATGGGCGGGCTGGTGGAACAGCAGATCCACGACGCCGTCACGGCGCTGCTCAGCAACGATACGCGGCTCGCCGAGGAGGTGGTCGAGAACGACATGCGCGTGAACGCCATGGAAGTGGCCATCGACGAGGAATGCAGTTTCATCCTCGCCCGCCGGCAGCCCACGGCCAGCGACCTGCGGCTCGTGATGGCGGTGATCAAGACCATCACCGATCTGGAGCGCATCGGCGACGAGGCCGAGCGCATCGCGCGCATGGCGCTCGCCGAGGAGAAGCGGGCGGCCAGCGAACGCCTGTTCGGCCGCCTGGAACACATGGGCGAGATGGTGCGCGAGATGCTGCGCGAGGCGCTGGACACCTTCGCCCGCATGGATGCGGAAAAGGCGATCGAGGTGTGGCACATGGACCGGCGCATCGACCAGGAATACGAGGACATCATGCGGCTGCTGGTCACCTACATGATGGAAGATCCCCGCAGCATTCCCCATGCGCTCAACGTCATGTGGGCGGCGCGCGCGCTCGAGCGCATCGGCGACCACACGCGCAACATCTGCGAGTACGTGATCTATCTGGTCAAGGGGAAGGACGTGCGCCACACCAACATCGACCGGCTCAAGTCGATCATGCGGCCGGAATCCTGAAGCGCAGGGGACACGCGATCAGCCTGCGCCGGAGCCCAGAATGAGGAATTCCAGCAGGGCCTTCTGGGCATGGAGGCGGTTCTCGGCCTCGTCCCAGACCACGCTCTGCGGACCGTCGATGACACAGGCGGCGACCTCCTCGCCTCGGTGGGCGGGCAGGCAGTGCATGAAGAGCGCATCCGGCTTCGCGGCGGCCATCACGCGCTCGTCCACCTGGTAGTTCCTGAAGGCCACCGAACGCCGCGCCTGCTCCCCTTCCTGTCCCATGCTGGCCCAGACATCCGTGGTCACCAGATCCGCATCGCGGGCCGCCTCGAGCGGATCGCGCATCAGGGTGACCCGGTCGCCGGCCGCGGCCAGGATGTCCGGGTCCGGGTCGTAGCCTTCGGGTACGGCGATCCGCAGCCGGAAGTCGTAGACGCGGGTGGCGTTGATCCAGGAATGGCACATGTTGTTGCCGTCGCCGATCCAGGCGGCAGTCCGCCCCTTGATGTCGCCACGATGTTCGACCCAGGTCAGGATGTCCGCCAGCAGCTGGCAGGGGTGGAAGCGGTCCGTGAGCGCGTTGATCACCGGCACCGTGGCATGGGCGGCGAAGGTCTCGATCTTCTCGTGCTCGAAGGTGCGGATCATGATGGCGTCCGCCATGCGCGAGAGCACGCGGGCGGTGTCCGGCACCGGTTCGCCGCGGCCGAGCTGGGTATCGCGGGGCGAGAGGAAGATGGCGTGCCCGCCCATCTGTGCCATGCCGGCCTCGAAGGAGACGCGCGTACGGGTCGAGGACTTCTCGAACACCATGGCGAGCACCCGGCCTTCGAGCAGCCGGTGAGGCCGGCGTTCCCGCTGCAGGCGCTTGAGTTCGAGCGCACGCCGGATCAGGGCGGCATGTTCCTCGGGGCCGAGGTCGAGCAGGGTGAGAAAGTGCCGTGGCGCAGTCACGATGCACACTCCGCCATGGGTTGCAGGAAATCCCGGATCAGCCTGCTCACCCCGTCGAGAAGCAGGGTCTCCTGTTCCGCATCCAGGACCAGGGGCGGCAGCAGCCGCACCACGTTGCCTGCCGTGACGTTGATCAGCAGTCCTTCCTCGAGGGCCTGGCTCACCAGGTCGCCGCAGTCACGGTCGAGCTCGATGCCGAGCATGAGGCCGCGCTGGCGAATCGCCGTCACGCCCTCGACATCACCCAGTTTTTCCCTGAAGCCCGATGCCAGGCGTGCACCGATCTCGTCGGCCCGTTCCGGGAGCCGGTCGCGTTCCATGGCGTGCACCACGGCCAGCGCTGCGGAACAGGCGAGCGGATTGCCGCCGAAGGTGGATCCGTGGCTGCCGGGCTGGAACACTTCGGCGGCCTCGCCGCGTGCCAGGCAGGCACCGATGGGGACGCCGTTGCCGAGCGCCTTGGCGAGCGTGATCACGTCCGGGAGGGCGTCTTCGTGATGCTGGAAGGCGAACCATCGCCCGCTGCGTCCCATGCCGGTCTGCACCTCGTCGAGCATGAGCAGCCAGCCGTTCTCGTCGCAGATCCGGCGCAGCCCCGGCAGATAGTCCGCGGCCGGCACGCGCACGCCGCCTTCGCCCTGGACCGGTTCGACGAGCACGGCACAGATGTCCTGGCGATCGCGCGCCAGTGCCTCGATGGATTCCAGGTCGTCGAACGGCACGCGCACGAAACCCGTCAACAGAGGCTCGAAGCCGGCCTGCACGCGACGGTTGCCGGTGGCGGTGAGCGTGGCGAGGGTCCGGCCGTGGAAGGTGTTCTCCATCACCACGATGACCGGGTTGCGATTGCCCTTGCGATGGGCGTGGGCCCGCGCGAGCTTGATGGCGGCCTCGTTGGCCTCGGCACCGCTGTTGCAGAAGAAGGCGCGTTCCATGCCGCTGTGGGCGCAGAGCGCCTCGGCCAGCCGTTCCTGGAGCGGGATCTCGTAGAGGTTCGAGCAGTGGACGAGCTTTTCCGCCTGCCGGCAGAGGGCCTCGGTCACGTCAGGATGGGCGTGGCCGAGATTGCAGACTGCGATACCCGAGAGCGCATCCAGATATCGCCTGCCTTGTGTGTCCCAGAGCCAGGCGCCGCTGCCGTGCGAGAAATGCACGGGCAGACGGGCATAGGTTTGCATGAGATGTGTCGTCATGATGTCCGCTTGCCGGGGCTGTGCCCCGAAAACCAAAACGGCAGCCGAAGGGCCGCCGCCGAAGCAAGGTCAGAATTCTAATCCAAAAGCAGCGGGCCCGGCAAATGCCGGGCCCGCGGATGCCATCCCGTGCGAACCGTCAGAAGGGCAGGCCGTGCGCGTAGCCGGTCATGCCCAGCAGCATCGGGATCGAGAGCAGGGTGTTGGTACGCGAGGCCATCAGCGCCACGGTCTTGGCCTTCGCGATCTCGTCGGCGCTGTGCTCCTTGCCGTCGAGGCCGAGGATCTTCTTCTGATTGGGCCAGATCAGCACCCAGACGTTGAACAGCATGATGGTGCCCAGCCAGGCGCCCATGCCGATGATCGAAGTGTTGCTGGCGAAGGTGAAGTTCTCGAAGGTGAAGGCCGCTCCCAGTATGCCCATCTTCCAGAGGGCAGCGGCACCGGTCAGCCAGGTCACGACGGCGGCCCAGCGGAACCAGAGCAGGGCGCGGGGGGCGACGTACTTGTTGATGGCGGCAGGACCGGGTTCCTTGTCGGCCAGGGCCTTGGCCACGGCGGGCACCTGCACGAAGTTGAAGTAATAGAGCAGCCCGATCCAGGTGATGCCGGCGATCACGTGGAGCCAGACGGTCCATTCGATATGGTTGCTGGTGATGTTCTCGCCGGCGGCCTTGAGACCGAAGATGATGAGGAGCGCCAGGATGACACCGGAGACCAGGGTGCCGGTAATGGACTTCAATGGGTTCATCAGTACTTCCTCCGAGAATTGATTGGATGGATGCCGTGTGACTCGAATCTTGAGCGTTTTTGTAAGGAACGCGAGGATAAGGCAGGGCGATGGGGATTGCAAGGTCGCCGGCGCAGCGGCGGAAACGGGTTCAGGAAGGCGACCGTGATGTTCTTCTCCGATCCGCGCCGCCTTTCTGCGGATGCGGCCTGCCGGTCGCCAGTTCGTAGATCTCCAGCAGGTCGTCCTCGGAGATGTCGACCAGGCTGTCGATCTGGCTCAGGGCGTAGACCAGGTTTTCGTGAGGAATGGCCTCGCGTGTCCCCGGGGAGACGGGACGGGGCGGGCGGGCCAGTGCCTGTGGATAGCGTCGCCAGTCGAACGGCAGGTTGTACAGGAGCGCCGCGATCACGATGGTCAGCGCGTTGAGCGCCACCGGCTGCAGCACGTAGAGGTAGCCTGCCTGCTGGATGGAAGCGCCACCCACCACGGCCACCAGGGCAGAAGCGCCACCGGGCGGATGGATGCTCTTCGTGTAATGCATCGCGGTGATGGCGCCGCCCACGGCCACGGCGCCGGCCAGCCACTGGTTCGGGATCCATTTCGAGCAGGTGACGCCGATGACGGCCGAGATCACGTGGCCGACGAGGACGTTCCAGGGCTGGGCCAGCGGACTGTGCGGCACCGCGAAGAGCAGCACGGCCGAGGCCCCCATCGAGGCGACGATCAGGAGGTGGTCGATGCCTTCGAAGAAGAGTCCACTCGAGACGAAGATGGCAAGGATGCCGCAGAAGCCGCCGATCCCCGAGATCCATTTCTCGTGATGGCTGGTGGCTGCAGTGTCGATGCCGAGCAGGTGCCGGATTCGGTCCATGTCACGCGTTTCCGGAATTGCCCTGTCATGATAAGGGCTTTTCGTTCCGGATTGCACCATCGTGATGCAGATTTGTCAGGGCCGGGTTCCTGGAGGACAATGACGCACTTCATGAACGAGGGAGGGAGTCTCCTGGATCGCATCGAACTGGGCCTGTTCGCCAGCCGCATCCGCGCCGTGAGCGACGAGATGGGTGCCGTGCTGCAGCGTGCGGCCTTCTCGCCCAACATCCGCGACCGGCTGGACTTTTCCTGCGCTGTATTCGACGCTGCCGGGCGGCTGGCGGCCCAGTCGGCTCACATCCCGGTGCATCTGGGCAGCATGGCCTGGGCCATGCGGTCCCTGGTCGATGCCACCGACTGGCATCCGGGCGACATGCTCATTCTCAACGACCCCTTCCTCGGCGGCACCCATCTGCCCGACGTCACCCTGATCGCGCCCGTCTTTCATGCCGGCGAGCGGGTCGGCTTCGTCGCCAACCGGGCGCACCATGCCGACATCGGGGCGGAATCGCCGGGTTCCATGCCGCTCTCCCGCCATCTCGACGAGGAGGGCCTGGTGATTCCGCCGTCGCTGCTGATTCGTGGCGGGGAGCCGGACACGGCCTTCCACGAACGGCTGCTCGGCCACTTCTCGGATCCGATGCGCATGGCGGGGGATCTTGCCGCCCAGGTGGCGGCCAATCGGACGGGCATCGCAAGGCTCGAGGCACTCGTTGCGCGCATGGGCGCCGTGGCCTACGGGACGACTCTGGAGGCGCTCAACGACTATGGCGAACGCATGGCGCGCACGCTGGTCGGGGAGCTGCCGGAGGGCGAGTATCGCTTCGTGGACCGGCTCGACGACGACGGCCTGGGGCATTGCGATCTGCCGATCCGGGTCACGATTCGGCGCTTGCATGAGGATGTCGAGGTGGATTTCACCGGGACCGCGGCGCAGACGCCCGGCAACGTGAACTGCCCCCTCTCGGTCACGGTCGCGGCCGTCTATTACGTGTTCCGCTGCCTGATGCCCGGGGACACCCCTGCCTGCGACGGGGCCTTCCGTCCGATCCGCATCCGGGTGCCGGAGGGCTCGTTGCTCAACGCCCGCCGACCGGCCGCCGTGGCGGCCGGCAACGTCGAGACCTCGAGCCGCGTGGTGGATGTGGTGCTGGGCGCGCTGGCACAGGCCCTGCCCGACCGCATTCCGGCGGCCAGCCAGGGCACCATGAACAACCTGGCCATGGGCAGCCGGGCTGCGGGCGCGGCCTGGGACTACTACGAAACGCTCGGCGGCGGAATGGGCGGGGGTCCGCGCCATCCGGGGCGCTCGGCCGTGCAGACGCATCTGACGAACACCCGCAACACCCCCATCGAAGTGCTGGAGAGCCAGCATCCGGTGCGCATCGTCGAATACGCCGTGCGCACGGGTTCCGGCGGGGCGGGCCGGAACCCCGGAGGCGACGGCCTGGTGCGCGAATACGAATTCCTGGCCCCTGCCACCGTCACCCTGCTCACCGAACGGCGGCGTCACTGTCCCTGGGGTCTGGCGGGGGGTGAAGACGGGGCCTGTGGAGTGAATCGGCTCAATGGCCGACCGCTGCCGCCCAAGACGACGGTTGATCTGCAGCCGGGTGATCGGCTGCGCATCGAGACGCCGGGCGGGGGCGGCTGGGGAGTGCCGGACGAGGGGGCGCGGGGTTCATGAGTCGCCTGAACGGTTTCCGGGGCCTGTTGCTCCTGCTCGCGATGCTGCTCTCCGGCTGCGGTGCGCTGGTCGTCAGCGGCACCGCGCCCGGAGGTTACGCCTCGGACGAGGATGGCCGCCCGCAGGAGCAACAGCATCGGGATGCCGCCATCGCGTCCCGGATCAACACTCTGTTCGTGAAGGATCCGCAGATTCCGGCGATGGCGATCCGGGTCGGTGTGCGGCAGGGCGTGGTGATCCTCCAGGGTCGCGTTTCCAGCGACGCCGTCGTTCGGCGGGCCGTGCGTCTGGCGAGCAGCGTGCCGGGCGTTGTGCGCGTGACCTCCCGCCTCGAGGTGGTGGCCGACTGAACCATGTGCGGGCTGTGCGGGGAAATCCGGTTCGACGGGCGGACGGCCGAAGCCGGCATTCTGGATGCCATGCTGCCCAGGCTCGCCCGGCGCGGTCCCGATCACGAAGGCCGGCATCTCGACGGTGCCGTGGCCCTGGGCCACCGGCGGCTCGCCATCATCGATCTGTCGCCGCGCGCCAACCAGCCGCTGGTCGATCCGGATACCGGGCTGGCCATCGTCTTCAACGGCACCATCTACAACTATCCCGAATTGCGCAAGGAACTGCGGGTGCGTGGCCATGCCTTCCGGACCACCGGCGACACCGAGGTCATTCTCAAGGCCTATGCGGAATGGGGCAGCGACTGCGTGCAGCGGTTGCACGGCATGTTCGCCTTCGCCATCCACGATCCGCGGCGCCGGCGGCTGTTCCTTGCCCGGGACCGCATGGGCATCAAGCCGCTCTACTACACGCTGGACCGGCACCGCTTCCGCTTTGCCTCCAACAGTCAGGCCCTGCTGGCCGCCGGCGGGGTGGACACGGGCCTGGACTCGGTCGCACTCCATCATCTGTTCACGCTGCATGCCGTGGTGCCGGCGCCGCGGACCGTGCTGCGGGGGCTGCGCAAGCTGCCGCCGGCCCACCATCTGACGGTGCATGCCGACGGCCGCCGCGAGCTGGTGCGCTACTGGGACCTGGAAGCCACGCGACCGGCGGACGGCCCCCGCGACGAGGCGGAATGGATCGAGGCCGTGCACGAGGCGCTGCGCGAGGCCGTGCGCCGGCGGCTTGCGATCGCCGACGTGCCGGTCGGGGTGCTGCTCTCCGGCGGGCTCGACTCCAGCCTGCTGGTGGCCCTGCTGGCCGAGGCGGGTGTCGAGCACATCCGCACCTATTCCGTGGGCTTCGAGGACCAGCCGGAAGAGGCCGGCAGCGAGTTCGAGTATTCCGACCAGGTGGTGGCCATGTACGAGACCGACCATCACCGCTATCACATCCCGAACGACCAGGTGCTTGCCCGGCTGCCGGAGGCGGTGGACGCCATGGCCGAGCCCATGTTCGGCCAGGACGCCGTGGCCTTCTATCTGCTGGCGGAACGGGTCTCCCGATCGGTCAAGGTCGTGCAGAGCGGGCAGGGGGCGGACGAGGTGTTCGCCGGCTATTTCTGGTATCCGCGCATGGCGGAGGAGACGGGGCCGGCCGAGGAACGCTTCGCGCGCCACTATTTCGACCGCGACCACGAGGAATACTGCGAGATGACGGCTCTGGAGTGCCCGCACTTCGACTACACGAAGGGGCTGGTGGCCTGGCATCTCACCCGGCCCGGGGCCGAGACCTTCATCGACCAGGTGCTGCGCTTCGACGTCACCACGCTGATCGTGGACGACCCGGTCAAGCGGGTGGACAACATGACCATGGCCTGGGGACTGGAGGCGCGCGTGCCCTTCCTCGACCAGAAGCTGGTGGAGCTCGCCGCCCGCATGCCGCCGGAATACAAGCTGGGCTCCGGAGGCAAGCACGTGCTCAAGCGGATCGCGCGCGGCCGGCTGCCGGACGCGGTCATCGACCGACCCAAGGGATACTTCCCCGTGCCGGCGCTCAAGTACGTGCGCGGTCCCTTCCTCGAGTTCATGCGCGACATCCTCGACGCCCGCGCCTGCCGCGAGCGGGGGCTCTATCGGCGGCGCTACGTGGATCGGCTGCTGGCGGCCCCCGAGCGGCATCACACCCGCCTGCAGGGCAGCAAGCTCTGGCATCTCGCCCTGCTGGAACTCTGGCTGCAGCGCCATGTCGACAATCGGAGCAGGGAGATACCCTGAGAAGCCTGCCTTTTATCGGAGCGCGGGCCCGGTTAGACTGGCAGCCACGGAAAGATTCCTGACATCACTCAGGCAACGAACACAGAGAGGTTGGAACCATGGACGTGATGGACCGTATCCGGGAGGCCGTGGAGAGCTACCCGGTCGTGATCTTCATGAAGGGCACCCCCGACATGCCCATGTGCGGCTATTCGAGCCGCGCGGCCCAGGCGCTGCAGGCCTGCGGCGAGGAATTCGCCTATGTCAACGTGCTGGCGGACCCCGAGATCTTCGAGAACCTGCCCAAGTTCCAGAACTGGCCGACCTTCCCGCAGATCTACATCAACGGTGAGCTGATCGGCGGCTGCGACATCACGCTGGATCTCTACCAGAAGGGCGAACTGCAGAAGATGGTCAAGGAAGCGGTGGCCCGCCACAAGGCCAGATCCGGCGGCGAGGATGCCCAGGCTTCCTGAGAACTCCGGCATCTTCGGGAAATCGCCTTTTCCGCCGGATGTGTGACGGCGTTCAAGTTTTGACGCCGCCGGCCGATCCCGGTACAGAGCGGGCGTGATGCGAACGACGCCCGTGCATGACCGGACGAGAGAGGCCGCGCGGGCGTGAGCGTGTTTTCATCACTGGGCAGGCAGTTCACCACGCTGGTCATCGGCGTATTCCTGGCCGGCTCGCTCATCGGGCTCTCCGTGCTGTTCTTCGTGATCCGCGACCTCGAGATCGAGGGGCGGATCGCGCAGACCCGTGAAATGCTGCAGCAGATCATCGAGGTCGATCTCGCCGAGCTCGATGTGGCCACTGCCAGTCTGGATCGCTTTGCAGCCCTCGTCGAAAGGCGCCTGCGCGCCACGGATCCCCGGACCCTCGCCCGGCGCTTCGACCGGCTCGTGGAGCGCCGCGGCCCGTTGCTGCGCAGCCGCCGTGACCGTTTCGATCCCGCGAACGAGGCCGGCATCTTTCGGGTCGGTGGCGAGCCGGACCTCATGCACAAGGCCCTGCTCATGGCGGCCAAGGAGGTCATGGACATTTATGGCCCGGCCAGCACGCTGCAATTCGACGACGTCTGGTTCCTGACCCCGGAGCGTGACGGGGTGATCTACTGGCCGAGTGAGCCGGATTTCGTCTACAGCGTGTCCGAGGAGACCGACTACACGACCACCCCGTGGCTCAGGCTGGCCCTGCCGGAGCAGAATCCCGACGGTGTGGCCCGCTGGACGCCCGTGACCTTCGACCCCACGCCGCAGAAGTGGCTCATCAGTCGGGTCCGGCCCTTCTACCTGGAGGGC
>Ga0256832_1003329_pt1 | contig 10933 bp, 14 predicted proteins | sample 134614metaG_FD_190534 | JGI IMG/M metagenome (GOLD analysis project Ga0256832, IMG submission 190534) | Hydrothermal vent microbial communities from Lau Basin, Pacific Ocean - 134-614 | ecosystem: Environmental > Aquatic > Marine > Hydrothermal vents | place: Pacific Ocean: Lau Basin | collected...
CGGGAACGGAGCCACCGGTCATGCGACGGGTGGGAGAATAGTCGTCGTTGCCGAACCAGATGCCGGTGACCAGGTGCCCCGTATAGCCGATGAACCAGGCGTCACGATAGTTCTGGGTGGTGCCCGTCTTGCCGGCCTGCGGGGTGAAACTGAGCATGGCGCGGCGGGCCGTGCCGGCGACGACGACACGGTTGAGCATGGTGTTCAGCTCGGCGATCTTCTCGTAGGGCACCGCCTGGACCGGCTTGGGGCCGTTTTTCGCGCGGGAGTATATGAGCGTGCCGTCGGGACGGCGGATCTCCAGGACGGTATACGGACGGATGCGCTTTCCGCCGTTGGCGAAGGCGGCGTAGGCGGCGGTGATGTCGAGCACCGTCACCTCGTTGGAACCCAGCGGCAGGGAGGGAACGGGGCGCAGCTTCGAACGCAGGCCGACCCTGTGTGCGGTCTCGATGATGAACTTGCGGCCGATGCGGGTCATCAGGCGGACCGGCACGGTGTTGTAGGAATGGGCCAGCGCGGTTGTCAGCGTGACCTTGCCATGATAGCGCCGGGAGTAGTTCTGCGGCGTCCAGCGGCCGATGGTGATCGGGGCGTCGGAAATGACGGTGCGCGGCGTGTAGCCCTTCAGCAGTGCGGCGAGATAGACGAAGGGCTTGAAGGCGGAGCCCGGCTGGCGCAGGGCATCCGTGGCACGGTTGAACTGGCTGGACTCGTAGTCCTTGCCGCCGACGATGGCCTTCACGGCGCCGTCCGGCGTGAGCGAGACGAGGGCGGCCTGTCCGGCATGGTAGGCCCGTCCCTCGTTCTCCAGTGTCGTGTTGATGAGCTCCTGGGCAAATCTCTGCAGCTTCGTGTCAACGGTGGTCTTGACCTCGACCACGAAATCGCTGGTCAGCCCATGCTCGCGCAGGGTGTCGATGGTTTCGCGATAGACCCAGTCCATGAAGTGGTCCGGGGCGTAGTCGTCCCGCTCGTCGGCGAAGGAGACCGGCTGGCGACGGGCCTCGAGCAGTTCGCCGTAGGAGATGAAGCCGGCATCGAGCATGCGGTAGAGAACCACGTTGGCGCGGGCCAGCGCGGCCTCGCGGTTGCGGTGCGGCGCATATTTCGACGGCGCCTTGAAGAGGCCGGCGAGAATGGCGGCCTCGCGCAGGTTCACGTCGCGCACCGACTTGCCGAAATAGTATTGCGATGCGGCCTCGATGCCGTAGTTGCCCGCGCCCATGTAGGAGCGGTCGAGATACATCTTGAGGATCTCGTCCTTGGACAGGCGGGCCTCGATCCACAGGGCGAGAAAGGCCTCGTGGATCTTGCGGCGGAAGGAACGCTCCGGCGTCAGGAAGAGGTTCTTGGCGAGCTGCTGGGTGAGAGTGGAGCCGCCCTGCACGACGCCCTGGGCGCGGGCGTTGGCGATGGCGGCGCGCAGCGTGCCGACGATGTCGACGCCGAAATGATCGTAGAAACGGGAATCCTCCGTGGCCAGAAGAGCCTTGATGACATGGGGCGGAATCTCCTCGAGCGGCACGGCGTCGTCCTGCCGGATGCCGCGGCGGCCGATGATGTTGCCCTCCATGTCGGTGATGGTGACGGCATACTGGCGATTCTTGTTCCATACGTCGCCCTCGCCGGAAAACGGCGGCAGGGCGAAGGCCACCAGAATGAAGGCGAAAGCCAGCGCGAAGGTGGCGGCGTCGTCGAGGATGTCGACGACGAATCGCCTGAAGCCCTTCACGCGGAACCGCTCCAGGAAGGACGTATAGGCGGACCAGCCGCGCCGGATCGCATCGCCGATCTCGAAAAGAACCGTGCTGACGATGGAGTCCACGGCCAGAAAGAAATCGATGATGCGGGTGAGGGTGGTCCTCATCTTCGTGTCGCCGCTGCTGTCACCCTGGTGTGTCAATGCGTCTTGGTCCCTGTTTCGGAGTCCTTTACAGATGGGTATCGCGCAAAGGTTGCAAAAGGTTTTCCCCGAAGGAATTGCGGAGGATCGCGAAAAAATTTTCCCCACGCGGGTGACGCGGAGATAGTATCCCCGGAAGGGACAGACTGGCAAATCAGAACTACATGGAGATGGCAATCCTGTGACCCCGCCGTTCTGGAAACGCAAGAAACTGGCCGAAATGAGCCGGCAGGAATGGGAGAGCCTGTGTGACGGTTGCGGGCGCTGCTGCCTCGTGAAGCTGGAGGACGAGGACACCGGGGAGATCCTCACCACCTCGGTCGTCTGCGCTCTCTATGACACCGAACGCGGGGGATGCTCCGACTACGCCAACCGGCATGCGCACATGCCGGACTGCATAGGCCTGACGCCGCAGAACGTGGGGACCATCCGCTGGCTGCCCGCCACCTGCGCATATCGCCTGCTGTACGAGGGCCGAGACCTGCCGTCCTGGCACCCGCTGCGATCGGGTGATCCGGATACGGTGCGCGAGGCGGGAATCTCCATTCTCGACGAGGTGATCAGCGAAACCGGCGTGGAGATCGAGGATCTGCCCGCCTACATCCGGGAATGGCCGGACATGGGGCCGCCGCAGGAGCCGGAGGAACGGAAGGAGGAGGGTATCACAAAGAAATAGGAAAAAAGTCCTTGACAACCGTGACGATGTAAGCTATACTTTCAGGCACAATCACACAGTCAGGTCAGCAGGTGGCTCCGATGGAACGGCGCGGCGGATGAGACGGTCCGAAGCGCTGCGAATTTCGGGGCCTAATTCGTCTGGCCCGAACGATGCCTGCAAAGGCCCGCCGTTTCCGGCGGGCCTTTCATTTTTCGGCGGCGGGAGGCTGAATGAGGGGAAGGGGCGTGATTACCCACCGGCAGGCGCGACGGTTGAGGCGTCTGGTGGAGCGGCGGCTGAAGGAGTTCGAAGAGCTGCTGGCCGGGCGGCACGATGGCGTGTCGGCCACGGAGTTCGACCGCTGGTCCAGAGCGCTCGTGACCCTGACGAAAGCGCTGCAGGAGGCGGCCTCGCTGGAGGAACGCCTGTCCCCGGCGGAACCGGCCCTGAAAAGGAGGAAGGCGGAAAGAACGGATGGCGACTTGCGACGCGGCCTTGCGCGACGTCTTGAAGCTCTGCTTGCGGAGACGGGGCCTCCGCGACCTGCTCGAGGTCATGACGCCGGAGGAAAGAGGACTGGTGGCGCGAAGCTGGCCCCTGACGGCGAGGGATGATCAGCTGCCGCCCGACTTTTTCGATCCGGGGGCCGACTGGCGTGTCTGGCTGTTCATGGCGGGCAGGGGGGCGGGGAAGACCAGGGCCGGAGCGGAATGGGTCAGGGCAGAGGTCGCCCGGGCGCGGGAACCCCTGCGCATCGCTCTGGTGGCGCCGACGCTGCATGATGCGCGGTCGGTCATGGTGGAAGGCGTTTCGGGCCTGCTGGCGGTGCATGAAGGCGACGAGAGGCCGGAATACGAACCGTCGCGCAGACTGCTGACCTGGCGCAACGGCTGTCGTGCGCAGATCTTTTCGGCCGATGAACCGGGCTCGTTGCGCGGGCCGCAGTTTCACCTGGCATGGTGCGACGAGATAGCGAGATGGCAGAAGGGGCAGGAAGCGTGGGACATGCTGATGTTCGCCCTGCGACTCGGAGAGAGGCCGCGGGTACTGGCCACCACGACGCCGGCCCCGGTGCCGCTGGTGCGGCGACTCGTGAAGGATCCCGATACATGGATCTCTCGCGCCGGTACGGCCGACAATGCGGCCCATCTGCCGTCGGGATTTCTGGAAGCCGTGCGGCGCAGATACGGGGGAACCCGGATCGGCCGGCAGGAGCTGGAGGGGGAGCTGATCGAGGACAACCCGGATGCGCTGTTTCGAAGGGAGTTCGTGGAAAGGGCGCGCATGAAGAGAGGGGGCGAAACGTCCGTGCCGGTCCGAGTCGTCGTTGCGGTGGATCCGCCGGCCACGACCGGAGGGAACGCCTGCGGCATCATTGCCGCGGGATGCACGGCCGACGGACATTTTCACGTGCTGGAAGACGCCACGGTTTCAGGGCGCGGGCCTGCGGGATGGGCACGGGCCGCCGTGGCCTGCTACCACAGGCATGCCGCCGACCGGCTGGTGGCCGAAATCAACCAGGGGGGCGACATGGTGGAAGCGGTCATCCGCCGCGTCGATCCCTGCGTGTCTTTCCGGGCGGTGCGCGCCACACGCGGCAAGGCGGTGCGGGCAGAGCCGGTGGCCGCACTCTATGAACAGGGGCGGGTGCATCATGTCGCGGCCGTTCCGGAGCTGGAAGAGGAGCTGCTCGCCTTCGAGGAGATCATCGCGGCGGGTGGAAGCCCGGACAGGGCGGATGCCCTGATCTGGGCGATTACGGAACTCTCCGGCCAGACCGCGCCGGAACCGAGGGTGCGCCGCCTGTAGGCCGTCCGTCTACCGGTTGCGTTTCGTGGCCGGACTGAAACATCGGGAAGCATGCATGACATCCATCATCTCGCGCTTGCGGGCCGCTTTCGCGCGCCCGCCGGAAACCCGCGCATGCCCGCGGGCGTTGTTCGAGCTGCATCCGCTGGGCGAGCCGCACTGGCGGGTGGGCAACCCGGAAGCCTTCGCCCGCGAGGGATTCGCCGGCAATCCCGTGGGCTACCGGTGCGTCTCCATGATCGCGCAGGCGGTGGCCTCCATTCCCTGGCTGGCTTACGCGGGTGAACGGGAGGTGGAGGATCATCCCGTCCTTGCGCTGCTGCGCAGGCCCAATCCGGGCCAGTCCGGCGGCGAGCTGCTGGAGGCGCTGATCTCGCATCTGCAGATCTCGGGCAACGGATGGCTGCGGGTGCTGCTGGCGGGACGGGAACCGGCGGAGCTGCATGTCCTGCATCCGGGCCGGGTGCGCATCATCACCGATGACGACGGCTGGCCGGTGGCCTGGGAATACACCACGGGAGGATGCACCCGGCGCATCGTACAGGAGGCGGACGATCCGGTTCCGCCGGTGATGCATCTGCGCCTCTTTTCGCCGCTGTCGGATACGCTGGGGCTTTCACCCTTTCAGGCGGCGGCGCGCGCGGTGGACATCCACAATGCCGCCAGCGGCTGGGCCAAGGCCCTGCTGGACAACGCGGCGCGGCCTTCCGGAGCCTTGGTCTATCGTGGCGAAGGCAGCCTGACGGCGGAGCAGTTCGAGCGTCTGAAGCGCGAACTGGAGGAAGCGCATGCCGGCATGCACAACGCCGGTCGCCCCATGGTGCTGGAGGGTGGACTGGAGTGGACGCCCTTCTCGCTGGCGCCCCGGGACATGGAGCACATCGAGATGCGCCACGCCGCCGCCCGCGACATCGCGCTGGCCTTCGGCGTGCCGCCCATGCTGCTCGGCATCCCGGGCGACAACACCTATTCCAATTATGCGGAGGCCAACCGGGTGTTCTGGAGGCAGACCGTGCTGCCGCTGGCCCGCAGACTGGCCGAAAGCCTCACGGGATGGCTGGCCCCGGCCTGGGGCGGGGATCTGCGGCTGGATCTCGACACCGATGCGGTGGAGGCGCTCTCCGGTGAACGGGACGCCCTGTGGAGCCGGCTGCGGGAGGCGGACTTCCTGACCATAAACGAGAAGCGCGAGGCGGTGGGTTACTCGCCCGTGGAAGGGGGCGACGTGCTCGACCGCGCTGCCACGGAGGAGCGGTCATGAAGGGCCGTGTGGACGGAAACGGCATGTTCTGCGGTTACGCCTCGCTGTTCAATGTGCGGGATCAGGGCGGCGACATCGTTCTGCCCGGAGCGTTTGCGCGGTCGCTGCGCCGCAAGGGTGTGCGGGGGATCCGCATGCTGCATCAGCACGACCCGGCGCAGCCGGTGGGCGTGTGGCACGAAATCCGTGAGGACGACCGCGGGCTGTTCGTGCGCGGGCGGCTGGCCATGGGCACCGCGCGCGGCAGGGAGCTGGCCGAGCTGGTGCGCATCGGTGCGCTGGACGGTCTTTCCATCGGCTTCCGCACGGTGGTCGCCGGGCGCGATACGGCACGGAGAGCGCGGCTGCTGAAGGCCGTGGACCTGTGGGAGATTTCGCTCGTCACCTTTCCGATGATGCCGGGGGCGCGGATCGGCGGGCTCCGGGACGTGACGCATCGTGGATGCGTGACCGCGGGCGGAGGAAGGCGCGTGCGGGCGCCGCAATTTCTGACAGCAAAAGGAGACGGATGCACATGACCGACATGCCCGATCTGGAGACGAAGGTAGCGGGGACGGCGGAGGAGGCCGGAGGCCTGATGGCGGAGCTGATGCACGCCTTCGAGGAGTTCCGCGCCGCCAACGAGGCGCGGTTGGCGGAGCTGGAGCGCCGCGGTGCGGCCGATCCGCTGCTGGAGGAGAAGCTGGCCGGCCTCTCCGAGGCGCTGGATGCCCAGCAGAAGCGGCTCGACTCGCTGGCGCTGCGCATGTCCAGACCGGGGCTGGAGACGGCGGAGACGACCGCCGGGGACGCCGGAGCCGAGGAGCGCAAGAGCGCCTTCGAGACCTACATGCGCCGTGGCGACGCCTCGCACCTGCACAAACTGGAGGCGAAGGCGCTCTCCGCCGGCAGCGGGCAGGAGGGCGGCTACCTGGCCCATGACGAGCTGGAGAGGGAAGTCGGCAGGCTGCTGGCACAGGCCTCGCCGGTGCGCTCCGTGGCTGGTGGCAGGCGCATTTCCGCAGGTGTCTATCGCAAGCCGTTCGCCACCACCCGGGCGGCTTCCGGCTGGGTGGGCGAGACGGCCCAGCGCCCGGAGACCGCGCCGCCGCAGCTCGCCGAACTGACTTTCCCGGCGATGGAACTGTATGCCATGCCGGCCGCCACGCAGACGCTGCTGGATGACGCCGCCGTGGATGTTGGCCAGTGGCTGGCGGAGGAGATCATCACCAGTTTCTCGGAGCAGGAGACGGAAGCCTTCGTCAATGGTGACGGCATTACCCGACCGCAGGGCTTCCTGACCGTGCCCACGGTGGACGAAAGCGCATGGAGCTGGGGTTCGTTGGGTTTCGTGAAGACGGGGGCGGACGGGGCCCTGCCGGCCTCCGGGGCCTCGGACGTGCTGATCGATCTGGTGCATGCACTGAAGTCCGGTTACCGGCAGAACGCGGTGTGGATGATGAACCGGCGCGTGCAGGCGGAAATCCGCAAGCTGAAGGATGCGGACGGCAACTATCTCTGGCAGCCAGCGGCAGCGGCCGGAGCGCGCCCGACCCTGATGGGCTTCCCCGTGATCGAGGTGGAAAACATGCCGGACATGGCGGCCGGTTCGCTGTCGGTGGCCTTCGGCGACTTCCGGCGCGGCTACCTGGTTGTGGATCGGGCCGGGGTGCGGGTACTGCGCGATCCCTACTCCGCCAAGCCCTACGTGCTGTTCTACACCACCAAGCGGGTCGGCGGCGGCGTACAGGACTTCGATGCGATCAAACTGTTGAAGTTCTCCGCCTGAACCTGAAACCGGCGCTTTCTCCCTTGCATCTGCCGGAAGGGCGGCGTCCTGCCACGAGGCGGGGCCCGCCCCTTTTCCATGGCGGAAAGGGAGATGACCGATGGATCAACTGGAGACCGCTCATGCCCTTGACGCTCATGACGCCACCAACGATGCTGCCCGTCACTGTCGACATTGCGAAAGCCCATCTGAAAGTGGACGGGAACGACGAGGACGTCCTCATCGAAACGCTTCTCGCCGCGGCGACCAGCCGAATTGAATTCGAATGCGATCTGGCCCTGATCACGCAGTGGTGGAACCTTTACCGCGACCGTTGGCCGGGCTGCGGGATACTGGAGATACCGCTGCATCCGGTGCAGGCGGTGGAGGAGATCCGGATCCTGACGCCGCAGGGACTGGTCACGGTCGATCCGGGCCTCTATGAAACCGATCTTTCCGGCAGACCGGCGCGGGTGCGGGCGCTGCCGGGCTTTCCCGTGACGGCGGACGGCCTGAACGTGGTGGAGATGCGGATCCGCGCCGGATTCGGAGATGCGCCTGAGGATGTGCCTTCGGACCTGCGGCAGGCGATCCTGATGCTCATGGCGCACTGGTTCGAGAACCGCGAGGGCGCCGGTGAACGGAACGGCGCGGGCCTGCCCGCGGGGGTGCGGCGCCTGATGAAAGCATGGCGGCGGGTGCGGCTGTGACGGCGCGCAGACCGCGCATCGGCGCGATGCGCTCGCGTGTGACCCTGCAGGCGCCCGTGGAAACGGACGACGGGGCGGGTGGCGTGGTCGTCTCGTGGGTGGACGTGGCGTCGGTCTGGGCCGAGGTGCGGCCCCGTCGCGGCGGCGAGGGCCTGTGGGCCGATGCTCCGGCGGGGCGGCTGACCAGCGAGATCGTCATGCGCTGGCGCGATGACGTCTGGCCCGGCATGCGGCTCGTGGCCGGCGAGAGGACGTTCGACATCCGTGCCGCCTACGATCCCGACGGCAGACGGCGGCGTGTCGTCTGTCTGTGTCTGGAGGTGCCGCTGTGAGCAGCCGTTCTTTTGCCATCGCCCTCCGGGCGGCGCGGCGCGCCCTCCTGCGTGTGGCGGAGACGGCGGGCCCGGAACTGGAGCGCCGGATCACGGATGAGGGGGAGGCGGCGGTCTGGATGGAGGAGGCGTCGGATGGCGCGGATCTGTGGATCACCGGGGACGGGCTGGATCCGGAGACGGTGCGGCGATTGGTGATGGAAACCTTTTCGATTTCCGGTCCGGGGGATGAAGCATGACACAGGATGCGGCGCTGGCCCTGCATCGGGCCGTGCTGGAGGTTCTGCGGGCGGATGCGGAACTGGGCGTGCTGCTGGGCGGAGCGAGGGTCTACGACAGGCCCCCGCGCAGACTGCGGCCGCCCTACGTGACGCTCGGCGAGATCGTGTCGCGGGACAGAAATACCTTCGATGCGCGTGGCGAAAGGCATGTGGTCACCCTGCATGCATGGTCGGAACAGGGGGGGCGGCGGCAGGCGTTCGAGATCGTCGGGCGGATGGATGCCGTGCTCGATGACGCCCCGCTCGCACTCGACGGGCATCGCCTGGTCGAGGTGCGGACGGTCTTCCGCAGCGTGGTGCGGATGCGGGACGGGCGGCTCTTTCACGGTATCCTGCGGCTGGAGGCCATCACCCATCCTCTCGTCTGAGAACTGGCGAAATCTCTCTCACGGCATTGAAGAAAAAGGACTTTCAGCATCTCCCGAGAAACGGGTTGAAGAAGTTGAATCAATACTTGCGGCGGGTGTGGACGGCATGTCGCGCGACGGATCGGGGAAGGAGACATGGGAGCACAGAAGGGCAGGGATCTCCTGCTGAAGATCGATGATGGTGCGGGAAGCTTCATCACGGTGGCGGGTTTGCGATCGCACAGACTGGCCTTTTCGGCGGGACAGGTGGATGCGACGCATCAGATGTCGCCGGGCAGATGGCGTGAGCTGCTGGCCGGTGCGGGCATTCGCAACGCCTCCATTTCGGGCGCGGGCATCTTCCGGGATGAGCCCTCCGATGCGCGCATGCGGGCGCTGTTCTTCGATGGAGAGGTGGCGCGGTTTCAGGTGATCGTGCCCGACTTCGGGATCGTCGAGGGGCCGTTCCAGATCGTCTCGCTCGAATACTCCGGAGAGCACCGGGGCGAGCTGACTTTCGAGATCTCGCTGGAATCGGCCGGCGAGTTGACCTTCACGGCGCTCTGAACGGCAAGCGGGAGGATACGGTCATGAATTGCAACGTAAGACGCGGCGAGATCACCGCGACGCTGGGCGGGCGGGAATGGCGGATGTGCCTGACGCTCGGCGCGCTGGCGGAGCTGGAGGAGGCGCTGGGGGAGCCGGATCTGGTGGCGATGGCTGAGCGGTTCGAACGCGGCAGGATGAGCGCGCGGGAGCTGGTGGCGATCATCGGTGCCGGACTGCGGGGCGCGGGCCACGACATCGGAAACGATGCCGTGGCGGACATGGCGGCGGAGAACGGCGTGCGGGACTACGTGGAAATCGCCGTGCGCCTGCTGGCCGCGGCCTTCCCGCCCGGTGGAGAAGGAGAATGAGCATCCCCTATCTGCGGCTGATGGGGGCGGTGGCGGTGGCGTTCGGCATTCCGCCTCATGCCTTCTGGCGCATGACGCCGAGGGAGCTGAAGGCCCTGCTGGATGCCCTTCAGGGGCAGAGGCGCGCGGCGGAAGGGCGGATGCGCCGGGAGGAACTCGAACGCCTGATGCGGCGTTTTCCGGACGGAGGAAAAAATGCCAGAGACGATGGATGAAATCGTCATTCCGGTGCGGCTGGATACGGCTGCGCTGAAGAGTGACATGCGCGAGATGGAGAGCCTGTCACGCGCATTCACGCGGAGCATTGCGGACGGGCTGTCCGGCGCCATAATCTCCGGCAAGAAGTTTTCCGACGTGCTGAAATCAGTGGCCGCATCCCTGGCGCGGTTGACTCTGAATGCGGCTCTGCGTCCGGTGGTCTCCGGACTGGGCGGCATGCTCGGCGGGCTCGTCGCCTCCGCCGACGGCAACGTCTTCTCCGCCGGTCGCGTGCGCGCTTTCGCATCCGGGGGCGTCGTGGGCGGGCCGACGGTGTTTCCCATGGCGGACGGGCTGGGGCTGATGGGCGAGGCGGGGCCGGAGGCCATCATGCCGCTGGCCCGCGGGCCGGACGGAAAGCTCGGCGTGCGGGCGGCCGGCGGTGCGCCGGTGAACGTGGTCATGAACATCACGGCGCAGGATGCGGAGAGCTTCCGGCGCAACCGCGGCCGCATCGCCGCGGAGCTGGCCCGCGCCGTGGCCGAGGGACGGAGGAATCTCTAGGAAATGACGGCGTTTCACGAGGTGCGGTTTCCGACCGCCATTTCCTGGCGGGCCACCTGCGAGCTGACGCGGCGCACGGAGATCGTCGTGCTGGGCTCCGGTCACGAGCAGCGCAACGCCCGCTGGCGCGACGCCCGCCGGCGCTACGAGGTGGGCTACGGCTGCCGCTCCATGGAGGACCTGCACGCGGTGATCGCCTTCTT
>Ga0256832_1003330_pt1 | contig 10931 bp, 4 predicted proteins | sample 134614metaG_FD_190534 | JGI IMG/M metagenome (GOLD analysis project Ga0256832, IMG submission 190534) | Hydrothermal vent microbial communities from Lau Basin, Pacific Ocean - 134-614 | ecosystem: Environmental > Aquatic > Marine > Hydrothermal vents | place: Pacific Ocean: Lau Basin | collected...
GAAAAATAGGCTAAGGGCTGTTTTCCTCCGGTAGAAAGGTCAGATTTTGGACCATACCATCGCATTCCGATGGCTAACAATACGAGAATAACCGCTGCGGCGGCAGCGGCCTGTAGCCAGCGGAAATGGGTCCGTGGACGGCGTCTGATATTTTGCTCCAAAAACTTCTTTGCTTCCCACTTTTCTTTAGAAAAATCTACCGGCATCTTTCCCGTCAACTCCCAAGTGGCCTTAAGTTCGTGGTACAATGCTTCGTTGTCCCCGGATTCGCTTCTCCAAGTTTCTAATATACGCTTCTTTTCAGGAGAGAGCTCCCCCTTCAAATCGTCTATTATGTAATGGATATATTTCAATTGTTTTTTCTTTATGTCGTAATAATCGTTGGATACCCTACGCCAAAGCGCGTTTATTTTATGTATTGTTTTAATGCCATGCGCATATGTTTTAATGCGATGGTCATATGCTTTTCTACCGTTTTAATGGAGACTTCCAATTGATTTGCAATTTCTCTGTTTTTTAATTCACTATATCTCTTGAGTATAAAAATCGTCTTAGTGGGCTCGCGCAGTTCATTGACCGCCTTTGAGATGTCCTCTTGAAGGACATGGAGGTTCATCTCCTCCTCTGTGGGATTATGTGTCGTTTGGGTCTGTTCTTTGAGATGTGCCAGCTTGGTGTTTTTGGATTTTATCCGGCGTACTTCATCCAAAGCACGCAAAACACATGCCCGATATAAATATCCTTCGATGGTGCTGTGAATCTTCAGCGTCTTTCTGTTTTTCCAAATGCTCAAATACACATCCTGAACGACGTCTTTTGTAGCTGTCCTGTCGAGTAAAACCGGATATACTACGCGACACATGTTCTCGAACTGGGATTCGAAAAGCGCATTAAAGGTCTTTATATCTATTTGAGTATTTATCTTCTATTGGTTTTATTCGGACTATTTGGACCTGACACTATAATCGCTATTCTGGCGGCCATTGCGGTTATTCACACGTTTCTCTAACGACAAAGATGAGAAAAAATTGAGCAATCAAAAAAGGAAAATTAACAAGGGTGTTTATCAAAACACATATCTTCGCCTCCAAATCAAATACATGTACAATAAGACGGAAGAAAAAGACTATTTTGATTTTTCTAAATCACAACTTGACCGCCGGGCGGAAGACTGTGATAAGGATTGCTATCTAAAATTGGTGGATGCTTTAAAATTTCACGAATACAAATACTACCGTGAAAACGATCCTCTGCTCAGTGATTTTGAGTACGATCGCTTGTATCATCTTCTTTTGGATGTCGAGACTTTGCACCCGCAGTGGATCCGGATCGACTCTCCTTCGCAAAGGGTGGGAAGTGACTTGTCCAATACCAAAAAGGAGGTCAAACATCTCGTACCGATGCTCTCTCTCTCCAATTCGTACAATGCGGAGGATTTGCGTGCTTTCGATGCACAGGTGAGAAAGTTTTGTAGGCTTTCTGATACAGAAAAGATCGAGTATTGTGTCGAACCCAAATTCGATGGAGGGAGTATCTCTGTGGTCTATGAAAAGGATACATTTGTACGGGGGGCCACCCGGGGCAATGGTTTGGTCGGAGAAGATATTACAGCCAACATCCGCGTAATTCCCTCGATACCCAAACAGGTACCATTTCATACCCATAACATCTTTCGTGCAGAGTTAAGGGGAGAAGCATTGATGAAGAAAGAAGTCTTTCGCCAGCTCAACAAAGAAAGGGCGGCACAAGGTCTTCCGCTCTTTGCCAATCCGCGCAATGCCGCGACCGGAGCGCTGAGTATGAAAGACCCTGAGGAGGTAGCCAAACGCCGACTCGATGTGATGATTTTTCAGCTGGGTTACGCTGTCGATACCCGGGGAGAAGATCAATTGCCCTCCTTCAAAACCCATTATGAGTGCTTAAAATACGCATCTGAAAATGGATTTTCGGTAGCGATGGATATCGTAAAAACATTTGAAGATATCGGGGGAGTCATCCAATATTGTAAGTTTATTGAAGAAGAATTGCGGGAGAATTATCGCTACGAATTGGACGGAGCGGTCGTTAAGGTCAATAGTATCCAACTTCAATCCATCGCTGGGAGTACTATGCACCATCCGAGATGGGCTATTGCGTATAAATTTAAAGCCAAACAGGCTACCACCCGCTTGGAAGGGGTGGAGTTTCAGGTCGGCCGGACCGGCGTTATTACTCCGGTGGGCAAGGTCTCTCCGGTGCCGTTGGCCGGGGTGATTATATCCTCTGTTAGCCTGCACAATGAGGATTTTATCCGGGACAAAGACCTCCTGCTGAATGATATGGTGTTAATAGAGCGCGCAGGAGATGTGATCCCTTATATTGTCAAGTCTTTGCCGGAGCTTCGAGATGGCCGGGAAACGCCAATTCTTTTTCCGGAAGATTGTCCATCGTGCCATACCCCATTGATCAAAGAGGATGCCGCATGGCGATGTCCCAATGAAAAACACTGCCCGGAACAAATCATACAGCGTCTTATCCACCATGTGAGCAAGGAAGCAATGAATATAGAAGGGTTGGGGCCTTCGTCCATTCGAAAGTTTTATGCATTGGGGTGGCTTTCCAGCTATGCCGACCTTTACCGGCTTGATTATGGTGCCATTGCCGCATTAGAAGGATTTGGTGCCAAATCTGCCGAAAATATACGCCTCTCCGTCCAAAAGGCAAAGAGTAACCCAATCTATCGCCTTCTGTATAGCTTGGGAATTATGCACTTCGGCAAGAAGGCCTCCAAACTTATCGCAGAGCGCATCGAGTATGTTTTTGATTTGCAGGATTGGTCTGTCGAAGACTTCGAAAATATCCCGGATGTAGGACCGGTTATTGGACAACATGTTAAAGCCTGGTTTGATGATGAAGACAACATCAGTGTTCTCAGAGAAATGGAAACATTGGGGGTAAACATGTACCAAACAGAGGCGGACAGGCCTATTCAAGTGAGTGAAGACGCTCCGTTATTTGGAAAAACCATCCTGTTTACCGGCAAACTTCAGCATATGACGCGTAAAGAAGCCCAACGCATGGCTGTCGAAGCAGGAGCCAAACCCATATCGGCCGTAAGTTCTAAACTCGATATTCTCGTCGTTGGTGAAAAAGCCGGATCTAAACTCCGCAAGGCTGAAGCCCTCGGGACGGTCCAAATCTGGACGGAAGAGGCTTTTTTAGAGAAAACAAAGGGTATCGATGAAAATTGATCGATAACAAAAGGCCTTTTCGGAGTAGGCTCAACCGTTATCTTTCCGGCGCTCCTTGCTCAATCCAACAGCGCAACCGGTCAATGTCCGTCTGAGACAAAGGCCCACCCGGAGGCATCGACTTTTGATCGACGGCCCGGGCCTTTATCCCGTTGACTACAGCGCGAACACCGGTATAATCCGTCAATGGTTTTCGCTTTGTGTTGACGCCGTCGTGGCACCCGGTTACATTACAATTGGAATTGATTATGGCCTTAATATCAGCCTCATAAGTGAGTTGGTCCGGACAAGAATCCGGATTGGTTTCTGTTTTTTGGCATGAAAAAGCTGTAATAAACAGTAAGAATACCGGTAGCAAAAGATGTATTTTCATGGATTACACATATTTAATACAAACAACAATTAGTTAACACAAGGAGTGACGTTTTGTTTGACGCCCCCACCATTAATAAGTTTATTTGAAAAAAAATACATCCGGATGGGAAGAAATCAAAAATGTTGTATATTTGCACTCCATTTAGAGAAGGGGATGCAATTTGTCCTCGTTTCAGTTGTTTCGGCGTATCACGCTTACAGCGTGAGAGTCGGAGCGAGAAGTAGCATCTAAAGAAGATGTTGCTAAAAAAGAATATATTCCGAAAAGAGTTGTTTTCGTCAAAACCAAGGCGGAAAGAATTTTTAGGTCAGAGTTAACTCACCGTTAATGATGAGTTAAAAATTCTTGACAACGCAGGGTTTGGCGATAAAAAAACTTTTCGGATTACAAGTCGGGCGATTAGCTCAGTTGGTTCAGAGCACCTGGTTTACACCCAGGGGGTCGGGAGTTCGAGTCTCTCATCGCCCACCAAAGCCGGATTCTTCCGGCTTTTTTGTTGGTGTTATACATATTTTGGTTAAATCTTTTTGGGATGCATAATCTTCATATAAATAGGTTTTTCTTCCTTTTTATATTGGTATTTGGAAGCCTATTGGTTCCTTTTACCTCCAATGCACAGCACACCAATACGATACCATATGACAAAGGAGATAGTGTCACTGTTTCGATTCTTGCTTTGGAAGGAATACCGGGACTCACCACGGCCTTTGGACATAGTCAGTTTAGAGTCGTCAACCACACCAAGAATACGGATAATCTTATCGATTTTGCAGGAAGAGTCAATTGGGATGTGCTGACGTATCTTTCCGAATTTTTCTTTGGTGATCTGTACTATGATATTTTCACCTTTTCTACTTCCAGATATGTCTTTCGAAAAGACAGGACGGTCGATGAGTTGTTTTTAAAACTCAGCCATGAGCAAAAGGAAAAGTTGATGAACACTCTTTCCGGAGGCTACTTCTTGCAAGACAATGCACGTTATCATTATGATTATTTGCATAGGAATTGTACAATATTGATGCGGGATGTTTTGGAAGATGTGTATCCCAATATGACTTATCCCGATTTAGGCGCGGATAAAACATTTCGCCAGATATATGAAGAAGGACTCGTATACAATCCCTGGATAAAATTCTTTTCAGACATTATACTTGGCCCTTACAATGACCGGATTGCTACTCCACGTGAGCAGATGTTTAATCCTGTGGTTTTTTACAAGTACTTATCAGGTGCTAAATCCAATGGAGAACTCATCGGATACAAACAAAGAGTTCTTATGCAAGGCTCTGCCAGGCCTCCTTTGACGTTTTTTCAGAAGCCCGGTTTATACGTGTGGTTACTATTGTTTTTGGAAGTCGTCCTGACGCTATTGTGGTACTTTGGCAAAGTTAACAGGGTAATCATCGTTATTTACGACCGTTTGTGGTTCTTCCTGGCGGCTATGTTTGCCGTCTTAATCATCGCCTTGTGGACGGTGTCCAATTACGACTATGCTGCACGCGACAATTGGAATTTGCTCTGGCTGAGCCCCCTCTATGTATTCCTTCTTTTTATGCCGCTTAGGAAGTCCTTTCGACCAACCAAGATATTGCTCTCTCTCATTCTCATTTCGACACTCGCTGCCATTTTGGGGTGGAACTTTATTCCGCAAACCTACAACATCCACTTCTTGCCTATTATGCTATTGCTAATGGTCAAAGTGGGCAAATACTTGCTTTCACCTAAACCGGCAGCATAACCATTTTATTTTTCCGTGTGACATCCTTTGAGGTACACAGTAATTTTTTCTATATTGTGTGTCGTTAATATACGGTATGGTATATTGTTTATTTGGTATGAAATGGTGGGTCTACTCCCAGAAAGGCCATTTATTGCCAACGCATCGATGTTAGAAGTTTAGCTCATTATTAATGATAAGTTAACTGCGGGCAAAAAACTTCTTCCGTCTCGATTTTGACAATATTACACTTTTCAGATTGGACTCATGGTAAACCACCTGCTTTATGAAACTTCATTTTGTTCTCTTACTCCTCTTCTCTTTTTTTCTACTCGAATGTACCCACAAGAATGACCTTCCCGAGCATCAAAAAAGCAATATTGATTTGTTTGGTCAATATATCAAAGGGTATTCGCAGAGTCCCGTATCCAGATGCAACGATTTATACATCCATTTGGCCTTCAAAATACCGGACAGTATCACCATCTCCCCCAATCTGATTACATCAACACCGGATATAGGTGGCCAGGTCCAAATTAGTAAGGACAGAAAGACCATACAAATCGTACATCCTTCCATAAAACACAATGTCCGGTATGAAATCGCTTTTCATATCCACCAACTTACCCAAATGCCCAAGGGACTGGAGACCTTCCGGTTCAAACTCGAAGCCAAGCGCCAGTCCTGGCGCATCGTTATGCAACCCCCCGTTTGTGAATCCATGGACATCATCCGTCTAAAGGGGAAAATCGTATATGATGTTTGCGAGCCCGATCAGAGCATCTTCAAAGATGCCCTAAAAGCGAGCCAAGACGGCAAAAAATTGCCAGTCCGGTGGGAAGCGTTTGAGAAGAATCGCCGTGAAGTTCAATTTGAAATATCTAATATCAAAAGATCCAACATCGAAGGAAAAGTCGATATCACCCTCTCCATGCAACCCATCAATGTAGAGGATGAAGCCGAGCTCCATGTCATCGTTCCGTCCAAATCGGACTTCTCCCTTTATGCCACAAAAATCGAAAGCAATCGACACCTCGCACTGTACTTTACAGACCCGATTAAGTCCGGGCAAATTCTGGATGGATTAGTACGTGTAGAGGGACGCAGAATTGGCTCTTTGAGGGTTTCGCACAACACCATTGATGTGTATTTTTCAGATACAAAATACGGTGAATATCCGGTCAACATATCCCCGGGAATCCTCAATATCGCCGGATTCCCATTAAAAGATACTTACAAGCGCAACCTCTTCTTTGCGCCCCCCAAACCGCATGTCGCCATAGCTGAAAAAGGCAATATTCTCCCACCCTCCGGACATTGGGAACTTCCGGTTTCGATAGTATCCGCCTCCGGATTTAGATTGCGCATTCTCCGGGTACACCCCCAAAATACCCATCGCTTCTTTCAAGAAAATGGCGGCCTGCTCAATGCTCAAACGGGATTGGAAAACCTGGGAAGAATCCAGTTGGATACCACCTTTGAGGTCGATACCAAAGAGGTCTATAAGACTTCCATCCACTCTATTGTACTCGATCGTCAAGTAAATAAAGAAACCGGTGCGCTCTACAAAGTGTTTCTCTCTATCCCTCCGCAACACAACCAATACCCTTGCAAAGAGCGTCAAAAATACACAGCAAAGGATGAAGTAGACCAAATCAATTTTGACAAGCCCTATCTCTCCGCCGGGTATGATTATGACTATTATTATGACAATGCAAATGTCGGCCATTCTTCATTTAGGGACCGGGAAGAAAATCCGAGGTATTTGCCGGACCCTTGTTCCGGAGACTATGCCGGAATCATCCACGACCAGCGGCTGCTTGTCTGTACGGATGTCGGATTGGTGGTCAAATCCGAACCCGGAGCAAGTCGATATTTTGCCTATGTCTCGAGGATTTCCACCGCTGCACCTATCCAAGGAGCCAAGGTACAATTGTACGACTTCCAGGGAGCCCCTGTCGGTTCGGCTACTACGGATGAGACGGGAAGGACACTCATTCACACCCGGAAGACGCCTTACCTCGCCAAAGCTCGGGCCAATGGCCAGTACACCTATCTGACCCTTGCCGATGCCAAGGCCTTAGAGACGAGTTTATTCAATGTCGAAGGGCACAAGTGGAAAGGCAGTGATAAGGTGTTCTTCTATGGGGAGAGAGACGTATGGAGGCCGGGCGACTCGGTCTATCTCCAGTGCATGGTTTACAATCGCACCAAAGCTTTACCAAAGCATTTGCCTATCCGCTTGACCCTTTTGGACCCGACGGACAAGAAGATGAAAGAATGGACGGTGGTAAAACATCAGAATGGACTCTATGACTGCCGTTTTGCCACCCGTCCCAATGATTTGACCGGATATTGGACGCTCCAAATGCAGCTTGGAGGAGAGACCTTTACAAAGCACCTCCGAATAGAAACCGTTCGCCCGAATCGACTCAAAATAGCGATGGCATTTGACGGAGAAGACCCGCTTACCAATGAGGCTTCCGAAGCAGCTCCCATAACGGTCAAATGGATGCATGGTTTGCCCGCCAAAGGGCTAAAAACGGAGGTCCATATGCTCCAGAAAACATTGCAAAATCCATTTGGCTCCAGGCACAAAAACTACCTCTTCGACGATATCACTCAGCCCTATTCCGAAGACTTGGGACAAGTAAAATCCGGTAAAACCAACGAAAATGGCATCCTCCCCTTTCGCATCCCTATCCAAAAGGAGGACAAGTATCCGGGGATGATGTTATTCAACTTTGAAGTCCGCGCCTTCGAAAAAGGGGGCGCTTTTAGCACGGATTTGAAGACCATCAAGTATTCTCCCTATTCCTCCTATGTAGGGATAAAACTCCCCTCCCAACCCATAGGAGGACTTACTTATCTGAAGGATAAAGCTCCCATTCATATCCGCTGCCTCGACCCAAAAGGTGGACGGATAAGTCGAAAGGTTAAAGTCACCTATCAGAACGTCAGGAATAAATGGTGGTATCAGTTTGGTTCCTATGGTGATTACACCGCCTTAAAAAACAAAATAACCGGAGAAGGAGATACCTATACCCTTCATATCGACAAAGGAGGAACTACCATTACTCCTAAGGGGATGGGTATCAAATTGTTGACCATAGAGGATGTCAATAGCGGTCACAGAGTCCGGCGTTTTGTTTATTTACTGGGTTCCGGCTCCAATCCCGGAGGAGAACTATCACAGCTGGAGGTGCTGCCGTTTTACATCGAGAAAGAGGATTACAAGATTGGGGAATTCATGGATTTTACCCTGCCTGCGCTTCGAAACGGACGTTTTCTCATCACCGTCGAGAGTGGGGGAAAAATCGTGTATTCGGAAGTCCGCAGAGCGGAGAATCAGCCCATCACAAGAACCATCCGTATCGACAAATCCATGATACCTACTGCATATGTTCACGTGCATTTTATACAGGCGTGGAATACCTATGACAATGACCGCCCCCTTCGGCTGTACGGGGTAAAAGCCATACAAGTCTATGATCCGCAGACCGTATTGGATCCGGAGATCAATATGGAAGATGAAATACGTGCAGACAAACCATTTGTCGTACAGGTGAGCGAAAGGAATGATAAGCCCATGACTTATACTTTGGCACTGGTGGATGAGGGACTACTGGATATTACACAATTTCATACCCCCAACCCCTGGAGACACTTCTTCTCTAAGGAAGCCTTATCGGTCAAAACCTGGGATATCTATCGCGATATCTTTCACCGCTTTCTCGGAGAATATACCTCCCTGCTCGCCGTAGGGGGAGACGGTGCCAATACGATTAAGCCGACTGCCAAAGCGAGGAGGTTTAAGCCCGTTGTTAAGTTCCTGGGACCTTTTACCCTCCAAGCGGGAGCATCCGCCCGGCACAGACTGACCATCAAAGATTATGTGGGGTCTGTCCGGGTGATGGTCGTCGCTACCGACGGTAAAGCCTTCGGGCACAACCAAAAAGCCGTGCCGGTCAAAAAACCACTCATGCTCTATACCACCCTCCCGAGGGTGCTCGGTCCCGGCGAATCCCTCAAGGTTCCGGTCACCGTGTTTGCCATGGACCCCAAGGTCAAACAGGTCACCGTCCAAATGACGACCAATCATCTAATCGAAACCAAGGGTGAGGCGGTTAAACGAATTACTTTTGATAAGCAAGGGGAGAAGGATATCAGCTTTGATGTGACCATCCCCAATGCCATCGGCGTGGGGAAAGTCGAGGTAAAGGCGACTTCCGGAGCTTTTACAGCAACTTCATCCATCGACATCGATGTTCGTCCGGCCTCCGCCAAGATATCAAAAACGGTGGAAACACTGATTCCTCCCAAGAGCGAGAAAAACATTTCATTTCACGTTTTCGGCATGCCCGGGACCCAATCCGCAAAGTTGGTCATCCGCAAAGGGATCAACCTCTCTTTCGAGCCATGGGTCCGGCACCTGGCACGCTACCCGCATGGATGTATCGAACAAACCGTGTCTTCCATCTTTCCCCAAATAATGCTTCAAAATGTGGGAGCCATCGACGAGGGGGATAAAATGGTCTTCCGGCAGCATTATGATGCCGCGATACAAAAATTGCGCTATATGCAAACCGCTTCCGGTGGCTTTTCCTACTGGCCCGGTGGCAATGTCGTCAACAGCTGGGGGACGACCTATGCACTGGATTTTTTGCTGGAAGCCAATCAACAGGGATACGACGTGCCCGGGGATATGCTCTCTCGTGTCGTCGCTTACCAGTACAACAGGGCGGACGAATGGACGATTCCCTCCACCACCAACAACAGGACGTATGACAAAAGCGCCTCTTACGACCAGGCGTATCGATTGTTGACACTTGCCAGGGCACAAAAACCCAACTATGCCGCACTCAATCGCTTGCGCCTCGTTCCCCAACTTCCCTCTGCTACCAAATGGCTATTGGGGTATGCCCTCTTGCTGGTCGGAGAGCAATCTTCTGCGGATAAAATCCTAAAAGAAGCTACTACCACTGTTGATGATTATCAAGAGCTCTCCGGAACCTTTGGGTCGGCGCTTAGGGATCAGGCCATGATGTTGCGTGTTTTGGTCGCTCAGGGTAAAAAACTCCTCGCCAAACGCGTAGCAGATGAAATGACTAAAAAACTAAATGAAAAAGGCCTTTACGGGGCTTCTACCCAGGAAATCGCCCAATGCTTGATCGGTTTTTCGAGATTTATGGGGGCACTTGACCACCCCGGAAAACCGGTCTCCTTTGATGTCGAATTGTCAGATGACCAGATACTCAAACATCAAACGATTGACCAAAAATCCATCACCATCCCACTAAAAAAGAAGGCTATAGAAAGGCAATCTGCTACCATCCGGAATAACGGGGATGCCGGGCTTTTTACGTCTGTCGTACTTTCGGGTATTCCCGTCCGGGACGAAAGTCCGGCGGAAGCCCAGGACTTAAGCATGCGCGTCACCTACACGTTGGAAGATGGTACGCCCGTGGATCCCTCAAAGCTTTCCAAAGGAACGGATTTCATAGCCCAATACACTATCAAGCACAACGGTCAACGGATGGATTACGAAAACCTGGCACTCACTATTATTTTTCCTTCTGGTTGGGAACTTTTTAACCACCGCCTCAAT
>Ga0256832_1003331_pt1 | contig 10931 bp, 9 predicted proteins | sample 134614metaG_FD_190534 | JGI IMG/M metagenome (GOLD analysis project Ga0256832, IMG submission 190534) | Hydrothermal vent microbial communities from Lau Basin, Pacific Ocean - 134-614 | ecosystem: Environmental > Aquatic > Marine > Hydrothermal vents | place: Pacific Ocean: Lau Basin | collected...
CGAATATTTCGAAGCCGCCACGGTCGCCTTTTTCTTTTCGCTGTCGCTGTATCTGGAAAGCTGGTCGGTCGGGCGCGCGCGCAACGCGGTCGCGGCCCTTCTGGACCTGGCCCCGCCCACCGCGCGGGTAATCCGCGATGACGGCACCGAGGAAGACGTGCCCGCCGCCCGGGTACTGCCCGGCGACCGCTTTGTGGTGCGGGGCGGCGACCGCATTCCGCTCGATGGTGAGGTGGTCGAGGGCATCTCCGGCGTCAACCAGGCGCCGATCACCGGCGAAAGCGCGCTGGTCACCAAGGAGCCCGGCGACGAGGTCTATGCCGGCACCATCAACGGCGACGCCACCCTGATCCTGCGCGCCACCAAGCCGGCCTCGGACACGGTATTGTCGCGCATCATCCGCATGGTGAGCGAGGCCCATTCGCGCCGCGCCGACGTGGAGCAATGGGTGGCGCGCTTTGCCCGCATCTACACCCCCATCGTCATGCTCCTGGCCATTGCCATCGCGGTTCTGCCGCCGCTTCTGACCGGCGGCGCTTGGGGCTACTGGTTCTATAACGCCTTGGTATTGCTGGTTATTGCCTGCCCCTGCGCGCTGGTCATCTCGACCCCGGTTTCCATCGTCGCGGCCCTTGCATCCTCGGCGCGCAACGGCGTCCTGATCAAGGGCGGCGCCTATGTGGAGGCGCCCGCGCGCCTGACTGCACTGGCCATGGACAAGACCGGCACCATCACCGAGGGCACGCCGGAAGTGGCCGCGCTCACGCCCCTGGGCGGCACAACCGAAGCCGAACTTCTGCAGGTGGCCGCAGCGCTCGAGGCACGTTCATCGCACCCCCTGGCGCGCGCCATTCTGGAACGCGCCAAGGCCGCCGGTATCGAGCCCGTGCCCGCCGAGGCCACCGAAACGATCCCGGGCCGTGGCCTGGCAGGCCAGTTGGACGGGCGGCAGATCTGGCTGGGCTCGGACCGTTTCGCCGCCGAGAAAGGCCTGGCCGAAGCGCTGCCCGACGCCCTGCGCGACCGCATCGAGGGTGCCGGATCGACGCTGGTGGCCGTGGGCGACGGCGACCGGCTGCTGGGGGTGCTGGAAATCAGCGACCGCATCCGGGCGGACGCCCGCGACACCATCGCGCGGCTGCATGCGCTGGGCGTGCAGAACATCGTCATGCTGACCGGCGACAATGCCCGCACGGCACAGGCGGTGGCGCGTGCGGTCGGCATCGACGAGGTCCGCGCCGAGTTGCTGCCCGAACAGAAGGTCGAGGCGATCGAGGACCTGGTGGCCCACCACGACATGGTGGCGATGATCGGCGACGGGGTAAACGATGCGCCCGCCATGGCGCGCGCGCATTTCGGCATTGCCATGGGAGCCATCGGCTCGGACGCGGCGGTGGAAACCGCTGACATTGCGCTGATGACCGACGACATCGGCAAGCTGCCCTGGCTGATCGCGCATTCGCGCCGCACCATGGCGATCATCCGCCAGAATATCGGCCTGTCGCTGGCCACCAAGGCTTTGTTTGCCCTGCTTACGCTGTTCGGCCTGGCGTCCATGTGGGGCGCGATCGCCGCCGATGTCGGGGTGTCGCTGCTCGTGGTGATGAATGCGCTGCGCCTGCTCAAGGCGGGTGAGGCGCCGACAACGCCGCCCGCGCGTGGCCTGCCCATCCCCAAATCCGCCGTCGCAGGAGCCTGAGATCATGGTCATCGAGTTGAAAGAACCGGGGCGTGCGCCGCGCCGAAATCAGGCCGACAGCCAGGAAAACGGCGGTGCCATGCTCTGCCCGGTCTGCAACGTGCCGCTCCTCATGGCCGAGCGCCAGGGGGTCGAGATCGACTATTGCCCGCAATGCCGCGGCGTCTGGCTCGACCGGGGCGAGTTGGACAAGATCATCGACCGCTCGGCCGCCGAACTGGTGCCGCCGCACCGGGAACCGACCGGGTATGGCGACGGTGAACCGCCGCGCCGCAACGCCCGCGGCAGCCACGGCAAATACGAAAAGCATTCCAAATACGGCAAGGGCAAGAGCCAGCGGCGCAAGTCCTGGCTGAGCGAAGTGTTCGACGTGTTCGACTGACCCAGGTCCTCACCCCAGTGCCACGATCACCGCCACGGTGGAAAACACGGTCAGGAAGATCGCCAGCGCCGTCACCCCCAGCAGCCGGGCAAAGGAGAGGTTGGGGGCGGCGGTCTTGAGCCGCAACTCCTCGGCGGTTTCGGGAAATTCCAGCGCCGCGGAATTCGACCCGCCGGCCAGGTGGCGGTTCTGCCAGCGCCGTTCCTCGGCCGCGTTCCAGCGGCCAAACAGCAGCAGAATCACCACGATCATCACCATCGAGGAGGGCACCCATATGGTATAGCCGCCGATGGATTCGCCGCTGATGCCACCGGCATAGCCCGGATAGAGCACCACCTCCTTCAGGGTGATCAGCGACCCCAGCAGGATATTGGACAGGATCACCACGGTCACCGCCAGCAATCGGCGCGCCTGGGTCATGGCCTGCGGGTCGCCGCGCCGGTCCAGGACGCGGGCCAGGAAATTGACGCCGCTGGCGGCCATGCCCAGATGCACGCCAAGCAAAAGGAGCGGGCGCGCGCGGGCTGCCTCCTGCAGTGCCGGCAGGTGCCACAGATAGAACCAGGCGATCAGCAGCGCCAGGGCCATCGGCAACCCGGCAAGCAAACCGCCGAGCAGGCCCGCCGCCCGCACCCGCCGCAATCCCCGGCGCCAGCCGCGTGGCAGGCCCGCGATCAGCGCCGGAAACGGCCAGGCCAGCACGAACAGAAGCGGCGCCAGCAGCCGCAGCGCCAAATGCCCGGCCTCATGGATGGAAAACAGCCGGGTGAAAACGCTGGCACCGGGCGGCAACAGGGAAAGCGCCCATATCCCGACCGCCAGGCCCAGACCCACCGGCGCGCCCGCCCGGCCCAGCCTGCGCGCCACCGGCAGGCCACGCCGATGCAGCCAGACCAGCCCCCCCAGCACCCCGGTTGCCACCATCATATCCATCGCTCGTCCCCGGCACTTCCCGTCATTGGGCACCTGCCTAAGACCTCCAGCCCCCCGAGCTTCAAGAAAAAACCGCGCATCGTCTTCAAAAGGTTGGCATTTTGGTCACAATCGGCCTCTTGTTTCCGTTTCGTGCACGACACCCTTGGACAGGACCCCCCCGAATCGGATAAAGAAGGAACAAAGGGCCATTTGCCCCCGGGAGAGGAAAGATGATTTTCGAATACAAAGTCGTGCTGGCACCGAAAAGACCCGAACGTGTCAAGGGGTTGAAACGGGGCGAGGACAAGTTCGCCGCCTCGCTTGCGCAGATGATGAACAAATACGCCGCCGATGGCTGGGAATACCAGCGCACCGACACCTTGCCGGTGGAAAGCCGCTCGGGGCTGACTTCGAAAACCACGACCTTTCAGAACATGCTGGTTTTCCGCCGCGCCCTCGAAGCGGCCCAGACCGATCAGGTCGATGAAACCGAGGCCGTTGCCGAGGAAGAACTGGTGGAACAGGAAGAACTCGCCTTCGAGGAACAGGTGGCGTTCGAAGAGCAGCAAACCTACCAGGAGCAGCCCGCGCTCTATGCCGAGCCGGTGCTGCAGGAGGCGCCCATGACCGCGCCCGAGCAACCCGCGCTTTATGCCGAACCGGCCGCCTACGAGCCCGAGCCCGCCGCCTATGATCCGGCCGCCCGGGTCGAGCCGATGCTGACCGCTCCGGTCGCGCCGCCGGAAATGCCGGCCGTGCCACCCGCTCCCGAACAGGTGCTGTCCGAGGCCCGGCCCGCACCGGAATACGACGTTCCCGCGCAGGAAACTGCCGAAGCCGACACCCTGCCCGACAACGTGGCCGAATTCGAACCTGTGCGCCCGGTCTTCCGCCGGCGCAGTTCGGGCGGTGCCGCCTGACGGACGGCTCGGGCGGCCCAAGGTTCCCGGTCGCATCCCCCGGGGCAAAGGCCCGGAAATGAGAGGAATTCAGACGGCGACGGTTCACTCCGTCGCCGTTTTTCGTCGTTTGACCCTCTGCCCCCTCAGCCCGAAATCTCCAGCGCCAGGGCGTGTATCCGCGCCACCAGTTCCGGCCCCAGCGCCGCATGCACGGCGCGGTGCCGCCCGACCCGGCTCATCGGACCGAACGCATCAGCCCGGATCACCACGCGAAAATGGCTTTCGCCGTCACTATAGCCGCCATGGCCGCGGTGTTTTTCGCTTTCATTGATGACCTGCAGCTCTTGCGGCGCAAATGCTGCCTCCAGCCGTGCGCGAATTTCTTCCGATTTGCTCATTTTTTCGCTCATTTCTCGACCTGCCCCCTTCAATCGCACTGAAAAACATCTAAACTGCCATGCTCGAGTCGAAAAGGGGCAAGAGATGTCGAAGGATGATCCGTTCGGGTTTGACATGTCCGTCAAGTCTGCCAAGAAAAAGAACCCGCGCGGCAAGCGCGGCATGTCCGGCGCGTTTGAAACCTCGATGCGCGTGTGCGAACACGAAGGCTGCGAGGAACGCGGCCAGTACCGTGCGCCAAAATCACCCGATCACCTCGATGAATTCCTGTGGTTTTGCAAAACCCATGTGCGCGAGTACAATCTCAAATGGAATTTCTTCAACAACGCCACGGAAGAAGAAATCGCCGAACAGCAAGACAAGGACCGCGTCTGGGAACGCAAGACCAAGCCCTTCGGGTCGCGCGAAGAGGCCCGCGCATGGTCGCGCCTGGGCGTCGATGACCCGCACCAGGTGCTGGGCGAAAACGCCACCCGCAACCCGGGCAAGTCGGTTACCGGCAGCCGCAAGCTGCCGCCCACCGAACGGCGCGCCATTGAAATCCTCGAGGCCAAGGACCACTGGACCAAGAAAGAAGTGCGCAAGGCCTACAAGTCGCTGATCAAGATCCTGCACCCGGACATGAATGGCGGCGACCGCGGCCACGAGGAGCAATTGCAGGAAGTGGTCTGGGCCTGGGAGCAGATCAAGGCCAGCCGGCATTTCAAGGACTGAAACCAGGATCAGGCCCGCGCCGCCGTTCCTCCGCCCTCCGGGCGGCGTCACCCCCTTCATCTTGGCGGAAATACCTCCGGGGGGTCCGGGGGGCGGCGCCCCCCGGCCAACCTTTCGGTGAGTTTGCCCGCAAACTCACCTGTCGGGCACGGCGATTGCCGTGGCAATCGCCATTGGTCGTCCGGGCGTCAGCCCGGGCGAAACCGCTACAGGCTGCCCTCTGTCTCGATATGCAGAACCGTGCCGCAATGCTTGCAATGGATCGCATCCGGGTCATGCAGCTTCAGCCCGCAGGTCGGGCAGGTGTAATGCACCTTTTGCGGCCGGAAAAGCGCCGTTGCCAGGCGCAAAAACAGGGTAATGCCGACGATCATCACCGCGACCGCCAGCATCCGTCCCGACGTGCCTTGCAAGGTGATGTCGCCAAAGCCCGTCGTCGTCAGCGTCGTCACGGTAAAGTACAGCGCATCGGCATAATTGCGGATCTCGGGGTTCTTGCCGACCTGGGTGGCATAGATCAGCCCGGTCATCACGAACAGGAAAACCGCCAGGTTGATTGCGGCCATGATCACTTCTTCATGCTCGCGGAAATAGCGGAAATCCTGCCGGAGCCGGCTGGCCAGCTGATAGGTTCTGAGCAATCTCAGCGTGCGCAGGACGCGCAGAAACCCGAACCCTTCGCCAGCGATCGGCGCCAGAAACGACACCACCGCCGCGATGTCCGCCCAGGAGGCCGGGCGCATCAGAAATCCGGTGACCGACGGCTCCAGCCTCAGCCGGATCAGGAAATCCACCAGGATCAGCACCCCGAACACCATGTCCAGCGCCTCGACCGTATTGGTGCGCGAAAAAAACGAGGTGACAATCACGAACAGGATCGTCAGCAGGTCGAAGGCCAGCAGGCCATAGCGGAACCGGTGTGCCGCCGGGCTGTCGCCTTCGTAAAGTGCGCGAATTTTCTGCATCAAACCCTTCATCCGGCCCCCTTGTCGCACCACATATGCTTGAGGCCGCGAAAAATGACCAGCCCCCGCCCCGCATGCGGCGGCGTGACCCTTGCACAGCCGGACCAAATCAGGCACCACACCAGAGTTGAAAAATGCGCCCGCCGGGCGCCGGCACATGACGGAACGGAATATGGATAACAGCGCGAAACCCACGGAAGACATCTCGGTCAGGGATGTGTTCGGCATTGACAGCGACATGAAGGTAAAGGCGTTCGAGGAACGCACCGACCGGGTGCCCGAGATCGACCCCACCTATCGCTTTGACCCGGACACCACGCTGGCGATCCTGGCGGGTTTCGCCTATAACCGGCGCGTCATCATCCAGGGCTATCACGGCACCGGCAAATCCACCCATATCGAACAGGTGGCCGCACGGCTGAACTGGCCCTGCGTACGGGTCAACCTCGACAGCCACATCTCGCGCATCGACCTGATCGGCAAGGACGCGATCAAGCTGCGCGACGGCAAGCAGGTCACCGAGTTTCAGGAAGGCATCCTGCCCTGGGCGCTGCGCAACCCGACCGCGATCGTGTTCGATGAATATGATGCCGGGCGGCCGGACGTGATGTTCGTCATCCAGCGGGTGCTGGAGCATGACGGCAAGCTCACGCTTCTGGACCAGAACGAGGTGATCACCCCGCACCCCTATTTCCGGCTGTTTGCCACCGCCAACACGGTCGGGCTGGGCGACACGACCGGGCTTTACCATGGCGTGCAGCAGATCAACCAGGCCCAGATGGACCGCTGGTCGCTGGTGGCAACCCTGAATTACCTGTCCCATGACGCGGAAGTCGCTATCGTTCTGTCGAAAAACCCGCATTACAATACCGATCATGGGCGCAAGACGGTCAGCCAGATGGTCACCGTCGCCGACCTTACCCGCACCGCTTTCATGAACGGCGACCTGTCGACGGTGATGAGCCCCCGCACAGTCATCACCTGGGCGCAGAACGCCGAGATTTTCCGCGATGTGGGCTATGCTTTCCGGCTGTCGTTTCTGAACAAATGCGACGAGTTGGAGCGCCAGACCGTGGCCGAGTTCTACCAGCGCTGCTTTGACGAGGAACTGCCGGAAAGCGCTGCGAGCATGAGCCTGGGGTGATGGCACGCGCGGCCGCCCGGACTGGCGCAACGATTGCGCCGGGGTGCCCGTCATGCAGCTGACCCTGACCATCGCCGCCAGTGACCGGCCCGGCCGTCTGGCGCGCATGCTGGACACGCTGCTGGCCAATGACCTGACCGGCTGGCGCATCTTTGCAGGCACTGAGCCCGGCCCCAGGCAGGGCGAAGTCGCCGCGGTTTTTCGCGAACGCCTGGCGGGATGCGACCTCACGCTGACCGAAAACCGTGCGCGCCTGGGCGTGCGTGACCATCCTTACCGGCTGCTCAATCAGGCCTTCGACTCGGGGGCGGATTTCAACCTGCATCTGGAGGACGACCTGCTGCTGGCCCCCGACGCGCTGGCTCTTGCGCGCTGGTACGCCACCCACGCCCGCCCCGAATGGGCCGCGCTGAACCTGCTGGCGGGCGCCTGCGGGTCGGCGGCCAACCTGTCGGATCAGGACCACCCCGATCTGGTCTTTGCCACGCCTTGCTTCACCTCCATCGGGCTGGGGCTGACCCGCGCCAACTGGCAGGATCTGCGTCCGCATTGGAAGGCGCCCCGGGGCATCAAGCGGCGCGGCGACATGGCGCTGGCCCATGCGGGCTGGGACTGGGCCATCGTCAAATGGCTGATTGACCGCCCGGAGCGGCAGGTGCTGCAGCCGGTCGCCGCGCGCGCCACCCATGCCGGCGGTAGCGGCACCCATTGCAACCCCGACTTCCAGCACAAGGCCTTTGCCGGGCTGGAACTGGCACATGACCGCCCCGCAACCTATATACTGAAAGAGGTGGACGACCTGCCGCGCCCGGCCGCCGCACATGTCCATGCCATGATCGAATCCAACAGCCGCCTGGGCCGCCTGCACAAGGCGCTCTATCCGCAGCGCAGTTGGCTCCGTGACGCGCTCAGCCATCTGAACCGGAAGATACGTTGCAAAAACTGACCGATCCGCCCTTTTATTCCCGGAATTTTCGCGATAGCCCTGACTGGTGAAGCCCATGAAAAAACCAACAGACAATCCAGCCGACCCGTTCAAGAAGGCGCTTGCCGAAGCCACCAAGACGCTGGCGGATGACAGCGAGCTTTCGGTCAGCTTCTCGGTCGATCCCCCGGGCCAGACCGAGGACGCCATGCGCCTGCCGCAGGTCACACGCCGCATGACCCGTGACGAGGTGCTGCTGGCGCGCGGCACCGCCGACGCCTATGCCATGCGCCACAAGTTTCACGACGCAGGCACCCATGCCCGCTACGCCCCCGAAGGCCAGATGGCCCGCGACCTTTACGAGGCAATGGAATCCGCCCGTTGCGAGGCGATGGGCGCGCGTGTCATGCCCGGCACGGCCGGCAATATCGACGCCAAGATCGGGGCCGAGGCCGACCGGCGCGGCTTTGACCAGCTCACCGACCAGCGCACCGCGCCGCTCCCCGAGGCCGCGGGCTACATGGTGCGCCATCTGGCCACCGGCCGCGACCTGCCCCGGGGCGCGCAAAACGTGCTCGACCTGTGGCGCGACTTCATCACCGAACATGCGGGCGAAACCCTCACGGGGCTTTCCGACATCCTCGACGACCAGCAGGCCTTTGCCCGCTTCACCCGCCAGGTGATCAAGGACCTGGGCTATGGCGACCAGCTGGGCGAGGATCCCGACCTCGAGGATGAAGACCAGGAAGACGAGGCCGAAACCGACGACGACCAGCAAAGCGAAGAGGGCTCCGAGGAAAGCACCGAGGAAGACCAGGCCGACGCCCAGCCCGAGCAGAGCCAGGAAGAAATGGACGACCAGTCCGAGGCCCAGGTGTCGATGGACGACATGGCCGACATGGAAATGGGCGACGAAAGCGAAATACCCGATGGCGAGGCCGAGATGGAGCCGCCGCCGCCCCTGCCGGTCAGCGAGGCGGACCCCGACTACAAGGTCTATACCACCGAGTTCGACGAGGAAATCCGCGCCGAAGACCTGGCCGAGCCCGCCGAGCTTGAGCGTCTGCGCGCCTATCTGGACCAGCAGCTGGAGCCGCTCAAGGGCGCGGTCGGGCGCCTTGCCAACAAGCTCATGCGCCGCCTGCAGGCGCAGCAGAGCCGGTCCTGGGAGTTCGACCTGGAAGAAGGCATCCTGGACGCCGGCCGCCTCGCGCGGGTGGTGGCCAACCCGACCACGCCGCTGAGTTTCAAGCGCGAAAAGGATACCGAGTTTCGCGACACCGTGGTGACGCTGCTCATCGACAATTCCGGCTCCATGCGCGGCCGGCCCATTTCCATCGCCGCCATCTGCGCCGACGTTCTGGCACGCACGCTCGAGCGCTGCCAGGTCAAGGTCGAAATCCTGGGCTTCACCACCCGCGCCTGGAAAGGCGGCCAGTCGCGCGAAAAATGGCTGGCCGACGGCCGCCCGCTGACGCCCGGGCGCCTCAATGACCTGCGCCACATCATCTACAAGGCCGCCGACGCGCCCTGGCGCCGGGTCCGGCCCAATCTGGGCCTGATGATGAAAGAAGGCCTGCTCAAGGAAAATATCGACGGCGAGGCGCTGGAATGGGCGCACCGGCGCATCGCCTGCCGCCCCGAGGCGCGCAAGATCCTGATGGTGATTTCCGATGGCGCCCCGGTGGACGATTCGACGCTGTCGGTGAACCCGGCCAATTACCTGGAAAAACACCTGCGCGACGTGATCGCCATGGTCGAGAAACGCAAACAGGTCGAGCTTCTTGCCATCGGCATCGGCCATGACGTGACCCGTTATTACGAGCGCGCCGTCACCATCACGGATGTGGAACAACTGGCCGGCGCCATGACCGAACAGCTGGCAGCCCTTTTCGATCAGGACAAACGCGCCCGCGCCCGCGTCATGGGGCTGAAAAAGGCAATGTAGCCCCCTTCTTCTGGCTGCAAATATCCCGGGGGGTCCGGGGGGCTGGCCCCCCGGCCACAGATTGAAAGAGCGACCCAATGTTTCAGGACTTCACCACACGCGCCGATCCTTCCCGGGGACCCGCCCGCCTCAAGGCGCTGCGCCGGGAAATCGCCCGCAAGAAGCTCGCCGGTTTTCTGGTGCCCCGTGCGGACGCCCATCAGGGCGAATATGTGGCCCCGGCCGATGCACGCCTGGAATGGCTCACCGGCTTCACCGGCTCGGCCGGGTTCTGCATCGCGCTGGCGGATACGGCCGGGGTTTTCATCGACGGGCGCTACCGCAGCCAGGTGCGTGCGCAGGTCGACCCTGATGCCTTCACCCCGGTCAACTGGCCCGAAGTCAAGCCGGCCGAATGGCTGAAGGAAAACCTGCCGCGCGGCGGGCGCGTGGGGTTCGACGCCTGGCTGCACACGCCGGGCGAGATCGAGGCGATCCGCGCGGGGCTCACAGGCACCGACATCACCCTGGTCCCCACCCCCAACCTTATCGACCGTATCTGGAAAAACCGCCCGGCACCGCCGCATGGGCCGATCCGGGCACACCCGCTGGAATTCTCCGGCATCACCCATGCGGTGAAACGCTCGGAACTGGCGGCAAAGCTGCGCCGCGAGGGCGCGCGCGCCGCCGTTCTGACCCTGTCCGATTCCATTGCCTGGCTGCTCAATATCCGCGGCGAGGACATCCCGCGCGTGCCCGTGGTGCAGGGTTTTGCCATCCTGCATGACGATGAGCGGGTGGATTTCTTCACCCATCCCGGCCGCCCCGGCGACGTGTCCGAGCACCTGGGCGACGAGGTCACGCTCCACCCGGCCGATGCCTTCGCCCCGGCGCTTGCCGCCCTCGCCGGACCCGTGCAGGTCGACCGCGACAGCGCGCCGCTGGCGATCAGCCAGATC
>Ga0256832_1003332_pt1 | contig 10929 bp, 11 predicted proteins | sample 134614metaG_FD_190534 | JGI IMG/M metagenome (GOLD analysis project Ga0256832, IMG submission 190534) | Hydrothermal vent microbial communities from Lau Basin, Pacific Ocean - 134-614 | ecosystem: Environmental > Aquatic > Marine > Hydrothermal vents | place: Pacific Ocean: Lau Basin | collected...
AGGGCCGGAGCCATTTGCCGTTCCATATCCAGGAACAACAACATGATATTCATGGGTCGGGGCATCTGGCCTTCAAAGCCCCAGGTTACCCGGGTACTGTCTGCGGATAAGGGTTCTATTTCCATGTAGGCCTTTCCCGCGGCCTCATCAAGGCTTAATAAAACGCAATTCATAATCGATACGTTTCCCCTCTTCGATGGCCATGATCTCCTGTTCCCCGCTGCCCACATTTTCATCATCGCTTTCCCAGGCGGAAATAAAGCCCACCGTGCCGTCTTCTCCCGCATAGCTTTTTTTCATAGCGGGATCCATTCGGGCCCAAACGCTGAATTCATCCTGATTTTTCAACAGTTTCAGATAACTGAAAACCACGGTATCCGGTTTATTGATATCCACCTGACGTTTAACGGCATAATCCGTTGGCGCGATCAGCATGGCCGCGACCACCACAAGTATTACGGCAACGACAGTCACATAAATCTTTTTCATATCCCCCCAATAAAGTTTTTCATGTACAGCTTATAACAAGTTACTTTCCGGAATTATTCCTTTTGTATCGTCATTGTCTTTAATGGTGCTGTTTTCTAACTTTGCGGCAAGCAAAAAGGAAATTAGATGAAAAGCATTATCCAAAAAGAAGTATTGATTATCGGCGCCGGACCTATCGGTCTGGCCTGTGCCATTGCCGCCCAAAAAGCGGGTCTCGATTACATCGTCATCGAAAAAGGGGTGCTGGTAAACAGCATTTTTCACTTCCCCACCAACATGACCTTCTTTTCCACCTCGCAGTTACTGGAGATCGGCGACGTCCCCTTTATCGCTCATGGCGACAAGCCCACGCGCCGTGAAGCCCTGGAGTATTACCGCAGGGTGGCCGAAAGCTGGAAGCTGAATATACGGCTTTATGAAGCGGTTACGGCCGTTTCCCCGGCCGGGACAAGGGGTTACCATGTTGAAACGGAAAAGGGGATTTACAAAACAAACCATATCATCGTATCCACCGGTTTTTATGATACGCCCAACCTCATGGGCATTCCGGGCGAAGAGCTGCCCAAAGTAAAGCATTACTATGACGAACCCCACCCCTATGTGGGGCAAAAGATCGTGGTGGTCGGTGGGGGCAATTCCGCGGCGGATGTGGCCATAGAAACCTATCTGAAAGGGGCCGAAGTGACCATGGTTATCCGTGAAGACGGCTTTAAGGAAAGCCTGAAATACTGGATTCGCCCCAATCTGGAAAACCGCATAAATGAAGGAGCCATAAAGGCCTATTTCAACAGCCGGCTGACGGAAATCCGGGAGAAAGAGGTCGATATACGGACGCCGGAAGGCGGGATTACCCTGGAGAATGATTTTGTGCTGGCCATGACCGGCTACAAACCGGATTACCCCTTTTTAAGCAAAATCGGCATAAAGATTGGAGATGATGCCTTAAAAATACCCCAACACGATCCGCAAACATTGGAGACCAATCTGCCCGGTGTTTATCTGGCCGGCGTGGTCAACGGCGGGATGCACACCGGACGGTGGTTTATTGAAACCGCCCGGGTACACGCGGACATAATTATAAAGCATATCACGGGACGCGGATAAACAGGGTTAACCTGTTGAAGGAATGGAGATACCTGCCTTTTAAGTTTGGGCGGATTAAATCTTCAACTCTTTGCGCCAGGCTATGGCACTATCGAGTTCCGCTTCCAATCTCAGGTATTCCTTTAAATTTCCACCGTGTTTCCGGGCCCCATTGATTAATATCTCAAGTTTCTGTTGCATATTCTTCACCAATGCCTGGAAATAATCCGCGGGTAAGCTTTCATCCCGGAGATGCCTGGCCATGGCCAATACACGATAATAATCCATGAGCGGCGTCGTTCGGGATAGCTGATCGCCATGTCCGCCATATTTGACTACCGACTCTTTTTCATCCAGACCGACAGGCCTCTTTTTCAGAATACGCAGCCAAAAGTCATAGTCCTCGGCCACGGGCAGCGCGGGATCAAACCCGCCCGTTTCCCGCCAGAGGGCCCTGGTAAAAATCACCGCCGAAGGTGAAATGATGCAAAGCGGCAGGGCCTTTTTAAAAATCCACCCCCCGGACTTGAGGTGTTTCTTTTTCAGGTTGACCCGCCGGCCGTTACGAATCCATATTTCCTGGGATTGAAAGATGTCCAGTCCGGGATTCCGCAGATGAAAATCATATTGGTTTTTCAGTTTGTCCTTCATCCAGGCGTCATCACTGTCCAGCAAGGCGATCCACTCCCCCCGGGCCTGCCGGATGCCCCTGTTACGGGCGGCGGATACCCCCATATTCTCCTGGCGAATCACGGTTATGTCCGGCAGGTACGATTTCAGGACGTCGGGGCTGTTATCGGTGCTGCCGTCATCCACCACGATGACCTCCAGCGCAGGATAACTTTGCTCCAGCACCGAGTCCAGCGCCCGCGGCAGCAGGGCGGCCCGGTTATAGGTGGGAATAACAACGCTTATTTCCATAACAGGCTTATGTTATCAGTTATTTTGTACGGATTGCCGTTAAAATAAAAAAATCCCGGTCGTCGTTCAAAACCGGGATTTTCAGGGGGTATGTTAAGGAAGTTATTTTCTTCGATAGCCGTGGTCACGCTGGGTAATGCGTATAGCCTTTTTTGATAAATCCAGCATGACATCATAGAACATGTAGATAAAAGGTATGGCCATCAAAACCGTCACCGTTATCTTTAAAAACTCCGTCATCGTATTGCTCCATTGTTTTTGGTTATGTACGCAGGAGCTTCGGAAAAGGTTGCAGTATATATTAAGTATTTTATGATATTGGCATATAAATATAGGCTTTTCAAAAACGATTACCCCACTCGTCAGGGGAAAAGCTTCCCGGTTTCTGATTCCCTAAGTTGTGACAAAAGGAAATATAGCTCCTTTAAAAGGGATATAACTCCAAAATTTCGGGAATTAAGCTATCAGCCGGACAGCTTCCTGCCACGCCCTTAATGTTAGCCGCTAAAGAAAAATATTGTCTTCACCGGAATCTTCATCAGACATCATACTGCTGAGCATATCCCGGAATTGCAGCCGGTCATCCTGCGGGATTTTGCTCAAAAAGGAGAACTCGGCCAGGCCATACAGGAGGAACTCTTTCATCAACATTTTATCGCGGGATTCAAAATCGGGAAAATAGGCGTCCACGATACCGCCGACGCCCTCCACGGCATTGAGGGTCTTTTCATAGGTTTGCTGCGGCGCGTCCAGAAGCAATTCAATATATTTGCCATCGTTAAACCATTTCACAACAGAGTTATAGGGATTATCCTCCTCGTTTTTACGTGCCTTTTCCGGATCGGGAAAAAAGTTTTTAAAATGTTTGCGAATCGAGTTATTGATTAATATATGAGCGATTTTCAACGGTCCTTCCTGCTCCCCTTCATAAACCAGTTCCACCTTACCCGTTATGGAGGGGATGGCCCCATAGAGATCGCTAATCCGGGCCGTGGTGGCACTTTCCCCGTTGATCAGCATCCGTCGTTCCGCAGTGCTGTAAACATTTTCCAGGGCGCTGATGGTCAGTCTGGCGGAGACCCCGCTGTTTTGATCCACGTATTCGCTTTTCCGCGCCTGAAAAACGCACTCTTCGATAAGTACGCGGATCAGTTGCGGCACAAATATTCTTTCGCGTTGTTCCGCTGTTATGCGCGCCTCCTGCGCGGTTATTTTCCCGGCATCATCCAATGTGCGCGGATAGTGGGTCAATATTTGGCTGTCGATGCGATCCTTTAGCGGAGTGACAATGGAGCCGCGGTTGGTATAATCCTCGGGATTGGCGGTGAAGACAAATTGTATATCCAAAGGCAAGCGCAGTTTAAAGCCGCGAATCTGTATATCTTCCTCCTGCAGGATGTTAAACAGGGCTACCTGAATACGGGCCTGCAGGTCGGGTAACTCATTGATGACAAAGATGGAACGGTTGGCGCGGGGGATTAAGCCGTAATGCAAAACCCGTTCATCGGAAAAAGGCAATTTAAGATTTGCCGCTTTTATGGGATCCACATCTCCGATCAGATCGGCAATGGTCACATCGGGGGTGGCCAGTTTTTCCGTATAACGTTCGCTTTTGTACAGCCATTCCACCGGCGTTGCATCACCCTCCTCTTTTATGCGGTCCCGGGCATAGCGGGAAACAGGATTCAAGGGATCATCATTCAGCTCGGAACCGGCCACAACAGGTATATAGGGGTCCAAAAGATTTTCCATCAGCCGGGCCATGCGGGTTTTGGCCTGCCCGCGCAAACCCAGAAAAATCATATTGTGACGGGAGAGTATGGCCCGCTCCACTTCGGGGATTACCGTGCGCCGGTAACCGATAATACCGGGGAAAAGTGGTTCACCTTTTTTTAGCTTGCGTATGAGGTTTTCACGCATCTCATCCTTGATGCTCCGGCTTACATAACCCGCGGATTTCAGGTCTCCCAGTGTTTTTATTTTGTCTGTATCATATTTAAACATAAGCTACCTTCTAACGTGTTCTTTTTCTGCGATTCCGCACATAATCCTCAAAGATGTACTCACCCAAACCTTTCAGATCGCTGTAAAATGCGCGGCCGTGATTTATTTTTGTAAAGTCCCGTACAAATTGCTGCAGATAGGGATCGCTGGCAATCATAAAGGTTGTAACGGGGATGCCCGACCGACGGCAACGTGCCGCCTGGTTAAGGGTTTTATTGATAATTTTCCGGTCCAGGCCATAGCTGTTTTTATAGAGACGTCCGTTTTCAATAATGCAGGTTGGCTTACCGTCTGTGATCATGAAAATTTGTTTGTTCTGCGTTTTACGACGGCGCAATATATCCATGGCCAGTTCCAGTCCGGCATGGGTATTGGTGTGAAACGGCCCCACCTGCAGATAGGGTAAGTCCTTTATCTCCACCGGCCAGGCCTGATTGCCAAAGACGATGATATCCAGCGTATCCTTAGGGTAGCGGGTGGTAATCAGTTCGGCCAAAGCCATGGCCACGTTCTTGGCCGGTGTAATACGATCCTCGCCATAGAGAATCATGGAGTGGGAGATGTCGATCATCAATACCGTGGAGGTCAGCGTTTTAGCCTCCATCTCCCGTATCACCAGATCCTCCTCGGTCATCATAAAGTCATCCAGCCCATGATTGATCTGGGCGTTTTTCAATGAGCTTGTGGCATCGATATTGCGTGTTTCATCGCCAAAAGTGAAGCGACGCGTTTCCGAAGCGGTCTCATCTCCCATGCCGCTGAACGGCGTGCGATGATTGCCTTTGCCGGACTTTTTTAGCTTGCCGAATATCTCATCCAGGGAACGTTTGCGGATGGTTTGCCCCGCCTTCGGTTTAACCTTAAAAAAACCGGGTTTTTCCCCGTCTTCCTCAATAAAGCCCTTGTCTTTCAAATCCTGTATGAAATCGCCCATGCCATAGGCGTCATCCGTTAAACGGTGTCTTTGATCCAGTTGGTTCATCCATTTGAGTGCCTCGGCTACATCGCCCGCGGAATAGGTCAGGAGTTGCAAAAAAATATCAAGTAGCTTCTCAAATTGATTTTTTGATGACCGGTCCGGTATAAATTTGGAGAAAAATACTTTATGCATGGCATTATCTTTTCTGTTTAAAACGGTATAACGGCATTGAGGTTCAGATTATTCTGATTTTGATAAAATATGTAAACCCGAAACAAAATGCCTGTTGCGTTTAAGTAAGCACGCTTAACAGCCCTCTCCTTTCCGGCAATCCGGCATTATTAAAGGCTTTTTCCGGGATTTTGGTTTCCCGTATCCCCGGGGCTTAAAACAAGCAGGCTTCCCGTGTGTCCCTTGTCTTTTTTCCGTAGTCGATATACATTACCCCCTGAAGTCGTCCATCTCCCTTTTCCCGTAATAAGGGCCGGGCCGGCAATAAGTTCACCCGTATCCATTGGGTCTTCGGCCCTTTCCGGACAGAGGATCAATATGACAGATATATCAAGAATCATACAACAAAAGCTGGCCCGTCTTGAACAACCGGAAAAGGCACGATGGCTGGAAAACTATGTCAAGCATGATATTAAGTCCCGGGGCGTGGGCATACCTGATATACGCAAGGTAGTTATTGAAGTGAACCGGGAATACAAATTATCGGCAGAACCCTTTACGAATCGGGCAAAAGTACTCAATGAACTCATACACAGCGCATATACCGAGGATAAACTTGCGGCCATACTTTTTCTGCAGCTTTATGGAAACGATACGGAAGACCGGGCCGTTTTGGCTTTAATTGCCGGGTGGTTTGCTCAGGAGCAGATAGCGGACTGGAATGTTTGCGACTGGATGTGTGTGCGTATACTGACCCCGATGGTTGACAACCGGTCCGGGCTAATGACCGAGGAGATGAAAAGCTGGAACAAAAGTACCAATTTGTGGCAGGCACGGGCTTCCCTGGTTCCTTTTGCCCAAAGCAAAACCCTGCGGCAGCACAGGGAGGTCATTGCGAGTCTTGCCGCAGTGCTGATAAAGCGCGAAGAGCGTTTTTGTAAAACAGCCGTGGGCTGGGTGCTGCGTGAGTATTCCAAAATCGATCAAAAATTTGTCAAAGATTTTCTTTCCCGCCATGAGGACTGGCTAACAAAGGAAGTGATCCGCAACGCCACCAGGTATATGAAACAGTAAACCGTACCTTATCTTTTATCACCCTCCCCTTTCCTCTTTACTATAAAGTAAAAAAGCTCTTGATAAGCTTCAGGCTCACTTTTCATTTCCAAAAAATGTTGAAGTTTTTTAAGAAAAGCGGTCTCCTCCTCAATTTCGGAGCCGTACTGTTGCAGGGTTTCCCGCAGGCTGTTAAGCCTGGAACTATTTACCCCGGGGCAATCGGGGGCGGGTTTTACAAACAGCCATTGCTCGCTTCCGGTTTCGGCATCCCATACGCGTCCCAGGGGAGCCAAACGGCAAATCAAAGGCTTATATTTCGGGTGCAACCGGCATAGGCCTGTTATCCGGCCCCGATCATCAAGGTGGTTTTCCAGAAAAGGACAAAAGCGTAGTTTTTTATAGCTCTTAAACAATATGCGCGGCCTCCAGGCCCCGTTCTCCCCTTCATCCAGCAGCACCACATTTTGGCGGAACAGTTCGGATGTGTGTCCATAGCCGAGAAAAAGAGCCATCCGCATTAAATCGGCAGGATTGAGCCAGACACGCTGATCACCCGTGCAACAATTCCCGCACAATGTACATTCAAACCGATAATTTTCTTCCACAACGGGAAACCGTTTCCCATCCTTCACCGGCCGACCACTCTTCCCTTACCGGCCGCCATAAACATAGTCCAATCCGACCAACACCTGCCAGGAGAAACTTTTATAGTCATTCTTAAAGCGATCCCTTTCATAGATATATTTAAAAAACAGATCCGATTGTTCCGTTAAATCATAAACCGTTTTCAGGTAAATATTGCTACGCTCACCCAGTCCCGATACATTTTCCTGTTCGGTTCGTAGCTCCTGACTGGAAGGCAGGAAAATCAAGGAACCGTTCAGCAACAGGGATACTTGCCGGTTGATCATGGCGCCAAGATTAAAACGCAAACGGTGCTCCCGGCCCTGATAGAGGGCCCCCCGGTAAATATAATATTGATATCCCAGGGAAAAAAGCATGCGGCCTTTATACTCAAACCGTATCACGGGACTATAGCGTACGCCGCTTTCACCGCTGCCATCAACAAAATATTTTTCCCAGGCGGCGCCGAGGGCGATGTTTTTCTTCCGGTCAAAGCGGTAAAAAAGTATGCTTTCCAGGGGAACAGAGGTCACCCCTTCATCCCCGCGGCCGGAAAAGAATTGCATTTTTACACCGCCCCCGGGCAGGAGCATCAGTTGCCGGCTAAGGGCAAATTGGGTCTGAATCCGCGCCTCGGCAATACGATATGTATATTCCCGGTAGCGGGAAGAAGCCAGCGTCAATGCCCCGGCATGCAGCTTAAAGTTCACGGGGAGCGTATTGATTTCGGTCGCATAATCCAGGCGTCCGTTCCACCGCCAGGAGTAGAGCATCGAGGAAGCCAGCAGCAGTTCCGGAGCAAAGGATGTTCTTATGCCCAGAGTGTGTTCCGGTGCTCTCCGTTGACAGGCATAACGCAACACAAGGCGGGCCACCGGCCCCGGTTCCAGGCGATTCCCTTCTATGAGTCCCGATTCGGCCGTTAGACTGAAATCATTCTTCTGTTGCGTACCGGGAAAAGCAAAGGATACCCCCAGAAAAAGCCCAAATATCCCGCATAGAAAGAGCGCTTGCTTACGGATGGTTGTTTCCACGGCATTAATTGCCCTTTAACCGGGACAGGATATCGTTACGCAACTGTTGCAATTGCTTTTGTCCTTCGCCAAGGGCCTGCAAATAGCTTTCTGTTGACAGCGAATCCACGTTACCGTCAACCGTGCTCCGGCCGTCTACTTTTAACAATATACGGTTCAGCCGGCTGAGGCTGAATATAAAGGGCGAGGGTTCTTCCGGTGTCCCGTTTCTGTCGACATTGCCGGTATAGGTATTCGCGGCCTCTGTTTTCCCGGCCGTTTCCGGGGAAGCGCCCCCCGCATAGACATCGTCAAAGGCGTAAACATCCTCAATGTCCGCCAGAAAAGTCTTTGATTTTTGTTCCAGCTTAACAAGTCCGGTCAGTTCTTCCCGCTTCTGGCGGATAACCGTCAGACTGCTATCCACATCCCGGAGAGCCCCTTCCAGATAGGCCCGGTAAATTTTTCGTTCCGTGGAATCCGCGTTTTTCAGGGATATACCATGGATCAGTTTTAAGTTAAAGGAAATCTCGGGAATCCAGGGAGAAACATACAATCGCCTGCTCCGCAAAAGCGCCAGTTTTTTTTCCATCGCCGAACGATTTTGCGGCTCCGTTTTCAGGAGGACACCGCTGAGGGAGTCGATACGGGCTGAATAATAACGATACAGTATTTTTCGCAGGCGAAGCAGACGCTTTTCCATACGCGCCAGTTCCTCGTATGTCTTTTCCACAAGAGCGCTCTTTTGCAACCCCTCGGCCATCAGTACTTTCAGAGACGCTTCATCCCGGTTGGGGTTTTCCTTTTGAGTGTCAATGCGGGCCAGTAAAGTATCCAGTTGCGCCCGTTCCCGGTCGTATGCCTCCTTCAGCTGATGATAGCCGCGGTTAAGATCGCTCCACTCCCGTTCCACGGAAGCCGATGTTTGGGCAAGCGCGATACCGGCAAGGATGAGTATAAAATAGATCTTTTTCATAACAAACCGTATTTTTCCAATTTATAATAGAGGGCACTTGTTTTGATTCCCAGCGTTCTCGCCGTTTGACTGCGGTTGTGTCCGCACTGTTCCAAGGCCTCCTCCAATCGTCTTTTTTCATAGACGGCCAGCGCTTCATCCAACGGCAACCGGTCCAACGCCGCCAGCCCCCGTGCCGGCTGGCCGCCTAGGAATGCGTCTATGGTCTCCGCCGTGATAACAGCCTCGGGAGAAATGACCACCAACCGTTCTACCATATTTTCCAGTTCCCGGATATTACCCGGCCAGGCGTAATGCATCATTCGTTTCAGCGCTTCATCGGAGAAACCATAATTTTTTTTCTTTTGACGGTTCAATCTTTGTAAAAAGTATTCGGCCAGCAATGGTATATCCTCAGCCCTTTCCCGCAGTGGCGGCAGGGTGACGGGGATGATATTCAGCCGGTAGTATAGGTCTTCGCGGAAGGTGCCGGCATGCACCTCCTGCAACAGTTTGCGATTGCTGGCAGCCACAATGCGTATATCCACCCGCAGGGTTTCTTCCCCGCCCACCCGTTCAAACTCCTTTTGCTGTACCGCCCGCAGCAATTTAACCTGAAGGTGCGGGGAAATCTCACTGACTTCATCAAGGAACAAGGTACCGCCGTCGGCCAGTTCGAAGCGCCCCTTTCTTTGCCTGATGGCTCCGGTAAAGGCGCCCTTTTCATGGCCAAACAGTTCGCTTTCCAGCAAGTTATCATTTAAGGCGCCGCAATTAACCCTGATGAAGGGCTTATCCGCCCTTTTACCGGATTGATGTATGGCGCGCGCCACAAGCTCCTTGCCGGTACCACTCTCCCCTTCAATCAATACGGCACTGTCATCGGAAGCCACGCGTCGTATCAGATCGTAAATCCTTTTCATGGCCGGGGAACGGCCGATCATTTCCGCATACCGGCTCTCCAGCTCCTCTGTCAGATAACGGTTTTCATCCTCAAGATGGCTCAGTTGCCTGTTTTTTTCAATCTTTTCAAACAGCCTGTCCACCCGCACACGCAATTCTTCATTGCTAAAAGGCTTGGTCAAAAAGTCGGCCGCCCCCAGGCGCATGGCCTCCACCGCTTTTTCCACATTGCCATAGGCCGAAATCAACAGGACCTCGCAAAGCGGCTGTTGCGCCTTAACGGCATTCAATACCGCCAGCCCGTCCAGCGGCGCCATGCGCAAATCGGTAATCACCAAAGGAAAAGGCCCGGCCTTAAACTGTTCCAGTGCTTGTTGCGCATCTGTATGGGCTGTTACCCGGTACCCTTCCCGTTCCAGGCTCTCACTCATTGCCATAAGCATGGTTTCATTATCATCAATAATCAAAACCTGTCTGTCCCTGTTACTCATTCTGTACACCGTTCTTTGGTATTTCCATGGTAAAGGTTGTCATTGCCTCTCCCGGCTCCAAATATATAACCGCCCCGTTAAGAGTACACAGTTTTTTGGAAAAAGCCAGTCCCAGTCCGCTACCGTTGGTTTTGGTGGTAAAAAAGGGCTTAAACAGATCCGGACGAATAGCGTTATCAACACCGCATCCGTTATCGCTTACCCGTATCAGATAGCTCCCGGAGGAAAAGCCGCCTCGCACCAGCAATCGGCCACCCCGGTCCAGTGCTTCCAGGGCGTTCTTTATTAGATTTAGCAGAA
>Ga0256832_1003333_pt1 | contig 10924 bp, 11 predicted proteins | sample 134614metaG_FD_190534 | JGI IMG/M metagenome (GOLD analysis project Ga0256832, IMG submission 190534) | Hydrothermal vent microbial communities from Lau Basin, Pacific Ocean - 134-614 | ecosystem: Environmental > Aquatic > Marine > Hydrothermal vents | place: Pacific Ocean: Lau Basin | collected...
CGGCCACGTAGGCGATGGACATGACCGGCACCAGCTTCTCGGCGGTCTGGGCGATGCGGCGGATGCCGCCCAGCACCACCGCCCCGGCCAGCACGGTGAGCAGGGCGCCGGTCAGCCAGTGGGGCACGGCGAAATGGGTGTGCAGGGCGTCGGCCACCGAGTTGGACTGCACGGTGTTGCCGATGCCGAAGCCGGCCACCATGCCGAACAGGGCGAACAGCACGCCCAGCCAGGCCCAGCGCCGGCCCAGCCCGTTGCGGATGTAGTACATGGGCCCGCCCACCTGCATGCCGCGCGCGTCGGTCTCGCGGAAGCGCACCGCCAGCACCGCCTCGGCGTACTTGGTGGCCATGCCGAACAGGGCGGTCAGCCACATCCAGAACACCGCCCCCGGCCCGCCCAGGGCGATGGCCGTGCCCACGCCGGCGATGTTGCCGGTGCCCACGGTGGCCGACAGGGCGGTCATGAGCGCCTGGAAGGGGGTGATGTCGCCGCGCTCGCCGGCCGCCGGGCGGCGTCCCCGCCACAGCAGGGCGAAGGCGGCCGGGATGCGCCGCCAGGTGAGGAAGCGCAGGCCCACCGTCAGGTACAGGCCCACGCCGAACAGCAGCACCAGCATGGGCGGCCCCCACACCAGGCCGCCGAGCATCTCGAGCAGTCGTTCCAGGCTGTGCATGGTTCTCCCCCGCGTGATGGCGCCGAGTCTACCGCATCTCCTGCCGCCTCAGGGCGCGAACACCACCTCCAGCCGCACGTAGCCCTCCAGTCGGGGACGGAAGCCGTCGTCGGCGTGGAAGCGAACGCCGGGGGCCAGCTCCAGGAACAGCTTGTCGTACCACACGGCGCGCCGGTAGCGCAGGCGCAGGTGGCTCACCTCCAGCTTCTCGTCGCGCTCGCTGTAGAACTCGTTGAGCCAGTCGAAGGCCACGTAGCGCAGCAGCGACAGGCGGCGGACCCAGGTGAAGTTCTGCTCCAGGCGGAAGCCGTCCTCCTTGTCGGCCCACTTGGGCTTGGTGGTGGTGCGGAAGAAGTAGCGGCCGGGAAAGGTGCGCTCCAGGTCGTGGCGCAGGTAGGCCTCCCAGTCGTCGTCGGCGATCCAGGTCACGGTGGGGGTCAGCCGGTGCAGCCAGGGGCCGTTCTGGTACAGGCGCGTCAGGCGCGTGCGCAGGAACAGGTGGGGGTCCTTCAGTCCGCCGCGAAAGCCCACCGCGAAGCTCAGCTGGCGGGCCGGCGTGTCGCGCAGCAGCACGCGCAGCGCCGAGCTGCCGCTGCCGCTCTGCAGGCCGGTGGGGTCGTCCTCGTCCGGCTCGCCCTCGAACAGCAGCTGGAAGCGGCGCGTGATGCGCGGCAGGTTGACGCGGCCGCGCAGGCGGGTGCCGAATTGCGCCCCCTGGCCCTCCAGGAAGCTGGTGGTCAGCCCCAGCCGCAGCTCGCTGCGCGCCTGCTCCTGCACGCGCTCGTCGCCGAAGAAGCGGTCCAGCCAGTTGGCGGTGTCCTGCAGGCCCTCGGTGATCAGGGCGTGGCCGCGCGCCAGAAAGCCCAGGGTGAGCTGGGCGCGGGCGGCGCCGGGCAGGGTAGTCAGCAGGGCCAGCAGCAGGCACGCCAGGGCGGGGCGATGGCGGCGCACGGCTCAGAGGTGGGTCAGGTAGGGGGCGGCGCCGGGGCGCAGGATGAGCAGGTTGTGGGGCGGCACGGCCTGCCAGCCGCGGTGCCCGGTGAGCGGCTCGGAGGCCACCACGGCCGCCTCGGGGAAGTGCGGGTCGTCCTGCGTGAAGTACAGCGAGGGGCACTCGTGGTTGGTGGCGTGGCGCGCGGCGATGACCTGGATGCCGTCGGTGACCACCAGGTTGAGCAGCGAGACGCGCTCGCGCAGCGACACCTGCAGGGTGGACAGCACGTCGTGCACGGCGGCCGACAGCTCGATGCCCGGCTCCTCGGCCAGGCGCTGGCGCAGCAGGGCGAACAGGTACTCCGAGTCGGTGTTGCCCATGATGCCGGCCGAGATGGACGGCGCCAGGTACTGCAGGCAGTAGGGCTTGAAGCCCTCGTGGAAGTCGTCGATGAAGCCGTTGTGGGTGAACAGCAGGACGTCGTCGGCGAAGGGCTGGGTGTTGATGGGCGAGATGCCGAAGCCGGGCGTGGCGCTGCGGATGAAGCCCAGCCACAGGGGCTGGTGCAGGGAGCGGGCCACCGCCGGCAGGTTGGGGTCGTGCCAGATGGGGGTGGAGGCCAGGTAGCGCTGCGGCCGGCCGGCGGCGTACCAGCCGATGCCGAAGCCGTCCGCGTTGTGGTCGCCGTACAGCAGCTCACGGGGTGCGCGCGCCTGCTGCGGGAGGCCGTGGGGCGGCGCGAACAGGAAGTCGTGCAGGGCGATGTCGGGGCCCAGGTAGGCGGCGAGTCGGCACATCGGGTCGTCCGTGTCGGTGTCCACTGGGGGCATGTTAGCGGCAGCGGGGGCGTTTGGCCTGCGCTTTTTGCGCGAAGCGCGAACCGGCTCAAGTCCCGGTGCGCCAGGTTGCGGCCTGGCGCACGTCTGTCCCTCTCTGAGACGCCGCGCCGGGGGCGACGTTCCCCGCCGGACAGTGGGCGGCCGGATTGCTACCATGACGGCCCGTTTCCGCAGGGGAGACCCGCCGTGCCCCAGTCCGCCGACACCCTGGCTGCCATCGACCTGGGCTCCAACAGCTTCCACCTGCTGGTGGCGCGCCTGGAGAACGACCAGCTGCAGGTGCTAGACCGCCACAAGGAGATGGTGCGCCTGGCCGGCGGCCTGGACGAGGCCAACAACCTGGATCCGCAGACGCGCGCCCGGGCCCTGGCCTGCCTGCGCCGCTTCGGGCAGCGCCTGGAGGGGCTGCCGCCGCAGAACGTGCGCATCGTCGGCACCAACACCCTGCGGCGGGCGCGCAACGCGGCCGACTTCATCGCCGAGGCCGAACAGGCCGTGGGGCACGAGATCGAGATCATCTCCGGCCGCGAGGAGGCGCGCCTGATCTACCTGGGCGTGGCGCACAGCCTGCCCAGCGAGCCGGCGCGGCGGCTGGTGGTGGACATCGGCGGCGGCAGCACCGAGGTGATCCTCGGCGAGGGCTTCGACACCCGCCTGCGCGAGAGCCTGTCCATGGGCTGCGTGAGCATGACGCGCCGCTTCTTCGGCGACGGGCGCATCACCGCCGAGGCCTGGCAGGCGGCCGTCACCCACGCCGAGCTGGCCCTGTTGCCGCTCATCCGGCCCTACACCGAGCGGGGCTGGGCGGTGGCCGTGGGCAGCTCCGGCACCCTGCGCAGCGTGGCCCAGGTGCAGCGCGCCCTGGGCTGGAGCGAGGGCGGCATCACGGCGCGCGGCCTGCGCCGCCTGCGCAAGGCGCTGCTGGCGGCGGGCCGCAGCGAGGCGCTGGACCTGCCCGGCCTGAGCGAGGAGCGGCGGCCGGTGTTCGTGGGCGGGGCGGCCATCGCCTACGCCGTGTTCGAGGCCTTCCGCCTGGAGCACATGGGCATCTCGGCCGGCGCCCTGCGCGAGGGCGTGGTGTACGACCTGGCCGGCCGTCTGCACCACGCCGACGTGCGCGGTCGCAGCATCGCCCACCTGGTGAAGACCTTCCGCGTGGACACCGATCAGGTGGCGCGCGTGCAGCAGGTCATGGCGCGGCTGCTGGCGCTGGGCGAGGCCTCCCTGGGCCTGACGGACGCCGAGCGCCAGCTGCTGGACTGGGCCGTGCAGCTGCACGAGGTGGGACGCGTGGTGGCCCACGGCCGCTACCACCGCCACGGCGCCTATCTGGTGCGCCACGCCGACATGCCCGGTTTCTCGCGCCAGGAGCAGGAGCGCCTGGCGCTGCTCATCCGCCTGCAGCGGCGCCGCCTTGGCGGCAAGGCCCTGCACCGCCTGCCGGCCCGCGAGCGGGGCCGCCTGCTGCGTCTGGCCCTGCTGCTGCGCGTGGCCCTGGTGCTGCGCCGCGACCGGCGCGACGCGCCCGTGCCCCTGGAGCGGGTGAAATGGAAGGACGGACAGCTGAAGCTGCGCTTCGCCTCGGGCTGGCTGGACGCCCACCCCCTCACCGCCGCCGACCTGGCGCGGGAGGCGGAACGGGCGCTGGCCGCCGGCTGGCGCCTGAAATACGCCTGAATGCCCCCCTCCATCGGGATATTCAGTCACTTGCACCGCTGGTATAGCATCATGCGCCGTTTTAGATGCCGTCCGCAGCAGGACCGACCCGCCCATGGCTGAACTCAACGCCCCGGAAATCATGCGCTCCGCCATCCAGAAGGTGGCGACCGGGCCCGAGTACAGCAAGGACCTGAGCCACGACGAGGCGCACGACGCCATGCAGGTGATCCTGCAGGGCCTGGCCGACCCGGTGCAGGCCGGCGTGCTGCTCATCGCCCTGCGCATGAAGCGCGAGACGCTGGACGAGTACACCGGCGCGCTGCAGGCGGTGCGCGAGATGACCGACACCGCCGTGGCCGAGGTGCCGGAGGTGCTGGACGTGAGCGACCCCTACGACGGCTTCACGCGCGGCCTGCCGGTGTCGCCCTTCCTGCCGGCGGTGATGGCGGCCTGCGGCGTGCCCACCGTGTCGCACGGGCTGGAGTCCATCGGTCCCAAGTATGGCGTCACCCATCGCAGCGTGCTGCGCGCAGCCGGCGCGCCGGTGGACCTGACCACGCACCAGGCGGCGGCGCGGCTGGCCGACGCCGACATCGGCTGGGCCTACGTGGACCAGGCGCAGTTCTGCCCGGCCCTGCACGCCCTGGCCGACCTGCGCAAGCGCATCGTCAAGCGGCCCATCATCACCACCATCGAGACGCTGGTCGGGCCGGTGCGCGGCAAGGCGCGCACCCACATGCTGGCCGGCTACGTGCACAAGGCCTACCCGCCCATCTATGCCCACCTGGCGCGCTTCTCCGGCTTCCACACGGCGGCCATCGTGCGCGGCGTGGAGGGCGGCCTCACCCCCTCCCTCAAGCAGCCGGCGGCGCTGGTCCATTACCACGACCGCGGCCCGGAGGAGGTCATGCAGCTCGACCCGGCCGCGCTCGGCATCCGCCAGGAGACGCGCGCCGTGCCCATTCCGCCCGAGTTGGCGGCGGACGAGTCGGGGGCGCTGGACATCGCCGCCCTGAGCAGGGCGGCGGCGGAGGCGGGCTTGGCGGTCCTCCATGGCGAGGCGGGGCCGGCCCGCGACAGCCTGGTCTATGCCGGGGCCATCGCCCTGTTCAACCTGGGCCGGGTGGAGGATCTGCCGGCGGCGGCCGACCGGGTACGGCGCGCGCTGGACGACGGTTCCGCGCTGGCGCGCTTCCAGGCCGCGGCCTGAGGCGCGCCGCAGGTGAAGGCGCCCCGCCGGGCGGGACGCCACGGTTTCACTGCAAGTATCGACAATTGTCTAGAGGAGACGCGTGATGAACGAAGAGTATCGTCAAACCACGATCGAGATGGAGCAGAAGGGTGTCAACGAGGACTACATCATCGGTTGGCAGACCGGCTACCTGGGTCATCCCAAGCGCGAGGAGCAGCGCGTGACCGAGGCCTACGAGGCCGGTTACGAGGACGGCCGCGCCAAGAAGACCGACGGCTACAGCAAGTGGGTCAACTGATCCGCTGATCCTCCCGCCGCGCCCGGGGCCGCCGGGCGCGGCGCTCCCTCCTCAGTCCACCAGTTCCTCCCAGCCCATCAGCGAGCGCAGGGCGCGCTTCAGGTTCCTGAGCGCCTCGGGCGTCTCCACGTCCATCACGTAGTCGGTGATCCAGCGCCGGTCCTTCTCCCCCATGACCGCCGTCACGTGGTCGCCGAAGGTGCGCCGCATGGAAAAGCCCGGCCCCTCGCGGTCGTCGAAGCTGCATTCGGCGTAGTCGTCCGTGCGCGCGTTGAGCAGCGCGACGAAGGCGCCGGCATGGTCGCCGGGGCCGGCCACGTCCTGCCGGTTGTCCTGCATGAACTCGGCCATCTTCAGGGCGAAGGCGTTGATGAAGCGCGCCCGCTCCTCGCCGCTCATGCGCGAGTAGGCGTAGCGGTCCACGATGTGGGTGAGGAAGGCGGCGAACTCGGCCACCACATCCATGCGCTGGGACTGGGTGTCGGTCTGGAAGCCCTCGTTCTCCAGGTGCAGCACGCCCTGCATGCCGATGCGCCAGGTGGTGAAGGCCAGCGCGCTGGCCAGCTCCTCCAGGCTGCGTTCCTTGCCCTTCTTGTGCCATTTCGCCTTGATACGCATGGGCTGTGTTCCTCGCTGGGGAATGTCTCGGTGGCCGCGCGGTACATTGGCGGCGGATCGGGCGGGATGCTAGCATGAATACCAGAGCAAATCAGTAGGAAATCCGCGCCCCTGACGCGGTTTCCAGGGGGAGCCATGCAGCCCGAGTACCGCAGTCTGCTGGAGGCCGTGCAGCACAACTGCCTCATCGCCGACGCGCGCCACGCCGGGGACTTCACCCTGTGCACCTACCTCATGAAGATGCGCGAGCTGTATCGCTGGGAGCAGCGCCTGGCGCTGGACGCGCCGCTGTCCAACGAGGCCGTGGGGCAGTGGGTGCGCGAGCGCGAACAGCTGTGGGAGGCGGTGGAGGGCCGCGATTATACGCCCCTGCCGCTGGCCGACGCCCACTACGACCCCTTCGACAGCGCGGCGGTCAACGCCCGCCTCCTGGACAACGGCCTGGTGTACAGCGCCGGGCTGGGGCGCGGCTCGGCGGCCCACTTCTTCCTGGCCGATCTGGAGGCGGTGCGCGAGTATGACGGCTGCCGGGTGCTGGTGGCCGGCCGCGAGTACGCCCGCGACCTGGCCTCGCCGCCGGCCATGACCCTGGGCGAGACCATCTTCGTGCGGCGCGAGACCTTCCGCCGCCTGCTGTGGGAGCGCCTGCAGGAGTGGCGCTGGAACCGCTGCGACACCCCCCTGGGGCGGGCGGTGGCCCGGTGCGGCGTCCCGGAGGACGACGTGGAGGGCCTGCTGGATCGGCTGGTGGACGGGCAGATCGAGACCCTGGTGCTGCACGAGCTGGGCGAGGTGGCCGCCGGGCGGGGCATCGAGGGCGACTGGCAGGCCCTGCTGGCCGGGGTGGCCGGCAGCAAGGCCGAGCTGCTGGCGCGGGCGGTGCGCGACAACCTGGCGGACGTGCTGTCCACCCTGCCGGCGCTGCTGGAGGAGGGCCGCGCCGACCGCCTGCACTTCTATTTCTCCACCTTCACCCCCCTGCGGCGCCAGCTCTTCCCGCGCCTGTGGCAGGGCTATCAGGACTGGCACGAGCGCGGCGACGACGCCGCCCTGCGCGCGGCGGTGGCCGCCGGCCGCGACCATTGGCGCCAGGTCATGGACGAGGCGCTGGCGCTGTACGCCGGGGCGGGGCAGAGCGCGGCCCGGCCCCTGGCCGAGTTGCTGGAAGCGGCGCGCCTGTAAGACAATCGCCCTCCCTCCCCTCAAGCACACGGTGCGCCGCCATGTCCCAGTCTCCCGCCCTGGCGCGGCTCAGGACCCTGCGCGAGGTCAAGCCGCACAGCTTCATCTTCGAGCAGCGCAACGCCCTGCCGGCCGAGGCCTGCGAGGCCATCATCCGCCGCTTCGAGGTGGCCGGCGACGAGCAGCAGCCCGGCCGGGCCGGCGAGGCGGGCAATCTCAACGAGCTGCTCAAGAAGACCACCGACCTGGTGGTGAGCGGCAAGCCGGCCTGGAAGGACGTGGACCAGCTGCTGTTCCGCAGCCTGGGGCGGGCCATCGTCGAGTTCCGCGAGGCCTTCCCCTACTTCAAGGGGCCGTTCAAGGACCTCGGCTATCAGGTGCAGCGCTATCGCCCCGGCGAGTACTACCACTGGCACGTGGACGCCGACAGCCGTCCCCTGGCCGAGCGCCAGCTGGTGGCCCTGTGGTACCTCAACGACGTGCCCGGCCCCGGCGGCGAGACCGAGTTCGTGCACCAGCAGGTGGCGGTGCGCCCGGAGCAGGGCAAGCTGGTGCTGTTCCCGCCCTTCTGGACCCACGAACACCGCGCCGTCACCGTGCAGGAAGGTGTCAAGTACATCGCCACCACCTGGGTCGTCTTCGCCTGAGGCCCCGTGGCGCATCCGCGCCCCGCACGCGACGGAGTGGACCGCCTACTACCGCCTGCGCTGGGCCGTGCTGCGCGCGCCCTGGGGGCAGCCGCCCGGCAGCGAGCGCGACGAACTGGAGGCCAGCGCCTGGCATCGCCTGGCGGCGCTGGCGGACGGCAGCGTCATCGCCTGTGGCCGCCTGCACCGCGACCCGGCGGCGCCGGACTCCGGCGTGCTGCGCTACATGGCCGTGGATCCCGCCTGGCGCGGGCGCGGCGTGGGCAGCGCCCTGCTGGCTTCCCTGGAGGCGGCGGCCCGGCAGGCGGGGCTGTCGCGTCTGCGGTTGGCGGCACGCGAGGCGGCGGTGCCCTTCTACCGCCGCCACGGCTATCGGCCGCTCGGCCCCGGTCATACGCTGTTCGGTGAAGTGCGCCACGTTCGCATGCAAAAGTCGTTGACCGGCGGGCCGGAAATTGATCCAGATCAAACAGTCGTTTGATCCATCGCGGCAGCATGGGGCCGAGGTCACGGAGCGACCGCGCTGGGCAGGAACCGCCCGATGTTCTATGCTTGCAATATAAGCAGACGCTGATATTGGGTGATCCCATGCTCGAAGACCTCGAATACCAATTCACCATCAAGCCCCTCCCCGATCCGGAGCTGGGTCACTATGTGCTGGAGATCGAGGGCAAGGTCGTCGGCTGGGACGACGATGAGGGTCGCGAGCGCGAGGTGGGCCACATGCGCGTGCACCGCGTGGACCTGGCGCTGGCCCGCTACGACCAGATCGACATGGCCGATCTGCTGGATTCCATCACCCCCGACATCGCCGCCTTCCGCGACACGGCCTTCCACAACGGCGTCTGCTACCTGCCCGGCTCGCGCAGCGATTCCAGCGAGCCGCGCCTGCTGTGCGACTGCCTGGTGTTCGTGGACGAGATCGAGATCGACCCGGCCCTGCGCAGCCAGGGCATCGGCTCGGAGTTCTTCCGCCGCATGAGCGAGATGATCGACCTGGAGAACTGCATCGTCGGCCTCAAGGCCTATCCCCTGTCGCGCAACTACGGCGAGCAGCGCCGGCCGGACGACATCCAGCGCGTCAAACAGTTCTACGAGCGGCTCGGCTTCCGCCACATCGGCAGCGACTTCATGGTGAAGGACGGCCGCGAGTGCGGTGCCATGCGCAAGCGCACCGCCGTCCGCCAGGCCCAGCCCCTGCGCCCCTGAGCGCCATGGCCGCGGGCACCCCGACCGCGTCTACCCCGTCTCCCCCCGACGACGGCCTGTATGCCGCCGTCACCCGCTGTCACGCCGGCCTGGAAGCGGTCTTTGCCGGCCACCAGGAGGCCCTGCTGCTGGGTGAGCTGGCCATGGCCGGCGAGCTGCTGGACGCCTACCGCGCCCTGCAGCGCGTGCATATCGGCTTCGAGGACGGCCAGCTGCTGCGCCGCGCCCGCCAGGGCGGCTTCGACCTGCGCTGGCCGGTGCGCCTGTACGACGCCGAACACCGCAAGATCGAGGGCCTGCTGGACAAGGTGACCAGGCGGCTGGCGGCCCTGCCCGCCGGCGACGAGGCCGCCCTGCGCCGGGAGGTGCTGGCCCTGCTGGAGGCGGAGCGGGTGCTGAAGCACGTCTGCGAACACCACGAGGCGCGCGAGGAACAGGACCTGCTGCCGCGCCTGGACCGCTGGCTGCCGCCCGCCGAGCGGTCCGCCCTGGCCGCCGCCTTTGCGGCCGACTGGACGGCGGCGCTGGCCGGGCAGGCGGCGCTGCACGAGCGGGCCCGGGAGCGACTCGACGGGCTGCGTTTCCGGCGCGGCTAGTCCTCTTCACGTGGCGCGGCCACCAGCGGCACGGCCACCGTCAGGGTGCGCGCCTCTTTCCCCTCGCCGCGCCGCACCGTCACCCGCACCCGTTCCCCCGGCCGCCGCGCCAGCAGGGCCAGCTTGAGGTCCGCGAAGTGGCGCACGGGGCGGTCGTCGATGGCCAGGATGCGATCGCCCTTGCGCAGCCCCGCCTTGGGCGCCGCGCTGCCGGGCGAGAAGCCGCTGATCGCCACCTGCCCGTCGCCGGTGTCCAGGAAGGCCCCCAGCAGCCCGGCCGGCGGCAGGGTCGCGGGCCGGTTGAGCACCAGGTAGTCCACCCGGCCGCGCGCCCGTTCGGCGTTGCCCATGACCGTGGCCATGGGGATCGCCAGGCGGCGTTTCAGGTCGGCCGGCACGCCGTGCCCGTCGGCCATGTGGCCGAAGCCGATGAGCAGGGCCATGCGCCGCCGGGGGTGGCGGTGCAGGTAGTCGGCGGCGGCCTCGGCCATGGTCTCCTCCCACATCCGCTGCACCTCCAGGAAGCGCCCCAGCTCGCCCCGGCCGCCCTCGTGGCGCTCGAAGATGGCCTCCAGGTCGGCGCGGTAGGCGGGATCGGCGGGGTGGATCTCGGCCGGCAGGCGGGCGCGCTGGGCCGGGCTCAGGCCGGCCAGGCCGTGGCGGCTGACGGCGTCCGACAGCTCGCTGGCCGGACGCAGGGCCACCAGCGGCACGCGCCGTTCGCGCGCCCAGCGCAGGATGGGGCGCACCAGCCGGTAGTCGTAGCGCCAGCGCTCGAAGTACTGGCTGCGGTGCAGCATCTCGGCCTCGTCGATGCGTCCCGCCACCCAGTCGTCCAGCGCCTGCTGGTATGGGCGCTGGAACCACTCCAGCCCCACCGCCAGCGCCGGGTCCTGCCCGTACAGGGCCTTGAGCACCGCCAGCTGCACCAAGTGGTGGTCGTAGCGCACGTGCACCTCGCCCACGAACACCGCCCGCTGCGGGCGCAGGCGGGCCACGAAGGCGGCCCAGGGGAGCTGCTCCCCCTGGCGGGTCAGCACCGGCGGCAGGGGCCCCTGGCCGAGCAGGCCGTTG
>Ga0256832_1003334_pt1 | contig 10923 bp, 11 predicted proteins | sample 134614metaG_FD_190534 | JGI IMG/M metagenome (GOLD analysis project Ga0256832, IMG submission 190534) | Hydrothermal vent microbial communities from Lau Basin, Pacific Ocean - 134-614 | ecosystem: Environmental > Aquatic > Marine > Hydrothermal vents | place: Pacific Ocean: Lau Basin | collected...
ACTCCTGGGCTGCCTGATCTGGTTCACCGTTTTCGATTCTAAATCCCACTGCAACAAAGGTGTAGTCTTCCGGGTCAGGTGCCTCGTTAATGGGATAGATCTCCTTTTCTGCCGGCAGGTACTCGTAGATTGCCTCAGCCAGTTTCCTGGTGTTGCCTGTTTTGGATGAGTAAACAACAAGGTTTTTCATGGCATCCCTCCATTTATATCTTATGAGACACGGCTTCTTTGAAACTGTTAAAATCAAGATAAGTACGTTCATATTGGTTTCAATAGATAATTATGAAGAAAATTCACAAATTCTGACAGGTTGAAGGGCCTTGAGCGGTTGAAAATGGTCTGTCCATGACTTAATGTCTTTTTGTAAAGGCGGAAAATATGGGTCAAATCCTGTGGAGGTGCCGGTGAATCTGGAGCAGTTTGTTGGTAACCCAGAGTACATTTTTTATGCAGTTATTGCCGTATGTCTCGTTGTTGTGACCGTCTGTTTTGTTATGCTTGTCTCCTCTTTGCGCACTTCTCTTGCGAGGTTGAGGAAGACCCTGGATGTTGTTAATGAGCGGGCCCATCAACTGGAGCCGGTTCTTGATGGCGTGGCAAGGATCGAAGAAAACCTGAATGAGGCAATAGGTGACGCCCAGGTCTATCTTGAGAGGCTGCAAGGTGATGCCTCCAAGGTCCTGTCGGAGGCAGCTGTAACCCTCGGCAGGTTGCAGCAGCTTCAGCGGGTGCTGGAGGAGAGGCTGGATAAGGACGTACCGCCCATACTGGAAGAGACCAAAGAGGTTGTCAGCGGGGTGAATGACATTACCAGGGACGTTCAGAAAAAGGTCAAGGCTGCGGATGAACTTTTTGAGGCAATTGAAGAGACAGGCGAAACCGTGAGGATGGTAACTGGAATTATGCGGGGTGGTTTTACAGGGCTTGCGGTTCAGCTTGCAAGCCTGGCAGTGGGGATGAAGGCGTCCCTTGAATACGTGGCAGACAACATCCATAAAGGAGGTGAGGATAAATGAGCAATGGACGTTACTCAGCAGGAAGTGTTGCCATCTCCTTTTTGCTCGGAAGCGTGGTAGGAGCAGGCCTTGCCCTTCTTGTTGCACCAAAGTCTGGTCCTGAGACCAGGGAACTTATCAAGGAGCAGGCAAGTGTAGCAAAGGAAGAGGCCTCCAAGGTGGCTGATGAGGTAAAGGAAAAGGCCACAGAGCTGCTTGAAAAGAGCAAGGAGGTGGTTGAAACCAAAAAGGCCGTCTTGGAATCCGCCCTTGAGGCGGGCAAAGAGGCCATGGAAAAGGAAAAGGAGCGGCTTCTTACCAAGATAAAGTTCGAGGAAAAGGCAAAAGGGCAGGCGTCTTAAGGCATTTACAGCCTTAAAGGCGGTTTAACCTGCCTTCAGGGACCCTGTCAATTGAGACAGGGTCTTTTGGGTTTCAAAGGCCATCAGGGTAGTGGAATCGCCCTGGTCCACCCCAGTTTTTCCCTCAAAATGGTGAAGTAATCCCTTGAGGGAGATTTGATAAGTTTTAGATACCCGGCTTCCCGACACACCCGAATCACATAACCCTTTAGAAGGTGCATCCCTATCTGTCCGTCTATATCCAGGCACACCTCTTCCTGGATATTCTGGACCTCAACCCTGATTTTTGATGACCCAGACAGAATCAAAGGGCGTGCGCTCAGTGCGAAGGGGCATATGGGAGTAAGGACCATGACCTCAAGGCCCGGGTGTATTATAGGGCCTCCTGCAGAAAGGTTGTATCCTGTTGAGCCTGTTGCAGTAGAAATTATGAGGCCGTCTCCCCGGTAGGTGGTGAGAAAGCTATCCTGGACCCAGGTGTCTATCCTTATTATTTTGGAAAGGGCGCCCTTGGTAATGACAGCCTCATTTAGGGCAGTATATTTTTGTACCAACTGCCCGTTTTTGTCCAGGACCTCCACGCAAAGGACCATTCTTTTGTCAAGCTCGAAGGAACCCTTGACCAGGTGCTCAAGGGCCTCGTTCATCTCGTCCGTGTGTACCTCAGTAAGAAAGCCCAGCCCCCCGGCGTTTATGCCAAGAAGGGGTATCTGTCTTTCAAAGGCCTTGGCGGCAACATGCAAAAGGGTTCCGTCACCGCCAACCACAACCACAGCCTCATCACTGGGGCTGATTTCCCCTTCTGATACCTCAACATTGTTATCTTCCAGGAAGGTCTTGACCCTTTGGGCAACCTCGTCTGCCCGTTTCGAACCCTGCTTGACAGTAAGATTGATCCGTTTGAGCATGAATTAAGGCCCTACCGAGACCAGCACGTATGCCTGGGAGCTGAAGTATTTTTTTGCCACATCAGTTACGTCCTCCGGGCTAACCTTTCTAATTAGTTCTGGATACCTGTCTGAAAAGTTGTAGCCAAGCCCCAGAAGCTCGTTTATGGCCATATCCATGGCCTTTGCTCCAGGGGTCTGGAGGGATATCTGGTATCTGCCAACTATCCAGTTCTTGGCACGCTCCAACTCAGGGGCAGATGGTGCCTGCTGCTGTACCTTGTAAAGCTGGCGCCAAAGCCCCTCCTGTGCCCTTTTCTTTTTTTCTGGGGAGCAGGCTATGTAGGTGGCTATGAAACCGTAGTCTATTCCAAAGTTCAAAAAGGACGTAACCGAATAGGCCAGGGATTCCTTGTCGCGAAGCTCCTTGAATAGCCTGCCGCCCTGGCCCGCAAGAATGGCGTTCAGGACCTCCAGGGGGTAGCGGTCGCTGTCCGAGATGGATGTGCCCATGAAACCAAGCACGATGTGTTCCTGCTGCTTGTCCCTATGGATGCTCACAACCTTGGGAGCGGTAAAGGCCGAGGGTGAAGGAGGCGAGGGCAGGAAGGTTTCTGACTCGTTCACCCAGCCCTTCAGAAGGGAGGAGAGCTCGTTTTTGAGCTGGGCCGTATTGAAATCTCCAACCACGGCTATTATGGCCCTGTCAGGAACGGCATACTCCCTGAAGACAGAAACCAGGTCTTCTTGTGAGAAACGCATTACGTTTTCCGGCGTACCAAGGACATTCATGCCGTATGGATGGGGTAAGAAGAGAAGCTTTTTGAACTCCCTGATGGCTACTGACGGCATGTAGTCATCCTGTCTTTTTATGGTGGCCAGCACCTGGGGCTTAAGCTTTTCAATCTCCTTGTCTGGAAATGAGGGTGAAAGAAGAATTTCGCCAAGCACTGCAAGGCCCCTTTTAAGCGTATCGCTGGTAAATTTGGCCTTGAGTCCGAAGGAATTCTGGCCTGAAAAACCATTTATTTCAGCACCCATGCTGTCTATTATCTCGGAAAGGGCCTGTGCGTTATGAAGACTTGTGCCCTTTGTCCACGCCTTGGCAATCATGTTGAAAATGCCGTTGTTAGAAGGATTTTCATACCTTAATCCCCCTGGCATGACTATCCTTACCCCGACAGTGGGAAGTGAGTGGTCTTCAAGGCAAAGAAGTGTTATGCCGTTACCAATGGTAAAGCGTTTTATGTTTCCCGCTGCGCCTTCTTTTGTTTTGGGCTCGCCTTCCATGTTTCCCGCTGCCGCGTTTGAAAGTACCTCTTGAAGGTCCTTGTCTTCAAAGGTTACAGCAGAGCCTTCAGGAAAGACCATGGATACATTGAGCCTTTTGGGGTCGAGGTATTTTTGAGCAACCCTCTTTATATCTTCACCAGTCAGCCCTTTGACCCGTTCGATATATTCAGCCTCCTTTGAAGCGTCTCCTGCAAGGACTTGGAAGACCCCAAGCTTTCTTGCCTCGCCTTCCATGGTCTCCTGGCTATAAATAAAGTCTGTAACAAGCTGCGTTTTGGCCCTTTTTAACTCCTGGGGAGATATCTCCTGCTCCTTGAGCCTTGAAAGCTCAATGAGAATAGCAGTCATGGCCCTCTTGAGATTTTCTGGGTCGATGTCAGCTGTTATCTCGAAAAGCCCTGGACCCCTGGGCGTAAAGGCAGATGCGCTTATGGTGTGAACAAGCCCAAGCTGGTTTTTTAGCCTAGAAACCAGTAGGGAACTTTCGCCGTCTGACAGAAACGATGAAAGGAGATCGAGGGCAGGTACATCCTCACCGGTAAAGTCCGGGATTCCGGAAAATGCCAGGGCAACGTAACCTTCATTGCAGTCCATTGAGGTTCGGATCATCCTCGGGGCTGTCTGCACGGGTTCCTTGGGAAAGGAAGGATTTGTGCATTCAAGTTTTTTCTCCCTGCCAAAAAACTCTTCTATATGTGAGATTGCCTCGGTACCGTTTACATCTCCTGTCACTATCACTGCCATGTTGCAGGGCCTGTAGTGCTGGGCCATATAGGCAAGGATATCCTGCCTTGTAAAGGACTTTACGGTTTCCTCATAGCCAATGATGGGCCGCCTGTAAGGGTAGACCTGGTAAGAGATCTTCATCAGGTCTTCAAAGAGCCTGGTGTGGGGATTGTCCAGCCTCATTTTCATCTCTTCCAGCACCACCTTTTTCTCCCTTTCAAGCTCTTCCTTGTGGAATGTTGAGTGGAAGACTGCATCCTCCAGTACATCAAGGGCAGTTGAGAGGTGATCCTTTGGCACAACACAGTGATAGACCGTGTAATCGTAGGAGGTGTATGCGTTTATGGTTCCGCCAAGGGATTCTATTGTGGAAGCAAGCTCGCCGGGGCCCCTTTTTTCAGTGCCCTTAAATATCATATGTTCAATAAGATGCGTGATCCCTGCTTGCTCCTCTGTTTCATAGGCGCTTCCCGCCTTTACCCATATCTGTACGGCCACTACTGGAGCCCTGTGGCTTTCCCTAACCACTGCTGTAAGTCCGTTTGACAGCACCTTTTTGAAAAGACCTGAGACGGTAGAGGTGCTCATGGCAAGGGCTGAACACGATAGAAGAACAGGCGCCAGTGTAAGCATGAAAACAAGTACGATGGTCCGATTCATGTCAATACTCCCGTGTATGTATCAATTTGTGTAACCAAGGGGTTTGCCACTGAATGGTCATTCAACTAATCCTTGACACAGTGCGTGAATTTTGGTACACACGAATTCAATTTGGAAAAATATTAATAACTTTTATGTTCTCTTCACGCAATGCTTATCCTTTTAACCTGTGCCAGCACTAATCATTACTAGGAGGGGAGCGCTTTATGAGCGAGGGACTTTTCAAGGAAAAGGTCAAGAACTTTTTCAAGATTCTTTGCCAAACTGAGTGGAATGCTACTGCTGCGGGTCTGATAGTTGCCCTGTTGAGTATTCTCATAATGGCATGGTGGAGGCCATGGGGGGCCGTTGGAGCCATTAGGAACTGGGGAGAGTGGATACTTTACGGAATAGGCATATTTCATGACAAGCCGGCCAGTGTTGTGGTCAGCTCGGGTTCTGTCATTGGAATAGGTTTCCTTGCAGGTGCATTTATCTCTGCCTGCCTTGGAAACGATTTTTCCTTCAAGTTTCCCCCTCCATGGGAGCTGGTGAAGGCCATCATTGCAGGCATACTTATGGGTATAGGTTCCGCCTTTGCAGGAGGCTGTAATGTTGGCGGTATGTACAATGCCATAGGTAACCTGGCAGCCAATGGTTTTACCATGTGGCTTGGGCTGATAATAGGAGTGGTTCTCGGACTCAAATATATATACTGGGAGATGGAACACATCACCTGGGGTACTGCGGGCGGAAAGAATTTTGATTTCCCTTATGCCCTCAAGGTCATTATTGGTATTGCCTCAATAGTTGCCCTGATCTGGGGAGCATACCATTACGCAGGCCAAAGTGACAATTATATCTCGTCCCTGAGCGGGATCCTGCTTATTTCCGCAGGTCTAGGCTACACCATGCAGAGAGGGCGCTGGTGCATGGTACAGGCATTCAGGGAGCCGCACATGACAGGGGACTGCACCCTTGCCAAGTCCGTTGCCCTTTCCATACTGATTTTGGCAATTGGTGGAGCAGTTCTTAAGTATGCCGTGCCCCAAAGGGGGTCGGCAGTGGCAGTGCAGTCAATCCTGAGCGATGTGGTTGACGAAATCGATCCTGATGAAGTTGATGATGAAGACCTGGCCGACACCCTGGAGGATGTGGTGGACGCGGCGGATCAGGCAGTAATTGCAGCAAGGCGCACCCTTGATCCTGTAAATTACGTTCGTGGAACCTTTGGTTGGGGTGCGGTTTTCGGTGGTTTCCTCTTTGGACTCGGGGCCATGTTTGCTGGTGGCTGCGGCTCCGGGACCTTGTGGCGTGTTGGAGAGGGGCAAATGAAATTGTGGCTGGTGGTGCCCTTTTTTGGAATTTCTAATGCCCTTATGACTAAATGGTTCAGGGCGATTCATATGGAAGGTGTGGGGGCAACTCACGAGGGCAGCAAGCTTGGTATTCATCTTTATCTGCCAGATGCCCTGGGCTACGGAGGCACCTTGGCAATAGTGGTCATTGCAATGGCCCTTTGGTACATTATCGTTGACTGGAATGAGGATTCCAACAAGCTCATAGTAGAGATGTGATTTCAGTGAAAGACTGATAAAAATATAATAATGGAAAAAAGGAGGAAACATGAGTGACATCAAAATTGCCCCTGAAGGCCTTGAAGTAGCACGCACACTGGATGCAAAGGGTCTGAGCTGCCCGATGCCTCTTCTGAGGACAAAGAAGGAAATTGAAAAGATCAATTCTGGTGAGATACTTGAAGTCCTGGGTACAGACCCTGGTTCAAGAAATGACATTCCCGGCTGGTGCGCAAGGGCCGGACACGAGTACCTTGGAGAAAGGGAAGACGAGGGCTTCATCCGCTTTTATGTAAAGAAAAAATAACGAAATCACGTTTTTTCTTCAAACACATTGAAGAAAGGGAGGTTTTGAACCAATGGCTACCGATCCGAATAAATTAGGAATCTTTGTAACCTCTCCCCAGTATATGAGGCACGTAATTGGCGTTGCCGCTGCTGCCACAAGGGCTGGGAAGAAGGTGATGGTATTTTTTACATTCAAGTCAGTGCACCTTACAAAACATCCAGACTTTGTTAAACTTGCCAATATGTGCGAGGTTGAAGACCTGGCCATATGTGCAGACAGTTACACATGCGAAGGCTACGATGTGGAAAAGGATGTGCCTAAGGGTCTGACCCCGCGTCAGATGAGGACCCAGGCCTATCATGGTGCCATCATCGACGAGTGTGGGAAATATCTGGTCCTTTAATGCAGGAGGCGTAGAATCATGGAATCCAAAAAATGTTATTTTATTATGCAAAACAGGATGTACGCAGGCGACGCTGTGCGTTCAGCACTGGGGTTGGCTGTAGAGAATCACTATGCATATCCCTGCTTCATGTATAATGAATATCCACGCTTCTCCGATTACGTTAAGGAGAACATAGACTGGATAAGGGATATGGAAGGCGATGTCTTCACCATTGACGGTGAGGATGTGGAAGGCGTGGAGCTCACCAAGTTGAGTCTTGAGGAGTTGGGAGAAAGGCTCAGAGAGGCAGATCTCATTATTCCCTATGGCCTGCCAAAACAGAGCAAGACCCCGCCGCCGGCTTGTTCAGAAGACTAACAGGGGGAGGATGACAAGATGAGCGAAGAAAAAAAGATGAAAATATTACACGTTTACAGGTCCGAGCCCAACGACGACACCAAAAAGCTGGTCGAGATCCTTAGCCGTGACAGGGATGCCATGGAGTTCAAGCTTTATGTAGGCGATCCCAACTACGATACGCTTGTTCAGATGATCTTTGATGCCGATCAGACCGTCAGTTGGTGGTAGTTACGGACTGAAAAGCCTTAAAAATAGTTTTCAACAGGGCCCCAGTTGATTTGCAAATTAGCTGGGGCCTTTTATATTGGCCTTTAAGTAAATCAAAAGGGGAATTTCCAGGTGTTTAAGAAATCCGTCTCGATTCTATGGTGCTTCCTGTTGCTCTTTTTCCTTTTCACGGCAAGACAGCTGCCTGCCAAGATATTTATTGACATCAATTCGCCATATTTTCAGAAGATTCCCATAGTGGTTGAGCCTCCAACCGTTTCTGTCCTCACCTATGAAAACAGGCAGGCCTCCCAACAGGTTACAAAGACACTATCCAAGGATCTACTGTTCCAGGGATTTTTTTCGGTTTTTAGCTCCCTGGCAGAGGGCGCAGGCGAGAAAATAGATTACAAGGTCACAACGGATTTTTCGCGCAAGGGCAGGTCGGTTACAGTGGTCATGAAGCTGTATGATCTTTCAAACGGAACCATGGTAGTGGGAAGAAAATATATTGGAACCACTTCCGATCTTAAGAAGATAGCGCACAGGTTTGCAAACGAGATCGTCCTCGCAATCACCGGGCACCCTGGCCTTACCCTGTCTCGGATAGTTTTCGTATCTGAAAACCCTAATGGCCGTGAGATTTACTCTGCTGCATTTGACGGCAGCGGCATCCGGCAGGAAACAAGGCTGCATACCATAGTCATGTCCCCTCGGTATTCTCCAGACGGACGTTTCATAGCCTTTACCTCATTTAAGACTGGCAGGCCCTGTCTCTACCTAAAAGATTTATCCAAGGGAACCATAGGGAAACTGGCGTGCTTTAACGGTATAAACATGTCACCGGCATGGCATCCTTCTGGCAAGCGTTTGGCAGTCACCCTCAGCAGGTCGGGCAGCCCTGATATTTATCTTATGGATTTTAATGGGCATATTATCAGACGGCTAACCAGGGGGCCTGGGATCAACGTCTCCCCTTCCTTTTCTCCAGACGGAACCAGGCTTGTTTTTGTTTCAGATCGTGCCGGGGGCCCTCAACTTTACGTTATGGATTTATCTTCCGGCCGAACTAGGCGTCTAACCTATTCCGGAAGCTACAATACAGACCCCCAGTGGTCGCCAAATGGTGACAGGATAGTGTATGTGAGCAGGGTCTCCGGGAAATTTCAGATCTTTACCATCTCACCAATGGGTGGAGATCCTGTCCAGCTCACATTTGAAGGCAGCAATGAGAATCCATCCTGGTCTCCGGATGGTACACAAATACTCTTTTGTTCAAACAGGTTAGGTGGTAATAAACACCTGTTTGTTATGCAGGCCAACGGACAGGACCAGCGGATGCTGGTAAGATACGGCCGCCGTGACTACTTTCCTTTCTGGGGTCCAAATACCTTTAAGTAGAGGATTTTTTTATGAAGCCAATAAATAAAATGATCAGATTCGCCTGTTCCGCCTCGATATTGTTGTTCTCGGCATCCTTTATCCTGGGAGGCTGTGCTCCCCAGGCCCAAATAGACATGCTTGACAGGAACGTCTCCGGGCTCCAGGTGGAGACCCACAGGATTGGTCAAGAGGTTGAGGCCCTTAAAAAGCAGATGAATCAATTACAAGGGCAGGCCGAGGGTGGAGGAGGACGTTCTATTGCCAGATTAAATGCAAGAATAGACGGCCTTGAAAGCGAGCTCATGCGTCTAAACGGGCTTGTGGACCAGTTAAAATACAACCAGGAAAGGGCAGAGTCAGAGCTTGCCCAGCTTAAGGCAGAGATACAAGCAACTGTCGAGAAGGTGGGCAAGACGACCCAGCAGCTGGTGCAGCGGCCTGGCCAGGAGGCTTCCGCCAAGGTAGTTGAAACAGAAAAGGAGGTAAGGCCCCAACCCCCTAAGCCTCAAGAGCCTCAAGATCTTTACAAAGAGGGGCTTAAACTCTTCAAAATGAAGAAATACCAGGATGCCAAGGCTGCATTCAGGGACTTTATAAAGGAGCATCCCAACTCTCCAATGGTAGCAAATGCACATTTCTGGATAGGGGAGTGCGAGTACAAGCAGTCCAGGTATGAAGAGGCTATCCTGGAGTACAACAAGGTTATCAGCAAGTTTCCCAAAAGCAACAAGATACCTGATGCACTGCTTAAGCAGGGGTTTGCCTTTGCAAGACTTGGTGACAGGGAAAGTGCACGAATTCTGCTCAAAAGACTCATAAAGAACTATCCAAGGACACCCCAGGCCAAGGCAGCAAAGAGACAGCTTAAGTTGCTGAGGTAGTCCTTCCTTGATGCCTTCAAACGCTGGATATCTTAGCGGCAGGCTGGTCATGAATGGCCCTTGGCGTCTTTTTTTAATGCTTCTTATCCATGTCTTCTTTATTTTGGCCTGTTCTTCCTCCTCCTTTGCCGATTCCATTAAAGTAGGTGTATTGCTTGATCTTTCAGGGCCATTTAGCAAACAGGGAGAAGCAGCCTACAAGTCCATCCAGTTTGCAGTTGAAGAAATAAACCTACTTGGAGGAATAGGGGGCAAAAGGCTTGAAATTACCGTGTTTGATACCGGCTCTGACGGGAACAAGATGCTTCAGGGGGCCTCACAGTTGAAGGAGCAAGGGGTATCGGCCCTGCTTGGGCCCACTGCCCCTAAAAACTGTCTCCCTTTAAGGAAGTTTGCCGAAAACAGAGGGATTCCTCTTATTCTCATCTCTGGAACAACGCCGATTCTTACCTTTTCAGGTCTCAAAACAAAATGGACGTTTTCAACAACCCTCAATTTTTCGTCTGAACTCAAGGCGCTTTTTTCCGTATTCAAGAGACGAGGCTACCATTCTCTGGGGGTGCTTGTACAGGCTGGGGGGTTCTACAGGGAACTATTTCTATGGATACGGGGATATGCGCCGGAATATGGCCTGAGTCTCAGTTGCGCTGAAGGATTCAATTTGAACCCAGAGGACCTTGGCAGAAAGTTTTCTCTCCTGAACCGTTGCAGTCCAGATGCAGCACTAATCTGGGCAAACAGCCTTGCAAGGCCTCTGGTTTTAAACGTGATGGGGAGGGCTGATCTTCCCCTCGGAATATGTCACAGCCTTTTTGACAAGGCCTTTGGCCAAAGCAGCAACTCCACAAGCCAACTCCTTTTTGTCGCTGTTCCATCAGCCCTTGTTCCAGAGGGCCTGAAAAGGCGACTGACCTTTAATGCCAAGAACTTTCTCAACAG
>Ga0256832_1003335_pt1 | contig 10923 bp, 14 predicted proteins | sample 134614metaG_FD_190534 | JGI IMG/M metagenome (GOLD analysis project Ga0256832, IMG submission 190534) | Hydrothermal vent microbial communities from Lau Basin, Pacific Ocean - 134-614 | ecosystem: Environmental > Aquatic > Marine > Hydrothermal vents | place: Pacific Ocean: Lau Basin | collected...
CGTGCCGAGTATAGCCAACAACATACCGAATGCGGCATACAAATTGCCTTTTCTTGCCGTTTTAGGGCTACCAAGCATTTTTAATCCAATAATAAAACCGACGGATGCTATTAAATATAAAATATTGAGTAAAGCTGTTTCCATTATTTTTTCGTTTTAAACATGTCCAACATTCTATCCGTAACCACAAAACCGCCTACTACGTTAAGTGTTCCCAAAACAACGGCAACAAAACCGATAGCCAAGCCCAATTTGTTATTAGGATCCATGTGTAACATCACTAAAATAGCACCGATAATCACGACGCCATGAATTGCATTTGCCCCTGACATCAATGGGGTGTGTAATACTGCCGGCACATGTCCGATAATTTCGACACCGACAAAAATCATCAAGATGACAATATAGATCATCTGAATATTTTGTTGAAAAAAGTTGAGTAATTCTGTCATATTTATTAAAATTTAAGTTAGCGTAATCAATGTTACTTATAGGCAATAAAAATACAACAAAAACAGATTAGTTTCAAATTTTAATTAGAAAAAGTTTTATTAGGCGTTAAAACCACAGAAAAGCATCTTCAAGATGTTCAATTTCTTCGACATATTGATTTTTGATAATAGCAATGATATCAAAACGAATTTCTACGTCCAAATTATTCATTTTGACATAATAATTGGCAGCATTTTTTAAGAGATTGATTTTCTTTTTACTGACAAACATTTCGGGCTTACCGTAATAATCACTCGAACGGGTTTTGACTTCAATAACGGCTAAAACATTATCTTTTTGTGCCAAAATATCAATTTCGGCATGACTGTATTGCCAATTAGTTTCCAAAATTTTGTAACCCTTGTTTTCCAGATACTTACGGGCTATCAATTCGCCTTGTTTGCCTAAATCGTTGTGTTGTGCCATGCTAAAAAAATCATTTATCATTCAAAGATACATAATTTTATAAAAAAAAGAGATTGCCTTAAACCAAGACAGTCTCTGCTCCTATTAACTAATCTAACTACTATTCACAAAAAACGGTAGAACTATTTTACAAGATGTTATTATTGACAGTATGCCAGTAAGTAGATAAAATTTTATTATCTTTACACTCAAAAATTTATTATGAAGCCCTATTTAGACTTATTGCAATATATATTAGATAATGGTATTGATAAGAGTGACCGTACCGGTACGGGTACGCGTAGTGTATTCGGCTATCAAATGCGATTTGATCTGCAAAAAGGTTTTCCTTTGGTAACGACCAAAAAAATTCATTTAAAATCCATTATTCATGAATTGTTATGGTTTTTAAAAGGCGATACTAATATCAGATATTTGCAAGAAAACGGTGTAAGAATTTGGAACGAATGGGCTGATGAAAATGGCAATCTAGGACCTGTTTACAGTGCGCAATGGCGCAATTGGAATAATGATGGTATAGATCAAATAGCTCAAATGGTTGAAACTTTGAAAAAAAATCCGGATAGTCGCCGTATGTTAGTATCAGCTTGGAATCCTTCGGTAATGCCGGATACCTCTAAAAGTTTTGCGCAAAATGTAGCAGAAGGCAAAGCAGCTTTACCGCCTTGTCATGCTTTTTTTCAATTTTATGTGGCTAATAATAAATTGTCTTGTCAAATGTATCAACGTAGTGCAGATGTATTTTTAGGTGTGCCGTTTAACATCGCTTCTTATGCTTTGCTAACTATGATGATGGCGCAAGTTACCGAATTGCAACCGGGTGAATTTATTCATACTTTCGGTGATGTACATATTTATAAAAATCATTTTGAGCAAGTCAAATTACAATTAACGCGTGAACCGAGACCTTTACCAAAAATGTTAATTAATCCGGAGGTTAAGAATATTTTTGATTTTAAATATGACGATTTTGAGTTGGTTGATTATAATCCACACCCGCATATAAAAGCTAAAGTAGCGGTTTAAACTAATATTTTATTTCAACTAAAAAATAAGAATTATGGCAGCAACACCATCCAATATGCTTCCTTTGGGAACCAAAGCACCGGATTTTAAATTATATGATACCGTTTCGGGAAAATACCTGACTTTTAATGATATTAGAGGTGAAAAAGGCACAGTCGTTATGTTTATATGTAATCATTGTCCTTATGTGTTACATGTTAATAATCAAATAGTTAACATCGCCAATGACTATCAAAACAAAGGCATTGGTTTTGTCGCTATCAGCTCTAATGACGTGGATAATTACCCGCAAGATGCACCAAAATTGATGACCGAACAAGCCAAAAAAGTGGGTTATACGTTTCCGTATTTATATGACGAAACTCAAGAAACCGCAGAAGCATATCAAGCAGCTTGTACCCCTGATTTTTATCTATTTGATGCCAATGACAAACTGGTGTATCGCGGTAGAATGGACGAAAGCACCCCGAAAAACAATCTGCCTAATGACGGTAAAGATTTACGCAAAGCATTAGATTATTTATTAGAAGGTAAAATCATTCCCGATGAAGAACAAAAACCGAGTATCGGTTGCAATATCAAATGGAAAAAAACACCAAGTGTCGATTTGCAAGAAGTGAATATCAAACTTTAGGTGCGTTCTATATTCCCTGAAAAATACACATCAGACATCGGTATTAGCCAACCAAATAATCAATAACCGTTGCCGCTGCATGCAAACCGAAAAGTGCCGGCATATACGAAATGGTGCCGTAATGCGACTTTTTAAAATCCGTATTGTCGGTCATTTGTAAACTGTCGGCTTTTTGCAGTTCGGTAGAGAAAACACATTTAACGCCTTTTTGAATACCCTGTTTTCGCAAGCGCTTACGAATCACCCTAGCTAAATAATCGTCACGCGTTTTAGAAATATCGGCAACTTTAACTTTGGAAGGGTCTCGTTTCCCTCCTGCCCCCATTGCCGAGACAATTTTGATTTTTTGGCGTTTGGCAGCCAAAATCAAATATATTTTAGGCGATACACTATCAATCGCATCGATGATATAATCAAATTTTGCACTTGTTACTAAGTCCGTAAATCCATCCGGCTCTATAAATTTATTAATCAGATGTAATTTAAGTTCCGGATTAATATCTCGTAATCTATCGGCAACTACTTCTGTTTTAGGGCGTCCTATGGTAGAATGTAACGCCGGTAATTGGCGGTTGATGTTGGTTATATCCACCGTATCCCCATCGACCAAAGTCAGCTGTCCGATACCGCTACGCGCTAAAAACTCCGCAGCAAACGAGCCGACACCACCTAGCCCAACCACCAAAACATGAGCTTGCTGTAATTTTTGAAGTCCGTCTGGTTTTAGTAACAAAGTTGTTCGTTCCCGCCACATAATTTTAAAAATGTCCTTCTCTTTGCACCAATTCTTTAACTTTTCTGAATAATGACGATGAAAAAACAAAGTCGTTCAAATCAGGATTCTCGGTAAAGAATATTTGTGACTTATCACCTTCCCATTGCTTATAGCCATCTTTAAGTAAAATAATTTTTTCACCTATTTCCATAATCGAATTCATATCATGCGTGTTGATAACCGTTGTCGTATTGTAGCGGACGGTCAAATCGTGAATCAAATTGTCAATAATAATAGCTGTTTTTGGGTCTAATCCGGAATTGGGTTCATCGCAAAATAAATATTTGGGATATAACACTATCGCTCTAGCTAAAGCAACCCGTTTTTGCATGCCGCCCGATATTTCGGCAGGATATTTATCGTTGACCCCTTCCAAATTGACTTGTTCCAAAACTTCATTGACCCGTTTCTTTTTCTCTTCCGGGGACATGGACGTAAACATACGCATGGGAAAATTAATGTTTTCTTCTATCGTCATGGAATCAAACAAAGCATTTCCTTGAAAAACGACGCCTACTTCCTTACGGATTTGCCGTTGTTCGTCCAATGATAACCTGTCCCACACGCGTCCATCAAAAGAAATGCCCCCTTTATCAGGTTTGATTAACCCTAACATACTTTTTAAGAATACGGTTTTGCCCGAGCCGCTTCGTCCGATAATCATATTGGTTTTGCCGGTTTCAAAAACTGCTGAAATCCCTTTTAAAACCGGTTTGCCATCAAAAGCTTTATATAAATTTTTTACTTCAATCATCTAACTTAATAATAGTTGGGTTAATATATAATTGAAAATAATGATATTGACACTGGTCCAAATCACCGCTTGGGTGGCTGCACGCCCTACTTCCAACGAACCACCTTTGACGTAATAACCGTAGTAGGAAGGAATCGTCGCAATAAAAAACGCAAAAACCAAAGTTTTGATTAAAGCATAGACCACATCAAAACTGTCAAACATATAACGAATCCCCTTTAAATAATCATAAGATAACACCATACCGGTCATATTGCCTACTACCCAACCGCCAAAAATACCGAGAAACATACTGATGACTATCAAAAAAGGATAGAAAGTTACAGCAGCTACCACTTTGGGTAAAACCAAATAATTCAACGAATTGACCCCCATGACGTCAAGGGCATCAATTTGCTCGGTAATGCGCATAGTGCCAATAGTTGAAGCGATATAAGAACCGACTATACCGGCTAAAATAATGGAAATAAATGTTGGGGAAAATTCTAAAATGATAGATTTAATGGTAGCATAGCCGATGTATAATTTATCAATCAACGGATTATTCAAGTTTCTGGCAGTTTGAATGGTTACAACCCCACCGATAAAAAATGAGATAAACCCAACCAAACCAATGGATTTGATACCCAAGTCTTCAACTTCCTTAAAGTAATTTTCCCAAAATATTTTGGGTTTTTGCGGTTTTTTAAAAACTTGCTTGAGCATCAAGCTGTATTTACCAATTGTTTCCAAATACTTCATTAAAGGATAATTTTTAGCTAAAATAGAAAAAATCGAGCATTATATGCAAGTTTATCGTATGAAAGATATTTAAATTTCTATCTTTCGCCTAATTTAGTATATATTTCTAATTGTTTTGTCAAGGAACAGAATCAATTTTTATATTACTATCAGATTGTTTTATCCACATAAAAAACATGTAGCCAATTTTTTACAATCTGTTTTTGTAATTCTTCTATATCGATGTTTCTTATTTCAGCAACTTTTTGATAGATATTTTTTATATCATAAAGGCTTTGCGCATCAGTTTCTAAAAAGACACGATTGAGAGGAATGTTTTTTAGTGCTTCCCTGTTTTTGAGACTATTAAATAACTGTACACCAAATGAGAGATAAAATCCGGCTTCAATGAGTTGAATAGCCAAATTGAGATTTTTGTTATAACCATGTATAATCCAAGCAGATTGCGGTTGAAATGTTTTTTTGATAGACAATAACCTATCATAACATTTGACACAATGAATGATTAAAGGTTTATGATACTGTTCTGATAAATCGGCTTGTAACAAAAACAGGTCTTGTTGTTTTGTAACATCATATTGTTTGAGGATTTTAGGCATTAAATCCAGCCCGCATTCGCCTATGGCAACACAAGTATCTTGTTTGATGATATCTTCAAATACCGGGAGCTTTGATTTGCCTTCATCAATATACCATGGGTGAATACCGATAGAAAAAAAATCATGATTTTCAACCGTATCAAGTCCGAGTATATAATTTTTTACGGCAAGTATATGGTCATCATTTGGCGTTTGATGCGTGTGTATGTCAATGTATTTGTTCATCAACGTAATTTAGCAAAAATATATTCGTCCAGTATTTTGCCGTTTTTTAAAACTGCTTTTTTCAAAATAGCTTCCTGATTATAGTTATTTTTCAACAGTGCTTTTATAGAACCTTGATTATGTTCAAATACACTTGCATAAATCCGGTTAATATCTAAGTTAGAGAAAGCCCATTCTGTTGCCAGATGTATGGCATATGTAGCAATACCTTTATGCCAGTAAGGTTCGCCTATCCAATACCCTAATTCGACTGATAGTTTATGAATATCCGTTTGGCGAACGAATCCGATAACACCACAAAATTCATTATGATATGTTATGGCAAAATTATGCAAATTTTCATCTGTATGGGACAATTTGATAAAATCAATCGCATCTTTTTTTGAATAAGGAAACGGGATACGATCTCTAAGATTGTTCCATATGTTGATATTGTTCATCAGTTGTGACAAAATGTCTGCATCATCTAAATGTAATTTTCTGATTCGTATCATTGCCAAAGTTGGTTTTATAAAAAATCCCAAGCCAAATAAGCCCGGGATTCTATAGATTTTTAGTAGGTCTATTATGCTATGTTAAGTTAGCACTTTCTACTTTTTACTTTCCACTTTTAACTAACTAGTCTAACCATTTAGTAAAGAAATCCATCATAGCTTCCTTTAAATCGTAGTGCAAGCGGATATAAGTCCGCATTTCGTCACGCAACGGAATTTGCTCTCTATATAATCTACCATCGAGAGGCTCATTGATATCGGCAGTTTTAACCGTTAAACGTTTTTGTTTAATTTTATGCAAAAGGTCAGAAATAACCTTACGTTCTCTTAAAATTTTATTTTGAAAGCTTTCTAATTCTATTAAAGCTTGTTTGTCAAGGTTTTTTCGCGCGGCCACTTCGTCCAATTTTTCTTGAAAAGTGTCCATCTCATCTCTATGAAATTTTAATTCTCGTTTCCAAGTATCCAAGTTAAACTCCAAATCACTCAGATAATTTACTTTTTGCTCCATAATTCCAAATTTTTAGTGGTTATTTTGTGTCTATAAAATTATAACTTTTTTCTTAAAATGAAAAAAATATTTTAATCATATTATTTTCCGATTTTAACCAATTCGACTTTAAAAATTAAATCGGAATTGGGGGGAATCACACCTCCGGCACCTCGTTCGCCATATCCAAGATGCGAAGGAATAAACAAATAAGCTTTAGCGCCCTCTTTGAGCTGCATAATACCTTCGTCCCACCCTGCTATAACACGTCCTTTACCTACTTGAAAACCAATTGGTTGCCCGCGGTCATAAGAGGAATCAAATTTGGTTCCATCAGGTAAATATCCGGTATAATGGACTTGTACCCACTCGCCGGCTTTAGGTTTTCTGCCGGTACCTTCTTTTTCTATTAATATTTTTAAACCGGAAGTACCTTCTTTGGCTTGGACTTTTTTAGCTGCTAAATCTGCGGCTAACTTCTTTTTAGCCTCATTTTCCTTTTGTTCAGTAGCAGTTTTTTCTTTCATATAATCATTAAAAACTTTAACGGCGTCAAATTTTTTGGCGTCTTTCCCTTTTCTAATGATGGTTACTTTTTTGATTGTATCCCCTTTTCTAATTTTTTGAACCACATCCAAACCTTTGACGGTATAACCGAATACACTGTATTTGCCATCTAAAAACGGTGTATCAGTCAAAGTGATAAAAAACTGACTGCCATTGGTATCGGGTTTGTTTTCTCTTGCCATAGATAAGGCGCCTTTGGTATGTTTGAGGTCGGATATTTCGTTTTTAAATTGGTAACCCGGGCCACCCTGTCCGTTACCCAAAGGGTCGCCCCCTTGAATCACAAAATCTTGTTGCGCACCTGTCGCTTTGCTGACAACACGATGAAAAGTTAAACCATCATAAAAGTGTTTGCCTTTATATTCTTTTTTGACATAAGGATTGGTTCCTTCTGCCAAAGTAACAAAATTAGCTACCGTTACCGGTGCTTTATCCGGACGTAATTGTAACAATATATTACCTTTGTCTGTTTGCAGTTCGGCATACAATCCGTCTTTTAAATCGGGATATTTAGATGATTTACATCCGTTTAAGCCCAAAACTAATACTAATAAAATCCAGCTGATTTGTTTCATAATTATTCTGTTTTTTGTTGGTCTATTTTGTTTATTTTTAGTTCTACAATTAAAGGAACATTAGTTCCGATTTTTTTTTCATCTCCATGAAATCCGTAGGCGGCGTTTGAAGGAAAAATAAAAACAGCTGATTCGCCTTCTTTGAGTAGTTTGACGGCTTCACGAAAGCCTCTAAAATAATTTTCGTGATCAACCCGGTAAGTTTTATTACCTATTTCGTCAAAACTATAAATAATATTGCCACTCAAATCTTTAATTTCATAGTTAAGTGATACTTTATCGCCGGCTTTTGGTGTTTCTTTTGATTTTTGATTTTGTTTCAGATAATAATACCAAAATCCATGTCCGGAATCAATATAATGATGTACTGAATCTTGTGCAATCATTTTCGAGATATAGGCTTCTTCGCGCCGGTTAAGTGCCTGATTATGTCGTACCGATTCCATATCAATATGCGACTTTTGATGTTGCACCGGTTCACGAGCTGCTTGATTGTTATTTTTACACGACGCAAAAAGAATAATAAGGCTGATATTTACAATAAATCTAATCATTTGTACTTTGTAATTCGGTTATAAATTCAGGCAATTTTTCTAAGAATAAAGCGACGGTTTCATCCAGACTTTTTTGAGTTCTGCCACCGGCAGCATTTTTGTGTCCGCCACCGTTAAAATATTTTTTAGCAAATTCATTAGCCGGAAAATTACCTTTTGACCGGAAAGATATCCTGACGCCTTCTTGCTCATTTTCTAAAAACATCACGGCAAAATCAGCGTCTTTAAGTGATAATCCGTAGTTGACAAAACCCTCTGTATCACCTTTTTGGTAATGATGCTTTTTTAAATCGGATTGACTCAAGGCAATATAAGCGGTTTTGTATTGTGGCAAAAAAACGAGTTTATTTAAAGCCTCTCCCAAAAGATGTAATTTATCTAATGAAAATGAATCATAAATTTTGATTTGAATCTCATTATGATTGATACCTCTTTTCATTAAATCGGCAGCAATACACATCGTATGCGGTGTCGTATTCGGAAATTTGAAAGAGCCCGTATCGGTCATAATGCCGGTATATAAACAAGTTGCGATATCTTTGTCAATAAAATTTTGACCACCCAAAGCCGTGATAAAGTCAAACACCATTTCACCGGTAGAGCTTTTTGAGGAATCTGAAAATTTGAATTTGGCATAATCCGTCGGTTCCAAATGATGATCAATCATTATAAATGTTTGGTCTTTTAATGATTGTAAATATTTGGCAAAGTCTTTACCAACCCGAGATAAGTCGTTGAAATCCAACGTGAAAATCAAATTAGTGTTTTTTAAAATTTCTTGTATTTTTTCGGATTGTTCTTTATAAATCAAAATATCATTGACACCCGGAAGCCATTTGAGATAATTAGGAATTTCATTGGGAGAAACCAAATCAACTTTGATACTTTGTTTTTGTAAATATTGCTGTAATGCCAAACCGGATCCCAAAGCATCACCATCCGGATTGCGATGAATAACAATGGTACTGTGTTGAATTTGCTTTAATAATTGTTTTAAGGTCTCCGGTATTTCTATCATAGATATTGTATTAATTGACAAAAGTACGAAATTATCAGAAAGATTTACCGTTCTTTTTCAAGAATTGTTTTTTTAAATTTACATCTTTTTTTACTATCTTTGAAGCAGTTTTAAAAAAAATATATATTATGAAACAAAGAGTAGTCATATTTGAAGCCGAAGGTGGTTCAGACAAAGGATTAGACGGATACCGTAAAGATACCATTCCAATTGCCAATGCCTTGCGCGAACGCGGTTGGAATGTCGATATTTTAAAATTTAGAGACGAATGGGCAGACAAAATCTACGATTATGCCAAAAATCGTTATGATGCTTATATCACCCGTGTCAATCCGGGAACGATTCCAGCAGGTGAAAAAATATTTTTTGAGACCTTGCGAAAATTATCCGATGCCGGTTTGGAAGGTTTTTCACATCCCGATGTGATGCAAGACTTAGGCGCCAAAGATGCTTTGGTTAAATTGGTCGGTACGGGTTTAGTCCCCGAAGATACTTATGCCTATTATACGGTTGAAGAGTTTAAGAAAACTTTTCCGCGAAGTATCTCATTTGGTGAGCGGGTTTTAAAACAAAATCGCGGTTCTACCGGTGAAGGTATCTGGCGGGTGCAAGTCATAGACGAACGTCCTTACAAACCCGGTGACACCTTGCCACTCGATACCAAACTCAAATTGACCGAAGCTAAAGATAACCATGTGGAATATCGTACTTTGGAAGATTTTATGGAATTTGCCACCCAATATATAGTCGGTGATAACGGTATGTTGGTCGATATGCGTTTTATGCCGCGAATCAAAGAAGGTGAAATACGTATTTTAATGGTCGGTGAAGAACCTATTTTTGTGGTGCATAAAAAACCGGCTGAAAGCGCCGATGCCTTTTCCGCTACCTTATTTTCTGGTGCCAAATATACTTATGACCGTCCCGAAGAATGGAAAGAATTGGTCGATATGTTTATCGGACGTTTACCTGAAATTATGTCAAAATTAGGGAACCATGATGCACCCTTGATTTGGACAGCAGATTTTATGCTCGATTGGGACGAAAACGGCAACGATACTTATGTTTTGGGTGAAATTAACAACTCTTGCGTCGGTTTTACCAGTCACTTAAATCAAGGTATTCAAGATAAAATAGCCGACCGTGTTATTGAGTTAGTCAGTAAGAAAAAAGCTTAATCTATATTATTTCTAAGAAAAATTTAAGACCGTTGCTGTATAGTAACGGTCTTATTTTTGCTTCTAACTTTCACGTCTTCCAAATTTATATATTACTTGGCATTTCTTTATTTCATGTTTTTTATTTTAAAAGATTTCAATAATATATTTTAAAATATACTAATTTTTATTAAAACTCTAACTTATTTTTAAAACATCTCACAACAATATAAATAAAAAATTATATCTTTGTAAGATTAACAATTCAAGTCACTTTTTATGAAAAAATTATTACTTATTCTTATCAGCTTATCATTTTATAATGCCGTCTATTCTCAAAAATATAAAGAGATGATGGATGATCAAAACGTAAATATTTACGATGTTGTAAAAGAA
>Ga0256832_1003336_pt1 | contig 10922 bp, 8 predicted proteins | sample 134614metaG_FD_190534 | JGI IMG/M metagenome (GOLD analysis project Ga0256832, IMG submission 190534) | Hydrothermal vent microbial communities from Lau Basin, Pacific Ocean - 134-614 | ecosystem: Environmental > Aquatic > Marine > Hydrothermal vents | place: Pacific Ocean: Lau Basin | collected...
ATACTCCCTTACTCATTTATTGCCTTTCACGGAGTAGCAAACGAAAACTCTGCAAAAGATACAGGATTAACAGATGAGGATCTTGAATATCTTAAAAAAGGGATATGGGAGGGAACAAAGAACCTTATAACCCGTTCAAAAAACGAACAATTGCCGAGATTATTAATAGAAGTTGTATACAAAGACGGCGTTCATTCTCACATCGGGGAACTCCACAGATACATAAAAATAGAAACAGAAAAATCAGATGAGGAAATAAGGAATACTGACGACTTTGTTTTGAATATTGATAGACTTCTTGAAGTTTTGGAAGAAGAGGCAGATAAGATAGAAAAAGTGCTTTATAAAAAGGATAGAAATTTAAAATTGAGTAAAGACTTAAACTCTGATAAAGTTCAATTTGAAGAAATAAGTTTTTAGAATTAGATTTTAACAAATATTTAAAAAAGTGGAAGAAATAATGAATTTACAGGAAATTAAGCAAACTTTGAAAGAAAGAATGCCTGAGATTAGAGAAAAATTCGGAGTAAAAAATCTATACATTTTTGGCTCATATGTTAGAGGAGAGCAAACCCCTGAAAGCGACATTGATATATTGGTGGAGTTTGAGAAAGGGAAAAAAACTTTTAAAAATTACATAGGATTAAAATTTTATTTAGAAGAGTTATTTGGTTTAAAAGTAGACCTTGTTATAAAAGAGGCTGTAAGAGACGAACTAAAAAAATATATATATTCCGAGGCTGTAAATGTCTAAACGAGAATATAAACTATTTCTGAAAGATATTATTGAAAATATTGATTTAATAAGAGAATTCATTTCTAACATAGAGAATTTAGAAGATTTAGAAAACAATAAACTGGTGTTATTTGCCGTTTTAAAGGCTTTTGAGAATATAGGAGAAGCAACCAAGAATATTCCTCCCGAGATAAAAGAAAAATATCCTTATTTTTGGAAAGAAATATCAGGTTTGAGAGACATAATAGTTCATCACTACTGGGGAGTAGAGATAATCTGGGACATTATAGAAAATGAACTTGATGAATTAGAAAAACTAACTAAAAAAGTTTTGGAAAACGAGCAATGAAAACCTTAATCTTTGACATCTGGGGAGATTTTGGACATTTTAAGAAGTTTTATACAACATCTTCGCCTTTGACTTTTTCTGTTCCACCACCAACGGCAATTTACGGAATTTTAGGGGCTATATTAGGATTATCTAAAAATGATTATCTAAACCATATAAACGGCAGGACCACAAAAGCTGCCATTCAGATACTAAAACCAGTTAAAAAAACAAGAATAACCCTAAACCTGATAGATACGAAAAATTCAGGCAGCTTTCACCTGATAAAAACAAGAACCCAAATAAAAACAGAATTTCTTAAAAACCCAGCGTATCGGCTGTTTGTAAATATGGAAAACGATAACCTTTTTGATCAGCTTATTACAAAAGTAAAAAACAAAGAAAACCACTACACAGTTTCTCTTGGACTTGCTAATCTGCTGGCGAATTTCAGGTTTGTGGATCTACTGTCAGCAATTCCTTTAAAAAGCTCAAATAAAGTTGAAACGACTATTCTTGCAGAGAACATTGATGAAATAGAAATAAAAGAAGGCAAAAAATACTTTAAAGAAAAATTACCAATAGACATGAACCCAGACAGAGAGCCTTTATCTTACAAAGATGTGGTTATGGAACTTAACGGCAACAGCCTTGAAGGTAGATTTAAAAATTGTTATAAAGTGGGAGATAGTATAATTTCTTTTTTATGAAAATTTGCAAAAAGTGCTGAATATAATATATTTAAAAGTACTGTTAATAGCACTATTCGGAGGGTAATTTATGATACTCACGGCAAACGATATAAAGACAAAAGGTATCTCTTTTGTGGAAAAACTTATTAAAAAATATAATGAAGTTTTTATCACCGTCAGAGGTAGAAAGAAATTTGTTATTTTACCTATAGAAGAATACGAAAGATTAAAAGAAGCTGAGTTAGAGAAAATAATCCGAGAAGCTGAGGAGGATTATAAACAAGGTAGAGTGATAAAGGAATCTGCAGAAGAGCATTTTAAAAGAATAGGAATATAACAGAATATGTATCAGCTGGTTTTTACTGAAACATATCTCAAAAGGGAAAAAGAGTTTCTCAAAAAACATAAAGATTTAATCCCAAGATATAAAAAAGTATTAAAACTTCTTGAAATTAATCCACACCATCCGTCCTTAAGGCTGCATAAGCTCAAAGGAAAATTCAAAGATAAATACTCAGTTTCAATAACAATGAGCTATAGAATAATTTTGACATTTGCTGTAGTTGAAAATGAAATTGTTTTAATAGACATAGGTCATCATGATGAAGTTTACTAATCCTAACCTCCTTTCCCACCCCGATAGGCTATTAGAAAAACATACACAAAGCGTTATTGAGATAGCTTTAACTTTTTTTGATAAAGATAAGATTAACGACCAGATTTTAAGAGATATTCTTACTATCATCACTTTTTCCCACGATATTGGAAAATCCACTGAATTTTTCCAAAGATACATAAAAGGAGATAAAAGCTTAAAAAACAAAGGAGAAACAAAACATTCTCTCCTTGGCGGTATAATTGGGCTAATTCTTGCAGATAAATATTTAAAACAAAGGGATATAGATAATCCTTTTTTACTCTCCCTTGCATTTATTCTCCCAAAACGCCACCATTCAAATCTGAATAATTTTCTAATAGAACCGATCCTTGAAGAGCAGGAAATACAGATTTTAAAAAGGCAAATAAACTCAATAGATAAAGAAAAATTTCAGATATTTTTTGACAGTTTGAAAGTTCCTAATAAAGAACTACTTAAATTCTCCTTGGACGAGTTAAATTTTGAATATATCAAGCAATTATTACGAAAAATAAAACGATTTATCAGAAAACTAAAAAATGAAAGATCCCTTGATTATTACATCAAAACAGTCTTGCTGTTTTCTCTGCTACTTGATGCAGACAAGTCAGATGTAGGAATAAAAACAGACAAAAGCTTGATTTTTAGAGATACAGAAATTGAGCCGGAGATAGTTGATAAATTTATTGAGAGCCTGTCAAAAAATGATAGCCTAATTAACCAATTGAGAAAAAAAGCATATACTGAAGTTTCAAACAGAGAAATAGATATAAACCAGAGGATTTACACACTTACTCTTCCAACAGGATTGGGAAAAACATTAATCTCATTTAAATTTGCTTTAGAAATAGCAAAAAAAGTTAAAAAAGAAAAAGGACAGAGTTTAAAAATAATCTACAGCCTGCCTTTTCTATCAATAATAGAGCAAAACTTTAATGTTTTTGAAAATGTTTTGAAAAACAATGGTATTAATCCTGACAGCTCTGTAATTCTCAAACATCACCATTTAACTGGTTTTAGCTACAAAGAAAAAGAAAATGAGTTTGATTACGATACCTCAAGAATTTTGATAGAAGGCTGGAACAGTAAAATAATCTCTACAACATTCATACAGTTTTTCTATTCATTAATCAGCAATAAAAACAAAATGCTTAGAAAATTCCATAAATTTACAAATTCTGTTGTAATTCTTGATGAAGTTCAATCCATTCCCCATAAATACTGGCTTGTTTTAAAGGAAATTTTGATCAAAATGGCAGAAAGGTTTAACTTTTATGTAATTCTTTCCACAGCAACACAGCCTTTTATTTTTGAAAAAAATTCTTTTACAGAAATTCTGAATTCCAAGCCCTATTTTGAAGTTTTGAACAGATATGAGATAAAAATTGATAAAACTCCAAAAACAATTAATGATCTTTACGACAGTCTCCATATAGAAAAAGATAAAAGATACCTGTTTATTATGAATACTGTAGGTTCAGCAAAAGATTTTTTCAGTCTTTTAAAAAAGGATTATCCAGATAATGTTATATTTTTATCAACACACCTAATTCCAAAAGAAAGACTAAAAAGGATAAACCTTCTGAAAAACAATCGGAAAAAAATCGCAGTCTCCACACAGCTTGTTGAGGCAGGGGTTGATATAGATTTTGATGTTGTTTTTAGAGATTTTGCACCTCTGGACAGTCTTAACCAGTCAGCAGGCAGGTGCAATAGGGAAGGTAAAAAAGAAAAAGGTCATTTTTATGTAATAAATCTAAAAGATAAAAATCACGGCAGGTTTTACCATTCCTACATATATGATCCTGTTTTGATTAATGCAACAAAAGAGATCTTAGAAAAAGAAAAATATCAGGAAAAAGATATTCTTAAGCTTATAAATCAGTATTACAAAAGACTGGAGGAGATAAAATCTGATAAGGTCTCACAGGATCTACTCCAGATGCTTTACAGTCTGAAGTTTGATGGTGAAAGGGAAAAAAACAAAATAAACTCTATTAATGATTTTGTTCTGATTGAAGAAGATTACTATAAAGAAGATGTTTTTATAGAGATAGATGAAGATGCTCAAAAAGTCTGGCAGGAATTTGCAAAAATACTACATATTTCTGATATTTTTGAAAGAAAAAAAGCGTTTGACAGCATAAAGGCTGAATTTTACCAGTATGTAGTTTCTGTTCCTATAAAAGAGAATATCCCAACTATTCAATGCAACTTTTATTATGTTCCTTTTTCAAATATTGAGGATTATTATGATCTGGAAACAGGTTTTAAAGTTGAAGGGGATCTTTATTTTTCTGTTTGAAAAATTATACCTTAAGTATTATACTAAAAGTATAAAAATTTTAATACGAAGAGTATAAAAATGCAGAACCCATTTTATTACGGTGGAGTTGTTTCTAAAGGGAACTTTTGTAATAGAAAAGAAGAAATTAAACAATTAAAAAGAGATATTTCAAGCGGAATGAATGTTCTTATTTATGCCCCAAGAAGATTTGGCAAAACATCTCTTGTCCTTTTTACATTAGAGCAGTTAAAAAAAGAAAAAAACTTCAAATACATATTTCTGGATTTATTAGGGATCTCGTCCAGAGAAGAGTTTATCAACGAGTATTTTAACGGGATCGCCCAGTCGTTAGAAACGCCTGTTGAGAAAACGATCAAATTTTTTAAAGATGTATTAAAAATCAGACCTTCTATAAAAGTTATTTTTGATGAAACAGGAAGAACAAAATTTCATCTTGAATTTTCTAAAAGTGAACTGTCCCAGACATTAAAAGATGTTTTGAATATTCCCCTGATGTATGCAGAAAAAGGGAAAAAGATATGTGTTGTTTTTGATGAATTTCAGGAAGTTGAGTTTCTTGGGATAGAAAATGAAATGAGAAGTCAGATACAGCTTCACTCAAATAAGATTTCTTACATTTTTATGGGTTCAAAGAAAAGTATTTTAAAAAAAATGTTTTTAGAAAAGAAAAAAGCATTTTACAGATCTGTAAAACATTTTCAGATAAAAGAGATCTCAAAAAAAGACTGGATAGAGTTTATAAAAGAAAAGTTTAAAAAAACAGGAAAAAAAATTGATGATCTTTATATTGAAAAAATTCTCATGATCACAAAAGGGTTTCCTTACTACACCCAGCAGTTTGCTTATGAGCTTTGGGAACTGACAGAAAACAGTGTAAGTGATGAGATCTTTTCCAGAGCAGTAAAGCTTGTGCTTGAAAGGGAAGAAGATCTTTTTGCGGTAGAATGGGAAAATCTAAGTTCAAACCAGAGAAAAGCTCTAAAGATTGTTATTGAAAAAGAAGGAGTTCGTCTTCACGATGAACATGTTTTATCCAAGTATGATATGAAGATAGGCTCATTAAGAAAGACCTTGTTAAGCTTGTTAGAAAAAGACATTCTGGATAGAAAAGAAAATAAATATTACTTTCAAGATCCGCTTTTTGAATACTGGCTAAAAACAAAGATTTATTAAAACTTGAGTCTGTCTATCGCAGATTTTGAAGGCTTAATTGAGACAAAATCTCACAGGAAAATTGACTGATTTTCTGGTTTTGTCTGTGAATATCAACAGTTTGGCGACCTCCAGTGTTTTTTACAGGATTGAAGGTTGACGGGAAATTAATTTAATTTGACAGGTATTGCCGTTTTTTGTATATTTAAAATAATTAAGATCTATCAATGGTTTCTTGTCAATGGAATAAGATATTGGTTGAAGGGTTTTTAGAGTGCCTATAAGGAATTGAAACTCACTCAATTCTTTATTATGAAAAAACTACAGGAAAATCGTTTTTAGAGTGCCTATAAGGAATTGAAACTATAGTTGCTGACTTTGTAAAACCAGAGCAGTTAAAAGAGTTTTTAGAGTGCCTATAAGGAATTGAAACAAATATAGGGGGGTCTGAAAAAAGACCCCCCCTTAGTTTTTAGAGTGCCTATAAGGAATTGAAACTTTCCTTCGGTAGTAATCAGGAAATAGGCAAACTTTTGTTTTTAGAGTGCCTATAAGGAATTGAAACTTTCTTCTACATAATCAATACCAATAGCTTTTTTAGTTTTTAGAGTGCCTATAAGGAATTGAAACGGATAATTAGGAAACAAGTCGTGAATATTAAAAATGTTTTTAGAGTGCCTATAAGGAATTGAAACGAGACGAGAATGGAAAATTTAAAGGCTGGGAATACTTGCGTTTTTAGAGTGCCTATAAGGAATTGAAACCTTAAAGGAATGATTGGAACAAGGATTGGATTTTCGTTGTTTTTAGAGTGCCTATAAGGAATTGAAACAACCATAAAAACTTATTAAAAATCTACCTCTACATCCGTTTTTAGAGTGCCTATAAGGAATTGAAACAATAAAATGCGTATAAAATCTCAAATGCTTTAACTTGTTTTTAGAGTGCCTATAAGGAATTGAAACTAATGATGAAGAAGGTGGAATATATGGAAATAAGATAGTTTTTAGAGTGCCTATAAGGAATTGAAACTCTGGCAACTGAAAAAATGACACTTGATAATGTTCCATAGTTTTTAGAGTGCCTATAAGGAATTGAAACATATACTTTTTGTTTTTCTTTCTCTAACCATTTGCTGTTTTTAGAGTGCCTATAAGGAATTGAAACAGCTTTTCAACCATCTTTCTGTGTACAAATGAATGTGTTTTTAGAGTGCCTATAAGGAATTGAAACTATCGTCAGATGGTGAAGTCATATCACAGTCTCCTCGTTTTTAGAGTGCCTATAAGGAATTGAAACAGTCATCCCCGCATAGCGGGAGCTCATAGCCGTTGGTTCTGTTTTTAGAGTGCCTATAAGGAATTGAAACTCACACCACTCATCAAACCACACATAGATCTCCTCCACCGTTTTTAGAGTGCCTATAAGGAATTGAAACAAGTTTTAAAAACTCCATATGCAAAAAGACCCACAACTGGTTTTTAGAGTGCCTATAAGGAATTGAAACAGGGCATCTCTTGTGTCTGGTGATGCAAGACTTCCTTGTTTTTAGAGTGCCTATAAGGAATTGAAACAATTGTAGAATTTGCCTAACATTCTGGTCAGCACTGTTTTTAGAGTGCCTATAAGGAATTGAAACTTCTTTAATGGCGGCGTCTTGGAGCTCTTGGAGGAGCTGTTTTTAGAGTGCCTATAAGGAATTGAAACGAACATGGTCTAAACTTATAAGTAAGACTGGAGTAGTGCGTTTTTAGAGTGCCTATAAGGAATTGAAACCGGAATTGAGACGGAGTCTCAATAAGAAAAAATCAAACAGTTTTTAGAGTGCCTATAAGGAATTGAAACAATTTGGCTGCTTTTTCATTGAAAAAATCAATAGATGTTTTTAGAGTGCCTATGAGGAATTGAAACCGGGAGAAATTTGAAAGTGAGAAAAAGTCAATTCAGAGTTTTTAGAGTGCCTATGAGGAATTGAAACATACTGTCAGATCCTTTCAATGACACTTTGAACAAATGTTTTTAGAGTGCCTATGAGGAATTGAAACTAAACTACGTGTATAAGACAGGTAAACAAAGCAGGTTTTTAGAGTGCCTATGAGGAATTGAAACATTTGTTGTATGATGTTGATTGGTAAATTTCAATTTTGTTTTTAGAGTGCCTATGAGGAATTGAAACCAAATAAAAGTCCCAGCAAAATATTCAATATATAATGTTTTTAGAGTGCCTATGAGGAATTGAAACTGAAATGGACAAAGCATTCTATATTCTTTGCCTGCTGTTTTTAGAGTGCCTATGAGGAATTGAAACTCATTCAATATATCTGTAGCAAGAACAAGAAGTTTCAAGTTTTTAGAGTGCCTATGAGGAATTGAAACTCATTCAATATATCTGTAGCAAGAACAAGAAGTTTCAAGTTTTTAGAGTGCCTATGAGGAATTGAAACAAATATTTTAAAAATCTGGAGTATTTCGGGCAGGCTGTTTTTAGAGTGCCTATGAGGAATTGAAACTGAAAAATTCAGTTGGTTGAAATGTATTGTAAGCTGGTTTTTAGAGTGCCTATGAGGAATTGAAACTGTGTATAAGACTGGTAAACAAAGTAGATCTGGAAAGTTTTTAGAGTGCCTATGAGGAATTGAAACATAATTTCAAGCTTTGCCTTTTCTAAAACTTTTTTCGTTTTTAGAGTGCCTATGAGGAATTGAAACAAATCAAAACTATAACTGAAAAATTTCCAAATATTTAGTTTTTAGAGTGCCTATGAGGAATTGAAACTCCTCCTTAGTGTCCTATCGCTATCCAATCTACATGTTTTTAGAGTGCCTATGAGGAATTGAAACTACGCTTTAAACACATTTTCAAAATACTTCTTTGCACTTGTTTTTAGAGTGCCTATGAGGAATTGAAACATTTCTCATCTATAGTAATTACTTCATACTGTACCAGTTTTTAGAGTGCCTATGAGGAATTGAAATTATTTTGCAAATTCCGAATATGTTAGCTGCAAATCAGAGTTTTTAGAGTGCCTATGAGGAATTGAAATTCTTTCCTTGATGATACTATTCTTGCACCAGTTCTGTTTTTAGAGTGCCTATGAGGAATTGAAATACTCTTTAATCTTGTCTTCAATGTCTCTCTTCAGTAGTTTTTAGAGTGCCTATGAGGAATTGAAATAAACCAAAATCAATTGAATGGCTTGAAACACAAAAGTTTTTAGAGTGCCTATGAGGAATTATAGAAGGTTTTGTAAAAATTAATCTGAAAAGATTTTTATATTAATTTTAGAATTTTAAGAAGCAGAGGGTTTGTGGCTATCATCTCTGACAGCAGAGCATTTAAAACATACAAAATCAGATGAAGTCCAATTATAAACACGGCTTGTTTCCTTAAATTTAAAATCCCAGTTCCTACCCATAAAACATAAAAACTGTATAAAAATCCCAGATTACTTAAAATCCTGATAGGCTGATATATGTCAAAAATATCACCTATCCAGACAGGAATATTCACGACAACATAAAATTTTAAAATTTTCTCAAAATTTAAACCTGACAAAACAGACAAAAGAAACGAAAAAATAATAACAGTCAGAAGATCCATAAAATAAGTAGTTAATGAGTATAAAACTGCCTTGTTAAAAGAGTAAGACATCTGAAAAATCAAACTGTATAAAGAAAGAACAGGACCTATAAGTGCAAATGTAAAACCATAAACAAAAAAATAATACCAGCCTGATTTTTTATCAGAAAAAATATTTCCGATGTATTCTTTAGGTTTTATCAAAGCCTTGAGAACACTCATAAAACAGCCTTTTTTTCTAACAGTTCTACCGAAACAAACTTTCCTTTTTCCTTTACAAAATCTATAAATCTTCTGTATGTTTCATTTGAAGACAGGGTTTTTGCATCTCCTATAACAATTAATTTTCTTTTTGCCCTTGTCAGTGCCACATTCAGCCTTCTCAGATCATCTAAAAATCCTATTTCTTCATCTAAGTTTGATCTAACGAGAGAGATGATTATTACCTCTTTTTCCCTTCCCTGAAAACCATCAACAGTTTTTACCTCTATATCCGGCAGTAATTTTTTTAGATACTCCTCATGGTCTTTGTAAGGGGTTATCACTCCAATATCTTCAGGCTTAACCCCCAGTGCCTTTAAGCCTTCTATTATCTGTCTTACAGTTTCTGCCTCCTGTGGATTATATCTGGATCTGCTTCCTCTTTTCTGCTGTTCCAGAAATCTTCCTCCTGTATCCACAAAAACAACAGGTGTGTCGTCTGTTATAGGAGTGTCCCCTTCCTTTCCTGTGATGTCTGAAAGCTTTCTATTTTTTACAGCATCTGCAGAAAACAGCTCACCATTATAAAACTCTTTAGATGGAAACTCCTTTATAAGATCATTCATTCTATACTGGATTTTGAGCATGTATGCATTTTCAGGGTATATTTTTATAAACCTCTCAAACATGGTAAATGAGAGACCTCCGGCATCAGGGTGAAGAACTGTAGGGGGAAGCTGTTTATGATCACCGGCTAAAACAACTTTTTTACCTTTTATAATAGGTATAAGGCATGATGGCTCCGTTGACTGAGATGCCTCATCTATAAAAATAACATCAAAAATGTCCTCAAAAAGAAAATCAGAACCTGCCCCAGAGTTTGTTGCACATATCACCTGTGCTGTTTCAAGAATATCATCAATTATCTGATCTTCTATATCTCTTTTCTGGTTTATAAGCTTCTGTATCTCTTTTTGAAGTCTGATCCATTCTGCCATGCTTTTTAAAGTTTCAGCTTTGTGTCCCCTTACCTTTTTCCCTGATCTTGCATACTTTAAGATCTGATCGTAAGTAAGACCTCTTCTTCTTTGTGGAATAGGCTTAAGGTAGCTTTCCTGAAGGGATCTTAACTTCTGGATCTTTTTTTCTAAAGACTTTATTTCCTGATATTTTGGGTGTTTTTCAACCTGAGCATCAATTGAAACATCAAGAAGTTCTTTTTTCAGCCTTGCAGGGTGTCCTATCCTGACAACATTCACGCCTCTTTTTATCAGTCCTTCAACTATGTT
>Ga0256832_1003337_pt1 | contig 10921 bp, 2 predicted proteins | sample 134614metaG_FD_190534 | JGI IMG/M metagenome (GOLD analysis project Ga0256832, IMG submission 190534) | Hydrothermal vent microbial communities from Lau Basin, Pacific Ocean - 134-614 | ecosystem: Environmental > Aquatic > Marine > Hydrothermal vents | place: Pacific Ocean: Lau Basin | collected...
CTGTCACCAATTGTCCCTTTTTTCTTAACAAATCCAAAATCCATATCCACTATCCTTTGCCCCGCTTGTACAGTAAATATATCAGTGGAATTAATGCCGTTATTGCCGGTAATATCACTTATAGCTCCGGGATTGGACTCAATATCCAATGTATCTGGTATATTTGTAAGCTTTATATAATAATTACCTGCATTCAACTTATCAAACAAATATCGTCCTTGACTATCTGATATTACTGATTTTACCGAATCACCTGATTCTGTATACAATTCCAAACCGATATCACGTAAGGGTTCTTCCCCCTGCTCAAATACACCGTTTTTATTCTCATCCAACCACACCATATCCCCGACAGAAGCAAAATTATCAACAAATCCGGCATCCAAATCCAATCTTTCTTCACCTGGGGACAATTCAAACACATTGGTAATTCCAATATCACCGGATTCTACTACTTTTGAACCATTATCCGCATTCAATTGAGGTGTAGTAAATTTGTAATTGTTATCAATTTCAAAAGTCAAATAGTATTTTCCCTGCAAAACATTCTCAAATAAATACTTTCCATCAAAATCAGATGTCGTATCTGCAATCTTAATACCTTGCTCATTATACAATTTAATCTCCACATTCTCTATTCCCCTCTCACCGGAATCCTGCAATCCGTTTTTATTTTCATCAAACCAGGTAAAATCACCTATTTTGCATTTGTTAGCAATAAATGCTCCATTGATATTTGAAATATTTTCACCCCATTTTATATGCAATTCATCTGTAGTACCGGAACCGAAAGAATCAGTAATATCATTATCGTCGCCAGTGATTCCCACAGGAACAAATGAATTATTTGAGATAAATTTCAGATAATATTTCCCTTCATTTATTTTTTCAAAATGAAAATTACCTTCACTATCCGAAAACACAATAGACACCGGTTCAGCACTTTGAGCTATATTATCAAATAGCTGTATTTCTATATTATTCAAAGCTGATTCACCGGTATCAAAATTACCATTCTTATTTTTATCATTCCAAACAAATCCCGAGATAGCACCATAATTGATTTTCAAACCAAGATCCGTTTCTGTATATATTTTACCGGGCGCCAAATCAAATATATCCGTTTTTATAAGATTTCCTTCTTCTTTAAAATCTGAATCCAATTCGTTATTTGAGCCTGCTTTATATGAAGTAACTATATATTTTGAAGGCAATGAATCCACCTCCATGAAATATTTTCGGGGAACTATCTTATCAAAATGAACAATACCGGAGTCATCCGATTTATTCCACGAGATAATCTCTCCCGAACTGCTATTTACCAATTTCAATTTAATTCCGTACATGCCAAATTCATCACTATCCTGTATTCCGTTTTCATTAGAATCAAGCCATACCCTATTTTCAATTCCCCTGTAATTATATACCAATCCGATGTCCAGATCAAAATATTTATCACCAGGATTCAAAGTAAACAGCCCCGACTTTAATGTAGCTTGGTCTATATCATTGTTGAGGTTATCATTTGTGTTATTTTTAATAGTCACTTTATACTCTTCCGGTAATTCCACTTCAATATGATACTCCCCATATTTTATATTTTCAAAAACATAATATCCGTCAGTATTATTTTTATTAAATGAAATAACCTGATCTACCGGATTTCCCTCTTTGTCATATAAATTTATTTTTATTCCATTAATACCGCTTTCGTTTGTATCCTGAATCCCATTTTCATTCAAATCCAGCCATACAAAATCTCCCAAAGAGCATTTTTTATAAATAAATCCACAATCAATATTTACCCTTCTGTCGCCACTACCCACTGCAATTGTATCAGAAACAGCTATTCTATTCTCAGTGAAAAAATCACTATCCAGTTCACTATCACCATTTCTAAAATATGTTAAATCAAAACTATCGGGAATAATGATCTTCATTAAATATTTGTCCGGTTTTATATTTTCAAATATATATTGACCTTCCAAACCTGATATTAAGGTATCAACCAAATCCCCTGCACCATTAAATAAAGACACTTTTATTCCTACCAAACTATTTTCAGTGGAATCCCTCAAACCGTTTTCATCAGTATCTATCCATAATTTTCCTGAAATTTCTCCTTTTTTATAAATGCCGATATTCAAAGAATCGATATCTTTTCCACAATCCAAATTAATGTCAATACAATTATTGTTTTCATTTGAAGAAATTATATACCCATCTGTATTTTCAATGCAAATTTTATAACCACCGGGAGACAAATCCTTGAATTTAAAAAATCCTGCAGAATCACTATTGACAACATTCAATATTACCGAATCCCTTTTCAACATCAATAACAAACTGTCGCTATATACATATTCACCGGAATCAATTTTACTATTGGCATTATTATCATTCCAAATATGACCTTTTATTTTAAGATTTTTTATAAATCTATATGATAAAGTATCTAAAGCAAATCCGGGCTTAAGAAAAATTTCATCAGTTGAATATAAATAGTCTCTTTTCAAGTTCAAATTAGTATCATCAACAATCAGATTATCATCAAGTAAAAAGCTTAATTTATAATAATCACTTATTAAACTATCAAAATGAAAAACACCATTAACAGAAGAATAATTTGTTTTATTTAAATCGATTTCGTTTGTAAGATTGACCCTCAACCCTTCAATGTCAATATCCAGTGAATCTTTTAAGTTATTGCAGTTAGTATCAAGCCACAAATCCCCTTTTAAAGACGATATTCTACAATCGTTATATTTTACGGTCTTCTCTCCATAATAAATCTCATCCTCTTTTTTAGCAGTTACTTTTACTATTTTATATCCAAAATCTTCGGAATTAAAAATAACATTAATAATATCTCTGTTTTTCAATGCCGATGTAATAGTTACTCCCGGGGGAAGTTCCCAAGTATAATTGTAATCATGTCCAAGATTATCGACAAAAAAAGTAACCAGTTCATCCTTACAAAAAGTAAAAAGAGGATAATAAACCAGCTCAATATTAACAGATTTGATAACAGCTAACACCGAATCAGAATCCATATTTTTCAACGATAATTTAACGCCGAAAGAGTCCGCTGAAATCCTGTCATAATACTGTGCATCAATATCAAAATAATATGTCCAAACATCTTGTTTTTCAATATCAGGCCAAGATTTCCCCTTCAGATTTTTATTTGCCTTATTAGGTGAAATTATCTCATTACCGGATATCAAAAACACCTCATTATCCTTTATTTTACCACTGGCATATCCCTCAATATTAAGCTTGATCGAATGTATATGATCTATAGGTCGGGGATGAAAATTAAATCCACTTAATACTAACCCGTTTGAAATATACCCTGATTTTAAATTAATAGAAATGGAATCGTCCTCTGTTTTCCATTCTTCACTTTCAGTCAAAATTTCTTGTACTTTTGAATATGATTTGGATAATTTTATTTTTGATTCATTAGAAGAAGTATGTATTGTTAGTGTAGGATTTTGTGAATAAATGCCAAAGCTTAATATTAAAAAAAGGATCAGATATATAATCTTTCCAATAATGTATCTTTTATTCACTAAATTCATACTTTCTATTCTTTAAAAGACATAAATACAAATCAATATTTTATTTAATATTTTTTTTGTAACTATTATTCAAATTTCAAAATATTTACTGTATTTATTATAAAGATTGTAAATATATTGTTTTTATTAGTTAAATTCCAGTAATTATAAGAAATTTTTTATATATTAATTTATTGAATACTTAATAATATTCAATATTAATAATTTAAGCATTTACAAAAAAAATCATAATTAATATCCTAATTTATAAGAGATTAAAAAAAGCCCCCCTTCATTTCTGAAGAGAGGCCATCCCAAAAACCGATTTTATCTTCGGTCTACTAATTCAACAATTATTTAATAACAATCATTTTCTTAGTAGCTGTGTAATCGCCTGATTCCAGTCTGTAATACAATACTCCGTTTGCATTGAGGTCTTTCTTACTCAATTTTTCCGCATTGTATCCAGCTGTACCTTCTGCATTGCGTACTACCAATACCTTGCCTGTTACATCATATACTGTCAATGTATATGCTCCTGCTTCAGGTAAGTCAAAGCCTATCACGGTTTCCTCTGTGAATGGGTTTGGTTCGTTTTGATATAACGCATAGCTTACTCCACTGTTTCTGTATCCTAATTTAACTGTATTGATCTCTAAGTCGGATCCTGTATATGCTTCTGATCTTAATACCTGATCGCTTACGTTCAATACATTGCTCAAATTAGTGTTAGCATTTGATTTCAGTGTCAATGTGAACAATACTGTGCCATCTTCTACATTTACTCCTTTAGCATCATTCCAACTCATTACCAGGTTGTCGTTCACAACATTGATGTTGCTTTCATTTACCTGAATAGCGCCTGATGTTATTCCTTCTACATTCAAGTTGCTTACATTCAGTGTAAATTGTGCTCCGTATACATTTCTGAAGTCTTTTGCGTAGAATGGCACTTCTACTTCCTGAGCTGCTTCCAATGTTACATCATCCAACATCATTGTTACACTATTGCCATTTCTGCTTTCCAATGCATTTGCACTTCCGTTAATATCACCAATCTTAACTGCTACAAAATTAGCATTTGTGATATTTTCATCACCGGCAGCGATATGTCTGATTTGTGCGGCTTTAGCTTCAGCTGCTGCTTGTGCAATATTCTGGAATTGATAATCAGTAGAAATCAAAACCCATGATTTATTCGCAAATCCATTACTCATTCCAAGAATTGTTTTCCTGATCTCCAACAAGTCGCTTGCTGCCACATCTCCGTTTCCATTGGCATCTGCTGCTATCAATTTCAAAGGATCATTGATCTCTTTCAAGCCTAATAAGTATTTCTGGATAATTACAAGGTCTAATGTAGTTACTCCATTCAGATAATCATTTTCTGATGTTGCTCCACTAATATCATAATCAACACTTGTTGATAATGAATTAAATGAATAACTTCCATTTGCCAAATCAATATTTGTTTTATTCTCACCGTCATCAGCTGTCATTGTAACATTTGAATCAGCTCCATAAACCAATCCACTTACCGTCCTTGAACTGCCTTCACAGTGATTTAGATTCAACAACACATTGGCAAAGTCATAGTTGCCATCATTGCAATCTTCATTCAAGGCAAACTCATCCCATACATATACCTGAATTGTTTGTGTCAGATTTCCTTCTTCTACATAAGCACATAAGAATGCCCTTTGAGCAGTCCTCTCTGCAGGTAACCATGCATCTGCTGTTCCACTTAAATATTTTGATTCAGTACTTATTGCTCCTGTTGCAGGATCAAAGAAGTTTCTTCCGTATTTATTGAACTGCTTTTTCCATTTCAATGGGTTATCCCATAAGTGTGGTATCTGATCTGTAAATGTGAAGTATAAGCCTTCTTTATCAGTACAATTGTCATAGGAGGACAAGCAACCAAAGTCACATCCGCCTTTATCAAATGATCTGGCTTTCAATTCTACCATACCGTTTACCATTACTGCACTTGCTATATCAACCATTACCGGAGTTGGTGGTTTCTTATCAGTAACCGTGAAATACTGGTTTGTACTATTTGCATTACCACATCCGTCTCCTACTGTCCATATTACTCTGTAATTTCCTTTTGGTAATGGATCCAATATTACTAAACTTGCAGTAGCAGTATTATCTAAATTATCCATGCTTCTACTTCCTTTCCTTCCCTGATCAGGTCTCGGTGTGTAGTTATATGAATATTGTACTACTTCCCATGTATCCATATTGGTTACTATATATTTCCACCAGAATTTCTGATCTACATTACAACTATCTGTTGCACTTGCTGTCATCTCTACATCATAGGCATAACAGTCCGCTGTTCCTACACATTGGTCTTCTAATATGATTGTCGGTGGTATAAAGTCGGTTACCATCAATATCTGTGTATATCTGTAATAGCCGTCTTCTACCAATTGAGAACAATTCAGTTTTGTACCGCTTATCGCATCTACATTATCTTCTGCTCCTGTATTTGGCTCATATACACACCAGTCTATTACTGCCCACTCTCTTACTATCTTATAACATGCACCGTCTACAAATGTGAACGTATCCTCATTTATAACTTCTGCTGTCACTACATTACATGGATTCTCATCCCATTTTGGTTCGCCTCCGTCTCTCAATTCTTTTGCACAGTCTGCTTTTACATCCCTTGGGAATTTGATTGTACATGGATCAAATGGCTCGGTTGTTTCTACCTTGATCCTTTGTTTGCACTGAGTTGGCATGCCACATCCTATTGCTGTCCAGGTTCTTACTATGTTTGCTCCACATACTCCCATATCTCTGTTGTCTGTATAATCCAATTCCGCGCCACATACGCTTATAACGTTTGGCCATAATCTTGGATTCTCATTTGGATCCAAACTCTCTTCACAGGTTACTGTCAATGGAGGACAATCAAGTACAGGAGGTATTTTACATTCTATATGTGCAATACTCCAACAATCATTATAATGTCCGTATAAATCTCCACCTGGTAACATTCTCTTTGGATTTACAGGTCCTGGTCCAGGATTTACATCAAATACTCTCATTGATACCATTACATTTCCGTCATTGTTATCAAGATCAGCACAACAGAAATATACATTATCATCATACCATACATCATTAGCTGCTGTAAACGGATTATCATCTCCATTCAGATCTTCACAGCCTCCGTCATATACCAATGTACTATCAACCCTTAATACTTTAAAGTATACAGGGTTACAGTTATCAAAAGATCCACTGTTGAAATCCCATGCCCATACTTTCGCATTTCCCATTGCTGTTAAACTTACCTGCTTATATTGCTCACATACAGCAATCGGTGGTACTCCGTCAAATACTGTTACCGTTACACAGGCATCTGTCTGATTACCACAGTTATCTACTGCATGATAGCATAATTCATATTCTCCTTCCGGTACATTAAGAATATACCATGTCTCATTTGCATCAACAAATCCATTGAAATTAAGGTCTCCTACCAATGTACCACCGTTTGTTGTTACCCACCATTGTGGATATGCATCACAATTATCTTCCAAATGCATCATTGCAGGTACCTCTATATCTGAATTACATACATATGCTTTTGTCTTGGCTGTAATATCTTCAGGTGCCATAAATGTTGGCGCTGTTGTATCTGTTATTCTGATTATTTGTGTATACTCATATACTCCACCTGTACAATCATCTACTACTGTCCAGTATCTTAATATCTTTGTTCCGCATTCCAAATCATATACCTGATCATTATAGAATACTTCTATTGTTCCGCATGCATCATTAAATCCTGAAGGTGCTCCTGTTACATCCGGTGTAGGTAATGCACCATCGCATTCTAACATTGGATTGTGCTCAGGTAAACCATCAAAATTAGCTGGCCATATCATATTTGCCAAATCAATTCCTTTGAAGAAATATTCCGAACTACAATCTGCAGTTAATCCACTTCCGTCTGTCACTGTATAATGTCTTGTTACAACATATGTTCCACAATCTTCTCCTTCTCTTACAGTTTGGGTCCATGTTAAGTTTGCACTGCAATTGTCTGCGTATTCAGGTAATAAAAAGTTATAGTCTACTCCGTCTTCATAACATCCTCCAATTTCACATTCATCTGCATAAACTGTTTTAGCAAAAGTAACTTCAGCTCCCTGCGGTGTTGTTATTGAAAATGAATGTCCACCGGTATAATCAGCGTCAAAGTCACTTACAACTACATAATAAGTAACTCCTGCCACTAAGTCTACTGTATTATCAAGGTTACCTACAGAAGTAGGTTCTTCATAGAATAATCCGGAAGATCCTAATACATATCCTCCCATTCCGTCTATCATATTAGCACAAACATTTACTGCATTAAACGGTACATCAAAAATTCCAATTAACATTTTGTTTCCATCACTTCCATCAAATGCATATGTTCCTGTTTCTGATACATTAATAGCATATACATCATAATAATGGTCTCCATGATCCGGAACCTGATCTCCTGTTCCAAAATCCCAGCATTCCGAATGTAATGCTGCTGTTTTATCAATTTCACTAAATGTTCCTGCTATACTTCCGGGAGCTACTGATCCAGCCGGGAAATCACCTCCTACCGGACATGCACATTCGATTGTCGGTGGTATCTTGTCTAATACAGTAATTGTACTCCAACAATTATTTCCTGTTTCATCATATACGCCCACTACCCATGTTCCCAAAGGTGCAGGATTTGAAATATCTCCGACAGCTCCTGCTACATTAACAGGCATACTGCTGAATATCTGAACTGTATAATTATCATAACATCCGTATGGACCACCTTCCAGTATCATATCAGGTGTTACCATTCCTACACAATTATCGTCAACTGATATTTGAACATTATCATTACATGCTAATGTTGTTGTCGGATTTTGATATTGATGTACAGTTAAATCAAATTGGCAACTATCCAATACATTTCCATGTTCTAATAAATGTAATTTTACTGTTTGTGTCTCTCCGTCACAGATTGGATCTCCTACCGCAGGACCATCTACTAACACTATACCATCTGTTATCGGATCTGCAGTAAATACTAAATTACTCATTATCACATTTGCTGAACAATCTCCATCATATAATCCCCAAATATAAAATGAAATTGATTGTCCTGTGGACATTGAACGCGAATATGAACCATTCTGATCAACTGATCCAAAGTTATCTGATATATTTGTAGCAAATGGATTCCATGTGTCCCCCCACATATATCCAAACTGATCGTAATAAGGTAAACCATTGTCTGTATGGTAATCCCAATCAAAAGAAATTGTTCCATCAAATGGTGCAACAAAATTCACCATGGTATAATTGTATAACGCTCCATCTCCACCAGTGTTAGCACACTGCCCGGGGGTATCATAACGAGTTCTACCATATAATCTTAGTTCATCAGGTAGATTTGTCATATCAAATGCACTCCAGGTATTATAACCTAATGCAGCTCCAGTTGCTACAGATCCTGGACCATTCAATAAAAACGGAGCATCATTCGCAGTACCGAATGCTGTTGTACTTGGATCCCACTCAGGATAATTTGTAGGATCAAATTCTGCTGTAAATCCTAATGTTGGAATTGGTTGGGATAATATTGTATCATAATTAATTGCACAATCACCTTCTGTTCTGGCGTTGTATTGCGCAGGCCAACAACAATCCCCAGGATCAAGATATACAATTTTATCTCCGGGACAATCTAATTTACAATTATCTGAAGGAGGTCCAGCTTGATAAGTTATTTCAGCATCAAATGATATAAATGGATTATCAGTAAAAAAATCTGTATCAAATATCTGAATTTCAATACTGGTTATCGGAGCAAATTGAGAAAAATCAAAAGCCTCTATATCTCCTTGACAAAAATTTTGAGCAACTAATGCACCATTAACGCTTATTTCATAATCATAGTACCAATCACAATTATTGATACCCCAGATAGGATCATCTGCAATAAAATTAGAAATCTGAACATCAAGGATATCATCAGTGGCACAAGAAAGATCAACAGGAACCACAGTGCCACCAGATAAATTACCACCATCAGTTGCTTGCATACCTGTTGAGGTATTACAAGTTATTTGGGCATTTGAGAAAAACCCTACAAGCATTAAACTTGTAAAAGTAAACAGTATAAATATTTTTTTCATAAGATTAAGTTTTGGTTTATTATAAATCTACAATCGTCTTTTTTAATTCTCTAACAAATCTACATACACTTGCTTGACAGGATCAAGATATTCTGCAGGAATTTTTACACTAAGAATTTCGTATGTCTTCTCAATAGCCTCTTCATTATCAAAGCCTTTTCTAGTTATACCTTCAAGTATCAATCTTCCAAAAGCCATTTCAATTCCTATCTTAAGATCGTTTTCTTTAGCAGGATTGTTTATCTCCTTAGCCATGGATTTTTCACTAGGAAGAGTAAGATAAGTTACATCCGGTAACTTGCTAATATGCTGCTTTAATTTTGCAACAGCACTTTGTGCATTCATTGAGTTCGCACTTAAAAAAAGTAAACCAACCAGAAAAAATACAGGTAAAAGTATTTTCCCAATTTGGCCTAAGTTCAAATTCATTTTTTTCATGAGATTGAGTTTTGGTTATTAAAATAAATTTTTCGGTTTACCGGAAATCCGGTTAAATTATGGATCACGCCTTTGCGCAATTGAGTTTCGTCAAAAACTATATAAACTTAAATATACCTCATCACCAGATAACAGTAATGCATTCAAATTTAAGTTCTTCTCCTTTTTTCAAATTCAAAAACGAGTTCTGATAACTTAGCTTCAAATTTGAATCTTTTTAATTTTGATTTCGATCCGTCTTTCAAAAAGAAAATTAGATAAAAATAATATATACGCAACACACCTGTATAGACCACATGCATATACCTATTTTCACAAAGTTATAAAAATATTTTTTAATATTTAAATAATATTAAAGTATTTTTTTTATATAATAAATATCCATATATATTATATTGATATTCTATGTTTTAATTCACAGTTATATTCGTAATAATTTACAAATATGCAATAAAAAAGGGCTTCCTGTCAAGGAAGCCCTAAGTATTTTTATGATATTATTATCAAATAATTATTTGATAACAATCATTTTCTTAGTAGCTGTGTAATCTCCTGATTCAAGTCTGTAATACAATACTCCGTTTACATTGAGGTCTTTCTTACTCAATTTTTCAGCATTGTATCCTGCTGTACCTTCTGCATTACGTACTACCAATACTTTTCCTGTTACATCATATACTGTCAATGTATATGCTCCTGCTTCAGGTAAGTCAAAGCCTA
>Ga0256832_1003338_pt1 | contig 10918 bp, 12 predicted proteins | sample 134614metaG_FD_190534 | JGI IMG/M metagenome (GOLD analysis project Ga0256832, IMG submission 190534) | Hydrothermal vent microbial communities from Lau Basin, Pacific Ocean - 134-614 | ecosystem: Environmental > Aquatic > Marine > Hydrothermal vents | place: Pacific Ocean: Lau Basin | collected...
ACGTGGTTGGAGTGCTAAACTTTGCTTGATTCTAAGTAACTCTTTACACATACTCAATCCATCATAATTATGAGTATCTCACATGATAGGACAACTACGCGGCAAACTCATCTATAAACAAGCTCCGGAACTGATGCTTGATGTCGGTGGAGTTGGCTATGAATTACTCGCTTCAATGACCACTTTTCTTGATTTACCCGAACTAGAGCAAGAAGCTGTTTTATTTACTCATTTTATTGTCCGTGAAGATTCACAAACACTTTATGCCTTTAGCTCGAAAAATGAACGCGCCTTATTTCGTAGCTTATTAAAGGTAAATGGAGTTGGTCCTAAAATGGCATTAGCGATTGTTTCAGGCATGACAGTCAGTGAGTTTGCTCAGTTTATCCGTGCTGATGATATTGTCGCGCTTACTCGCCTTCCAGGTGTTGGTAAAAAAACGGCAGAACGCTTAATTATTGAGATGCGCGATAGATTGCCAGAAATTGATGATAGTAAAACATCAGCCAGCGATTCAGCCGTTACACATACCCCATCACAAAAACAGGTCGAAGCAGAAGCTGTTACCGCCCTACTCGCTTTAGGCTATAAACCACCACAAGCCAGTCGCATGGTTTCCTCTATCAGTGCCGAAAATTTATCTGCCGAAGAAATGATTCGTCTAGCACTAAAGGCTAGCTTGTCATGATAGATGATGATGACCGTATTATCTCTCCCATCGCAGGATTAGATGAACTAAGTGAAGAGAGTATCCGCCCTAAATATCTAGATGATTATATCGGTCAAGCCGTTGTACGCGAGCAAATGGAAATATTTATTCCAGCAGCAAAAGCACGCGGAGAGGCATTAGATCATGTCTTGATTTTTGGTCCTCCAGGTCTAGGCAAAACCACTCTCTCGCATATCATTGCCAATGAGTTAGGGGCTAATATGCGCTCAACCTCAGGACCTGTCTTAGAAAAAGCGGGGGATTTAGCCGCCTTGCTGACAAATCTAGAACCTCACGATGTACTTTTTATTGATGAAATTCATCGTCTTAGTCCTGCCATCGAGGAAGTTTTATACCCTGCAATGGAGGATTTTCAGCTAGATATTATGATTGGCGAAGGTCCTGCGGCTAGGTCAATCAAGTTAGACTTACCACCTTTCACTCTCGTCGGTGCAACCACAAGAGCAGGACTACTAACCGCACCACTACGCGACCGTTTCGGCATTGTTCAACGCCTCGAATTTTACAATGTAGAAGATCTCAGCTACATCATTCATCGTGCCGCAAGTATTATTAACGCCAGCATCGATAAAAGTGGTGCAGCTGAAATTGCACGACGTTCCCGTGGCACACCACGTATTGCCAATCGCCTACTACGCCGAGTACGTGATTTTGCCCAAATTAAAGGTGACGGAAATATCACTGCTGAAATCGCAAATAAAGCCTTAGATATGCTAAATGTTGATAGCGAAGGCTTAGATCACATGGATCGTCGTTTTCTACTTGCCATTATGGAAAAATTTGGCGGAGGACCCGTAGGATCAAATAGTTTAGCAGCAGCGATAGGAGAGGAACGAGGCACAATTGAAGAGGTATTAGAACCCTTCTTAATACAGCAGGGATTTTTAATGCGCACTCCAAGAGGACGAGTGGCAACACGTTATGCTTGGCAATACTTTGGACTAACGCCACCTGCATCGGAATAGTTCTTAATGATTGGTAGCTGAGTAATTACAAAACACCTTGATTTAGATCGCTTTAAAACTATTTTAGACTGGTTGGTGTGCCAACGTATCAAAGCAAAGTTGTTAGCTATTCACCATAAGCAAGACACTAATAAGATCCAGATATATTCTTTTATACAATGGTTTCGCGCGCTGTTTAAAGGCTTGTCTTTTCTGTTCATTTTGTATATTTAAGCGTGATGTCAACTCATCTAAAGCCTTGCCTTGCCCCTGTTGTATCGCTATACGTAAAGCTTCAAAGTTTTGATCTGCATAATCTCGAATAACACCACGTGCCTCCATATAGCTAAAACCATTTATAAGCTTATCCTCCCTACGATTTGGCATATACAAAGCCGTAAAATTATTAATTAAATTATCAACAACACTAACCACATGATGAAAATACATGGCTTGATCATTAATTAACTCATTTCTTGCCCGATCACGTTTAACACCTTTAAGCCCTGCTACATTAAGCGCACCCTCTATAGCTTGCCCTCCACCTTTTCTTGCATCAGCCCGTATGGCAAGATAGTTTTTAGCCACATATGCCTCGACTCTACGCTTTCTTACACCGTAGGTTGCATTTTCAAAAACAGAGCCAATAACAGCTCCTGGTAATTCAAGCGGAGATGGTAAATGACTCGCACTATTACCACTAGAACAAGCACTCACTAAAAACAGAGAGAAGAGAGAAACAAATACTGTATTTTTCATTGCAGAACCTCAAATAAATTCATAGATATCTCTATTCTGAGCTTCTATGTTGTACTTTAGTTCCTATTACTCTAATAGCAAATCATACCTTGCTTGTATGCTCAAATTGAGAATTGCTACGCGCTTCATATAAACCCCACAGCCTGCCAAAAATAGCGTATAATGCGTTCCCCCCCTATTTATTATCTGCGTGTACCTCAATGTCCGAACAAAAGACTATCAGCTTTGCCGACCTCAAACTAAGTAAACCTTTACTCCAGGCAGTAGAAGAGACTGGTTACGAAGTACCTTCCCCAATTCAAGCGGAAAGTATCCCTCCCTTATTAGAGGGACGTGATTTACTTGGTCAAGCGCAAACAGGGACAGGCAAAACGGCTGCTTTTGCATTACCTTTACTTTCTAATCTTAATTTATCGAAAAAAACACCCCAAATTTTGGTACTTGCACCAACTCGTGAGCTAGCTATTCAGGTCGCAGAGGCTTGGCAAACTTATGCTCGCCACATGAAAGGTTTTCATGTTTTGCCTATTTATGGTGGTCAAAATATTGGTATCCAGTTACGTCAGTTGAAGCGTGATGTTCATGTCGTCGTCGGCACACCTGGTCGTGTTATGGATCATTTGCGTCGTGGCACGCTGAAATTAGACAATCTTAAAACCGTGGTACTAGATGAAGCTGATGAAATGTTACGCATGGGCTTTATTGATGATGTTGAAACTATCTTAAAAGAAACACCTAGCGAGCGGCAGGTGGTATTATTTTCTGCCACTATGCCAACGGCAATAAAGCGTATTACAACACGCTACTTAAAAAACCCTGTTGAGATTAAAATAAAAAGTAAAACATCAACTGTATCGACTATTAAGCAACTTTACTGGAAAGGTAAAACGTATCTCAAGCTTGATGTACTCACACGAATTTTAGAGTCGGATGATTTTGGCGCAGTCATCGTATTTGTGCGTACTAAATCAATGACTGTTGAAATATCAGAAAAGCTTGAGGCGCGTGGTTATGCAACCACTCCGCTTAATGGCGACATTAAACAAGACTTGCGTGAAAAAGCGATTAATCGTCTTAAAAAAGGCTCTTTAGATATTATTGTGGCAACCGATGTGGTCGCTCGTGGTTTAGATGTTGAGCGCATTACTCACGTTATTAATTACGATATGCCTCACGATACAGAATCGTATGTACACCGTATTGGACGTACTGGTCGTGCGGGACGTAAGGGAACTGCCATTCTATTTATCCCACCTCGTGGTGATCGTATGTTAAAAACAATTGAGCGCGCAACAGGACAAAAGATCGAGCCTTTAAAGCTCCCTTCTCAACAAGATATTACTGATAATCGTATTGCACGCTTTAAAGAGTCTATCATTGAAGCAAGTAAAAATAGCAAACTAGAATTTTTTGAAAAGTTGGTCTCTGAATTATCAGAAGAGAGTGAATTAAGTAGCGCGCAGATTGCTGCAGCACTAGCATACATCGCACAAAAAGAACGCCCTCTTGTTGATCAAAAAAATGCTATTCCTGATTTTGCATTTAGCCATCATGATAATTCAAATAATCGTAGAGGCAATCATCGTAAAAGAAAAGATGATCGAAATAACAACCGTCAAAATAATCAAGATAATTCACGTCGCAACTCAAACAAGAAACCATTTGAGAGAAAAAACAATATCCCTATGACGCTTTATCGTCTAGAAGTGGGTAGTAAGCATGGTGCAAAAGCAAGACATATTGTTGGAGCACTTATCAATGAAGCAGGCTTAGAAAGTCAGTATATCCAAGGACTGAAAATTAACAGCGATCACAGCACCGTTAGTTTACCTGAAGGTATGCCGAAAGATATCTACAAACACTTATATAAAACATGGGTTGCTGGACAACAACTAAAACTACGCGACCTTTCGAGTAATAATGAGCGCAAACAGCGTGCTAATAAAAGAAAGTAAGTCGTAGCCCTGTGACGGAATAGAGTAAAAGAACCTAAATTTAAAAGGACTACGAAAACCTTCGCTGATATTCTAAAGAGTACTGACTGCGTAACACCAGTTATAGATATTCACTTGTTAAATTTCATCTTAACGACCGAAAAGTTGAAGCTTTCACTCCTGTTATCTGAAAAACTATACGAAAACTTTCGCTAATATTTGAATGGGGGACTGCGTAGCATCAGTTCTTTCAGTAGGATTCCTCTTCCTGCCCATCATAATTGTAGTTAACATTCATCACAGAACCGACATGAACCTTGCTCTCAAGAATTAAAAAAACCTTTTTCAAACTGTCTGGATTATCCATAATTCCTGATATAGAAACGCCTCCTAATACCAGTGAAATAACAGTCACTGCGGCCAAGGTTGAATTTGATATAGCTTCATTTATTTTAGAGAGAGAACACTTGCTTTTTATTGTAGGGGTCATGGCTACCTCCTGCTTTTATTTATTCAAGAAAGCCCCGATCAAATTAATCTGATCTGCCTTAAAATTTCTTTTTATTAGAAGCAAAAAAATAGCCTTCTCTCTTTTTGCACACAAATGCTTTACGCTAAACGGTTCTAATAACCCTACGAGTACATCAAGCAGCAATTCATCTTAATTTTATTGTAATAACTTGTTTACTCTATAGCTAACTTTAGGGTTTATACTGTTTTCCATACCCCACAATTTAATGGTGAAACAATGAAAATAGGACAGCTAGCCAAGCAGACAAAACTCCCTATCGAAACCTTACGTTTTTGGGAGCAGCAGAAATTATTATCCCCTAATACCAATCCTTTGAATGGTTATCGAGATTATTCAGAGCAAGATAAACAGCAGGTGTTTTTTATACAAAGTGCGAAAGCTGTTGGCTTCTCTTTAAAAGAAATTCAGGAGTTATTAGCCTTACGAGTCGATGCCGAGAATTACACTTGCCATGATGTAAAATCAATCGCCTTAAAAAAACTCGCTGCTATAGATAATAAAATTAAGGAATTAGAAAATATGCGTAGCGCATTAAAGTCAATTTCTGATGTTTGTTGCGGAGGAGAAGAACCCGCTAGTGCATGCACAATTTTGAATGGTTTAAATCAAACAAAAAACAAGGTGAGCGAGACAATATGAATGTTGAATTATTTTTTGATAATTTTCTTAAATTATCACTCGATGCTGCTCCATGGCTGGTATTAGGTTTAGTTATCGGTGGCTTAATAAACACCCTAATTCCTACTTCATGGCTAGAAAAGCATCTTAAAGGTGAAGGCTTTATTCCTGTTGTAAAGGCGGCTTTATTTGGTGCTCCACTACCACTTTGTTCTTGTGGCGTCTTACCTGCAGCACTTGGTTTACGCAAAGCTGGGGCTTCAAAATCTGCAACGACTTCGTTTTTAATATCAACACCTGAAACGGGAGTTGATTCGGTCATGATAACCTATGCCTTGCTTGGTCCTTTAATGGCAATAATACGCCCTATTGCAGCTATTACATCAGCAATTACAGCGGGCTTATTAGTAGGAAAAAATGAAGAGACAGAACAAGCAAAAACCCACCACCATCACAATGAAAGTAGTTGCTGTTCAACAAAAAAAGAGACTCAAACGACTAGCTGTTGCTCATCAAAAACCAAGACTGAAGAAAGTGCTTGCTGTGAAACAGATTCACATAGCCATGATAACCAAAGCTCATCCCTATTAAATGGCATTAAGTATGCTTTCACCGATCTTCTTGATGGCATTATTTTTTGGTTATTCATTGGTATTCTATTTTCAGCAGCAATTCAAACATGGGTTCCTAGCGACTTCTTAGCCTCGTGGGGAAGTGGTCTACTCGCTATGTTAGTCATGATTGCGATTAGTATCCCAATGTATGTTTGCGCGACTGCCTCTACCCCTTTGGCAGCAGGCTTAATGATGGGAGGAATATCACCTGGAACAACCTTGGTATTTTTACTTGCAGGCCCTGCTAGTAATATCGGCTCATTAGGCGTGATAAAAGAGGAGCTAGGAAAACGGGCTTTAATTGCCTATTTGGTGGGAGTAGCATCTATCGCTATTCTTTTTGGCTTATTATTAGATTGGTATATTGAAACTAATAATATCAATATTCAAGCACAGATTAGCTCCAGTGAAGAGATGTTACCCCTATGGATATCGTGGCTTGGCTTAATTATTATTTTAACCGCTAGTGCTCGCCTGCTATGGAAGCGATATCGTTAAGATTTAAAGTCTATAAAATAGTAGTCACTTGAACTGGTTAATAAAAACCAGTTCAAAAGGCTATAAATTAGACTAATTTACAAACTCACTCCAAGTATATTGAGGATCTTCATCTTCCGTTACTTTTGTCCAGTACAACTCCCCCGAATTTCGCCAAGGATCAAGCAGGATACCAGTATTAAAGTCTGCTCCTTTAGCAACAACAACCAGAGAATTATGCTCGTTTTTCAAGCGTCTATTAGCGACACCTCTGAGTAAATCGAATGTTTTAAGGTTTTTCTTTTTCATATGAGCTGTCATATCATCCGCCCATTGCCAACAAAGCCCCCGATCACGATACTTTGCATTCACTAATACATTTTGTAATTGCGGCGGGTAAACAAGATTATATTGATTTGCTAACACCATCGGATAAACAATAGCATCATAAGCAATATCATCAGCTTCTGCTTGACTTGTATTTGGACCTAAAGCTTTAAGAGCACGAGACAGATCAGCAATAGATTTTTTCTGTTTATTAGTAAGAATACGAGCAACTGGACGGTTACCTTCCATCTTTACATTATCGTAGCTCACACTACAGCCACCAAGCAGATTTAAGCTCACTACGCTAACCAATAAGTAGACCCAAGATATTATTCTTTGCTTAAATCGCAAGTGATTTTTTCTTACTACAAACATTTTTATCTACTCTTAAAAAACTATTTTGAATCACATGTAGATCCTTGAATATACGAGTTACGTGATAAATATACTTTTAGATACAGACAAACGGGATAAAACTAGTTGATACATTGACCACCCAGAGACAAATTGATTGTATCTTTACCTACAACAACATCCGCTTTAATTGGCTCAACTAAAATAATAATGACACCAATAATTATACTATATATTATTTTTTTCATATCTCCCCCTCTCACTCTACCTGAATCCGTGACTTCAATGCGAATAACAGGGGATAAGATATTGGTCTAGCACGGAATTTTAAAAAATCTTAGCTTCCCCCTTAGGTCTAGTGAGCACTACTGTACCCAATTATGCTTTAGTGTAAGCGGGTATTTTTTAGTCTGTAATGGATCAATAGCTTATGCTATCTGCCGTAGTGAAGTCACTGATTCAGGTTTCTATTAATAATTTAAGATCAAAATAAAAGAAACTCGCCACACAAACTCCCCGATAATGTCCCCATTCATCAATATAGATCATTTATTAATCTATCTCTATTTTTTGAATAACCACTTATCGGTTTATTTTTATTAATTGATATTATACAGATATTAGTTATTACTATTTTCCAGCAGCATTCAAACGTTGTAGTGCTTTTCGAGCAGAGGGTACGCCTTTTTGGGCTGCTTTCTGAAACCAGATTCGTGCCTGACGAAAATCACGCTTTGTACCATAGCCATTAGCATACATAGCACCAACACTGTACATTGCCATAGGCACACCTTTTGCGGCTGCTTTACGATACCAAGCAAGTGCCAGACCATGATTTTTCTTTACTCCAATTCCATCAACATATAAATCACCTAAAAGAAACATAGAGCCAGGTAGTTGTTTCTTTGCAGCTTTCGATATCCATTGAAATGCTTGATAAACATTCTTCTTAGTACCCTTTCCTTCAAGATACATTAAGCCAACATTGTGTTGAGCCAGAGGAATGTTTTTATCAGCTGCTTTTTTAAACCACTGAAACGCTTGATAAGGATTTTTCTTTGTACCAAGACCTTTAATATACATTGCACCTAGGCTGTAATAAGCAGGTATCATTTTTTTATCAGCTGCTATTTTCATGTTCTTAAAAGCATGATAAGGATTCTTTTTTGTTCCCATACCATTTGCGTACATCAATCCCAATAAATAATTAACCGCAGGGTTTCCTGATTTTTCAGCCATTTTTGCATAGCGAAAGGCTTTGCCTAAATTCTGCTTCACTCCAACGCCATTTAAAAAACGTTCACTTAACATGATTTGAACATCTGTCATGCCTTTATTTGCCGCTTTTTCATACCAATGGATAGCAGCCCCCATATTCTTCTTGGTACCATGACCATTTTCGTACATGATGCCTAAACCACGAAATGCATCAACAATACCTTTTTGTGCCGCCTTAGTATAAAGCTGAAAGGCTTTAGAAAGATTTTTCTTAGTACCTATGCCTGTTGCATACATGGAGCCTAATGCATATTGTGCAGCAGCATGATTTTTTGCCGCGGCTTTAGTAAACCATTGAAAAGCAAGATAAGGGTTCTTCTTAACACCTTGTCCTTGCATGTACAGCTCACCTAAAATGTACTGACCAGCAGGGTCTCCTTTTTTTGCAAAAACAGAAGAGATACGAAAAACATTGCCATAATCTTTGCGCTTATAAGCAGCTCGAAGATCGGCGTTAGCATCCGCAAAAACAATACTACTTGAAAATAAAAAGGCAAAGGTAAAAAGAAGAAGGAGATTTTTTTTGATATTCATAGTGGCCTGATTTTATTAATGTAAGTCAAAGAAGGGTTTAAGGAGTGTGCACGAAATAACTTTAATAACAATAACACTTATCCACCCTACAAATCACAATGGCAAAGGTATTATAAACTATCGTAATGTTTATAGTTATACGCTTGATATTTTAGTCTATGTAGATTTATTATCTGTATCCAATTTAGCCGTTAGCTCATCAACTAAAACTTCGAGTGCTTCAAGTTTTTCGCGAGTGCGCAATAAAACAGCCGTTTGAGTATCAAACTCTTCACGACTCACTAAATTCATCTTGCGTAGTCCACTTTCGAGTCCTGAACGAAGATTTTGTTCCATATCTTCTCGTAAATGATGAGCAGAAGATGGAAGTAAAGAGGACAAACGTTTTGCTAGTCCTTCTAGGTGATTGCTATTCATAGGTATGAATCCGTATTATATTTGTGTGTGCTATATTTTAGTAAATAATTTAAAAAGAAGATAAGAATTATATGAAATTAACTCCGCGTGAAATATCAACCCCTCGTCCCACTATGTCGCTTACCATCCCAGAAGGTATGGCTCCTGTTGAATTTTTCAACAGCCCTGCCAACTTACAAAATTTAGCGCAAGAAAATGGCTTGTTTAGAACCCCTGAAGATTGGTTGATGTATCGTAAGCTAATTGGGCATAGTTCTGAGTTTGATACCTCCATTATTTTAGACACCTCTCGACGTATTCTGGATCCCTTAGGTCGTCCTGTAAGACGTGATCAACTTAGTAGACAAGAGAAAAAAGTATGGTCGCGAATGACACAAATTATCTGCGAATATATGTTTGAGAAATACCCTGATCCGAAAAAGCATTTAGTGCTTTGTGGTGAGGCGAGCCTTGATTCTACTTGGCCGCTTAATAAGCCAGGTGTACCAAGTATCCGCATGATTCACAATCACTTTATGGTATTTCCTTATAAAGACCTAAAAGCGGCAGATAGTGCGAATCCAAACAACGTCAACCTAACGGACAGTGGACATAATACCTTATTTTTACGTCGTCTTAGCTCTATCTATCATGAATTTTTAGAAGTATTAGACTTACAGCTACTAAAACAAATTCCATCTGAAGAATCTGCCTTAGAGCTTACAGGCTACCCACAAGGCTTGCCAAGTTGGGAACTACAAGGCGGCGCTGAAAAGCTTAAAGATCAATATTTTTGGTATGAGTACGAACAAATACTCAGAGGCTTCCTCGATTTTTATCAAACTTTCTTCTCCTTAGTAGCCACTGGCGATGAAAAAATTCCAGAAGATGCTAACTTTCCTGATCAAATACGTGATGTACTCTTAAATAATCATCAATTTATTCGAGTAGCCCGTGACCTGCGTGAACAGATTGTACTTGATCCTAAATTTGCAAATGAAATACGTTGGCGACCTGCGTATAAGCAGATTATGTACCGCGATCAAAAAGGACGCATTATCGTCACCATCTCACAAAACTCGGTGGGTAACGCGATTACAGAACTATTAGGTATCGTCGTGAACCGCTATGAAAATGTAGAGGAGTATGCTGCGCTAGAACCTGCATTAGTGGGAAGATTATTAGAAGCAAGAGAACGTTTAATCGATGCAAATCTTGGTGAAGCAATCTCTGCACCTTCTTGGCCCAATGGTGAATATGTTGCAACATTAAAGACGGCTAAAAAAGACAAGTCTTAAACTAATATTACGCAGTCACTTTTTTAGAATATCAACGAAAGTGTTCGTAGCCATTTTTAGTTTAAGTTCTTGTAACTAGTCAGCCCTGAAAAAATGCTTTTCAGTAAAATATTTCCAGACACT
>Ga0256832_1003339_pt1 | contig 10915 bp, 6 predicted proteins | sample 134614metaG_FD_190534 | JGI IMG/M metagenome (GOLD analysis project Ga0256832, IMG submission 190534) | Hydrothermal vent microbial communities from Lau Basin, Pacific Ocean - 134-614 | ecosystem: Environmental > Aquatic > Marine > Hydrothermal vents | place: Pacific Ocean: Lau Basin | collected...
ATTAGTTACTTATTTGGAAAATTTTTAAGAGGATTTAAAAAGGTGCAAAAATATATATAAAAGCGGGAAAATCCCGCTTGAAGGAGATTATCTTTTTGAAAATTGAGGAGATCTTCTCGCTTTTTTCTTTCCGTATTTTTTTCTCTCTACTACTCTTGAATCTCTTGTCAAAAGACCTTTTGGTTTTAAAATAGCTCTAAAATCCTGATCATAAGCTACCAAAGCTTTAGAGATTCCGTGTCTTAAAGCATCTGCTTGAGCAGAGTATCCGCCTCCAAGAGTTGTTGCGATTATATCTACGCTTTTATCCTGCTTAGTTAGCAAAAGAGGCTGCATAACTCTCATTTTAATAGCTTCAAGACCGCCTAACCACTGATCCAAAGTCATTCCGTTAACTATAAGCTGACCTGAACCGGGTTTTAACCATACTTTAGCTACGGAAGTTTTTCTTTTTCCGGTTGCGTAAACTTTTGCCATATATTACCCTTCTTTCTTAACTTGTGCAGTATGAGGATGCTCGCTTCCGGGATATACTTTAAGTTTCTTAAGCATCGCTCTTCCAAGCTTTGTTTTTGGAAGCATTCCTCTTGTAGCCAACATAAAAAGTTTAGCCGGATTCTTCTCCAGCAACTCGCCAAGCTTTTCGCTTTTGACACTTCCGAAATATCCGCTATGCCTGTGATACATTTTGCTCTCAGCCTTACTTGCGCTCACATCAACTTTGCTTGCATTGATAACTATTACATAATCACCGCAATCTACATGAGGCGTATAGTAAGGCTTATGCTTTCCTCTAAGCAAAGAGGCTATTTCGGTTAAAACTCTACCAAATCTTTTACCGGCAGCATCCACTACTACCCATTCTCTTTGAACTTCGTTTGGCTTAATCATCTTAGTTGATTTCATTCAAAACCTTTTGCCAATTATTTGAAAGTGAGATTGTATTTAAATAAGACTTATAAAAAGCTTAAATTAAGGTTTTTTTAATTTTACTTTACAAAAAAGCTATACCTCTATTAAAGATATATCCTCTTTTTGCAAATATAAAAGATAGGCTCTAACTCTGCCTCTCAAAATACTTTTTAAAATATTCTTATAAATTTCCACCTGCTTTATATGCTCTCCTCTCTTAAAAAGAGAGCTTTTATAATCTATAATTATCCACTCTTCCTCTTTTTCTATTAAAAGATCTATTCTGTAAAATTTTCCGTTATAAGAGATATCCTGCTCTTTTCTAATCTTTCCGTCTATTAAATTTAAAAATTCTCTATTTTCAAGAGCTTTTTTAATACGGCTTTTTATATCCTCCATCTCTTCCCTATCTAAAAGATAGCCGTATCGGTTTTTCATAGCGCAAAAAGCATCCTTTAGCCCCTCTTTATCAAAACTTTGCATCATCTCAAGTGTATAGTGCATAGCTATACCGAAATTAACGGCTTTTATATCCTGAATATCATCTTTTAAATCTTCATTTTCCAAATTTTCATCTGCTTTATCCCTTCTTATGGAAAAGGGAAAATAGCAAATATCTTTGGCTTTCTCTTTTTTCCCCTCTTTTTGCAAAACATTTATCTCACCCTTTTTAAAAGGCTTTAAATTAAATATATCAAAAGAGGAATTTTTCTCTTTTTTGCAAATTATCAAAGAGTTTTTAGCCCTTGTGAAAGCCACATAATTTGCATTTAATTCATCCTCAAAAGAGAGCCTCTCTTCTTTTTTAACCGCTTCTTCATACTCTTTATCAAAACATTTTCTATTTTGCATCTTATAAAAGATATTCTTTAAATCTATCCCTTCATAAGAGAATAGAAAAGAGCTTCCGCCCCACCCCTTTTTAGAGAGTCTGTCACATACTATCAGATGTTCAAATTCCAATCCTTTAGATTTATGAATTGTTAAAATCTTTATCCCTTCATTCTCTCTATATACGCTCTTTTCATTAATGCTTTCATAATTGAAAATAAAAGACTCAATATCCAAATATTTAGAAGATATCTCTATAAGCTTAATTAAATTTGGATCTTTATCAAACAGTTTAAATCTCTCTATTATCTCTTTTATTAAAAGAGGAAGAGGAGAAGATATATCAAAATCTTTAAACATCTTTTCATCTTCAAATCTCTCCCCTATCAAAGATTGAAAATTCTCTTTGTTATACTCCTTTTTGAAATAGAGATAAATTAAACACTCTATAACGGCTCTAACGGATGGCTGATTTATCAAAAGAGAAGTAGCTTCCGTAGTTATTTTAATATCTTCAAAAGCATTTCTTAGGGCGTTTTCTATCTCTAAAGAGTCGGTGTTTGTATAAGTTAAAATAGCAATGTCCTCATCTCTTACACCGCTGTTTTTTAAAAATTTTACACTCTCTATAATAGATTCTAAAATATCTTCACTCTCTTTTACCTCCACATATCCGCTCTCTTTATTATTCGCATTCTGAGGAATATAATGGGGCATTAAATCTTTAAAAGTATCATTTACAAAATCTACTATAGCCTTTTTGCTTCTATAGTTTGTTTTTAAAGCTTTCAGCTCTATATGAAATCTTTTGGCAAGATGGTAAAAAAGCTCTTTAGCCCCTCCTCTGAAACGGTATATGGACTGCTTGGTATCTCCCACATAAAAGAAACTTCTAAAACTTTTAGCCCCTTCTCCCGAACAGATCTCCTCTATTAAAGGCTCCAAAATTTTATACTGCACAATACTTGTATCTTGAAACTCATCAAGCAAAATATGTTCTATTTTAGAATCGAGCCTAAAATATAAAAAATCTCTTTCAATATGTCTGTGCAAAAGCTCATAAACAAAATTGGTAACATCCATAAAAGTTAATCTGTTTAACTCTATAGAGGCGGCTTTATTGGACGCTTTGTAAATTTCATAAAAATTTAAAAATTCTCTTATAACCGTAAACTCTTTAAATTTGGCAAAATCTCTCAAAGCCTCTTTTAAATCATAAAAATATCTATCCGCCTCCTCTTTATAACACTTTTTAAAATATCTAAAATCTCTCAAACTATCTTTGCAAATCCAAGAAGATGAAACTATTCCGTTTATATCCTCTATGTTAAGGGATTTTTTAGCGGAAGCTGAGAGAGCTTTACACTCAAAAAAAATTCTCTTTATCTCGTTTAAAAAAAGCAAAACCCTCTCTTTTGAGATAAGTTTTCTATTTTCTATAGATATCTTCTCAATCTCATAATCTATTTCATAAAATCTCTCCAAAAGAGCAAATACGTCGCTAAATCTTCTCTCCAAAAGCAAAACAAAATCCAAAAATTTTTCATATTTTCCATTTTCCAAAAGCTCTTTTAGAAAAATTTCCAATTTTATTATCTCATCTTTATCTTCGTCTATTTCAAAATCTGGCAACAAATCAAGATAGGAAGAAAATTTTCTTAAAATTTGAGACAAAAACTTATCAATAGTGGATATTTTTATATCGCTGTTTAAAAAAGCATCAATTACATAAGAACGCCTTTTTAAAATATAGGAGGAATCAACCTCTAAAATTTCTGAAAGCTCTTTTAGTTCAGGCTCTCTTTTTTTTAAATGAAGCTCCCTTAAAATCGAAAAAATCCGCTCTTGCATTTCGTTAGCGGCTTTATTCGTAAAGGTAAGAGTTAAAATATTAGAAGGATTGGCTCCTAAAAAAAGCAAAGAGATATATCTTATGCTCAAAGCAAAAGTTTTACCGCTTCCGGCGCTCGCTTCATAAGCCAAATAGGGGATAAACATCTAAAAAAACCTTAAGAGAAGAGGAAAATCCCATCCGCCAAAGCGGATGAGAAAAATAGTTATTCAATTCTAATAGAAAATTTAGCTTCGTCTCTTCTGTTTTTAGCCCTGCCCTCAGGAGTCGCATTAGAAGCTACAGGTCTTGTCTCTCCATACCACTCAGTTTTAATTCTCTCAGGAGATATACCATGAGCCACCATATAAGCTTTCAAAGCTTCAGCTCTTCTTTTTGAAAGTTCCATATTATAAGCTTCTGTTCCTATGCTGTCTGTATGTCCAGCCACAACAGCTTTGTAAGTTGGTTCTTTTTTCAAAATCTCTATTATTTTATCAATTCTTGGCTTATCTTCATCTCTTATAACAGCCTTATTAAAATCAAAGTGAATAACAAGCTCCATATCTACTGGACAGCCCACATCATCTACCTGTATTCCTTGAGCAGTATTTGGACATTGATCTTTCTCATCCACAACTCCGTCTCCGTCGCTGTCTTTAGGCTGCTCTACAACAGGCTCTGGTTCAGGAGCCGGCTCTGGCTCTACTACAGGTTGTGGAGCTGGTTTTGGAGGAGCTACATATCCAAATTTATATCCCAAACCAAAAGTTCCCATAACATCACTATCATAAGAGTCAAGTTTTCTTATATATTTAGCCTCAACTACAGCATCCAAGGCTTTATTAATTGAATATTTTACACCTGCTCCTACATTTGCAAAAGCTTGAGAATCCTCATCATCCAATTTAAGCTCTACATTCTCATAACCACCGCCTATTAACATATAAGGCGTAATATGAGAAGATGTCGGAGCTTCAAGCAATAGATTAAGCCCGATTCTATCTATATCGCTCTTTTGAGGACCGTGTCTGAAATGAACATTGTCAAGTCTGCTATAATCAATTTGAAAACCTACAATATCGTTTATATAAGCATTAAGCTTTGCGCCCCAGCTTGTAGCGCTCTCAAAACCGGAATCTCTATCGCTCCAGTTTTTTGAAACTGTCGGAGCAATCTCATACCTGTATCCCTCTGCCGCCATCAGTGACGAGGCAAGCAGTATCGAAAATCCAATAGCCGAAAGTTTTTTCATCCTTAACTCCTAATATATTTCATTTTCAAGCGAAAATGAAATAGCAAATTTTTGATAATATAACTATTATAACAAAATTATGATATAAAACAAATGTATTTTTACGTTTTATACCACGAAGAGGCTATAATATCGAATAATTGTAGAAAAAATGTATAATCAACACAGATAAAAATTCCTTAATAAGAAGGTGTATAAATTATGATACTCTCTCAAAAGATAGAAGATTTAATCCAAAAGAAAGCTGATCATTTCGAAGTGGCAAAAACGATAAGAGAAGCTATTAAAAGCTACTTCTCATCCATAGAAGAGATTTTATTAAACAATAACGGTAAAGATTTTTTAGTAAGACATACAAAAAAGATAGATGAATTTATTCAAGTAATATATAAATATGTTTTAAGGGACAGTTTTAAAGATTATATGCCCTTTCATAATTCCATTCCAATAACCTTAACCGCTTTAGGAAGCTATGGAAGAGAAGAGCTTTGTTTGTATTCTGATATAGATTTGATGATCGTCTATAAGGATATAAAGGGATTTAATACAAAATATATAATCGAATCTATGCTACAGATGATGTGGGACAGCAATCTTAAAATAGGCCACAGAGTGCATGAAATAAGCGATCTATTTCAGGCAAGCAAAGAGGATATCACAATAAAAACGGCAATGCTTGAGGCAAGATTTATCTGCGGCTCCAAAATATTGTGGATAGAGACTCAAAGAGAGCTAAATGCGATAAGACATTACAACCAAAAAGAGTTTGTGCTGGCAAAATATGAAGAATATCTAAAAAGAAGCATTCAAAAACCGCTGAATATGGAACCAAATATCAAAGACGGAGCTGGAGGGCTTAGAGATATAAACACTCTCTTTTGGATAGCAAACGTTCTTTATAACGCTACCAAAATAAAAGATTTAACTCCTTATAAAATAAGCGACAAAGATTATAAAGAGCTTAGAATAGCTTTGGAGTTTTTATATAAAGTAAGACTCACTCTACATCTAATCAGCAAAAAAAAGCAAGATACTTTAATAATGGAACTGCTGCCTGAAGTTGCGGAGAAATTAAAATTTAAAGATACAAAATTTAAAACCGCATCCCTTCAGCTTAGCGAAAAGATTTTCGAAAGCCTATGGACTATAAAAACGATTTGCAATATTTTAATAAAAAAGCTTGTATCTCCTTCCCTTTTTAAAAAAGAGAATATTCCTCTTCTTAGAAAAAAGAGAATTTTCAAAAATTTTTATATCTGTGAAAATACCCTTTTTACCTCTTTTCACTATCCTTCCCAGGAGATAACAAAACTTTTAAACAATCTCCTATCTTTGCCAGATGGCGATTACAAATATGACATAAGCGTGGTAAATGCGCTAAAACATGCAAAAATAGAGCAAAAAAACAACAATATTCCTTTGATAATGAAAAAATTTTTCTATAGAGAACATATTTACCAATTTATCTACGCTATTTATCAGGCCGGAATTTTGCAAAAACTAATTCCCCCTATGAAAAAGGTTATACATTTGCCCCAATTTGACGGCTACCATACATATCCTGTCGATATTCACTCCATAAAAGTATTAAAAAATTTAGAGGATATAAAAGATCCTTTCATAAAAGAGCTATATGAAAGTTTAGATTCCGATGAAAAGATGGTTTTAAAGCTTGCATCTTTTCTTCATGACGCGGGAAAGGGTAGAAAAAAAGATCATTCAATTGTGGGAAAAGAGCTTTTTAAAATCTATGCAAAAAAGATGAATTTAAATGAAAGCCAGATAAAAATCGGAGAGATTTTAATAGAAAATCATACCCTAATGAGCCATACAGCTCACAGAGAAGATATCTATAATGAAAAAACTATTTTACGATTTGTCTCAAAAATAAAAACACCTCAAAACCTAAAAATGCTATATATTTTGACCTATGCGGATTTAAACGGCGTTTCAAAAAATGTTTATTCATCTTTTAGCCAAAAACTTTTAAAAGAGCTATATGAAATAGCCAAAAAAAGCTTTTTTAACAAAGAGCTTTTAAGCGAGACCGAGAGAAGATTAAAAAAAGAGGCCACTTTAAAAAGAAATGAAAAATTTTTATCTCTTCCAAAACCTCTTCAAAAAAAGATTTTGCAAATCCCATCAAACCTGTTTTTCATCAAATACAAAACAAATGATATTTTGGAAATTTCCAAATGGGCGTATGAGCTTAGCAAAAGCGATAAAGAGTATTTGGCAAAAATAGACTACTCTTCAAATCTTACTATATCTATTATAAGAAAGACCGAATTAAATGTTGGTTACTTACTTGGAAAACTTAGCTATTTAAATTTAGTAAATATGGATATTTTCAAATTATTTGGAAATATCAAATATTTTAAAATAGAATTTCTCGAAAAAATATCAAAAGAAGAGATTGGTTATATAGAGCAACTAATCGCTGATTCGTTTAATATGTCAAGAAAAGTCAAGTATAATAAACCTTGTATTTTAAAGGATGAAATTTTTATTAATTGTCAACATTCCGAATCATATGCTCAAATGAAGTTAAATACAAAAGACCAAAAAGGGCTTATGGCTTATTTAATTTCCGTTTTTGACGATATAGGCATAGACATAGCAAGCGCTAAAATACAAACCATTAAAAAAAGAGCTATAAATTTATTCCTTTTAGAAAAAAACGGAAACTTTTGCAAAAACCTTAATAAAATTTATGATATTATTTGCTGATAAAATAATATTAGTTTTAAAATTAAATTATGTAAAAGGAAAACAATGTGCGGAATAGTCGGCTATATAGGAGAAAGAGAGATTAAATCCGTCTTGATAGACGGTTTAAGAGAGCTTGAATATAGAGGCTACGACTCGGCCGGAATAGCGGTAATGCAAAAAGATGATATAAGATATTTCAAAGCTGTTGGAAAACTAAAAAATCTTGAAGAGAAAACAAAAAATTTCAAAACCGAAGGCTTTGGAGTGGGAATAGGCCACACAAGATGGGCAACTCACGGAAAACCCACAGAGCTAAACGCCCATCCCCATTTGGGAGAGTTTAGCTATGTGGTGCATAACGGAATCATAGAAAATTATCAAGAGCTAAAAAAGGAGCTTCAAAAGGATAAAGTAGAGTTTCTAAGCCAAACCGATACCGAAGTTATAGTCCATCTTTTTGAAAAAAATCTTAAAAAAATAAATGATCCTAAAAAAGCTTTTGAAAAAACGATAGAGATGCTAAAAGGAGCGTATGCTATTTTACTGATAACAAAAAGCGCTCCGGAGACTATATTTTTCGCAAGAAAAGGCTCTCCTTTAATCATAGGAGTAAACGATCAAAACGAGATATTTTTCGCCTCTTCCGATGCTCCCCTAATCTCAAACGCAACCGAGGTTATCTATCTTGAAGACGGAGAGTATGGATACGCAAATAAAGAGGGGATAACTCTTTTTGCAAAAGGAGAAGAAAAAGAGCTTCACAAAGTCCCTCTAACCGCAGATAAGCAGTATGCCCAAAAGGGCGGATACAGATTTTTTATGGAAAAAGAGATATATGAGCAAAGCGAAGTTGTGGGAGATACGATTTTGGGAAGAGCCTCTAACGGCAAAGTATATTTTGAGGAGCTAAAAGAGGAGATAATAGAGGGAGTTAAAGAGATAAAAATATGCGCCTGCGGAACAAGCTACCATGCGGGGCTTGCATCGGCTTATCTGTTTGAGAGAATGGCAAAAATTAGATGTTCTGTGGAGATAGCAAGCGAATTTAGATATAAAGATCCGCTTTTAACAAAAGATACCCTTTTTATAGTTATCTCTCAAAGCGGAGAGACGGCCGATACTTTGGAAGCTTTGAGAATGGCCAAGAGTGCCGGATTAAAAACGCTTGCAATCTGCAACGTCGATAACTCTTCAATAGTCAGATTGGCAGATTATACGATTCTAACAAGAGCCGGAATAGAAAAAGGTGTGGCAAGCACAAAAGCTTTCGCAACGCAAGTGATGGTTTTATGGATGCTTGTTTTATACTTCTCCCAAATAAGAAAGACATTAACAGACGGAGAGATTTCAAGCGAGCTTAAAGCTGTTAGGAAAATTCCTAAAGTTTTAAAAATAAAAGACAAACTTCATGAAAAAATAAAAAGGCTATCTAAAAGATACCTGCACGGACACGGATTTTTCTATATTGGAAGAGATATCTTTTTCCCATTAGCTTTAGAGGGAGCTTTGAAACTAAAAGAGATAAGCTATCTTCATGCGGAAGGATACCCGGCAGGAGAGATGAAACACGGGCCGATTGCTTTAGCCGACAGCGAGCTTTTTACAATAGCTCTTATGCCAAAAACTGTTCATTATGAAAAGATAAAAAGCAACGTAGAGGAGCTATCGGCAAGAGATGCGACTATTTTGGCGATAAGCCCGGTAGAATTTGAGCTTGCGGACGATTTTATAAAAACGGAAAACTGCGAACATCCTATGATAGAGTTTTTTGAGATGATGGTAATAACCCAGCTTCTTGCCATGGAGATAGCAATAAGGCTTGGAAACGATGTCGATATGCCAAGAAACCTAGCAAAGAGCGTAACGGTTGAATAAAGATTTCCCCTTTGATGGTATAATTTCAAAATCAAAGGGGAGATATGCTAAAGATATTTCAGACAGCCAATTTAGTAAATAGAGAAAAACAAAAATATCTTTCACAAAACGGTTTTGTAGATAAAATTATAACTTTTGAAGATTTCAAAAAAAGAGCTCTTTTATTAGAAGAGAGAGTTTTAATAGATAACGATACGCGCATACTTTTATTAAGAGAAGCGGCAAATTTCAAAGATTTCAAAAAACTTCGCTTCTCTTTGGATTTTATCTTCTTTTTGGAAAACTCCCCCTTTATTTTCTCGTTTTTTGAGGAGACCTCAAAAGAGCTTGTAAATTTAGATGATTTAAAAGAGGCCGACGCATACGCCGAATATGCAGATAAAATAGAAATTTTGGAAAAACTAAAAGAGAGATATAAACAGATATTGGATAAAAGAGGGTATGCTGATATAATATTTTTGCCCCAAATATACAAATTAAACCTATCTTTTTTAAATTCTTTTAAAAAGGCAATATTTTATCAAATAGACTATCTAAACGCTTTTGAAGTAAAATTTCTTAAACAAATAGCGAAAATCAAGCCTTTTTATATCAAAATTAAAATAGATAAATATAACCAAGCAATAGCTAAACACTACAGAGATATTTTTTCTTTAAAAGAGGGATTTAGCTATGAGATAGATCTCTCTAAATTGCAAATTATTAAAAAAGAACCAATAGAAGAAAAAGATTTTTCAGTTGAGAGTTTTTTTGCCTCTAATACAATCTCACAGATAGCCTATATAAAAAGAAAAGTTTATGAATATATAAATAGCGGAATTTCTCCAAATAAAATAGCGATAATTTCAAATAACGATGAAATTGTCAAATTTTTGAATCTATTTGATAAAGAGGAGAATTTCAAAACAAAAACTTTAGATTTTGAAGATACGCCGCTTTATAGAAAATTAAAAGCCGTTTACGACTATCTTTTGGAAAAGAATTATGAAAACAAAGACAGATTGCAAAGATTGGAAATTGAAACTGAAAATATAGAAAAAAATATCGCTCCTTTTTGGGAAGAGAGGGTAGATAGGGATTTTTTCGAAAACATTTTTGAAATATTTGACGGCAATGAAAAGTGGGAAAATAAAATTTTAAAAGAGGAGATAAACAGTTTCAAAAAGGTTTTCGGCCATCTAAAAGAGTATCCGCTAAACAAAATTTTTCATCTCTTTTTAAACAGACTCAAAAACATAAAGATAGAAAACGGAAAAAAGAGTGGAATAGAGATTTACAAAATCAATGAAGCTAAGGGGATGGAGTTTGAGGCTTTGATAATTTCAGATTTTAATGAAAATTATCTCTTTTCAAACTCTTTTAACGATATGTTTTTATCCAGCGCAATAAGAGCGAAAACCAATATGCTAACTTCCAAAGAGTTTCAAAATATTCAAAAACACCATATTATAGAGCTTTTAAAAAAAGCGAAAAAAAGCTCCATTACTTTAGTGGAAAAT
>Ga0256832_1003340_pt1 | contig 10910 bp, 16 predicted proteins | sample 134614metaG_FD_190534 | JGI IMG/M metagenome (GOLD analysis project Ga0256832, IMG submission 190534) | Hydrothermal vent microbial communities from Lau Basin, Pacific Ocean - 134-614 | ecosystem: Environmental > Aquatic > Marine > Hydrothermal vents | place: Pacific Ocean: Lau Basin | collected...
ATCAGTTTTCTTTTAGCTTTTTATATTGATAGATGGTATTTACTTTTAGGAGTAGCCGGATTTTTTATTAGTTGGTTTGGAGATTCACTGGACGGGAGAATAGCCTATTACAGAAACAAACCGAGAAAATGGTATGGATCTGTTTTGGATTTGACAGTTGACTGGATAAGCACTATTTTTATAGGTTTGGGTTTTATGATCTATATCAATAATCAATATTATTTGCTTGGATATGCTTTTGTGGTTTTATATGGATGGGAGATGATCACAACCTTGTTGAGATACAAAATTACCGGTAAATATTCTATTGATTCCGGTCTTTTTGGTCCAACTGAGGTCAGAATACTAATTTCAATACTTTTAATAATTGAAATTTTCATATCCGGCTCTATTATTTATTTAGCAGGAATAATGATCACGGGATTATTGATTTTCAATATCATTGACTTCATAAAATTACTCAGACTGGCAGATGCAAGGGATATTAGAGAAAGACAAAACAGGTAAATGCACAAAAAATACTTAAGGGATATAATCATTTTTCTTAAAGCCCAGGTTTCTTCTCTTTTAGGGGGAATTGTCGATTATGTCACTATGGTATTTTTTACTGAAATCTTTAATATTCATTATACTATTTCCATTGCAATCGGAGGAATTGTAGGTGCTGTGGTAAATTTTTTAATCAATAAAAACTGGACTTTTAAATCAGGGAGAAGGTACTTAAACACTTCTTTTAGCCAGTTATTGAAATTTGTCATAGTAGTCCTCAATAGCATCCTTTTAAAAGCTTCGGGGACTTATTTTATAACAAATTATTTGAGTTTAGACTACAAAATAAGCAGGATAATAATAGACCTTATAGTATCACTGGGATTCAATTTTACTCTGCAAAAAAAATGGGTATTTAAAAAAGTGAAAAAATGAAATGTACTCTCAGGCATTCTTTAATTTTTCCATCAATGCCACTACTTCCACCGCTTCTTTCACATCGTGAACTCTGAGTATTTTTGCTCCTTTGAGAAGAGCTATGGAATGCATGGCTGTTGTTGCATTCAGACTTTCTTCCGGAGTAATGTCCAACACTTTATACAGCATTGATTTTCTTGAAATACCAACCAAAACCGGAATTTCAAGTATTTTGAATACATCAAGATCTTTCAACAATTTGTAATTGTCATCTATAGTTTTTCCAAATCCAAATCCGGGATCTGCAATTAGTTTTTCAATACCTTTAGATTTGAGAAATCTTATTTTTTTAAACATAAATTTCAGTACATCACTGACAACATTTTCATACTTTGGATCATTTTGCATATTTTCAGGAATCCCTTTCATGTGCATAAAAATATACGGCACATCATATCCGGCTACCACATCCAATATATCTTCATCCAAATTGCCTGCACTGATATCATTAATAATATCCGCTCCGTTATCCAGAGAGATATCAGCTATTTTTGACCTGAAAGTATCTATGGAAATAATTATGTCAGGAAATCTTTTTCTTAGTTCTGTCAAAACGGGAATAACTCTTTCTTTTTCTTCATCATAAGCAACAAATTTTGCTCCCGGTCTGGATGACATTCCTCCGATATCGATAATATCAGCTCCTTCTTTCAACATTCTTTCTGTTGCTTTTACAGCTTCATCAAGTGTACTAAATCGACTGTTGCTGTAAAAAGAATCCGGAGTAACATTCAGAATACCCATAATTGCCGGTTTAGTGAAATTCAAATCCAAAATATCTTTCCTCTGCATAATTACTTTTTCTCTTTTTTCTCATCTGAAAACAGTCCGAATAATTTTGCATCGATTTTCTCGATAACTTCCCCCAAATGTTCCCTGTTATTCAGAAAATCTTTATTATTGATGTCCAATACCAACAAATTGCCAAGATCATAATTATCTATCCAATCATTATATTTTTGATTTAGTTTTTTTAAATAATCCAGGTTGATCTTGCCTTCATAAGTTCTTCCTCTTTCCTGAATATGATCAACCAAAGTAGGAATATCTGCTTTTAAGTAAATCAAAAGATCCGGAGCCTGAACAAATTTTGACATTAAATTAAACAGGGAAATATAATTCTCAAAATCCCTTTTTTCCATAAAACCCATCTCATAAAGATTGGGCGCAAATATCTTGGCATCCTCATAGATAGTTCTGTCTTGTACAACAGTATGTTCCCCTTCCCTTATCTCATTTACCTGTTGAAAGCGGCTATTTAAAAAATAAATCTGTAAATTGAAAGACCATCTGGACATATCAGCATAAAAATTTTCCAAATACGGATTTATCGTAATATCTTCATATAAAACTTTCCAGTTATAATGCCTGGACAGCAAACTTGATAATGTTGTTTTACCGGCACCTATATTTCCGGCAACAGCTATATGTTTAACTTTTTGTAAACTCATATTTATTTATTTCATGTGTTTAAATTTTTTTTGTTTAATTTAAGATGCAAAAAAAATTCCGCACCCATGGAACCACTTCGTTCTCTCATAAATTTTATTAATCATACACCTGTGTATTTTATGATTAATAAAATTCATGCTCGTTTCATATAAATTATCTGCTAATATAAAAATTATTATTTCAAGACAGTAATTTCTATTAATTTTAATTATATTTGTACCAATAAAGATAATTTTTATTTCAAAATCCCATGACGGAAAGGAAAAATCCCATATCAAGAGAACAAAAAATTGAAATTTTTGAAAGAGAATTTCTTCCTCATATCGAAGCATTAAAAACTTTTGCTTTTTACCTTACATATGATGAAGATGAAGCAAATGATCTTGTTCAGGATACATATTTAAAAGCATTTAGATTTATTGAAAAATACGATAAGGGAACTAATGCCAAAGCCTGGTTGTTTAAGATATTGAAGAATGCTTATATAAATGAGTACAGAAAGAAAAGTAAGCAACCGGATAAAGTGGATTTTGATGAGGTAATAAATTATCATGAGAGTGATGACCTGGCTCAGAATAAATATTTTGATTTGCAGGAAGAGATAGTGGAAAATATGATGGGTGATGAAATTACAAGAGCGTTAAATTCATTACCTTCTGAATTCAGAACAGTAATATTATTGGCGGATATTGAGAATTTTTCATATAAAGAAATGGCAAAAATTCTTGATATACCGGTCGGGACAGTCCGTTCAAGGCTATTCAGAGCCCGAAATATGTTAAAAGAATTATTAAAAAAATATGCTCTTTCTCTGGGATATAAAGATTACAGAGGACATAATAAAGAAGAAGAATAAATATAAATTGATAATTGAAAACCTAAGGCGATGATTGAAAAAAACAATGCATTAAATTTTATCAACAGAGTCCATGAATATCTGGACAATGCTTTATCGGAAAATGAAAGTTCACAATTTATCAAGACCATCCACAATGATCCTGCATTATTAGCCATCTTAAACAGAGAGCGAAATATGCGAACTTTTATGAAAAATAATCTTGAAAGAAAAACCGTTGAAAATAAATTCATCGAATCCATAAAGGGTCAATTATACTAATATTTACTTCAATTTATATAGTGTCTGCACAAAAACAAACTATTTTTGTAAGGATTCACTCCTGATTCCGACATTTAATAAAGTATATTGTGGTTAAAATTGTTTCCATTTTTGTAAATATACGAGTTGTACTTTTACTAATAATATTTTTTGTCAATATTTGACCAAACTATTATTTGATTTATTATTTTTATAACTAAAATGAAATATGCGAAGTAATATTTTGTTATACAATATTATTAAAATGAATATTATGACAATTAAATATTTAATCTCTTTTTTATCGATAATATTTTTAATTCTAATTTTGTCCTCTTGTGAACATAATTCTACAGGAATTGAAAATTTACCCGAGATGAGTTTTAGTAAAGATGTCTTACCTGTATTTCAAACAGGATGTGCAATCAGTGGATGCCATGATCAAAATACTGCTAAAGGGGACAGGATATATGATAGTTATCAAAATATAATCAGAGACGTGCAAGCCGGAAATCCAGACGGTAGTAAAGCATATAAAATAATGTTTGACCCTTTTCAACCTATGCCTCCAAAGTCAGTTATTCCGGAACCTGACAGAATAAAAATAAGATTATGGATATTGCAGGGAGCGAAAGATAACTGAATACGTGGTTGATTAGTCCGGTTAAGTTAATAGGAATTGGATTGATGGAGATTGGGAAATGGAGAGAGGGAGAGACGGAGAGAGGGAGAGACTGAGAGACGGAGAGGGAGAGACTTTGAGACGAAAAGATGGAGAGACTGGGAGACGGAGAGACAGGGAGATGAGTAGTGAGTGGTGAGATTGAAGTAGATTGATGTAGATTGATAGAGATTGATTAAGATTGATTAAGATTGAAAGGAAATAAAAAAATGGTGAGATGAAGTTTTAAACTTTGAGTAATTAGAATTTGGTAATAATAATAATAAAAAAAAGAAAAAAAATATGAAAAAAATTATTTTTGTTTTTTCAATACTTATACTTGGATTGCAGGCATGCTATTATGATAGTGAAGAAGAATTGTATCCGTCTGTCGAAATAGGTTGTGATACCGTAAATGTTACTTTTTCAGCAACCGTCACAGGAATATTTTCTTCCAGATGTTATGGGTGTCACAGCAATGCAAACGCAAATTCTTATGGAGAAGGAATTAAACTGGAAGATTATCAGGATGTGAAAAATGCAGCTGACGGAGGAAGACTTCTCGGTTCGATTAAACATGAACAGGGATATGCAGGAATGCCTATTGGCGCCTCTCAACTGGATGATTGCAAAATATCACAAATAGAAGCATGGATTAATGCAGGTGCACCAAATAATTAACAAACAAAATGAAAAATTTAAAATGAATAAAATATTTATATTTCTTGGATTGATTTTTATATCTTTTAGCGGTTTTTCTCAGGATATTGATGATCTGTTGGATTCAGAGTTATCTGTAACTAAAGAATATACAACTGCCACTTTCAAATCCACTCATATTATCAATAGTCATTCGGTAGCTCAGTTGAAAAAAAATCATCTTAATTTTATTATTTATCACAGGTTCGGTTCAATAAGTGGTGGGATAAGTAAATTTTTCGGCATTGATAATGCCAATATGAGACTGGGATTTGAATACGCACTGAATGACTGGCTAACAATTGGAATAGGAAGAAGTAATTATGAAAAAAATTATGATGGATTTATCAAAGCCAGGTTATTAAGACAAAGCAAAGGTGGAAAATTTTCTTCACCGGTAACTTTGACATATTTAGCAAGCTCGGAAATATTTTCAAGACCATTTAATGACCCTAACAGGAAAAATTATTTTTCATCCAGATTAACATACGTACATCAGCTATTGATAGCAAGAAAGTTCAGCGAGAACCTTTCTCTTCAATTGATGCCGACTGTTGTTCATAAAAACCTTGTTAAAACAGTAACTCAAATGAATGATCTTCCTGCAATAGGAATTGGAGGAAGATACAAAATAACCAAAAGAATGGCTGTAACATTTGAATATTACAAATCAATAAGATTTTCCAATGAAGATATTCAATATCATGATCCGATTGGAATTGGTATTGATATCGAAACCGGCGGGCATGTATTCCAACTCGTATTTTCCAATTCACCATTAATGCAGGAAGGAGGTTTTGTATATGGTGCTAATAATGATGATTTTTTCAAAGGGGATTTGCATTTTGGATTTAATATCACGAGAGTATTTTCATTTAATCACAACTAAATATCATATTTCAATATTGAAAAATATGTAAATTTAAAATAAAATAAACTTATGAAATATATCTTTTTAACCACTTAGATCACTAAGAATTCACTTAGTTTTTCACTAAGAGAATAATTCTTAGTGATTTCTTAGTGTAACCTTAAGTGTTCTTAGTGGTAAAAATACTCAGATAAGATAAGAAAATAAAATATTAATTGGTTACAAAATTATAAACACATGAAACAAATAACATTATCAATATTAACATTATTGTTTTTCACTTTGTCTTTAAATGCTCAAAAGACATTTTATACAAAATCAGGATATATCGGCTTTTTTTCCAGCACTCCATTGGAAAATATAGATGCAAGAAATCATCAGGTAGTCAGTTTTCTGAAAACTGCAGATGGAAGTTTGAATTTCGGCCTACTTGTGAAGTCTTTTAAGTTCAAGAACGCTTTGATGGAAGAACATTTTAACGAAAATTATGCAGAAAGCGATAAGTATCCTAAAGCAAAATTTAAGGGAAAGATAGTAAACCTTAGTGATATTGATTTTAATAACAACGGAACTTATATCGCTAAAGTAGAAGGGAATTTAACATTTCACGGAGTAACAAATTCCATTAAAATTGACAATATCAACCTAACGGTTAATGGTGATAAACTGACAGGTAAAGCTTCTTTTAAAGCAAAGCCTGAAGATTATAACATCGAAATTCCTTCTGTTGTGAGAGGTAAAATCGCAAAGGAAATAACTGTAAATGTAGAAATAGAGTATAGTCTTTATAAGAAGTAAGGTGTTTTTTAGTTCAGTGTTCCTTGTTTGTTGTTTTGAAGTTTGGAAGTTTTGAGGTTCAGAATAACGAATATTGATTAAGGATTTTAGATTTAAGATGTTACAAAGCCAGAGACGCTTGCTTATCATGAGCAACCCCCGATGAAATACTCCGTTGATTTCACGGGGTAAACCGCTATATCCTAAGAGGAGTGTGATTCTAGAGAAGTATTATATTGAGATGGAAGGAATTTTTCTTTTTTTGTTACTTCTCCCTTTAGGGTTGGGGCGAAAAGTAACAAAAAAGAAAAATGGGTAAATGACGGGTTATTGTTTTTATTGCTCTGTGTTGCTTATTTTGAAGAAGGGATCACTTTCGCCGATGGTAATAGCTGCTGGCGAAAACCTCAGCTTAGGCGCATGGCTAAGACCTACGCCAATTGCTTCGGCGATTAAAAAGGTTTGAACCATAAAATTTATTTGACATAAAAAAATCAGAAATATGAAAAAAATGAAAAAAATAATTGCAATAATTATCGTTTTAGGAATTATAGGTGGAGGATCTGCTTACTATTACACCTTTCATAAGCCCCATAAAAATACTTTTAATCTTAAAGCGGAATACGCATTGGCAGCCCCTCAATTGTTTTCGAAATTCGAATCGGATGAGGATAGTGCCAATAAAGAATATCTCGGAAAAATACTGGAAGTAACAGGCAAGATCGTTGACGTAAAAAAATTTGAAGGTAATTATGAAATTTCACTTGAAGATGAAATGGAAGGCATCACATGCCTGGTAGACAGTAATTATGCAGTACAACAAAAGAGAGAACTTGACAAGCTAAAACCAGGTCAAATAGTAAAGATCAAAGGTCAATGCAACGGTTACATGATGGGAGTAAAAATGGACAGATGTGTGCTAGTGCTCCAAGAATGAAATAACTCCAATAGCAAGCGAAACTATTTTTATCTGAATCGAGGCGCACAAGCAGGAGTTATGTCTTAATATAATGACTGTTTGAGCAACGAAGAGTCAGATAAAAAGAGCGAGTTTATATGGGTTTTATTTTGTTCTTGGAGCACTAATTTCCGATAAAAAATAATATCTTCGCATTCAATTATTAAATTGATGCAAAGAGAAAATTTCATAAACAAGATCAATAAATTATCTTCAAAAGGAGTTCCCTTTTTGTTCCTGATCGACTTTGAGCTGAAAAAACCACAAGTTTTTACTTTGGATGAAGCAATAAGGCATAAAGTTTTTTATAATATAAAAGGGTTTTCCAATTATTTTCAAAAATCAAATAACCAAACGATTTCAAAACTGGAAATTTTCCCTATATCCAAAAAAAGATATCTAAAAGCATTTGAAATAGTAACAGAGAATATTAATTTCGGAAACTCTTATCTTTTAAATTTGACTTTCCCTACCCGAATATCAACAAACAATACACTTGAAGATATTTTTGTGGCAGCCAAAGCTTCATACAAATTGCTTTTTAAAGATCAATTTACCGTTTTTTCTCCCGAATGCTTTATTAAGATCAAAGATGATCTTGTTTATTCATATCCGATGAAAGGTACCATTGATGCATCAATACCAAATGCAGAAAAAATAATTCTTGGTGATGAAAAAGAGCTCAGAGAACATTATACGATAGTGGATCTGATAAGAAATGACCTTTCAATAATATCAAAAGAAGTAATAGTAACTAAATTCAGATATATCGAAAAGATCAAAACCAATAATAAGGAATTGCTTCAGGTTAGTTCGGAAATAAGAGGAAAACTACCTGAAGACTGGAAAAATGACTTGGGAAATCTGTTGATAAAACTCCTTCCTGCAGGATCTGTTTCCGGAGCACCGAAGAAAAAAACAGTTGAAATAATCCGCAAAGCAGAAAATCAAGACAGAGGGTATTATACAGGTATTTTCGGTATCTTTGATGGAAAAGATCTTGATAGTGCTGTAAATATCAGATACATTGAAAACAACAAAAAGGGTTTAAGATACAGAAGCGGAGGCGGAATTACCTCTATGAGCGATCCGGACTCCGAATACAATGAAATGCTAAATAAAATATATGTTCCCATTAGTTGAAACCATAAAAATAGATAACGGAATACCTCAAAATCTTAGGTATCACAAATTCAGATTTGAAGAATCTTATCTGCTTTATTATAAATCTTTGCCGGAAAAACAATTTCCAATGCAAATAAATATTCCTTTAGAATATCAAACCGGAATTGTAAAATTAAGATTGCTCTACAACAAAAATAACTTCAGTTTTGAATATTCATTTTACAAAAAAAAGAATATCCATACTCTCAAACCTGTATTTGATGACAATATAGATTATCCGGTAAAATACACGGACAGATCAGCGATAGATAAATTAATAAAACTCAAGGAAGACAGAGATGATATTTTGATAATAAAGAACGGATTTGTAACCGATAGTTCTTTTACCAACATTGTATTTTTTGACGGTAATAAATGGTACACCCCTTCTTCACCGCTTTTGCAGGGTACGGCAAGAGAAAGACTGATCGATAAAGAGATAATCACTGCCGCTCCAATAAAATACGATGACCTGGACTATTTCAGAAAATTCAAACTTATCAATGCTATGATAGATTTCGATGATGCACCGGAAATTGATATCAAGAATATATATTAAAAACTTATAATCTTGAATATCTGACCATATATTTCTCCAAATTTTTAATATATCTGTTTTTTGCATCCAATTCCCAAATTCCGTTTTCATGTTTATAGATAAAAATGCGATGTCTTCTCCACCATTTATCCTTATTTCTGAATTTTACTTTGGATGATGATTCTTTGTATTTATAAAATCCCATTGATTGCAGATCAGATACTATATCATCATATTTTTCTTTTTTAAAATATATACTTGAAATATCGGATTCTTTACGATTTCCAATTATACAATAATAAAATATTATCGGCCATGCAACATAATTTGAAAATCTTGTAAAAAATGAATCGCTATCACTTTTATCATTTTCAAATATATACAAAAGTGCATAATACAATATAATTACAATTGCAAAAAGCACCCATTTTTGAGTTTTACTTAATGATCTTTTCTTCATTTTATTTGCTGTTTTTAATCCTGAAAAACTAAAATATATTCCTCTAGAAAGCTAAATTTCTCCAACCATTCCCGTGAAAATAAAATTTATGTCGATTTATAACAATATTATTGATTTTAAAATTAGATAATTTTTGTATCAAAAATAAATAAATTATTATATTTATAAAAAAATATAAGGTTTTATTATGAGTGTCAACGATTATTTAAAGATAAATAAAGAATCCTGGAATAAAAGAGCGGAAATTCATATCAATTCAGTTTTTTATGATGTTGATGGATTCAAAAAAGGGTAACTACTCAGGTAGGGTGCTTTTGAGATGAAAAAATTCGATTTTTTTGCGAGATGAAGCTAATTTTTTGAAGGCATAACTTGTCCCGCAAAAAGGCGGGAGTGGAGCTACGTCAAAAAAAATAGCTGAAATATGGCGAAAAAAGAGGCTTTTTCAATCAAAATGATTCTACCTGAGTAGTTACGAATTAAGAAAAGGAGGTCCTTTTGAAATATATTTTGACATGAATCAACCAAAAGGATTACGTGGTAGTGAAGGTTGTAAAATACTGGATTTCATACCTCAAAAAATGCTTTCCTTTAGCTGGAATGCCCCTCCGTCAATTCCTGAAATCAGAAATAAAGATTATAAAACAATGGTTTCTGTCTTTTTCAAATCGTTAAAAGATGGTAAGACAGCAATAACTTTAGTCCATCATGGATTTTTAAAAGGTGAGAAATGGATTGAATACCATAAGTATTTTGAAAAAGCCTGGGATATTGTTTTGAATAGGTTTAAAGACGTTACTTGTCAATAAATTTCAATATTTTGTATAAAAAAATGGCTTATTTAGAAAAAATTTTACACTTTTACTAAAAAAATGAAAAATATAGAATACATAGAAAAGAATACCAAATGGCAAAAAGCTATACCAGATTCAAAAAAATTGATGATATCCCTTATGGTCTGATAGCTCTATTGGTAAGAAAGGTAAAAATTGAATACCGGATCAAAGAATATGAAAAAAATATAAAATTAAAAAATCATGAAAAAACTTTATTTACTTCTCCCCATCCTATTCATTTCACTGAATTACGTATCAGCTCAATATGTTAATGGCATTCATATAAAAGATTTGCCAGTGAACTATATTGAAATAGAACTTAAAAAATTTCCAATAACATCAAAATACAAATTAAAAATCGATTACGGACAGAAAAAAGATAAAAGAATAGTAAGAACAAAAGACGGCAAACCTATGTATTTCAATTCAAAA
>Ga0256832_1003341_pt1 | contig 10908 bp, 8 predicted proteins | sample 134614metaG_FD_190534 | JGI IMG/M metagenome (GOLD analysis project Ga0256832, IMG submission 190534) | Hydrothermal vent microbial communities from Lau Basin, Pacific Ocean - 134-614 | ecosystem: Environmental > Aquatic > Marine > Hydrothermal vents | place: Pacific Ocean: Lau Basin | collected...
AAGCGGTGACCAACCCCGAAAGGACTATTTTTTCCATCAAACGTTTCATGGGAAAAAAATATTCCGAACTGAAAGAGAAAGGCGAAATTGACCGTGTGCCGTATAAAGTGGTGCAAGGACCTAATGATACGCCTCGTGTGATGATCAACGGCAAGGAATATACACCGCAAGAAATTTCGGCCATGATTTTGCAAAAACTCAAAAAATCGGCCGAAGATTATTTGGGCCATGAAGTGAAAGAAGCGGTTATTACGGTTCCGGCCTATTTTGACGACGCACAACGTAAAGCCACCAAAGAAGCAGGCGAAATTGCCGGATTGAAAGTAAGGCGAATCATCAACGAACCTACGGCTGCCGCATTGGCATATGGTTTTGACAAAGCGCAAGGCGAAAAGAAAATTGCCGTATATGACTTGGGTGGTGGAACTTTTGATATCTCCATTTTGGATATTGGTGACGGTGTGACCGAAGTATTGTCAACGGCAGGTGACACACACCTTGGCGGTGATGATTTTGACCAAAGAATCATAGACTGGCTGGCCGATGAATTCCAAAAAGAACATGGAATAGATTTGCGTAAAGATCCGATTGCGTTGCAACGTTTGCGTGAAGCCGCCGAGAAAGCTAAAATTGAATTGTCTTCTTCCAGTGAAACCGAAATCAATTTGCCTTATATCACGGCAACCGAAAGCGGACCTAAACACTTGGTGAAAAAAATCACCCGTTCGCAGTTTGAAAAACTCACCGACGATTTGGTGAAGAAAACCATGGAACCGGTCAAAGAAGCTTTGGAAAAAGCCGGACTGAAACCATCGGACATTGACGAAGTGATTTTGGTGGGAGGTTCCACACGTATACCCAAAGTGCAAGAAGAAGTTGAGAAATTCTTCGGCAAGAAACCGGCTAAAAACGTCAACCCTGATGAAGTGGTTGCCATAGGAGCCGCTATTCAAGGAGCCGTGTTGAGCGGTGATGTAAAAGATGTGTTGTTGCTGGATGTGACACCGCTTTCCTTGGGTATTGAAACCATGGGTGGCGTATTCACCAAATTGATTGAAGCCGGAACAACCATTCCTACCAAAAAATCGCAAATATTCACCACGGCCACCGATAATCAGGAAAGTGTTGAAATTCATGTGCTGCAAGGAGAAAGACCTTTGGCCAAAGACAACAAAACCATCGGTAGATTCCATTTGGACGGAATTCCACCCGCAAGAAGAGGTGAGCCGCAAATTGAAGTAACCTTTGACATTGATGCCGACGGTATTATCCACGTAACGGCAATGGACAAAAAAACCGGCAAGAAAAAAGATATCCGTATTGAGGCTTCTTCAGGATTGACACCCGAAGAAATTGAAAGGATGAAAAAAGAAGCTCAAGAAAATGCCGAAAGAGATAGAATAGAAAAAGAAAGAGTGGAAAAACTCAACAAAGCCGATGCAACCGCTTTCCAACTTGAAAAACTGTTAGAAGAACATAAAGACAAATTGACGGATGCAACCAAATCGGCTATTGAAGATGTGGTTAAGGAACTTAAAGAAGCCTTTGATAAACGCGATGCTGACAAAGCCGATGCAGCAGTGAAAAAAGCCGAAGATGTTTTGAAACAAATTCAAACGGACATTGCTAATGCCGCTCAAGCACAAGGCACACAAACTACGGGTGAAGCGCAAGGCGGTCAAAGTTCTGCATCGGGAAGTGGAGGAGATGACGTGGAAGATGTGGATTATGAAGAAGTGAAGTAATCATAGCATAGCAATATAATTGAAAGGCGATACAATTCTTTGTGTCGCCTTTTTTATTTTTTTATTAAATTGATGACTCGTATTAAGGGATGAAAATTGCATTTATCATACCGGTATATCAACGGGAGGAAGAACTCCGTGAATTGTTGGAGAGTTTTTCATATCTTTTTGTGCCTAAAGACTTGGATTGGGAAATAGTCATTGTGGATGACGGATCCGATCCGCCTTTGGAAAAAACGGTTCAAAATTTCAAATTGCCCATACGATATTTTCATATTCCTAATTCCGGACCAGGATATGCCCGTAACTTCGGAATGAAACAAAGTGATGCGGATTATTTTGTGATTTTGGATTCGGATGTATTACTGCCGGAGGATTATTTGTTGAACTTAAAAAAATATCTAAATCAATACCCTGAAATGGATATGTTCGGCGGACCGGATGATGCAACCGAATCATTTACCCCTTTTCAAAAAGCCGTGAATTTGATTTTAACTTCACCGTTCACTACTGGGGGTATACGTGGCAACAGGAAAAGCATTTCAAAATATGTTCCACGGTCTTTTAATATGGTAGTGAAAGGAGAAGTTTTTTTTCAAACAGGTGGATTTGGAAATATCCATCCGGGTGAAGATCCCGAGTGGGTTTATCAAGCTTGGCGAAAAGGATTCAAATCAACATTTCTACCAGATTTAAAAGTGTTTCATAAGCGCAGGCAAAACATTCAGCAATTTGTCAAACAAATGTTTAAGTTCGGTATGGCCAGAGCATATTTGAATAGTAAATATCCGGAGACACTCTCGCCGGTTTATTTTTTCCCTTTGTTTTTTGTAATATTTTTTTGGGTTACGATTTATTTTACCATCAAAGGTAACGTCATTTTTCTGTATATTTTAACTTTTTATTTGCTATTATTTAGCATAGATTCTTTGATAAAAGGCTATTCACTTCAAACCATTGTGCTAGGAATCATTTTATTTTTATTGCAAATGCATAGTTACACTTTGGGTTTTCTTTTAGGAACATTTAACAATTTTTTAACTCTTCTCGGTTTTCATGAAGAAAAAGTTTTTAAACCAATATACATGAAATCTAAATATGAAAAACAAGCCTAAAATAATATGTATTACAGGTGGTATAGGAGCAGGAAAGTCAACTATTGCCCGGTTGTTTAACAAATATTTCGGGGTTCCGGTTTACAATGCTGATGAAGAGGCTAAAAATATTATGTATCAACCGGATGTTAAAGAAAAGTTAACAAGTATTTTCGGAAAAGAAGCATATCATGGCAACAGCTTAAATACAAAATACATAGCGGATATAGTTTTCAATGATAAAGAAATGTTAAAAAAACTTGAAAAAGTGGTACATCCCCGGGTGGAAAAACATTTCAAATTATGGTATAAGAAACAAATGTCGCCCTATGTGATATTGGAAAATGCTATTTTGTTTAAAAGTAAGATGGATGGGTTATGTGATAAAATCATTTGGATTGAAGCGCCGGAGGAGTTGAGAATAAAACGTGTTATGGCCCGTAATAACTTAAGCAGAGAAAAAATAAAAGAAAGAATAAAAAACCAACCGGATAAAAATTTATACCAAGAAAAGGTTGATTATTTGATTGTGAATGATGATTCTATAGAAAAAATGTTAAATGAAATAACCACCTTACATAATTTGTTTACAAAATAAAAATCTTTAATTAATTTCCGTTCTATCATTATTTTGTTCTCTATTTTTTAAGATATAAAAGGAAAATATATTTTCCTTTTCTTGTGTTATAACAAATTTTAACTTAATTTTGTATTACAAAATGAAAAATAGATTTACATATATCATTCTTTTTCTTCTCGTTTCCTTGGGAGGAGTCGTGGTATATTATATTCAAAAAGAAAAAAATATAGCCGTTGAATTGAACAAACTTAAAATAGCAAATGCGCTGAAGAGTTTGGAATATAAAATAATCTTGGATGACCTTAAATTTTTGATTAACAATAATGTATTAAAAGATCTTCCGGATCAAACTAAGGAGTATATTTTGTCTAATACGGCCGATTTTTCAAGTCAAAAAGAATACTATTTGCTCAGAAATCAGCAAAACTATAATGTTACAAAGCAAGAACTTTTGAATTTGTATTGGGCTAATTCCGAGATAGTGAATAAAATTCCTCTTGAAAACCGGTTAGATTATCATAGGTTGAAATTAATGGTGGATGATGCACTTGAAAAACAAAATATTTCAATTCCTTTCAAAATTGCCGTTACAAATAATAATTATATCACCAAATTGAGTGACCCTTATTTTAATGACTTGCACGCTTATGAAATTGTTTCTTATCCTTTATTCAACCATGTTTCACATGCAGACAATTTTGATTTGATTGTAGGCGTTGAAAAAAATAAACTTATCGGTGGATTTAACTTTATTCAAATCATTGCTGTTCTGCTGGCTTTGATTCTATTTTCATTATATCTCCATGTGGCTTCTCAATATACCAAGCTGGTTAAGGTTTCCGATATAAAAAATGATTTCATCAATAATATAACACATGAATTTAAAACGCCTGTTGCATCCATTAAATTAGCTTCGGATTTTCTCAGCATTCCTTCGGTTCAAACCAAACCCAACCAACTTATGCATTATGTAAATATTATTAAACAAGAAAATACACGTTTGCTCAATCAAATTGAAAAATTATTGACGCTTTCCAAAATGGAGCAAAACAGTATTCTTTTCAACATGGAAGAAGTAGATATGCATGCTATCATTGCGGATTCAATAAAGCAACTTGAAATCCTGTTCCAGGAAAAAAATGCAAAGGTTATAACCCGGCTACATGCTCAAAATGCAAAGATAAAGGGCGATGCCTTCTATCTTCAAAACCTTTTTATAAACCTGTTGGATAATGCCTTGAAATATTCGGATAAAACACCACTGATTGAAATTATTTCATACAACAATGAAAACAAAGAACTTGTCATTGAATTTAAGGATAATGGTATAGGTATGGATGCCAAAGTGAAAAAACATATTTTTGACAAGTTCTATAGACGCCCCACCGGAGATATCCACAATATAAGAGGGCATGGGATAGGCTTGACATTTGTCAAACAAATTATTGATAAACACAAAGCCAAAATCTATGTGGACAGTAAACCCGGAAAGGGAACAACATTTACCATTTATTTTAAAACAGTGAATCCTAATTATAAAACATTAAAAACCTAAAGTTATGAGTAAACAAAGATTATTATTAGTAGAAGACGACCCTAATTTCGGGCCGATGTTAAGAGACTTTCTTAAACTTAATGAATTTGAAACGGAGTTGGCCACCAATGGGATTGAAGGCTTGGAGAAATTCAAAGCCGGACGTTTTGATTTGGTTTTGGTTGACGTGATGATGCCTTTCAAAGACGGATTTACGTTGGCTCAAGAAATCAGACGAAGAAACAAAGAAATTCCCATTATTTTCATCACGGCCAGAACCATGAAAGAAGATGTGGTGAGAGGTTATCAAAGCGGAGCGGATGATTATATCACCAAACCTTTCGATTCCGAAGTACTTCTCTACAAAATCAAATCCCTACTTTCACGCTCAGTCAAAAAAGAAGAGCCCAAAGTAGAAAGACAACAATTCCAAATAGGGGATTTCTTCTTTGATTCCAAACTTAGGATTTTGAAATATAAGGACGAAGACCCTGTCAAATTATCGCCCAAAGAAGCCAAACTTCTTCGGTTGTTGGCTGAATACAAAAATGATTTGCTCCGTAGAGAAGAAGCCTTGCGAAAAATTTGGTTTGATGATAATTATTTCACCTCCAGAAGTATGGATGTTTACATAGCCAAACTTCGAAAACACCTGCAAAAAGACCCCAATGTGGCCATTGTAAACATTCACGGAGAAGGTTTCAGGTTGGTTGATAAAAAAGATCAACAGTAGTTGAACTCCTGATTAATATGGAAGGAGCAATCAACCAATTATTCTATTCTCATGAAATAAGAGGGAATATAGTTTTTTTTGATTTATTTGAAACCGGGCATATAGCCAAAGTATTGAGAAAAAAAAACGGAGATTTGATTTGGGTAACCAATGGGGAAGGTGGATTGTTTAAAGTCAAAATAAGCATATCCGGTTCCAAAGAAATAACGGGTGAAATTTTGGATGCACAATACTTCCCATTGCCGGAGAAAAAACTACATCTATTTATTGCTCCGCCCAAATCTTCAGACCGTTTTGAGTGGTTTCTTGAAAAAGCAACCGAATTGGGTGCATATCGTATTGTGCCTTTTTTTTCATTACATTCGGTTCGAAAAAAACTCAAAACAGAACGCTATGAGAAGATTTTGGTTTCAGCCATGAAACAATCGCTCCGGTTATTTAAACCCAAATTGGTATCACCGGTGGATTTAAAAGATATTCCCATTCATATTGAAGGAAAAGCATTTATAGCTTTATGTGATGCGGATTCCACTTATCTTTCCGAGTATATCAAATCCCGAGAGGCAAGTATTGTTATAGGTCCTGAGGGTGGATTTTCTTTGGAAGAATTTGAATTTTTTAAAAAACACGGCTTTAAACCGGTTCAATTGGCCCAACAGCGATTGCGAACCGAAACAGCAGGTATAACAGCAGTTTGTAAGTTTTTCAACTGAAAATAACTTTGATATGATAAAAAAAATAATACGATTTGTTTTTTGGACCGCTTTGCTATTATTTGCTATTTGGTGGTATATGAAATGAATGCGGAGAGGGGGGGATTCGAACCCCCGGTCCGCTTGCACGGACAACGGTTTTCAAGACCGCCGCATTCAACCGCTCTGCCACCTCTCCAGAGAGCCTTGCAAAAATAAGTAAATATCCTGTATTTTTCAAGTGGAAAATAGTTTACTTCCTAAACATGGAAGAAACTCTTTCGGCTTTTTTTCCTTCGGAATAATCATAAAAACCTTCTCCCGATTTTACACCCAATTTACCCGCTTCAACCATATTAACTAACAAAGGATTAGGGGCATATTTGGGATTTTTAAAACCGTCATACATTACATTCAGAATGGCCAAAACCACATCCAAGCCGATAAAATCTGCCAGTTGTAGCGGGCCCATCGGATGATTGGCACCCAATTTCATCACCGTGTCTATTTCTTTTACGCCGGCCACACCCGTGTAAACCGCTTCAATGGCCTCATTGATCATGGGCATCAAAATACGGTTGGCAACAAAACCGGGATAATCATTTACCTCCACCGGAACCTTGGACAATTTTTTGGAAAGATATAAAACCGTTTGAACCGTATCCTCAGAAGTAGAATACCCTTTTATCACTTCAACCAGTTTCATCACGGGAACGGGATTCATAAAGTGCATACCAATCACTTTCTCAGGCCTTTGGGTTTGAGCGGCAATACGGGTGATGGAAATACTGGATGTGTTAGTGGCTAAAATAACATGCCCGGGTGTCCATTCATCCATGTTTCTAAAAAGTTTGAACTTGATTTCGGGGTTTTCCGTGGCGGCTTCCACCACAAAATCCACACCTTCCAAACCCTCACGCAGATTATCAAAAGTATGAATATTATGTATGGTTTTTTCTTTAACTTCCTCATCAATCACTTCTTTCTTTAATAGTCTCATCAAATTTTTTTGGATGGTTTCCATGGCTCGCTCAAGGGCACTTTTGGATACATCAATCAAGCTGACTTCATAACCGTTTTGTGCAAAAACATGTGCAATACCGTTGCCCATGGTGCCGGCACCTACTACGGCAATTTTTTTAATATTATCTGGGTTCATATCTTATTGAATTTTATGTTGATCAAAGTTAATCAAAACAGCTCAAAAAATAGCTGATAAAATGCAATAAAAAAATCCCGCCGGGTTTTGGGCGGGATATGATGTTTTTTGATTGACCGGATGATTTATTCCGCAGGCGGAATTCTCAAAACCTGTCCGGGATAAATCAGATCAGGGTCTTTGAGCATAGGTTTGTTAGCTTCAAAAATCAACATGTATTTGTTGGGGTCGCCATAAAATTCTTTGGCGATTTTACTCAAGTAATCTCCTTTTTTAACCGTGTAGAATTGTGCTTCGGGTGCGGGTTCGGGTACATTTAACCTGTCGTCCACCTCGGCAATACCTTCGGTGTTTCCAACAACCAAAATAACCTTTTCACGTGTTTCTTGATCAGGCACATCTCCAAATACCAATGCTTTGTCTTCTACAATGACAATGTTCAAATTTTCTACAGGCAATCCCAAACTCAAAACCGTTTCTTTGAGTTTTTGTGCTTTTTCAAAATTGAGTTCTTCAGGTGATTTACCTTCTTCTTTACCGAAGAGCTTCGCTCCGGCATCTTTGATAAAACTAAATATTCCCATAATTATGATTTTTATGATTTACATGCAAGTTAATAAAAATTAACGAAGTCGGTTTTTTATTTTTTTGAATTTGGAAACCGCTTTGCTTTTGGGCCAAATATTATTTTGTGTATTGATATCTGCGGTCAATTCTTCAGGATCTAATTCCACCTTAACTATTTTTTTATCCGTAGCCAAAAGTTTTTTAATCTCGTTTCCAAAACGCCATATTTCCGCCGGATAAATTTTGGTTTCCGACGTATTGTCTTCATAGGTGATTTTCAAAACAATAGGCATCACCAATTCACCGTTTTGTCGGATGGTTACTTGATAAAAATATTTGGCGCGTTTCAAGTCGGTCCATTCCTCAATCTGATATTTTTGTTTCAACAAATGTTGCAAGTCCTGCATCTCCGCCAACCAATCGGATTGTTTTTTCATGGAAGGATCAAAATCCGGACTGTCTTCGGAGATCAAGGAAACAAAGGGAGGCAAATCTTCCACTTTGACGCCGTAGCGTTTGGCCATGTTTTTAATACGTTGCGTGGGTTTATTGGTAATGTAAAATCTTTTCACATCCACAATTTCCATATCGTTTACAGCTGTGGTGAACCACCAACCGCGCCAAAACCAATCTAAATCCACCCCACTGGCATCTTCCATGGTCCTGAAGAAATCGGCAGGGGAGGGGTGTTTGAATTTCCAACGGTTGGCATAAGTTTTCAAAGCAAAATCAAAAAGTTCATGACCCAAAACCAATTCCCTTAAAATATATAGGCCTGCGGCGGGTTTCACATAGGCTGTGGCACTCCGGTTATACATTTCATCCGAAGCGGTCATGATGGGACGCATCTTGGATTGATCGCCTTGCAGAAAAGGAACAATGTTTTTAGGGAAAGCCCTTGAAGGAAATCCTTTTTCCCATCGTTGTTCGGTGAGCAATTGAACAAAGGTATTCAAACCTTCGTCCATCCACATCCATTGTCTTTCGTCCGAATTGACAATCATGGGAAACCAGTTGTGACCCACTTCATGAATAATCACCCCAATCATACCGTATTTGGTTCGTTCACTGTATTTTCCGTTTTTGTCGGGCCGGCCGAAATTCCAGCAAATCATCGGATATTCCATGCCTTGCCTGAAAGCATTCACCGAGATGGCCTTGTGATAGGGATAATCAAAAAGAATATCCGAATAAGATTTCAAAGTATGCGCCACCACGCGGGTAGAATATTCTTCCCACAACGGATTTCCTTCGGGTGGATACATGGAAACGGCCATCACTCTCCGGTCACCGATTTTCACCGCCATGGCGTCATAAATAAATCTACGGGAAGCGGCAAATGCAAAATCCCGCACATCTTTGGCAACAAACTTCCAGGTTTTGGTTTTGACTCGTTCCGGATTTTGAATTTTTTTCTTTACATCCTCTTCTGAAATCACAATCACCGGTTTGTCATAACTTTCCGTAGCCTTGATCCAATTTTTATAAAACTTTCCAAGCACTTCCGACCGGTTGATCAAATGACCCGTTCCGTCCAAAACAAAATCCGCCGGGGCCGTGATGTTTACTTCATATTTCCCGAAAGGTAATGCAAACTCTCCGGTGCCGATAAATTGTTTGGTTTGCCACCCTTCTACATCACCAAAATAAGCCACGCGTGGAAAAAACTGGGCAATAATATATTCTCTTTCACCGTCTTCAAATTCTTCATAACCCGAGCGTGCCCAATCTTCGGTGAAATTGTTGATGTTATAGCGCCATTTGATATAAATTTTTGTTTTTTCGCCCGGGAGCAAAGCTTGTGGCAAATCCACCCGCATCACCGTGTGGTTGATAACATAATGTAAAGGATTTCCTTTTTCATCCGTCACTTTTTCTATTTGATATCCGCCTACATAGCCTGCTTCCGTAAATTTGGAGACAAACTTTCCGGGGCGGAGCATCACATTGTCTCCATCAGAAGAAACCTTTTCCGAGAACGAATCGGGAGCACGCCGGTTTTGGTCCAATTGAAACCAAATGTATGCAAGCGTTCCGGGGGAATTATTGGTATAAGTCACCGTTTCCTCACCCAATAAAACCGGTTGTTTCGGATCATCCACCAGCTTGATTTTCATTTTATAATCCGCCGTATTTTGATAATATTCCGGTCCTGGCTTTCCGTCGGCCGTACGATAAACATTGGGCGTAGGAAGTAAATCATACATTTGACGGAATTTGCTGGTATTATCATGACCCTTGGGAACTTTAACTTCTTGGGCATTATGAAAACTCAGAAAAAACAACAGAAATAAAACCGCTATTCTTTTCATGGGTGCATTTTTTGTTTCCGTAAATCTACATCTAAAAATTGTTTTTTAAAAATAAAACCCGCTGATTTTGTTTTTTTCATTTGGGCGCCTTATGGCGTGCTCCGTTTAAATCTTTTTCGGCTCAAGCCGTTTTTGTATAGTGGTTTGCGGGGTCTCACCACCTTCGTGTTGAGCCTCCTCAACCACACAAAAACTCGCTTTCGCTTTCAAAAGGATAACACTGCGCCCGCCGGCGCGGAGATTCCTCGTCGCTTCGCTCACTCGGAATTACAAAGTGCTACTGATTTTATTGTAGGAGAGTGTGTCATTTCGTGGGAGCGAGCCGCAGGCGAGCGACGAGAAATCTCAAACAAATTTGACAAAAGAATGAGATTCCTCGTCGCTCCGGCATGCGCCGGAACTCGCTCGGAATGACAGTGCGCTACTGATTTTATTGATATTTTCTTTGTCATTTCGAAAGCGTTGCGAAGCAACGACTGAGAAATCTCATGC
>Ga0256832_1003342_pt1 | contig 10908 bp, 5 predicted proteins | sample 134614metaG_FD_190534 | JGI IMG/M metagenome (GOLD analysis project Ga0256832, IMG submission 190534) | Hydrothermal vent microbial communities from Lau Basin, Pacific Ocean - 134-614 | ecosystem: Environmental > Aquatic > Marine > Hydrothermal vents | place: Pacific Ocean: Lau Basin | collected...
TTGGGGATGAGCATCGAATGCAACGGACGCGACGTCATCCAGATGCACCAGGTAGTTCAATTCCACCGTGATGACATCTTCCTGGCGAGCCAGTGCGTTCATGGCTTCTACCGGCGTTTTATCTGCCGCGACCGGAATCTGATACCAGTCGTCGAAGAGATGGCGGGCGCCGGGCGTTTTGGTCAGCGGGAAATCCGCACCCGGGGCCAGCTTGACCAGCACCGAATGGGGATCGTGCGGGCGTTGCGCCTGGTTGGCGTAGCCAAGTTTGGAGGATCGGGCCTGGGGGTGTAAAGTGGCTGCGACCGTCAGCACCATGGCGATGATGGCAGCGCCGATCATGAATCTGGTGAAAATATTTTTCATGGGTATCATCTCCATTTGTGAGATACGTTAATGATAACGGATGTGCACCAAAAGAAAAAGCCGGAGGGCGCGGGCCTCTCCGGCTTGGGAGAATCGTTGATGAGGGTTATTTGGTGATGGGCAGGAAGATGCGCAGCGCCCGGATGTTGATCTTGCCGTCGGAGATGGTGACGGGAATATCCTGGCCGTTGGTGTTGGTGAAGGTGGAGGCGGTGGCGGTGAGTTGGCTGCTATCGCCCGGTTCGCCGATGGCCCGGAAGGTGACGTTTGCCAGCGTCATGGCGCCACTGACGCCGCCTGCTGAGGCCAGGGTGAATTTGACTGCATCGTTGGCGAAGTCGGGATTACAGATCGCTCCGTTGAATTTGCCATCAGGATCGGCCTGGCAAGCTGTGGGCTCCAGCATGGCAGGATCAAAGTGCAGCTCAATCGTGCCAGCTCCCACAGCCGTATCCACGACATCAGCCGTGATAGGGATTGTCACCAGCCCGTTTTTTGTCGTCTCAGCCTGGCCCACCATGATGTCGGCAGTCTGAAGCTCTTTGAGCGGCGTTATTGCCAGCGCGGCGGTTGCAGGGCAAAAGGCGTTGGAGATGCCCACCTCGCACTGCATGATGAACAGGGCGTCGATGCTGTTGCATTGATTGTCGTTGTTCACATCACAGGCAGTTTCGTAGAGATAGCCATCAGGAGGCGGGCACTGCTGGCTGGCCCCGATCAGGCCCACATCATATTGCAGGATAAACATTGCGTCGATGGCGTTGACCTGACCGTCACAGTTCACATCTCCTCGATTGACGTCCAGGGCGACCGAACCGTCATCCGCGCCCGCATTGACGATGGGGATGCCTCCTGGATCTGTGAGCGTTTGAATAGTTAGCGTGACCGCAGTGGACGTCCCGGCTGCGCCGTTGCCGATAAAGCCAATATCCGCCAGGGAGTGAGCGCCGGATACGCCTCCCGTGCTGAGGAGTGTGAGTCGGACAACGCCCGGAGCGTAGCTGTCATTGCATAGCTTGGAGTCGAATAGTCCGTCGGGGTCGGGATCGCAGCCGGTGGGGGTGATGATGGTGGAATCGAAGTTTACATCCAGGGTCAGAGCGCCGATGCCCGGGGCAGGGAAGTAATCCATGGTGATGGGCATGGTGAAGGGAACGCCGGGCGCAGTGGTGATGTCATCCGCTGCAATCACGGGCGCTGGCGTGATACTGGCGCTGTCCTCGTTATTGGCGGGGTCGCTGTCCTTTTCATTGACGCCGGTCACTTTGGCCACGTTCGTATAATCGCCCAGGGCGTTGACAGTGGCGGTGATGTGCAGGGTGGCCGAGGCGCCCATGGCCACGTCTCCGACATTCCAGACGCCGGTGTTGCTGGCGTAATCGTTTCCACCGTCATCGCTGACGTAAGAGTAGCCATCGGGAAGTTTGTCGGTCACCTCAACGCCCGTGGCGTCACTGGGGCCGGCGTTAGTGACGGTGATGGCGAAGGTGACGTTGTCACCCACATGCGGTGAGACGTTATCCACCGTCTTTGTCAGACTGAGATCAACGATCGGCATGGGCGTGGTTGTAACGCTGGCCTCGTCATTTGAGGGAACGCTGTCGGTTTCTGTGACATTGCTCACGTTGGCCACATTCGTGTAATCGCCCGAGACGTTCACGGTGGCGGTGATGTGCAGGGTGGCCGAGGCGCCCATGGCCAGATTTCCGACAGTCCAGACGCCTGAGGTCTGGTTGTAATCTCCAGAGGCGTCATCGCCGACGTAAGTGTAGCCATTGGGGAGCTGATCGGTCACCTCAACGCCCGTGGCGTCACTGGGTCCGGCGTTGCTCACAGTGACGGAGAAAACGACATTGCTTCCCACATCGGGGGTGGCGTTGTCCACCGTCTTTGTCAGGCTGAGATCAACGATCGGCGTGGGCGTGGTCGCGACGCTGGCCTCGTTGTTGGTGAGATTACTATCCATCTCATTGAAGGCTGTCACCTTGGCTGTGTTCGTATACTCGCCGCCGGCCTGCACTGTGGCGGTAATTTGCAAGGTGGCGGCGCCGCCATTGGCCAGGTTGCCGATGTTCCAGACGCCGGAGGCGTGGTCATAATTGCCGCCGCCATCATCGCCGACGTACGCATAACCCGTTGGCAGTTTGTCCGTCACCTGTACGCCCGTGGCGGGATTGGGGCCGGCATTGCTTGCAGTGATGGTGAATGTGACGTTGCTTCCCACATCGGGAGTGGCGTTATCCACCTCTTTCGTCACGCTCAAATCGACAGGCACGGCCGGTGTGACGGAAGCGCTGTCCCGGTTATTGCCGGGATCGCTATCCGTTTCATTGGAGGCGGTGACTTCTGCCACATTCATGTAATCGCCCGTGAGGTTCACGGTGGCGGTGATGTGCAGGGTGGCGGTGGCGCCCATGGCTACGTTGCCGATATCCCACAAGCCTGTGTTGCTGGCATAGCTCCCTCCGCTGTCATCGCTGACATAGGTGTAGCCCGAGGGCAACTGATCGGTCACCTGCACACCCGTAGCGTCGTCGGGCCCGGCGTTGGTCAAGGTAATGGCAAAGGTGACGTTATCGCCTACCAATGGTGTGGCGTCATTCACCGTTTTCCCAAGACTCAGATCAATGCTTGGCGGTGGGGCGTAAGTGTAGGCCAACACCCGCACCCTGTCCAGATACATCCATGTGAGCTTACCTGCGCTGCTATTGTTCTGCACCGCAAAATTGAAGCGCATGGTGTGACCTTTGAATGCGTCATCCAGCTTATAGGTCACATGCTTCCAGATGCAATCATTTTCCAGCGTGTGCATGTAGATTACGTCTCGGGTGCGATGATCGGGATCCTCGGTGGGATCATAAACCCGGAAACGCTGCCAATCGTCATTGTTCACCGAAGGGTTCTCTTTGGGGGTTTCGTCGGTGCAGGGCATGTACCAATAATCGACGAAGACGTCATCCACATCCGCGGGGATGGCCACATCCTGGTAGATTCGGCTCTTCTTGCGGTACTCGGGCATCTCGATGCCAGTGGCAGAGCTTTCAGGCGGATTCATGCCAAAGTACATGGAACGAGCGCCTGTCAGCGCCTCATCGGTGGTGTAAACAGGATAGGGCGCGCCTTCGGCGTTGGTCATGATCCAGGCGTCGTCCGTTTCGAAATCACCATTGAGGATGATGTCGTTGCATGCAGCGCCCGAGAGCTGGCAGAATGCGTCGTCGATTTGCAGAACGCCGTGGCCGTAGGTGTTGTCAAAGCCCGGTGCGCCTCGATCCAGGGCGCTGGCTTCTAGAGCGGTGCGGATTTGGGCGGCGGTGGCAGTGGGGTAAGCCGCCCGCAGCATGGCGGCGGCGCCTGCCACATGCGGCGCGGCCATGGACGTGCCCTGATAGAAGTAGATATACCAGTCGTCATCGCCGGGGTGGCGGGTTTCCTGCTCGATGCCGTCGGGCCATCCGTCTCCATTGAGATCAGCATTCAGGTCGCCTCCGGGCGCTGCCAGACTCAGGCCCGGGCCGTAGTTGGAATAGGGCGCCAGGTTCAGGGCGGCGTCCAGGGCGCTTATGCCCATGACGTCAGGGTGACTGGCCGGATGGGAGATGTTGGAGTTGGTTTCATTGCCGGCCGCAGCGACCATCAACACGTCTGCATCCGCAGCATGGGTGATAGCGTCGTCCATGATCGAGCTGGCATCGCCGCCTAGCGACATATTGATGACCTTCGCGCCGTGATCGGCTGCCCAAATAATGCCCTGGGCAACATCGCTATCGCTTCCCGCCCCCTGGTCATTGAGAATTTTCACGGGCATTATTTTGGCATTATAGGCCAATCCCGCCACGCCATAAGCGTTATCGGTGCACTGAGCGATAGTGCCGGTGACATGCGTGCCATGGCCATTGCCGTCGAGAGCGGTTCCCGTTGTGACGGTGTCACTGATGATTGTTACAGCATCGACGAATGTGCGACAGGCCAGATCGGGGCCGGGATTGACGCCCGTGTCGACTACTGCGACGACAACATCAGAGCCTGTCCAGCCCCGCTTCCATGCTTCAGGAGCCAAAACATCTTTGAAATTCCATTGTTCGACGAAGTAGGGATCGTTAGGCTCATAGCCCCAGGCCTGGGCGGAGATGCGGTCGGGGGCGGCTTGCGGGCGGTCGGGAATGAGTTTGACGATATAATCCAGCTCGACTTTCTCGACCTGCGGCAGTGCCGCCAGACGATTGAGCGCCTGCTGGGGGGTCTCTCCGGCCAGTACGGGCGCTTTGTACCAGTTTCCGAACAGAGGCGTAAAATCAGCATCGGGAGCAGCGCCGGGCATCAGGCGCACCAACACGTGATCTGCAACATGGGGCATTTCGGGATTGACGGCCGCCCCCATTTTGGCCTGGATATCCGCAGGAGGATCTCCGGGTGCTGCGAAAGTTACCTGTACGCCGATTCCAACCAAAAGTAGCAGCAGAATCGGGATGATCCAAAGTATGCGACGAATGCGGTGAGAAGATGTCATTTTTGCCTCCGAGAAAAGAGTGGCGGAATCATGGGAGTGTCACCTGAATGCCCAATACTGACACATGAAAACGATGTGAATTTTACGGCGCAATTGTTACCATTGCTGTTAAAGAAAGACGATGTTGAACGATAAAAGTTATGGCCTATCCTCGATTAAGTATAAAATGTCTGAAAGGATATCTCCAAATCGGTTTCAAATGGGCGTGTTTCAGATGATAACTGGCGTGGGAAAAACAGGTCTTTGGAATTCCAGGGGGGTGATTGCTTTTTATGACCTCCGGGAGGTGGACAAAAACCACCCGGCCAAGCCAAAAGTTGGCTCCACTGCAAAAAGGTTATTTCACCACAGAGACACGGAGAACACAGAGAAAATTATGGTAGTTCACAGAGAAATTCCTCTCCAAACCTCATCTTTTTCTTTCTCCGTGCACTCTGTGTCTTCGTGGTGAAGGTTTTTTCAGGAAAGCCAAAGTTACTCGTCCACCTCCCGGAGGTCGGGAGACCCCTAAATCCCTGTTGAGCCAAGAAATATCCCAAAAGAAAAAGCCGACGGACACGCTCTCGTCGGCTTTTTTGCACAAAGGCGATATGGTCCCGATGCGCCGGTTGTCAGCTAAAGAAAGTCATCAGGCGGCTGGCCAGCATGATGTCGCCCGTAACCTTGATTTTGCCGGTCATGAAGGCCTGCATGCCGTCCAGACGGCCCGCCATCATCTCCACGTAGTCGTTGGCGTCCATGGTGATGGTGAGAGTGGGGTTGTCTTCGCTCTGGCCTTCTTCCACGGTGCATTTGCCATCCGCAATGCGGGAGGTCCAGACGCTGCCACCCTCGCCTGTGAGATTGTAGACGATGGTGGCGTCAACGCCCGCGGCTTTGTCGGGATTGAAGGCCTCGGGCATGTTGGCCATGAGTTTGCGGATTTTGGCATCGGTGTCGGTGGTCATGGTTGGTTCTCCTTGTTGTGGTAATGCTGAGAAATCGGGATTCGTGGAGATTGGAAGATTGGAGATTTGTGCTTGCCAATCTCCATGACTCTCGATGAATCTTCCAATCGCTAATCTTTACTTTAGCTCACGTCGGGAGTATCCCAAAATGCGGCGGGCGACGATGAGAGTGTTGATCTGGCCCGTGCCCTCGAAGATGTCGTTGATCTTGGCGTCTCGCATCCATTTTTCCACCAGAAATTCGCGGCTGTAGCCCAGCGGGCCCAACAACTCCACACATTTTTGGGTGATGGTAGTGACAGATTTGCCCGCTTTGACCTTGCACATGCTTGCTTCCAGGCTGTTGGGTTTGCCCGCGTCCATCAGCGCTCCGGCGCGCACGGTGAGCAGCCAGGCCGCTTTCAGGTCCGCTTCCATCTGGATGAGGTCGCGCTGGATGGCGCTGAGCTTGTGGTAGGGTGCGGCCTCGGGCACAGTAATGCCCTCTTCGGCCAGCTTCTGGCGGGTGAATTCCAGCGCAGCGCGACCCACGCCCAGGGCGCTGGCCGCCACAAAAGGTCGACTGGAATCGAAGGTTTTCATCGCCCCCTTGAAGCCTTTCTCGGTTTTGGCGCCCGGTTTTTTCAGCTCGGGACTGCCCAGGATGTTGTCGTAGGGGATGCGGGCGTCTTCGAACACGATGGAGACGGTGTCGCTGGCCCGAATGCCCAATTTATGCTCCTGCTTGGTGACGGTGACGCCGGGCGCACCCGCCTCCACCACGAAGGGGCGCATACCGGCCCGCCCCAAGCTGGGATCCAGCGTGGCCCACACCACGATAAGACCGTCGCTCTCCTCCAGCGCCAGCTTGCCATTGGTGACGAAGATCTTCTCGCCGTTGAGCACCCATTCGTTGGTTTCGGGATCCAGGCGGGCGCGGGTGCGGATGGCGCTGGTGTCGGAGCCAGCCTGGGGCTCGGTCATGGCCATCGCGCCCCACTTGGGCTCGCCATGGGTGAAGCGATCCAGAAAACGCTCTTTTTGGTCGGGCGTGCCCACGGCCTGAATAGCGGCCCCTGCCAGGGCGCTGCTGGGCGTGCTCAGGTAAATGCCGGCATCGCCCCAGGACAGACTCTCGATAAGATGAATCATGCCAACCTGGGCTGTGCTTGCCTTTTTGTGGCCGTTGCCGTTACTCTTGTCGGCGCGCTTGAGCGAGTGTTTGAGATTTGCCGCCTCCATCGTTTTCATGAAGGGCCAGATGAAGTTGATATACTCCATGGGGCGCTCGTGTTCATGTTCATCGTAATAGCGCGATGACTTACGCATCACCTGCTCGGCAACCATCTGGGTGAGATTACCCTGGTTTTTGACATCTTCGGGAACTTCGAAATCGATTGGCATAAGGGCCTCCTTAGAGGAAATCAATGATTGAAGATCGATGATTAAAGTGAAGGAGCGAGGGCGCTTCTTTGATCATCGATCCATTGATCATTAGGGTGTGTACATTTTCGGTTGAAGAGCCACGACGCTGTGCTGGCCGACTGAAGTCGGACTCTTCAGGCCTGCGGCCGCACCCCCTCTTGGTCTCCCCTGCTTGCGGGGGAGATGAATGGAAGGTGATCAGATGGGGCCTGCGCCCCCTGCGTCAGCAAGGTTATTGGAGTCGGCGAAGGCCGACTTCGTGGCGCAATCTGATCAGCTTCCTTACCTCCTCCCCCGCTCCGAGACGGGCGGGGGAGGAACAAAAGGTGGGGGCTTGCGCCTAAAGTGACCGAGTTCACTCGGCTAGTGCGCCCGGCTGGCGCCAATCCATTTTAGACGCACCCTAATCATCAAACTGTGACAGCGCCTAACAACGTCGCCAGGCTGCGGGCGTTGCGCAGCCACAGCTCGACGGGATGCTCGCGGATGTAGCCATGCCCGCCCAAAACCTGCACCGCGCCGTCGGTCACCTTCAGGGAAACGTCGGTGGCGTAGCGGGCGGCGAGATAAGCGTCGTGGGTGGCGTTCTGGCCCTTGTCCAGCTTCCAGGCCGCCTCCCACACCATCAGGCGGGTGGCGTCGATGTCGATGGCCATTTCGGCCAGCATGAAGGCGATGGACTGACGGTGGGCGATGGGTTCGCCGAAGGCGACGCGCTCTTTGGCGTAGTCTCGGGCGTATTCGTACGCGGCCCGGGCCAGGCCCACGCCCAGGGCGCTGAGGGCGATGCGGCTGCTGTTGAGAATGCGCTGCACATCGATGCCCGCTTCACCGCCCAGGCGATTCTGAGCGGGAATCCGCACATCTTTCAGGTTCAGGCGGTAAGTTTTTAGCGCATTGAAGCCCATCCACTTCTCCCGTTCGCCAATGGTCAGGCCCTCGGCGGGGGCGGGAACCAGGAATGCCTGGGTGCTGTCGGCCTCCTCGTCATGGGCATAGATGAGGAAGAGCTCGGCCTCATCGGCGTTGATGACCATGGCCTTCTTGCCGTTGAGGATGTAGTCATCGCCCTGGCGGCGGGCCGTGGCCCGAAGCTGGTAGGGATCGAAGAGGATGACCGGCTCCAGGAAGGCGGAGGCGACTTGAGGCGGCTCTGCGTCGGTGAACAAAGGTAGATAGGTCTGCTTCTGCTCTTCGGTTCCGCAGAGATAGATGGGCGTGGCCACCAGGTTGGGAGCCAGCAGGGCCAGGCTGGCGGCCATGTCGCCGTAGCCCAGCTCCTCGGCGATGAGCGCGCCGTTGAGCGCTGAGTACTCGCCAAATCCGCCGTAGTCTTCGGGCAGGGATGCGGGCAACAGGCCCAGTTCCCAGCCCTGTTCGATGACCTCGGGCGGCAGTTCATGGGCCTCCTCAGCCTCGCGGTAGATTTTGCGTAACGTGCGTTCGGAATAGCGATGCACCATGTCGGTGAGCATGCGCTGTTCGTCGGTTAAATCGAAGGTGTACATAAGAGACCCTCCAGGGAATTGTCAATAGCTAATTGTCAATAGCTAAGGGAAGTTAATGATCAATGAATAATGATTAAAGAAATCGATGCAAACATTTCCGATTGACGAAGATTTAACTTTAATCTTTAATCTTTAATCATTGATCTTCCACCATCCAGCTATTGATAATTCTCAAAGATGCCCGCTGCGCCCATGCCGCCGCCGATGCACATGGTGACCATGCCATAGCGGCCGCCGCGACGGCCCATCTCGTAGAGGAGTTGCGTGGTCAGCTTTGCGCCCGTCGCGCCCAGGGGGTGGCCCAGGGCGATGGCGCCGCCATTGACGTTGGTGATCTCCTCGTTCAGGCCCAGGGTGCGGATGACGGCCAGGCTTTGGGAGGCGAAGGCTTCGTTCAGCTCGATGAGGTCGATGTCGTCCAGGCTGAGGCCCGTGACTTTGAGCGCTTTGGGGATGGCCGCGATAGGCCCGATGCCCATCACCTCGGGATCGACGCCGCCCACCGCGAAGCCCACGAACCGGGCCAGGGGCTTGAGTCCCAGCTCGCCCGCGCGCTGGCGAGACATGACCATGACCGCGGCGGCGCCGTCGCTGGTCTGGCTGCTGTTGCCGGCAGTGACCGTGCCTTTGACTTTGAAGACGGGGCGCAGACGGGCCAATGCCTTGAGATTGGTGTCGTAGCGGACGCCTTCATCCACCTCGAACAGTTTCTCTGTTTCATGCACGACGCCGTACTCATCCACCCATTTTTCTTTGACGGGCACAGAGACGGTTTCGGCCTCGAATTTGCCGCCGGTGATAGCGGCTGCGGCCCGCTGGTGCGAGCGCAGAGCAAAGGCGTCTTGGTCTTCGCGGCTGATGCTGAACTGTTCGGCCACCCGTTCGGCGGTCAGGCCCATGCCCATGTAGACGCCGGGATGATTGGCGGCCAGCTCGGGATAGGTCTCGAACACGAGACCGCCCATGGGCACGGCGCTCATGCTCTCGATGCCGCCTGCCACGATGATTTCGTCATACCCAGCCATGATGCGCTGCGCGGCCAGGGCGATGGTTTGCAGGCCGGAGGAGCAGAAGCGGTTGACGGTCATGCCGGTGACGGTGTTGGGCCAGCCAGCGGCGTGCACCACGATGCGACCCAGGTTCATGCCTTGTTTGCCTTCGGGAAAGGCGCAGCCGATGATCACATCCTCGATCATCTCGGGGGTGACGCCGGGCGTGCGGGTGAGCAGCTCCTGCAGAACGGTTTTGCCCAGCGTTTCCGGGCGAGTATTGCGCAGCGTGCCTTTGGGCGCTTTGCCCACCGGGGTGCGTACAGCAGCTACGATTACAGCTTCGTGTGTCATATCGAGAACTCCTTGTGAGGGGAGAAAAAATTCAAAAATGAATGATTAAAGATTGATGATTAAAGACAGGGAAACATACTTTGCCTTCTTTCAATCATAACTGCTCAGGCATCTTGCCATTCTTTGCCACGAAGTCCCGAAGCAGTTACCCTTTAATCATTGATCATTAATCATTAATTGCGGAGCGGTTTTCCCGTCTGCAGCATATGCCACATTCGGGCCTGGCTCAGAGGCTCGCCCGCCAGGGAGAGGAAGGCTTCGCGCTCGAGATCGAGGATGTATTGCTCGTCCACCCACTGCGGGCGGCTGACATCGCCGCCGGTGATGACGAAGGAAAGTTTGCGGGCGATCTTGGCGTCGTGCTCGCTGATGTAGCCCGCTTCCTTCTGCATCTCTACAAAAACATCGAGCACCGCGTACATGTCTCGGCCCGTGGCGTAGCAGTTCTTGGCCTCGAACACCGGGCGATAGCCCTGCTGCAACATGGCCAGCACTTCGTTTTTGGCTTCGGCGATGAGAAAATCCTTGTTCATCACAATGCGGTCGCATTTATCGAGGAAGCCGATGTCGCGGGCCTCGGCCGCGCTGGTGGAGATCTGCGCGGTGGCGATGGTCAGGGCCGCTTTTTGGACATATTTCTGCATGCCCGGATGCTCGACCTTCGCGGCCGGAGAAATAACCCGGCGCACCATCTCTTTTGTGCCGCCGCCCGCGGGGATGATGCCCACGCCCACCTCGGGCAGGCCCATGTAGGTCTCGGCTGCGGCCACGATGCGATCCGCAGCCATGGAAATCTCCGTGCCGCCGCCCAGGGTGACGCCGAAGGGCGC
>Ga0256832_1003343_pt1 | contig 10907 bp, 9 predicted proteins | sample 134614metaG_FD_190534 | JGI IMG/M metagenome (GOLD analysis project Ga0256832, IMG submission 190534) | Hydrothermal vent microbial communities from Lau Basin, Pacific Ocean - 134-614 | ecosystem: Environmental > Aquatic > Marine > Hydrothermal vents | place: Pacific Ocean: Lau Basin | collected...
GTTTTCTGCTGACCGCGGTCAGGAACTGGACCGGCGTGGACACGCCCCGGGGCACCGGGCTGATGTTCATCGTATTGCCTTGGCTGCTCGGTCGGGTGGGCTTCTTCATCCCTGGCGGGCAGGGCATCTGGATCTCGCTGCTGGGCGACAGCCTGTTCATGCTCGCGTTGATCATCGGCGTGACCCGTCCGGTCGTGCGGGTGCGCCAGTGGAAACAGCTCGGCATCATCAGCAAGTTGGTGTTGATGCTACTGGCGAATCTGGCTTTCTATGCCGGCGCGCTCGGCTATCTGGAGCCGGGCATCCAGTGGGGTTTGTTCTCCGGCCTGTATCTGGTGCTCGCGTTGATCTTCGTGATGGGCCGCCGGGTGATCCCGTTCTTCATCGAGCGCGGCGTGGACGAGGAGGTCACGATCAACAATTGGCTGTGGCTGGATATCGCCAGCCTGGTGTTGTTTCTTGCCTGGGCGGTGGTGGATGTGTTCCTGCCGGCGCAACAGACCTTGTTGGGCGTGCTGTCGTTGCTGCTCGTCGTGCTGCATGGCTGGCGGCTGCTCCACTGGCATACCCCCGGTATCTGGCGCAAGCCGCTGCTGTGGTCACTGTACCTGGGTTATGCCTGGCTGGTGATCGGCTTCCTGTTGAAGGCCGCCTCGGTGTGGCTCGGGCTGTCTCCGAATCTGGCGCTGCATGCCTTCGCGGTCGGCGGTGTCGGCCTGACGACCCTGGGCATGATGTCGCGGGTCGCGCTCGGGCATACCGGGCGCAACGTGTTCGAGCCGCCGGCGCTGCTCGGCTGGCTGTTTGCCCTCCTGCTCGTCGCGGCGGTCGTCCGGGTGCTGTTGCCGATCGTCGACCAGCCTCGCTATGCGTGGTGGATTGGTGGTTCTCAGTTGCTATGGATACTGGCTTTCGCCGGATTTTCCTTCCACTACCTGCCGGTGTTGATCAAGCCCCGGGTGGACGGGCGTCCGGGCTGAACGGTTTCTCGGTGGCGCCAGGCCATCGGGGTCGACACGGCGTTCGACAAGGCGTATCCGATAGCCGGCGATTGCGACCGGGTAGATCAGGCGGTGCAGTGGCGTGATCGCCAGCGTCAGCGGCAACAGCAGCAGGCATCCCGGCCACTGCGCTGAATCGGTGTCTCGAATCCGTTGATGCCCAGATCGTCGCTCGGTTAAGCGAGCAGCATAGAGGGATGTTCGACGGGGAGGGGTCTCTATTCTTCGCCGGAGTGGCCCGCCAGGTTTAAAGCGTGAATTGCTGGACTGCCTCGTTCAGCTCCATGGCGCTGTCGTTCAAGGTCTGGGACGACGCTTGCAACGTGGTGGCGTTGGTGCTGGAGGTCTGCGACAGTTGGGCGAGTTCGTCCAGCGCGGAGGTGATGGCGGTAACCGCCTGTTGCTGCTTGGACATCAGGTCGACGACGCCCTGCATGCTTTGTCGCAGTGATTGCGCATGCTCGCTGGATTCCCGGGAGCTGTGGCTGATGGCTTGCAGTTTGTCGATATTGCCCTGCGCGTCTTGCAACGCATGTTCCAGGGAGTTGACCGTGCTGCCGACGCCGGAGGAGATGGTTTCAGCCAGTTCGCTGATCTGATCGGTGGCCTCGCGGGTATTCGCCGCGAGGTGGCGGACCTCGTCGGCGACGACGGCGAAACCGCGCCCGTGTTCGCCCGCGCGCGCCGCCTCGATGGCCGCGTTCAGCGCGAGCAGGTTGGTCTGTTCGGAGATACTGCTTACCGTGCCGACAACATTTGTAATGGTCTCCGCCGCCTGCGCCAGTTCACGCGTCAGCGACATGGTGTGATCCATCTCGCGCTGGAAGCCGGCGAACGATTCGGTGATGGTGTTGACCTGTTCGGCCGATTCGCTCGCGGCCTCGGCGGATTGTTGGGTGATCGCGGCGGCGGCGGTCAGCTCGGTGGTGGCGTTGCCGGTGGCGGTGCTGACCACGCTGGTTTCCGTCTGAATGGCCTGCACGCTGTGGTGGATGCGCGTGGACAGATCGGTAATGCCGCTGGACATCTGGTCCAGTTGGTCGGATTCGGTGGTGATCTGCGCGGTGCGATTCCGCAGCCGCTCCACCATGTTGTGCAGGTTGGTGATGGTGGTGCTGAGTCCACTCAGCGTCTGGCCGGTTTCATCGCGGCCACCGGGTGCTATCTGGATCGCCAGATTGCCGGAGGCGAGTTCGCGGATGCCGTCCGAGATCCTTTTCAGCGGATTGGTCAGCAGGTTCGCGGCGAACCAGGCGATGACCAATCCCGCCAGCATCACGGCGGCCAGCGCGATGCCGCCGGTCAGCAGGGTCTGGCGCGTGGCGCCGACCGCGGCGGCGGTGCTGTTCGCCATTGCCTGTTCCTCGGCGTCGACCAGTTCGTTGGCCAACCGGCTGACCTTGTCGGCGTCGGCGCGCAACGCTTCGGTGGCCTCGCGCGCCTTGTCGTCCAGGTTCTTCTTGCCGAACTTGATGACCTTCAACTCGCTCGGTCGCATGCTTTCCAGAAGCTCGGCCAACTGCCTGACCTTGGGTTCGTCCGGCAGGCTGTCGGACAGGCGCTGGATGCTTTCGTCCAGCATCGATGAAGCGCGGATCGAATCGATTGCGGCCTGGCGAATGCTGGACGGCGCGTTTGCCGCGATCAATGCAGCCTTGGCCGCCGACATGCGAATAATGGATTCACGCGCGGTGGTCGCGGCGCGCAGTTTCTCCAGCGCGCCGGTGATCCTGTGCTGGGTGTCCTGGTTACGTTGATCGATCAACCAGCCGATACTGGCACTGATGAAGAGGTTCGCGAGGATAAACGAGGCGATCAGGCCGACGATCTTGGTTTTCCACGGGATATTGGCAAACAGCTGTTCGATTCGGTTCATTGGCGATGCACGGGTTATTCGTAAGTAACATCGCTAACGACAGGCGCAAGGGAATCTTTAAGATGTCTATTCTTGGGCAATCGACAGGGTTATTTCTCCGCGCCGAGGTAGCAGATCCATCCGGCATCGGCGTCGCCGCTCTCCGCCGGCACGAAAACACCGTCGGCCTCGCCGTTTTCGTCGAAGCCCTGCCAGTAGACGGTGGTTTTGCGAAAGCCGGCCTCGATCAACAGCTCGCGTATCTCGGCCAGGGTCCAGAGACGCCATGCATAGCTGAAGGCCCGCTCCAGGCGCGAGCCATCGGCAAAGGCGAAATGGATGTGACACACCAGGCTGGCGTCGATCGGGTTGTAGCTGGCCTGCTCCCAGATGTAGGTGAAATCGCCCGAGGGGGCTGCTATCTCGCGTTCCTCGACGATCTCGCGAAAGGCGTCATACCCGCCGTAGGCATCGAGGAAGAAGATGCCGTCGGCCCGCAAGGCGGCATGTACCCGCTGAAAGTAGCGCTTCAGTGTATGTCGTTGCTTGAACAGCCAATAGCTGAAGTTCATAGCCAGGATGATGTCCGCCGGGGGTGTTTTCACCGTCAGCACGTTCGCGTTCCGGAGCTCGATCCGCCGACGCGCGCCGGCGGGCAACGGGTTCAGATGCCGCTCGCGCCCCCAGGCCAGGACATCGGGATCCAGATCGACACCGATGGCGTGCCGTCGCTTGTGGCGGGCGATCCATTCGGCGCATACCAGCGCGGAGCCGCAGAAGTCCTCGCGCAACAGTCTGGCGGGCCGCTCGCGCAGGGTCTTCCAGGTGGCGTCGACGAAGTCGATTTCGGCTTCGGCGCATTGCACCGACAGCTCATAGAGTTCATGAGGATCGGCTTGCGCGGCTTGGTCGCCGGAAGGGCGGACGGAGGGTTTGTTTGGCATGTAAGACGGCTTGGAAGTCAATGGATCGTGAATTTTGCGTGATGATCGACGATATCTTGATCCAGGTTAGCTTGTATTCGGGAATATCCGCTATACTTGCAGCCTTGTCCAGGTTTAGTATCTCGCTTTCGTTGCGCGCATATCGTCGGTATGTGGACGGCTGGATGCGATATCGATCTGTTCGAGGTGTATTTCGCGGCGCCGAGATACCGTGCTTGACTATTATAAAATCTGGCTGTCTCGTTTCGCCAGTAAACAAATTATGGAGAAGAACAATGTCCAAAGGGCAGAGCTTACAAGACCCTTTTCTGAATGCATTGCGCAAAGAACGCGTGCCGGTTTCGATTTTCCTCGTGAACGGAATCAAGCTGCAAGGGCAGATCGAGTCTTTCGACCAGTTTGTCGTCTTGCTGAAGAATGCGGTCAGCCAGATGGTATACAAGCATGCCATCTCGACGGTTGTTCCCGCGCGCAATGTGCGTATCCCGCATGGCGACGCGGAAGAGGAATAGCCGATCGCCGTGTTGTGGTCCGCATGACCTCCGTCATGCGGTGGATGTTGTTCCGTTCGAGGGGATCAACCCTCGGACTCCCTCGCTCTTCCGATGACGCGGGTCTGCCTGTCCGCGCTTTTTTTCTGATGCCTTCCGGTCAATGCGATGTTTGAACGTCCCAAGGCGGGTGAAACCGCGCTACTCGTCGCCATCCAGCCCGATGGACCGCCCGACCAGGATACCCTGGGCGAGTTTCGCGCCCTGAGCGAATCGGCCGGCGCGCGGATCGCGGAACTCTTCACCGGCACGCGCAAGCATCCGGATCCGCATCTGTACATCGGCACTGGCAAGGCCGACGAGATCAAGCGCGCGATCCAATCGAACGATGCGGATCTGGTGATCTTCAACAACGCGCTGACGCCGGCGCAGGAACGCAATCTGGAGCGCCATTTCGAGTGCCGGGTACTCGATCGCACCGGCCTGATCCTGGATATCTTCGCCCAGCGGGCACGCTCGTTCGAAGGCAAGTTGCAGGTTGAGTTGGCGCAGCTGAAGCATCTTTCCACTCGCCTGATCCGGGGCTGGACGCACCTGGAACGCCAGAAAGGCGGCATCGGGCTGCGTGGTCCGGGTGAAACTCAGCTGGAAACCGACCGTCGTCTGATCAATGCGCGCATCGCCCGCATCCATCGTCGCCTGGAAAAGGTGGACAACCAACGCGAGCAGGGCAAGCGTTCACGTGGCAAGGCGGAGATCCCGACCGTGTCCCTGGTCGGCTATACCAATGCCGGGAAGTCGACGCTGTTCAACGCGGTCACCGGCGCGGACGTCTACGTGCAAGACCAGCTCTTTGCCACCTTGGACCCCACGCTCAGGCGGCTGCCGTTGCGCAACGGCGCCGAGGCCTTGCTGGCCGATACCGTGGGCTTCATAGCCGACCTGCCGCACGAACTGGTCGCCGCGTTCCGTTCGACCTTGCAGGAAACCGTTTCCGCCAGCCTGTTGCTGCATGTCATCGATGCCGCCAGCCCGAACCGGGCTGCCTGTATCGCCGAGGTCGACAGCGTCATCGAGCAGATTGGCGCGGACGAGGTCAGGCAGATTCACGTCTACAACAAAATCGACCAGATGGCGGGGCAGTCACCGCGCATCGAGCGTGATGGCGAGGGCCGCATCCGGCGGGTCTGGCTTTCGGCGCAAAGCGGGGAGGGGATCGACCTGCTGCTGAAAGCGATCGAGGAGATCTGTTTCCCCGATCAACAGGTTCAGCGTTTCCGCGTTCCAATGCGCGATGGCGAATTGCGCGCGCGTCTGTACGCGGCGGGCAAGGTGATCGAGGATCGGCAGGAGGAAGGCGACTGGCTGGTCAGCGTCAGCCTCTCCCCGGCGAGCCTGCGTCGGCTGCTCAAGCGCTATCCGACGCTGAGCCGCGATCCGCGCCAGATCGAATACGCTTATTCCATGGGGTGACCTGTCGCGGGTTTCGGGCTAGAATGCCGCCCTTTGGCTTTTTATGCGCAGCCATCAGCCCGGGTTTGGGCGGCTGTGTCGGTGAATCACCTTAACGGAGTAGGCAATGGCCTGGAATGAACCGGGTGGTGGAAAACGCGATCCCTGGGGCGGCGGTAACGGCGACCAGGGTCCACCAGATCTCGACGAAGTGGTAAAGAACATCCAGAAGAAGCTTGGCGGCCTGTTCGGCGGTGGCAAGCGGGGGTCTGGTTCTTCTTCCGGCCCCTCGCTGCCGGGCAAGAGCGTCATGCTGGCGGTCGGCGTTATCGCGCTGCTGCTTTGGCTGTCCAGCGGCTTCTATGTCGTGGAGCCAGCGGAACGGGGCGTCGTATTGCGCTTCGGCGCCTTCAAGGAAGTGACCCAGCCCGGCTTGAACTGGCGCTGGCCGGCGCCGATCGAGACGCAGGAGATCGTCAACGTCGATGAGTTCTCCTCGTTCCGGCGCAAGGCGCAGATGCTGACCAGCGACGAGAACATCGTCGATGTCGAGCTGACCGTGCAGTCACGTGTTCAGGATCCCGCCGATTTTCTCTTTCAGGACGCCAATCCGGAAGCCACGATGCGCGCGGCGACCGAAACCGCGGTTCGCGAGGTCATCGGTCGCAGCGAACTGGATTTCATCATGACCGAGGGTCGCTCGCGGATCGCGTCGGATATCAAGGGTCGTATCGAAGCGCTGATGAAGCATTATCGCACCGGCCTGGAGGTGACCAGCGTCAACATGCAGCCGGCCAAGCCGCCGGAGCAGGTCAAGGCGGCCTTCGACGACGCCATCAAGGCGCGCGAGGACAAGGAACGCCTGGAGAACGAGGCGGACGCCTACGCCAAGGAAATCGTGCCGAAGGCGCGTGGCGCCGCCGCCCGCCGTCGCGAGGACTCCAAGGCCTACAAGGCCAAGGTGATCGCGGATGCCGAGGGCGAGACCGCGCGTTTCCTGTCGGTACTGGTGCAGTATCATGCCGCGCCGGAGGTCACCCGCGAGCGTATGTATATCGATACCATCGAGGATGTCATGCGGCGCAGCAGGAAGGTGCTGCTGGACGATGACGGTTCAGGCAACCTGACATTGCTGCCCCTCGACAAGCTGATGCAAGGCGGTCAGGGTGGGGCCTCCTCGGAGAGCCTGTTCTCGAGCATGCCCAGCGCATCCATGGGTGCGGTGACTCCGCGTCGACCGACTCATTCGACCTCGTCCAAGAACATCCGCGATGTCACGCGTGAACGCAGCAGGAGTATGCGCTGATGAACAATAAATCACCGCTGCTGATCATTATCGGCGTGGTCCTCGCCATCGTCTTGTTCAACTCGGTTTTCCTCGTCTATCAATGGGAAAAAGCCATCAAGCTGCGCTTTGGCGAGATCATCGCGTCGGACTACGAGCCGGGGATCCATTTCAAATGGCCACTGGTCAACACGATACGCAAGTTCGACGCGCGCCTGCGCACGCTGGATGCGCGTCCGGAACGCTTTCTGACACTCGAGAAGAAAGACGTTATCGTCGATTCCTATGTCAAATGGCGCATCGCCAATGTCGCGCAATACTATCGTTCCACCGGTGGCAACGCGGACAAGACCTCGCGTCTGCTGGCGGAACGCATCAATACCGCGTTGCGTAACGAGTTCGGCAAGCGCACCATCCAGGAAGTGGTTTCCGGCGAACGCCAGGAGATCATGGACCTGTTGACCAAGGATGCCGACGTGCAGGCCAACGACCTCGGCGTCGAGGTGCTGGACGTGCGCGTCAAGCAGATCGATCTGCCGACCGAGGTCAGTGAATCGGTCTACGGACGCATGAGCGCGGAACGCGAACGCGTCGCGCGGGATCTGCGTGCGAAGGGCGCGGAAGCCGCCGAACGTATCCGCGCGGATGCCGATCGCCAGCGCGTGGTCATTCTCGCCGAGGCCTATCGTGACGCAGAGAAACTGCGTGGCGAAGGCGACGCCAAGGCCGCCAAGATCTATGCCGATGCGTTTACCAAAGACGCTGAGTTCTACGCTTTCTGGCGTAGTTTGAGCGCCTATGGCAACGCGCTCGGTGGTCACGGTGACGTGATGGTGCTTAAGCCGGATTCGGAATTCTTCCGCTACTTCAATACCAAAAAATAGCGTCATCCGGCCTTGGACAATGACAAGCCGGGGCGTTGAACCCCGGCTTTTTTTGGGGTAGCCGCCATGTGGCACGATCTTTGGGTGGCAAGCGCCCTGTTGCTGGTGATCGAGGGGATACTGCCCTTTCTGTCGCCAGCGACGTTGCGCGAGATGGCGCGGAACCTGCTGGAGCTGGACGATGCCACCCTGCGTATCGGCGGTTTTATCAGTATGATCGCGGGTCTCGGCCTGCTTTATCTAGTGAATTGAGCGCGATGAAAAACAAACGCTGGCTGTTGCCGGAGGGTATAGACGAGGTGCTGCCGCCGGTCAGCGGGCGCCTGGAACAGATTCGCCGAGAACTGCTCGACATGTTTCGTTCCTGGGGCTACCAACTGGTCATTCCGCCGTTCGTCGAGTACCTGGATTCGCTGCTGGTCGGCGCCGGTGGCGATCTCGACTCGCAGACGTTGAAGCTGGTCGACCAGGCGTCCGGGCGATTGCTCGGGGTGCGCACCGACATGACGCCGCAGGTGGCGCGCATCGATGCTCACCAACTCCGCCTGGAAGGTCCGACGCGGCTGTGCTACCTGGGTACCGTGCTGCGCGCGCAGCAGAACAGCTTCGGCAGCTCGCGCAGCCCGTTGCAGATCGGCGCGGAGTTGTACGGCCATACGGGTATCGAGAGCGATATCGAGATTATCAGCCTGGCGATCGATACCCTGCGTGCCAGTGGCCTGCGGGATTTCTCTCTCGATCTGAGTCATGTCGGCATCTTTGCCGGTTTGATCGCCGATCTGGAGTTGGCCGATGACAGCCGTCTGGCCCTGTTCAACGCCATTCAGCGCAAGGCGATCCCGGCGCTGAATGAGCTGCTCGGCCAGATGGACATGGACGCGTCGCGCCGCCGGATGCTGCTGTGCCTGCCGGAACTGAACGGGGAAGATGCCTTCGTGGATGCCGAACGGGTACTGGCCGGCGCGCCACAGAAGGTCCACCGGGCGATAGCCTATCTGCGCCGCGTCGCCGATAGCGTGCGCGCGCGTTTTCCGCATATCGAGTTGCATGTCGATCTGGCGGAACTGCGCGGTTACAACTACCACACCGGCATCGTGTTCGCCGCCTTCGCGCCGCAGTCGGGTGAAGAGGTCGCGCGTGGCGGTCGCTATGACGCGGTCGGCGCGGCCTTCGGTCGATCCCGCCCGGCAACCGGCTTCAGCGCGGATCTGAAGAATCTGCTCGGTATCAGTGGCAGGCTGCACGAGCCATCCGAGCCGGAACGCGTGATACTCGCGCCCTGGGGCGATGACGCCGCGCTGCTGGCGGCGGTTGCCGCGCTGCGCGCCGACGGGCATCGCGTACTGTGGGATCTGCCGGGCGTCGGCGTCGATCAATATCAACACATTCAGCATCTGGTGGATACCCCGGATGGCTGGCAAGTACAGTAATCTTTGGAAGTAAGTTCAATGGGTAAAAATGTAGTCGTCATTGGTACGCAATGGGGTGATGAGGGCAAGGGCAAGATCGTCGATCTGCTTACCGACAAGGCGCACGCGGTCGTGCGTTTCCAGGGCGGGCACAATGCCGGGCATACCTTGGTTATCGATGGCAAGACCACCGTCCTGCACCTGATTCCATCGGGTATTCTGCGTGACAACGTGCGCTGTTTCATCGGCAACGGCGTGGTGCTCTCGCCGCAGGCGCTGTTGAAAGAGATCGACGAGCTGGAGGCGGGTGGCATCCCGGCTTCCGAGCGCATCGGTATCAGTGAATCCTGCCCGGTTATCCTGCCCTATCACATCGCGCTGGATCAGGCGCGCGAGCACGCGCGCGGCAAGAAGGCGATCGGTACCACCGGACGCGGTATCGGCCCGACCTATGAAGACAAGGTGTCCCGGCGCGGCATCCGTCTCGGCGAGATGCTGAACCCGGATGCCTTCGGCGAACGTCTGCGCGAGGTGATGGAGTATCACAACTTCGCGCTGGAGCATTACTTCAAGTTCCCGAGCGTGGACTACCAACAGGTGCTCGACGAAGGGCTGGCGCAAGCCGAGCGGATTCGCCCGCTGGCCTGTGACGTGCCGGGCGAGTTGCACGCGATGCGGCGCAGCGGCCAAAGTGTGATGTTCGAGGGCGCGCAGGGCGCGTTGCTGGATATCGACCAGGGCACCTATCCCTACGTTACCTCGTCGACGACCACGGCGGGTGGCGCGGCCAGCGGTTCCGGTGTCGGGCCGCGCGATCTGGACTACGTGGTCGGCATCGTGAAGGCCTATACCACCCGGGTGGGCGCCGGGCCGTTCCCGACCGAGTTGTTCGACGACGATGGCAAGTATCTGGGCGAAAAGGGTCACGAATTCGGCGCGACCACCGGGCGTCAGCGGCGCTGCGGCTGGCTGGACACGGTCGCGCTGCGGCGCTCGCTGAACGTCAACAGCGTCAGCGGCATGTGCATCACCAAGCTCGACGTACTGGACGGCATGGAACGCATCCGTATCTGCACAGCCTACGAACTGGATGGCCAGCAGGTCGATACGCCGCCGGTCGGCGCGGATGCCTTCGAGCGTTGCAAGCCGGTGTACATGGATATGCCGGGTTGGACGGAATCCACCGTCGGCATCGACGATTACGACAAACTGCCGGTGAACGCCAAGGCGTACCTGAAGAAGATCGAGGCGCTGTGCGAAACCCCGATCGACATCATCTCGACCGGGCCGGACAGGGATGAAACCCTGGTTTTGCGTCATCCCTTCGATTGAGGGCAGGGTGAACGGGTCGGCGTCGGCCCGACCCGCATGGGCCGGACTTCAATCCGCCGGGGCGTCGGCCTTGGCGGCCGGATAGCGGCCAAGGCGTTGGGCCGAGAGCCAACCCAAGGGCAACAGGTGTCAGTTGCCGAACACCTTCTTCAGCAGATCGGTGGAGCGCGCCAACGGGTTGGTACGGATCTGTTTCTCTTCGATGGCGATGTACTTGTACAGGCCGTCCAGCGTCTTGTCGGTGACGTACTTGT
>Ga0256832_1003344_pt1 | contig 10907 bp, 2 predicted proteins | sample 134614metaG_FD_190534 | JGI IMG/M metagenome (GOLD analysis project Ga0256832, IMG submission 190534) | Hydrothermal vent microbial communities from Lau Basin, Pacific Ocean - 134-614 | ecosystem: Environmental > Aquatic > Marine > Hydrothermal vents | place: Pacific Ocean: Lau Basin | collected...
AAACTGAGGCTATTTTGGTTATGCATACATAATGCCACTAATCATATTCACGATCAACAAATGATTACTGATGAGTGTTTCCTCTACCTTGCATACCCCAAACCTTATAGGTTTTGGAAACCTATAAGGTTTACGTCCCTATAAAATACCATGATAAATACTACCCTGATAAGACTCAAACTGTACTACATCAGATTAGCCCCCGATTGAAATCTTGGGCAATGTAGATACCGGCGAGTTTGAATAGTGCGCTTTAGCGTACTTCTTTCACCACTCAAAAAAAGAGTCCGGCAAATACCGGACTCTTTTAATAATTTAAAAATTTCTTACTCTCACATTATCTGTCAATCATTACTCTCTTTGTTATTATTTCATCATTTTGCTCCAAGAGCAAAGTATATATACCGGTTGGAAGATGCGAAACATTTATTTTTTCGATAGTTCTTCCACCCTGTGCATTCAATTCTTTTGTAAAGACTTTCACTCCAAGAGTATTAACCAAAATAATTTTTCCATCCTCGTTAGGCATTGAAGTAAGATTCACTACAAAGTTACCGTCATTTGGATTAGGATAGACAGCATTGAGTTTTAGGCCGGAATCTTTTCTTTCTATGCTAATCACCTTGGACATTGAATACCTGCCGTCTTTATCTATCATCCTTAATCTATAGAAAGCCTTTGTTAATGGTTCTTTATCAACAAATTTATAATCTTGCTGTATATAAGAATCACCTGCTGCTTCCATCTTACCAATCAATGTCCATTCTTTGCCTGAAATACTACGTTCAATATAAAACATAGCCATATTGACTTCAGATAGTGTAGTCCATTGTAGTATATTGGTATTTTTGCCTGCATAACCGGAAAAGGATATCAGTTCTATAGGAAGTACTGCTCCATTAGAAGCACCGCCACCTCCTCCACCGGAAAATCCGGACACTAAATATTCAGCATAATTTTCAGTTCCAAAAGTACCATCTACCCATTCAGTAATTCCGGGATTTGTACTATGTTCTATCAATTTGATATCACCAATTCCAAGTCCACCCGGTTCAACATTAAAAGGATCTTGTTCAGTTGAAGATGAAAGTACTTTATAGAAATTCAATTCAGAAGTAGAACTCAGCGGAGTACCACCATGATTAATTATTTCAGTGTTTACCGCATCATATTCATCAGTAGTGTAATAAAATCGTATACCTACGTCTGAACTTGGTTGAGTACTTGCATTCACATCCCATTTTCTTCTCATAAATGCCCCTCCGGGAGCACCGGATACTTCAGGAAATCCATCAGTGTCATTATCTCCCCAAAAAGCATCTGTAGCACCATCTGGATCAACTGTCACATCTGTAATCACTGCACCGGAAGATCCAAGCTTCAATGAAAGTAATATATTAGTACCATTGTAATAATGTGTCCATTCCCCATCAACACAACTTCCGGTTGAAGTAGTAGATGAAGATGATGCAGGTAATACGACAAGATTATCAGGACATATCTCCTTTACTTGAATTTGGAATTCACCATCCTTATCATTATAACCATCAACTTGAACATAATAAGTATTTCCGGCAGTCAAACCGTAAACCTGCGCTATTGAATTCCAGCCATACTGACCGGCATCGCCGCTATCCTCATCGCAACCTTTTTCTGTCAAAGTTGCCATATCGCTACAATCTCCAACTTCATATATTGCAATATGCGTATCATTAAGAGGTGTATCAAAATCAGTAGTTACTTCCACACTACCTGTATTAGGAGCTACAAATGAAAACCATATAGACTCCATTGTAGTTGTACCATTCCAACAAGAACCATTAGGTTCATTTGCCTCCCCTGTACAATTAGAATTTGAATAAGTTGCAGGTGCTGCATCCACTGTAAGAGCAATAGCATCACACAGGACATCCCCTGTAACATGATTAACAGTCAGCACACCTGATACATAAGTAGTACCGTCCCAAAAACCTCCACCACCGGAACTATATCCACCATACTGATATGCACCTGAATTAAGCTTAAATCTACTTGCATAATAATATGTTCCCGGAGCTAATCCTGCACCCAATGCAGCTTGATATTCATCATTATTTCCTGAATCAACATTATAGGTTGCAGCTACCCAATCTGTCCAGGTCGAAGGATCTGTGTCCGTAGTACTATATCCAATCCAGGCCGTGATACCCGCTCCTTGTCCGGCAGCATCCGTAACACCCGGCTCATATACCTGTGCATATACATCAACCGAACCTCCTGCTGTAATAGTTGCCTGATCAGGCCACTGCAAATTACACCAATCTACCGCATCGGCAGACGCTGTGGTGAAAGTACCTTTTACACTCCAGTCACTTTGTCCAGTACCTCCTGATGCGCCGCAATCTGCTCTAACATACCAATCATAATCCGTAGCAGCTGCTCCTCCTGTCCATGTATATGGATTATCAGGTGTATCATCAACTGTTGGAGTAGTACTTGCATCAGGAGCAGGAGAACCTGCAGTTACTATATACAAATCCCAATGATCAGCTCCACCGTTTTCCGTCCAACTTAAATCTGCACCTGAAGTGGTTTCATTTGAAGCAGAAAGTCCGGTAGGTGTAGTACAAGGCCCTTCGTAAACACAAATATCAAATGTTCCAAAAACATTACCTCCATATTCCCAAAATCTAATATATACAGTTTCACCTGCTGTTAATCCCGTTAATTCGAGCATAGGCATAGAACCATTAGCACTATCATCATCGTCGCATTCTATCAATGATAAAGCACCGCATGTACCTGAATATGCAGCCATTGCTCCATCTGTGATATCCCCAACATCCGAATCAATAATAACGTGTCCAAGCGCCGGAACAACAAATGAAAACCATACATCAGCACCATTATAATTTCCGCAACCGGGTGCAGGAGATTCTCCTGAATCTGACGCATTTTCATTGGTATATGTTGCCATGGTACAACTTGTTCCAACCGTCAGAGCAATAGCACCTGAACAAACATCATTAACAGGAGATGTTTTAAAAGTATGAGGACCTTCCCATAGTGATTGTGAACCTCCTCCACAATCTGCTCTAACATACCAATCATAGTCTGTACCGGCAGTAAGTCCTGATAAGGTATATGGATTTGCGGTTACTCCTGAAACAGTTGTACCTGATCCCTGTGTAAAACCTGATGCCCCCCACTCTATATCCCAGATAGTAGCAGAACCGTTTTCAGTCCATCCGAGATCTGCTGATGTAGCAGTTATATTTGTTTCTGTTTGAGCAGTAGGTTTAGGGCAAGATCCGACATCTTCCAGACAAATATCAAATGAGCCCGCAGCTGATGCTCCATCAAACCATAAAAGCATATAATATGTAGTACCTCCTGTCAGACCTGTAATATTACTTAGTGTAGCAGGATTATCTTGGCAAGTATTTGGAATCTCAGTTCCACCGCATGCATCAAATAAAACTATACCCGGATTTCCTGTTGCAGTTCCTGCAGTATAATTTACAACGACCTCACCTGAGGCAGGAGCAACAAATGAATACCATACTCCTATATTATCTCCTGTATTATCACAACTTGTATTTCCATCTGCAGTAGCTGAGGTTGCATCTGTAGTCACTTGATTTGTCGGACAATCTCCGGGATTACCAACTGTAAGAGCTATAGCTCCTGAACAATCATCATTAGCAGGAGGTGGTGGTGGAGTCCCGACACAAACATCAAATGTAGTATTTTGACCTCCAGTAGAAGTATAAGTATAGACTCTAATAAAATAAGTGTTTCCAACAGTAAGTCCTGATACCGTTTGTGAATTAGGATCACTACATGTACCTGGCACTAATGTAAGCCCGCCAGGGCACGTACCTTCCCATACAGAGTGATAAAGATCGGTTGTAGAACCTGCCGCATTCAACAATTCAATTTTATGTTCTGTTGCTGTCGCAACAAATTTAAACCAAACATCATCATCTTCAGTACCACTACATGCGGAAGCATCTTCCGGAGATTGAGTTGCATTTTCAACAGTACCACTTGTAGTAGTTCCACAATTCAAATCATTATTAACCGTAACCATATAAGCTCCGTCACAATCATCATTAGCAGGAGGGGGTGGTGGAGTGCCAACACAAACATCAAAAGTAGTATTTTGTCCACCTGTTGATGTCCATGTATAAACTCTGATAAAATAAGTGTTTCCAACAGTAAGTCCTGATACCGTTTGTGAATTAGGGTCACTACATGTACCTGGCACTAATGTAAGTCCTCCGGGGCACGTACCTTCCCATACTGAATGATAGAGATCCGTTGTAGAACCTGCTGCATTTAACAATTCTATTTTATGCGATGTAGCTGTTGCCACAAACTTAAACCAAACATCATCATCTTCAGTCCCACCGCATGCAGAAGCGTCTTCAGGAGACTGAGTTGCATTTTCAACAGTACCACTTGTAGTATTTCCACAATTCAAATCACTATTAACCGTAACCACATAAGCTCCGTCACAATCATCATTAGCAGGAGGGGTACCTAAAGTAGTGAAATTATGAGGTCCAACCCAATTACTATACGTTCCACCACCACAATCGGATCTCACATACCAGTCATAATCTGTTGATGCAGTTAAGCCACTAAGAGTATAAGGATTTGCTGTAACAGCGATCGTTGTTCCACTTCCCTGAGCATATCCTGTTAGACCATATTCAATTTCCCAAGCAGTATTTCCACTATTTTCAGTCCAACTTAAATCAGCTGAAGTAGATGTAATATTACTTTCCGCTTGATTTGTCGGATCAGTACATGTCGGACAATTATCAATATCAAGTGTATAACCAACGCTTTGCGGAGTTGCCCAAGTTGAAATTACAATATAATATGTTGTACCTGCTGTTAAATTCACACCTGAAAGAACTCTATCATCCGTGGTACTATTCCCTTCAAATGCCACACAAGTGGCGGCATCAATAGGACATCCATCTAAAACGTGTATTCCAGAATAAGTGTCATCTAAATTGCTCAAAGTAATATCAACACACTCGTCTACTGCAGGCGTATAACTGTAAACCACATCATCCCCGCTTAAATAATAATTATTACAAGGACTATCTCCATTATCATAATCATCACCATAATTGGAAGTATTGTCTGATGTATTGTATGGCAAAGAATTTATAACAAGTGGAAAATCACAGGTGTATCCATCATCCATAGTACTAAAAGTATGCGGACCAACCCATGAACTTTGCCCTGAGCCACCACTGGCACCACAATCCGCTCTTACATACCAGTCATAAGTTGTTCCTGCTGATAACCCTGATAAATTATATGGATTTGCAGTAACAGAAACGGTTGTTCCGCTTCCCTGTGCAAATCCTGTTGTTCCATATTCAATTTCCCATGTAGTAGCAGAACCGTTTTCAGTCCATCCGAGATCAGCAGAAAATTTTGTTATATTGGATTCCGTTTGAGCTGATGGGTCAGGGCATGAAGGTGGATCAACAACGGTAAGAGTATAATCTTCAGTTTCCGCTCTTGTTCTTTCTCCACAAGGATTCGGATCAGAACTATAATAATCACATCTTGTTCTCATCCTATAATTTCCATTTGCTGTTCCTCCAGGTATGGTAATTGTTCCAGATGCATTAGATACATATCCTCCACTAGCATAGACCTTCTCTCCAGCATCATCAAAATCTAAATCATTATTCCAGTCTACCCAGATATTAAATCCAACTGTAGTACCAACAAAAGCTGCAGAAAAATCAAACGTACCAGTTGCATAACTACTTACAGACATTGCAGTAGCATTTTCATATCCATCAGTTGCATATCCTGAAGAAGTATTGGATATATTTGTAGAACCTCCTGTAGTCGTAAAATCATCAGTATAAGTAGAAGAACTAGTAGATGTAGATAAACAATATCCTGTATAAAAAGTACTGGGACCAACCCATCCAGAATAATCTCCACCACCACAATCGGCTCTTACATACCAATCATATTCTGTATTAGCTGATAACCCTGAAAGAGTATATGGATTTGCAGTAACAGAAACGGTTGTTCCGCTGCCCTGTGCAAATCCTGTTGTTCCATATTCAATTTCCCATGTAGTAGCAGAACCATTTTCAGTCCATCCGAGATCTGCTGAAGAATTTGTAATATTGGATTCTGTTTGGTCTGATGGGTCAGGGCAGGCAGGAGGAGCCTCAATCAAAACATCATCAACGAAAAGATTATACTGATCTGCATCAGAGTAACAGTTTAAAGCAAAATAATAAGTCCCATCAGCAGGAGCTGTATATGTTCCTGATTGCTTTACGAAACTAGTATTTGTTAGCCCCGGTAAATCAATAAGGGTCGTGGTTTGACTTGCCACAGTTTGAGCAGTACCAACAGTAAATTTTAAATTCTCAGGATAGGAACTTGAAGCAACTTTCTCATAAAACTCCCAATTAACAGTTTCTCCGTTATTCAAAGTCACGGCTTTTGTAAACAACCAAGTATCAGCAGCATTAGAACCATTGTAATGATACTCTGCTGAATTATTTCCTGTATTAGAATTTGAGGAAGATGTATTCTGTATCCAGTCATTACCGGATCCATTGTTCACAATCAACCAATCTGTTGGAGGCCATGTTGCTCCTTCAAAACTTTCATCAACATATTGTCCATAAATAAATGAACCCATTAATGCAAAAAATAATAATAGTAATAATTTTTTCATAATAATTTGGTTTTAATAAATGAAATTTCATTATAAAATAATTTACACTACAATACCCCCTCTGTCATTGATAAACAATAATCAAAACGAGCAAAAATAATATGTAAGTAAATCTAAATTTCGTCTTTGATCTGCGGTAACCACCCAAATAGAATCATTCTTTCATTTCAAAAGTATCCTGACTGAATAGTTACTATCTACATAATCACGCCACAATTTATAAAAAAAATTAAATTAAATAAAAAAAATAATCTTTCTTTTTTTCATAAAAATTATTAAGTAATATTTTATTTTTTTATTTATTAATATTGGTAGTTATATTTCGTATTTTTTTATATTTTCGATATTTATTTTGTATTATTATATTTTCTAATGTTTTATTTTAAAAAATTTCATATACACTCTGATACATATAAATTTCAATAAAATAATAAGTTTTCATACTATCTATTCTTAATTCCATTCCGGTTACAGTCTGTTTAAAAACAGTACTCCAAGTGTCATTTTGTCAGTATTTTAGCAATGGTACATATTTTGCAATATCTATTCAAAAAAATAGGACTATGGCAAATACAAAAATAAAACATAAGAAAGGACAAATTGGCGTTAGTGCTGAAGATATATTTCCTTTGATAAAGAAATTTCTTTATACCGATCAGGAAATATTTTTAAGGGAATTGATAGCTAACGCAATTGATGCCAGCACCAAACTAAATGCATTGGCATCTAAAGGAGACTTTAATGGTGAATTGGGAGATATGACCATAGACGTCATTCTTGACGAAAAAGCTAAAACCATTACAATAAAAGACAGAGGTATCGGTATGACTGAAGAAGAAGTGATCAAATACCTCAATCAGGTAGCTTTTTCTTCTGCAAAAGAATTTTTGGAAAAATATTCCGGAGAAAATCTGATAGGTCATTTCGGTCTGGGATTTTACAGCGCATTTATGGTTGCTGACAAAGTTGAAGTACGAACCAAATCATATAAAGAAGATGCAAAAGCTGTAAAATGGGAATGCGACGGAACTCCCGAATATACTCTTGAAGAAATAGACAAGAAAGACAGGGGAACGGAAGTAATTCTCCATATTGGTGAAGAAGGTAAAGAGTATCTTAAAAAAGATAGAATTCAGGAATTGTTGGATAAATATTGTAAATTCCTTCCTGTTTTGATCAGATTCGGAAAGAAAAAGATATATAAAACCGAGGGAGAAGGTGAAAACGCGAAGCAAGTAGAAGAAGAAGTTGACAATATTATCAATAATCCTCATCCTATCTGGAAGAAATCTCCAAATGAACTAAAGGACGAAGATTATAAGAATTTTTATCACGAAATGTTCCCCGGAACTTTCACAGATCCTGTATTCTGGATCCATCTGAAAATGGACTATCCTTTTAACTTAACGGGAATATTGTACTTCCCTAAAATAACAAATAACTTTGATGTTCAAAAAAGTAAAATCCATCTTTACAGCAATCAGGTTTTCGTTACAGATGATGTGAGAGCGATAGTCCCTGAGTTTCTGATGTTGCTTCACGGAGTTATAGATTCACCGGATATTCCTCTTAATGTATCAAGAAGTCAACTTCAAAATGATCATAGAGTAAGAAAAATAACATCTTACATCACTAAAAAAGTTGCTGATAAATTGAATGATATTTTCAAAAAAGACCGTAAGGAATTTGAAAATAAATGGGATGATATCAGCACTTTTGTCAAATACGGAATGCTAACCGATGATAAATTTTATGAAAAAGCAATCAAATTTGCTCTATTGAAAGATGTTGACGGTAAATTTTATACTTTTGAAGAATACAAGAAAAAAATCGAAACAAATCAAAAAGATAAGTACGATAAACTCGTATTTATTTATACAAATGATAAGGAGGGACAACACTCTTATATCGAATCAGCTAAAGATCAAGGTTATAATGTCTTGCTGATGGATAATATCATCGATGTTCACTTTGTTCAATTTATGGAAACAAAAGAAACGAATATCACTTTTGTAAGAGTGGATTCTGAAACATCTGACAATTTGGTACAAAAAGATGAAAAGAAAGAATCCGTACTGTCAGAGAAACAACAGGAAAAAGTCAAAGAGTTATTCACTTCATCATTGAAAGAAGATGAAAAAAACATTGAACTTAAAGCATTATCACCGGAAGAATTACCTGTTTTGATAACCAAACCTGAATTTATGAGGAGAATGAAAGAAATGCAGCAGTATCAAAATATGGGATTGGGAGAAATGCCGGAAACATACAATATCATTATAAATACAAATAATCCGCTTATAGCAGAGAAACTTGTAAATATGAAAAGTGCAGATAAAAAAGAAAGATTTGCACAATATCTATACAACCTGGCAAAGCTAAATCAAAATATGCTTACAGGTGAAGAAATGACCAGGTTTGTTAAAACCAGTGTGGAATTTTTGAAATAATCCAAGTGAAGGGAAACACAATTCAAAAAGCACAAAAAAAGGGATAAAGGTGGAAATACCTTATCCTTTTTTTTATGTGTACTCTCTAATGACATTTCATGAATATCAATTGCTAATTTGTAAATTTCTAATACATTGACCCGAAAACCTGCAACCTGCAACCAACCAAGTGCATTTCATTTTTTCGTTTTTCCCATACCTCGCCTCTAACTCCTAAAGGAGAACCCAACCCGCAATGCAAAAAAATGAAATGCACCTAACCAACCCTACACCCTTCTTACAAGCACTTCCCCTGTCATCTCTTCAGGTATATCCATATCGACAAGTGATAAAATCGTAGGAGCGATATCTGCTAATTTACCATCCCTGATGGTGAAATCATTAACATTTTCATTTGTAATAAAAATAAAAGGAACGGGATTCATAGAATGCGCTGTATTCGGAGTACCGTCAGGATTTCGCAGATAATCAGCATTCCCATGGTCAGCAGTTATCAATAACATATAATCATGTTCCAAAGCCTTCTCTACTAATCGCTTCAAATTCTGATCTACCGCTTCAGCAGCTTTCTCAGCAGCTTCAAAGATCCCCGTATGTCCAACCATATCTCCGTTTGCATAATTAAGAACTATCAAATCAGGTTGATTATCACATATTTCTTTCACTATTGCATCCGTTACTTCAAAAGCACTCATTTCAGGTTTAAGATCATAAGTGGCAACTTTGGGAGAAGGAATAAGAATCCTTTTTTCTCCCGGAAATTCCTCTTCCCTGCCACCGGAAAAGAAAAATGTAACATGAGCATACTTCTCTGTTTCTGCAATTCTCACCTGTGACTTTCCTGCTTTGGAATAAACTTCTCCTATAGTATTTTTCAGATTATCTTTTTCAAAAACAACATGAATATTTTTAAAACTTTCATCATAAGCAGTCATAGTAGCAAAAAATAAATTCAGTTTATGCATATAATTCTCCTGCATATCCGCCTGGCTCAATACATATGTCAGTTCACGTGGTCGATCCGATCTGAAATTGAAAAATAAAACAGCATCTCCATCTTCAATAGTCCCAACCGGATCACCTGCTCCGTCATGTATTACAACAGGTTTTATAAATTCATCCGTAATCCCGTTTCTGTATGAAGTATTAATCGCATACATTGGATTTCGTGCTTCTTCACCTTCGCCGAGCACCATTGCATCATAAGCTTCTTTTATCCTGTCCCATCTTTTATCCCTGTCCATAGCATAAAAACGACCTGAGATCGTAGCTATTTTCACATTTGGTTTTCCTTCTATATAATCCGTTAACTGCTGAATATAATCTTTGCCACTGTGTGGGTCTGTATCTCTTCCATCCATAAAGGCATGAATAAAAACAGGGATATTTTTGCTGTTAAAAATATCTATTAATGCAAATAAGTGTTTTATATGCGAATGAACACCCCCATCTGATAAAAGACCTAATAGATGAACAGGTTTATTATTGTCTTTTGCATAAGAGATCATCTCTTGAATCACAGCATTCTTTTCCAATTCTCCGGTTTCAATAGCTTTATTGATCTTAATCAGATCCTGATAAACTATTCTTCCCGCTCCAATATTCATATGCCCCACTTCAGAATTTCCCATTTGACCATCAGGTAAACCTACATATTTGCCGTATGTTTTTAGTTCGGAATTTGGGTATTCTTTCAATAAATAATCATAAAATGGAGTTTTTGCCTGAGCTATTGCATC
>Ga0256832_1003345_pt1 | contig 10901 bp, 12 predicted proteins | sample 134614metaG_FD_190534 | JGI IMG/M metagenome (GOLD analysis project Ga0256832, IMG submission 190534) | Hydrothermal vent microbial communities from Lau Basin, Pacific Ocean - 134-614 | ecosystem: Environmental > Aquatic > Marine > Hydrothermal vents | place: Pacific Ocean: Lau Basin | collected...
CGCCGCCACCCCGCCGAGGAAGTAGAAAAGTAGAAAACGCCAGGGACCGAGCTTATCCTCGACGTTGTCGCCGAAGACCCATAAAAACCACATGTTGCCCAGGATGTGCGCCCAGCCGCCGTGGAGAAACATGCTGGTGAAGATCGTGGGCCAGCTCCCGGCGGGGTCGTGCCAGAACCGGGCGGGGATGAAACCCCAGGCGTAGAAGAACTCGCGCAGCGCCGGCTGGGGCAGGATGAGCTCGTAGAGGAAGACGAGGGCGTTCAGCGCCACCAGCGCCCGCATCATCACCGCCGGCCGCCGGGCCCTGTTGATGTCGGCCACGGGAAACATACCGGCATTCTTGCAGCCCGCCCGAGCTTGGCGCCAGCCGTAAACTTGGGGCATGCGCATCCTGGTGACCAACGACGACGGCATCTTCTCCCCGGGCATCAAGGCCCTGGCCCGGGCCATGGCCCGGCTCGGGGAGGTGGTGGTGGTGGCCCCGGACATCGAGCAGTCGGCGGTGGGCCACGGCCTCACCCTGCGCCGCCCGCTGCGCTTCAAGCACACCGCCAGCGCCGGGCTCGACCCCATCCCCGCCTACCGCGTGGACGGCACCCCGGCGGACTGCGTGGTGCTCGGAGCCCACCTCAAAGGGCCCTTCGACCTGGTGGTCTCGGGCATCAACCTGGGCGCCAACCTGGGCCTTGACATCACCAGCTCGGGCACCGTCGCCGGGGCCATGGAGGCCACCTCGCTGGGGATCCCTGCGATCGCCGTCAGCCTCGACACCCTGCGCATGGAGGAGCTCGACTTCTCCTTTGCCGCCCCGGCGGCGCTGGCCGTGGCCCGCTGGGTGGCCGCGCACGGGCTGCCGAGAAAGGTCCTCCTGAACGTCAACGTCCCCGCCGGCGTCCCCAAGGGCTTCAAGGTGGCGCGGCTGGTGGAGCGCTACTTCGAGGATGAGGTAATCGAGCGCACCGACCCCTACGGCGTCCCCTACTACTGGGTGGCGGGCGAGCCCCGGGCCGAGGCCGAGCCGGGCACCGACCTCTGGGCGTTGCAGCAGGGCTACGTCAGCGTCACCCCGATCAACCTCGACCTCGCCGACCCGGATCTGATGCCGGTCCTCAAGCGCGACCTAGAAGACGAGCCCTACCGCTTCGCCCCCCTCGAGGCCGAGTAGGGCCCGGGCCGAGCCCCGGTTCACCGCCACCTCCACCAGGCCGCTGGAGCCCGCAAAGGCGAGGGGCTTTCCCGGGGGCACGTCGGCAAAGGTCCGGACGAAGGGCAGCGTGTGCCGCCCCACCCGCACCGCCCGGGGCGGCCGCGCAGGGTTTTTTACCGTGGTGATGGCGTTGCCAAAGCGGTCAAAGGTGAGGACCTCGCCGGCTTCCTCCCCAAGCCCCAGGGGCAGCCGCAAAAGTTCGTCCACCGCAAGGGGCGTTCCGAGCTCCTGAAGGCCCGCCCCCGCCGCCAACCGCGCCGCCGCCGGGGCGAAGACGTCGCGGCCGTGGAAGGTGGCGCTCGCCGCCTCGGGCAGGGGAAGGACCACCGCCGCTTCTAGGGGGTCGCGCTCAGCGGCCAGGGTCAAGAGGCCGTTGTCAGGCAGCACGTAAAAAAGTCGCCGGCCCCGCACCGCCAAAGCCCGCCGCTCGGTGCCCACCCCGGGGTCCACCACCGCCAGCACCACCGCGCCCTCGGGCAACCAGGGGACGGCGGCAAAAAGGCTCCAAGCAGCCTTTTTTAGGTTCTGCGGGGGCAGGTCGTGGCCGAGGTCGTGCACCGGGGCCCCGGGGGCAAGCCTTGCAATCACCCCCCGCACCACGCCCACGTAGGGGTCCTCGAGGCCGAAGTCGGAGAGGAAGAACACCGGCCGCATGCCCGTATTATGGGGGCATGTATAAGCGCATTCTGGTGCCCACCGACGGCAGCGACTGCGCCCAGCAGGCAGTAGACGAGGCCCTCAAGCTGGCCAAGTCCACGGGCGGCCGGGTGGTGTTTTTGCACGTACTCGAAAACCCCAGCACCCTGGTGCCTCTGCCCGAGCTCCCCGAGCCCGTCTCCTACGAACTCTTGAAGAAGATGGAGGCCCTCGCCGACGAGGCCTTGGAGACGGCCCTGAAAAAGGCCGAGGCCGCCGGCGTTCCCGCCGAGGCCCTGGTGCGTCGGGGCGAGGATGCCGCCTACGAGATCCTCGAGGAGGCCGTCGGCCACGACGCCATCGTGATGGGGACCCGCGGCCTGGGCCTGGCCCGGCGGCTGCTCGGCTCCACCACCCTGGAGGTGCTCGCCAAGAGCCCGGTGCCGGTCCTGGTCAAGAACTGCCGGGTAAAATAGGCCCATGGCCCGCATCCGGGTGGCCCAGGGCGACATCACCGAGTTTTCCGGCGACGCCATCGTCAACGCCGCCAACAACTGGCTGAAGCTCGGCGCCGGGGTGGCGGGCGCCATCCGCAAGAAGGGCGGCCCCGAGATCCAGGCCGCGTGCGACCGGATCGGCCCCATCCGGGTCGGCGAGGCGGTGGCCACCACCGCCGGTCGGCTGCCCGCCCGCTACGTCATCCACGCCGCCGTGATGGGCGACGAGCCGGCGAGCTACGAAAGCGTAAAAAAGGCCACCGAGAGCGCCCTCAAGGTGGCCCGGGAGCTGGGGCTCAAGACCGTCGCCTTCCCCCTGCTCGGCACCGGCATCGGCGGGCTCGACAAGGCGCGGGTGGCCAAGATCATGCTGGACGTGATCAAGGCGGCGCCCGACGACCTTGAGGTCACCCTCTACGGCTACACCCCCGAGGACGCCGAGATCATCCGGCGGGCGCTTTAAGATGCGGGTTTTCCTCTTACGCCAGAAGAACTTTCGCAACCTAAAAAGCCCCCAGCTCACCCTGCCGCCGGGGCTCACCGCCGTGGTCGGCGAGAACGCCGCCGGCAAGACCAACCTTCTCGAGGCGATCTACCTGGGGCTCGGGGGCGAGACCCGGGGGGCGCTCGCCGACCGCGTCGCCTTCGGGGAACGCGAGGCCTGGCTCTATCTCGAGGGGGAGACGGCGCTCGGGCGCTTTGGCGTCGAGCAACGGCTGGGGCCCGGGGGGCGGGCGCTCTGGCTGAACCAGGCCCCGGCCAGCCTGAAAGAGCTCGCCGAGCTGCCGGGGGCGGTCTGGCTGCGCCCCGAAGATCTCTTCATCGTCAAGGGCGCCCCCGAGGAACGGCGCCGCTTTTTAGACGCTTTGCTCTCGCGGTTCTCCCCCCGCTACCGCGCCCTCCTTGGCGCCTACGAGCGCGCCCTCAGGCAGCGAAACGCCGCCCTTAAGGCCGGGGGCCGGGGCATCGCCCCCTGGAGCCAGCGGCTCGCCGCCTACGGCGAGGAGATCCTCGACCTGCGCCGCCGGGTGGTGGCGCGGCTTGCCCCCCTGGCCGACGCCGTTCACCGCGAGCTCGGCGGCGGCCCGCTGGAGCTCGAGCCCGTGGAGACGGCGCCCCTGGGCACGCTGGAAGATGCGCTCGCCCGCCATCTGCCGGAGGAGGTCGAGCGCGGGGTCACCCTCTTTGGCCCCCATCGCGACGACCTCCGCCTTCGCCTGGGCGAACGCGACGCGGTGCGCTTTGCCAGCCGCGGCGAGGCCCGCACCGTGGCGCTCGCGTTGCGGCTTGCCGAGCACCGCCTCTTGACCCAGCACCACGACGAGGCCCCGCTGCTGCTGCTCGACGACGTGGTCGCCGAACTCGACCCCCGTCGCCAGGCCACCCTCTTGGCCTACGCCCGCGCCCTGCCCCAGGCGGTGGTCACGGGCACCGAGCTCCCCGAAGGGGCGGCCCAGGTGGTGGAGCTCTTTGGCGGCACCTGGGGGGTCGAGACCCGTGTCTAGTCGGCGCGAGGGGCGAGCGGTGCGGGCCGGCGAGGTGCTCGGCCGGCTCCTTAGCGACCGGCGCCTAAAACCCGGGCTGCTCGCCGGCCGGGTGCTCTGGCTCTGGCCCCGGGTCGCCGGCGAGGGCATCGCCCGGCTCACCGAGCCCTTCCGCTTTCAGCGGGGGGTGCTCTGGGTGCGGGCCAAGGACGCTGTCCTTGCCCACCAGCTCACCTATCAGCGGGCCCTGCTCTTAAAGCGCTACGCCCACCACCTGGGGGAGGGGGTGGTGCGGGAGCTGCGCTTTGTCGTCGGGCCGGTGCGAAGGCCGCCACCAGAAGCCGAGAAGGTGACACCGCCGCCCCCGGCGCTCGCGGCCGCCCGGCTTGAGGCCCTGACCCGGGACCTCAAGCCCCCCTTGAAGGCCGCTGCCCTCCGGCTGGGGGCGGCGGTGCTGGCCCGGGCCCAAATCCTGCCCGCCTGCCCGGTCTGCCAGGGCCCCAGCGAGGGCGGCGTCTGCCCCAGCTGCCGCCAGCGTATTGAAAGCCCTTTGGTGCGGGCCGAGGCCGAGCGGCTCCTCGCAGGGCGCCCGCCGCGGCTGGCCGGGGACCTTCTCGCCGCCGCCCGCTACCGGGCGCTTGAGGCCCTCTGGTCAGAGATCGCCGCCCTTTTGCCCGAGGCCACCCGCGCGCCCGAGGCGGTCCCCCGGCTTTTGGACCGGACCCTTCGCTGGCTGGAGCTTAAACACGGCCGCCCGCCTCGGCTGGAGGACCTGAACGATCTGCCCGGTCCCCTAAGGTCCCTGCTCCGGCGCCGGCTCGGCGGGGCATAATGGACCTATGTCGGGCGACAGCAAAATCCACGCCGGGAAGATCTGGCTAAACGGCAAACTCGTGCCTCAGGAGGAGGCCAGGACCAGCGTCCTTGCCCACGCCCTGCACTACGGCACCAGCGTCTTCGAGGGCATCCGCGCCTACGAGACCGCGCGGGGGCCGGCGGTGTTCCGGCTGGACGAGCACCTGGACCGCTTTTTCTTCTCCGCCAAGACGATCTTTCTGGAGATCCCCTACACCAAGGAGGAGCTCAAGGCAGCGATCCTCGAGACCATCCGCGCCAACGGCTGGAAAGCCTGCTACATCCGGCCGCTGGCCTGGTTCGGCGACACCTCGCTTGGGGTCAACCCCCTGCCCAACAACCCCGCCGAGGTGATGATCGCCACCTGGGAGTGGGGCGCCTACCTGGGTGAGGAGGCGATCCGCAAGGGGGCGCGGCTGATCACCAGCTCCTGGCGCCGCTTCCCCGGGGACGTGATGCCGGGCAAGGCCAAGGTCGGCGGGAACTACGTCAACTCCGCCCTGGCCAAGATCGAGGCCCTCAAGGCCGGCGCCGACGAGGCCCTGCTCCTTGATGCCGAGGGGTTCGTGGCCGAGGGCTCGGGGGAGAACCTCTTCTTCGTCAAGGACGGCGTGGTCCACGCCATCGAGCCCTCGGTGACGCTGCCGGGGATCACCCGTGACGCGGTGATTAAGATCGCCCGCGACCTCGGCTACCCGGTGGAGATCGCCCACCGCGTCACCCGCGATACCCTCTACGCCGCCGACGAGGTCTTCATGACCGGCACCGCCGCCGAGGTGACGCCGGTCTCCTACATTGACCAGCGCCCCATCGGCCGCGGCCAGGCCGGCGAGATCACCATGCGTCTCCGCCAGGCCTACATCGAGGCCGCCACCGGAAAGCTTCCCGAGTACGCCGACTGGCTGACCTACATGAGCTGAGTTACTCGGCGTACTCGGGCGGCACCGCCCGGGGAATCAGCCGGGGGACGATCCACTCGCTACGGGTCACACCGCTTGTGTCCCCCCTGTGGCGGATCGTTATACGCGGACGGACGGCACCCAAGAGGACCTTGGGGTCGAGGTGGCACTTGTTTTGCTTGTTGCAGATCTTGCCGTTATTCATCACGTCGCCGCGCTTATAGAGCGTGCTGTCCAGGCCATCCGAAAGCGCGATGCGAACGTCGTTGGTAAGGTCGCTGTGGGCGCGGTCCAACGATTCCAGCACGACCCCCTTTTGCAAGCTGTAGCCCCCCGAGGAGAAGTCCCGGGGCGGCACCTCGTTGATCGGCCAGGTCACCCAGCGCACCTTAGCCTCCACCAAAAGCCAGCCGCTCCCGTCCCGGCTGGGGCCGAGGGGCGGGATGTGCTTATTCCTTTTCTCCCAGTAGTACACGAAGAGGCAGTACGCCCCCTGGGGCGCACCGCTCTCGTCGGGGCAGTAGGTCGTGCCCTTGGGGACGAGGAAAGCCAGGGCCTTTTTCCGTGTGCGCAGGCGCGTGCCATCCGGCAGCACGATAGGGGGCTGGCTGGACTTGATCTCGGGGTAGATGTAGGCGGCGCTGCTCCCCACCTCGTTGAGACGTAAAAAAGCTAAGCGAAGGTCCTCCTGAGCGGTGAGGCGCTGCGACTGGCGATGGCTGTAGCGAGTGGAGCCGATCACCGCCTGGGTGAGCAACAAGAGCACCACCCCGGCGATCGCCATCGCCACCAGCAGCTCGACCAGGGTCAGGCCACGCCTATCCATTGCCACCCTTCAACGACCGGTTGAGGTCGGGGTCCGAGATCAACATCTTGCCCTCGGCCAGCAAATGGCCTTGCGCGTCGAAGACCCTGACGCGCACCTCGCGCAAGGGCGGCGTGCCCGCGCCGCTCCACGGCTGGCCGTCAAAACCGAGCGCGGCCTTTTGCACGTCCACCCGAGCCCCCCGCGGCAGCTGGGCGCTGATGCGGTTGACGTCCCCGCTGGTAGGATCGCTGGCGCTGGCGTACTTGGCCGGCGAGGTCCAGCGCAGGCGGTAGAGCTCGAGCAGGTTCTCGACGAAATGCTGCGCCTGGGTCTGGACGTTGGCCACGCGGTTGCCGCGCACGCTAGTCGCAAAGGTCCCGAACACCGCGCCCAGGGCCACGGTGACAACGAGCAGCGCGACCAGCACCTCGATCAGGGTCAGACCCTTCTTCCTCATGGCACCTCCACCTTTCCGCTTAATAGCACCACCACCCGCCGCGTCCGGCCAGCATAGGTCACCTCCAGGCACCGCTGGGCCAGCGGCAGCCCCCGGCCGCTATAGCGGAGCAGGGCGGCGCTCGCGCTGCAATCGGCGTTCTTGAGCTCCACTCGAGCCCGGTAGGGCAGGGTCCGGCGCTTTCCCGCGCTGCAGGCGTCGCTGCCCTCGGGAGCATAGCCCAGGGTGTGGGCGTCGCAGACCGCGAGCCGGTAGCCCACACTCTCGACCCCGGCCTGGTTCCGGGCCGCGACGGCCACGCTTTTCGCTGCCTCGGCGGCGGCTCTAAGGCGCTGGAGCTGCAAGTAGTGCATCAGCGCCCCTACCCCGACGGCAAAGAGCACCCCCAGGATGGCCAGAACGACCACGAGCTCCACGAGGGTGTAGCCCCGTACCCTCAACGCTTAGGCCCTCCTCCGTACCTCACCAAGCTCCGCACGCTTGCCGGCATCCGAGAGAGCTCTTCCGGGCTCAACTCCACGACCCGCCCCCCGCGCAGGTGCACCCGGTAGCGGCCACCCACGTACTCTGACCACGCGATCTGATCCGCCTGCAGCCCGGTCGGCGCAGGGGTGGAATACGCTGGCGCAGCGGGGGCAGGCGCGGTCTCCTCCTCTGCCGGCGTGTCCTCGGCGAAACGGACGTCTCCGGTAAAACGCACGCCGGGCTGCGGTTCGGGCTTGGGCGCCGGGCCACCCCGGTGCAATCCCACCCAGAGCAAAGCCAGCACCAAGAGGGCGAGCAGAATCCATGCCAGGGGTTTCATCTTCCGCCTCCTAGTTAAGGTGCTCGCTGGCCTTGTCGGCGATCCGCCACTGGACCACGGAGCCGAAGAGGCCGCGAATGAGCTCGAAGCCAAAGCCACCGTTGCGCAAGCGGTAATCGTAGTTCACGGTGAGCGCGCAGTCTTCAGTATTCTCCACGTAGTAATCGTTGTTCGGATTCAGGCAATCCCGATCGCCGCTAAAGTAGCGGTTGTATTTGTCGCTGGCGTTCGGGCCCATCCAATCGTCCATCCACCAGGTGCGGTAGCGACCCGGGACCAGGATGCCGATCTGCCGCGCAATCAACCCCCCGTTGATCGCCATCGCCATCTGGTTGCTCTGCCCGGCGATGCGGCTATTGGCGTAGAGGAAGGCGTCCACCTTGGTTACCGGCGCCACCTGGTCCATCTTGTTGTCAATCACCAGGCTCACGACCTTGGCGTCGTCGTCCGGCCAGATTTGAAAGCGCCCGCTGATCCCGTCGGCGCTGAAGTCCTGCACCCCGCAGTTCCAGTCAAAGTCACCGTCTTGATCATGGCACTTGGTCAAACCACCTTCGGGCTGCAGCAGATCGGCGATCTTCTCAGCCACCGAGCGCGGCACGCCACTCGCGGTCAAATCCTGAATCACCTCCGCCTCGGTATAGCCGTCGTAAAACGCCCGCCAGCTGCGGTAGGAATACTCCTTGGTGCCAAGTAGTTCCCGATACACGGAATCCGGCATCCACTGCTCGAAGCTGCCGTTCTTCATCCGCCCGGGGGCGAAGGAGACCTTATAGGCGTCCCCGGGCTGGCCCTCCTCGGCAACAAAGCTCACCACCCGACTGGAAGGGACGACCTTGCCCTCTGGGTTGAGGTAAACGGTGCTTGAGCCCTGGGTCACGGGCGTGAGCTCGTCGCCCGTCTCCTTGTCGTAGTAGTGCACCTCGCCATCGGTAAAGCCGAACTGGTTGCGGAAATAGAGCTCGGCCTGGCGATGCCGCGAGGGATAGAGGTTGCCGTTTTCGTCCAGCTCGGCATAATCCCCGAGGATGATGTTCTGCCGCGCGGCCAAGCGGAGCTCGTCCTTCCCCGCCTGGATGTTCGCGACCGCGCAGGCGTCGAGGTCGGTGATCCCGGCGCAGACGCCTTCCCCGGGCTTATCCGGCGGGTTGGCCACGGTCACGTCGCCGGCCAGGTAGAGGTTGCGCCCCGCGTAGATGGCGCCGTGACCGGTGACCACGCCTTTCAGGATCACGTCCCCGTCCACATAAACGCTGCCATCCAGATGGATGGGGTTGCTCGGGGTGCCAACGAGGATCAGGCTGCCCTGGTAGCGCTGTTCGATCTCCGTGGTATTGGAGGTCGTGGGCAGGCTATCCACGGTGGTGTCAGGGTCCACGGCGTAGATCAGCCGGCCGCCGCTGATCCGCCCGTTGGCCGAGGACTCGAGCACCTCCCGCTCAAGCGGAGGGAAGTCAGGACTCCCGTCGCCATTTCGATCCCCGGGCAGCTTGGGCCCCTTGTAGTTGGTGTGCACGTTGCCGGTGAAGAGGGCCCCGTTGATCAAGCTGTAGGCCCCCGAAGCCTCGCCCAGCCGACCCAGGTAGTTGCCGCTCGCGTCGTACACGCCGCTAGCGTCGTCGCTTACCTGGCCCCAGGCGTAGACCGAGCCGCGCACGATGGCACCGCCCTCGTCCCCGGCCGAACCCACACCGTAGGACTCGGCCAGCTCATTCAACACGGGATCGTCCCAGACCTCACTGCGGATGTGGCCGGTGTAGGTGCTCTCGGTGACGCCCACGAAGTTGTCGGCGCGCTCCGCCGCGGCCTGATCCGAACCCTCGTACTCGCTCCCCCAGCCGGGCCGCAGCAGGGCCAGGCTACCGACGTCGCCGTGAACCCTAAGGTGGCAGTAAAGGCAATCGGTGCGCTCGGCGAGCAGCGCCAGATCGAAGATGTGCTCCCCGCTGAGCGACACCCGCTCAACCACGGTCTGGCGCTTTTCGCCTTCGCGCGCCGTGGCCACCACCTCGGCCCAGGCGAACCCGCTTTCTAGGTGCGTGCCCTTGAGCTGCCATTTGATCTCGGTGCCGGGGTAGAGCGATAGCGTTCGGGTCTCCCCCAGCTTGATGTGCACCGGCGGATGGGTGCAGCTCAAGGTCTGGCCGTTCTCCAGCGCCGCCAAGAACTGGCCCACGGTGTACTGCCCCTGGTTGCAACGGTAGACCTGAAGCACCTGCAACCGGGCGAACTCGGCGGCGTTCTCCGCCTTCTGCAACAGCGTCAAGCGCTGGCCGCTCGCCCGGGTGTCCCTGAGCCCCCGAACCGTCGCCGAGACCAGGATGAGCGCGATCACCGCGATGATGGCCGTGGCCAAGAGCGCCGTGATCAATGCGTAACCGCTTACGCGTTTCAATGCCAACACCTCCAACTTGGCCAATAGCGAACTGACAACGCAAGGAACAACGCCGGGGAAATCGTACGTCAAGAACAATAGCGCTTAATGCAAAAGTAGGCATCCCCCATTTGGGGGGAGGGTGGCGGGGCATGCTTTTGCCCCCGGGGAACCCGCCTAGAATGAGGCCGTGTTCAAGTACCGGGGGCCCGAGCCCAAGGGCGACCAGCCCAAGGCGATCCGCGAGCTCGTCGAGGGGTTAAAGGCGGGCGAGCGCTACCTGACCCTGCTCGGGGCCACCGGCACCGGCAAGACCATCACCATGGCCAAGGTGATCGAGGCCATGAACCGGCCTACGCTGGTGCTCGCCCCCAACAAGGTCCTCGCCGCCCAGCTCGCCGCCGAGTTCAAGGAGCTTTTTCCCGAGAACGCGGTCGAGTACTTCATCAGCTACTACGACTACTACCAGCCCGAGGCTTACGTCCCCGGCCGCGACCTCTACATTGAAAAGGACGCCAGCATCAACCCCGAGATCGAGCGGCTCCGCCACTCCACGACTCGGAGCCTGCTGACGCGGCGGGACGTGATCGTGGTGGCCTCGGTCTCGGCGATCTACGGCCTCGGCAACCCCGCCGACTACCGGGAGCTGAACCTGATCGTCAACGTCGGTGACCGGCTGGACCGCGAGGCGCTGATCCAGCGCATGGTGGACCTCTTCTACGAGCGCAACGACGTCAGCCTGGAGCCCGGCCGCTTCCGGGTCAAGGGCGAGGTGATCGAGGTCTGGCCGGCCTACGACACCGAGCCCCTCAGGGTCGAGCTCTGGGGCGACGAGATCGAGGAGATCAGCGTGGTTCACCCGGTGACCGGCGAAAA